>Ga0068853_100001725_pt1 | contig 16011 bp, 17 predicted proteins | sample KBSCornC32_FD_65655 | JGI IMG/M metagenome (GOLD analysis project Ga0068853, IMG submission 65655) | Corn rhizosphere microbial communities from Kellogg Biological Station, Michigan, USA - KBS Corn C3-2 | ecosystem: Host-associated > Plants > Roots > Rhizosphere > Soil ...
ACCGAGAGGATGTCGGGCGCCCCGCCGGCCAGTTGCCGTGCAGCCTCCGTCAGCCGCCGCGATCTCAGATAGCCCGAGATCGAAAAGCCGGTCGCCGCCGGAAAGATGCGGGATATGTGCGAGCGCGACACGCCGGCATGGGCCGCGACGTCGTCGAGGCTAAGATCCTCGAAGAGCCGCGATTCCAGTAGCCAGATCGTCTTGGCGATTGCCGACATTGCCGTCTCCTCGCCCCGCGATAGCGTCGCACGAAGCGAAGAGTCTATGCCAGTTCCGGCGCCGGCGAATTTGATCGCGGTTGTGGTTGGCGACGCGGACCGTCGCCCAATGTTGCGTCATCGGTGGCGAGTGAAAGCTAAGTAGATGACGGCGCGTCCCGTTGATGCCAAAGTGGATCGTTTCCACCACGCAGTCAAAGGGAGGTAGTATAATGCCAAAATACATGTATTTGGCCCGCTATACGACCGAAGGTGCCAAGGGTGTGGCGCGCGAAGGCGGCTCAGGACGGCGGGCGGCGATCCAGAAGATGGCGGAATCTGCCGGTGGCAAGCTCGAAGGATTTTACTTCGGCTTCGGCGAGGTCGACGCTTACGTGATCCTCGATTATCCCGACAACATCACCGCCGCGGCCGTGGCGCTGGCCGTCAACCAGAGCGGCGGCGCCACCGTGACGACCGTGCCGCTGCTGACACCCGAGGAAGTCGACAAGGCCGGGAAGAAAACGATCGAGTACCGGGCCCCTGGCCGCTGACGTCGTGCCTGGGAGCGGTGGGCGAACGCCGCCTACCGCTTCACCAGCGCGAAGAACCGGTCCTGCTCGTTGCGGTCCTCGGCGAAAACGCCGGTGAACCGGTGCGTGATGGTCAGCGTCCCCGGCGCCTGCACGCCGCGCATGGTCATGCACATGTGCTCGGCCTCGAGCATCACGGCCGCGCCGCGGGGGCCAAGATTCTCGTTGATGGCGTCGATGATCTGCGCCGTGAGGTTTTCCTGCGTCTGGAGGCGCCGCGCGAAGGCATTGACCAGCCGGGCCAGCTTCGAAAGGCCCACCACGCCGTCATGCGGCAGGTAGGCGATGTGCGCCTTGCCGAAGAACGGCACCATGTGGTGCTCACAATGGCTGTAGAACGGGATGTCCTTGACCAGCACGATATCGTCATAGCCGCCGACTTCCTTGAAGGTGCGCTTCAGGATTTCGGCCGGCTCTTCCTCGTACCCGGAAAAAAGCTCGCGGTAAGCCTTCGCCACGCGCTTGGGCGTATCGACCATGCCCTCGCGGTGGAAATCGTCGCCGGCCCAGGAAATCAGCGTCCGTACCGCCGCCTCCGCCTCGGCCTTGCTTGGCCGGGTCGGCTCGTCGGCAGTCAACGGCACCACTGTCTGCGGCTTGAGGCTCGCGTCCATTCACTCATCTCCTGCTGGTCAGCGCATTAGAGCACCGGCCTTGAAGAAACGTTCCCGGACCGAGGTTATTCCAAGCGAAAAACGTCGAGCCGTCTCAGCCTGACCCCTCTCAACAGGGCGGCCGGGCGTACTTATATAGGGGGTCTTCAAAGCCGCTCAAGAAACAGAATTGTGCGTTTAATGGAACTGAGCGATCTCTATTCCGAGAAAATCCTCGAAATCGCGGGAAATCCCCCCGATGCCGCCCGTCTGGCGGCTCCCGATGCGTCCGCGCGGCGCGTCAGCCGCGTCTGCGGCTCAGTGATCGAGGTGGATGTGAAGGTCGCCGATGGTGTCATCACCGCCTACGGCCACGATGTATCCGCCTGCGCGCTCGGCCAGACCTCGGCCGCCATCGTCGCGCGCGAGATCGTCGGCACGCCGACTGCCGAGTTCCGTCGCCTCCGCGACGAGATGACGGCGATGCTCAAGGCCGGCGGCACACCGCCCACCGGCAAATGGGCCGATCTGCGCTTTCTCGAACCGGTGCGCGACTATAAGCCCCGCCACACCTCGACGCTTCTGGTGTTCGATGCCGTGGCCGACGCGCTCGACAAGATCGAAGCCGGGGCGGGGGCGGCCGCTTGAGCGACGAGCCGCTGCAGCCGGGCCGAGTGGCGCGCCTTGTCGTCGACAGCTTCTGGTCGGCCGTCGACCTGCCGTTCAAGCTCGCGGCGATCGGGCTGATCACCGTCTACCGCTACACCTTCTCGGCCTTCGTCGGCCGCACCTGCCGGCACCTGCCGACCTGTTCCGAATACACCCGCGACGCCATCTGGCGCTTCGGCTTCTGGCCCGGCGGCTGGATGGGCCTTGCGCGTCTCCAGCGCTGCCGCCCCGGCGGCACCCATGGCTACGACCCCGTACCCGACGCACTGCCCCCGAACGCGGTCTGGTACCTGCCGTGGACATATGGCCGCTGGCGCTAGCCTTGCCATCGTCACATCGGCCCGGCAGGTTGGCGCCCTTTATTACCCTGAGGAGATATCGATGAAGCGTAGCGCAACGGCTCAATGGAAGGGCACGCTCCGTGAGGGCGGCGGCACGGTTTCGACGCAGAGCGGGGCGTTGGCCAGCCAGCCCTATAGCTTCAAGAGCCGGTTCGTCGACGAACAGGTGAAGGCCGCGACCAACCCCGAAGAGCTGATCGCCGCCGCGCACGCCGGCTGTTACGCCATGCAGCTTTCCGCCTTCCTCGCCGACAACGGCACCCCCGCCGCCGAGCTCAATGCCACCGCGGTGGTCGAGATCATTCCCGGCACCGGCATCACCGGCAGCGCGCTGACGCTCGAGGCAAAGGTGCCCGGCATCACGCCCGAAAAGTTCCAGGAATTGACGGCGAAGGCCAAGGCCGAATGCCCGGTGTCCAAAGCGCTGGGCGCTATCAACGTGACGCTCGACGCCAAGCTGGTGTGACGAGGACATCGTCTTCCCCTCGCGGCATTCGCGGGGGGAATAGCGTCCAGCGCCGACTCGTTGCATGCCGAAGCGCAACGCCGAAGCTTCACCCGGCGACCCGTGGACGTCGCCTGGCCTCGGCGACCGATCCGATGACATTCTTCCCCACGACCATAGCTGGACGGTGCGCAGCTAGTGTTGTGCGACATCATCCCGAGGGGTGGGGTCCAACGGGCGCCCTCGGCGAAGCCAAATCCGCCACGCCAGCCATCCTAAAAGGAGGCTAACAAGACAACTCGCCGCTTGAGCTGTGATGGGAAGACGCAACGCCTCCCCGAAACTGAGCACGTTGCTACGTCCGGAAGGTACGGCAAAGCAAGCCGATCCCTCGCCCCTCCAGAATCCGAGAAGGTATCTATCGCCATTCGCCAACGTTAGGTCGGGACCACAAGCGACCGGCTCGGTGGTTAGCGTAAACGCGATATCATCGAGCTTGTTCTGATAGGCAAAAAGCTCCAATTGCGCATCGCTCGGAAGCTTGCCGTATTTCTGCGAAAATGCGTCTACGAATATCTGAGCGACTCTGAATTCTCTTTCAAATCGCGGTCCGAGATAGATTTCCTTTGCCACTAGGCTGAGCGCGCCGATACTGCCAACAAGCAGTACCCAAAACACTATTCGTATGAATATTAAAGCGGCTCGACCCATATCGTCTCCGCAGTCGCGCACTTATCGCAACATGATTGCCGACATTCTCTGGCGAGACAATGGCAGCAGACGAGAGTCCCCTTGGTTCCCCGGGTCAAGCCCGGGGATGACGGTGGTTGGGGTAGTGATGGTACGAGCCGGCCGAAGCCGCCGCGGTTTTCACGCCTACTTCGTGCACTGCATGCCGTAGCCCATCACCTGCGGAAACTCTTCCTCGCCGATCGTGTTGATGGCGAGCTTTCCGGCCGGGCCCGTATAGTCGAACTCGCAATTGGCGAGGCCTGTGCCGGCGCAGAACTGCACCTCGGTGACCCCGGCCTTGACGAGGCCGTGCTCGCGGTCACCCGGTAGCGGCCCGTCTTTCGCCGAACCGAGCGGCAGTGGCTTCCAGCCGTCCTTCAGTATCTTCAGCCGCGCCTTGTCGATCGAAAAGCCATAGACGTTGGGCACGGTGCCCTTGCCGCCGCAGACCTGGTCGGCTTCGGCAACGCCGCCAAGGGTAAAGCCGTCATAGATCGCGTGTACGTCGCCCTCGGGGTAGGGCGTCTCTTCCCCTGTCAGCACGCGGATCGAGCCGCCGTCGAGGGCGAGGATCGAGCCGATGGCGTCGCCCCCGGACTTGCCCTGGCTGAGCAGCGCCACGAGCGATTTGCCGTCAAAAATGCCGATGGCGCCGTTCTGGATGGTGCAGACGGCGCCGTCGCCGGCCTTGAACGAGCCGGAAAAGCTCACCGCGGTATAGTCGCCGAGCGGCGCTTCGCCGGTCACGCCCCAGCCGGTCGACTCGAGGAGCTTGCCGGCCGGCGTCTCGGCGTCGATGGTCATGCCGTCGCAGTCGTTCTTGCTGGCCGACGCCGGCAGCGCCTTGGGCAGATGGCTGGTCTCGGTGAACTTGAGGCCCTCGAGCTGCTTGGAGACCTCGAACGTCATCGCCTGCGCGGAGGACGCGCCCGCCGCTAGGGCGCACATGGCTATTGCCGCAAGCCGGCCGATATTCTTCATCGTCGATACTCCAATGCAGCCCCTCTGGCCGCGCATCTATCGCGGCCTGCCTGAACGGCGCCTGACTCGCCTCTGGCAAGGCGCCGGTTCGATCCCCATCTGGCTGCGGTGGCTTTTGGCGGAAATAATGCTAAGAGGCCGGTCTGCCGGTCATTCCGGCCGGCAATTGCTCAATTCTGAGCCTCATTGGAGAGAAAAATGTCGATCAAGGTGACGTTCCCGGATGGTGCTGTGCGTGAATACGCCCAGGGCACCACGGGCACTACCGTGGTCGATGGCATCTCCAAGAGCCTCGCCAAGAAGACCGTGGCGATGAAGTGGAACGGCGTGCTGTCGGATCTGTCCGACCCGCTCGATGCCGATGGCAAAATCGAGTTCATCGACCGGGATAGCGCGGATGGCCTTGGCCTCATCCGGCACGATGCCGCGCACGTCCTCGCTGAGGCGGTGCAGGAGCTCTGGCCCTCGACGCAGGTCACCATTGGCCCGGTGATCGAGAACGGCTTCTACTACGATTTCTACCGCGACCATCCGTTCTCGGAGGATGAGCTGCGGCAGATCGAAAAGAAGATGGCGGAAATCGTCGCCCGTGGCGCCGCTTTCACCAAGGAAGTGTGGACCCGCGACGAGGCCAAGAAGGTCTTCGCCTCCAAGGGCGAGAACTTCAAGGTCGAGCTCGTCGACGCCATTCCGGCCGACCAGTCGATCAAGATTTATCGCCAGGGCCAGTGGTTCGACCTCTGCCGCGGCCCGCACATGCGGACCACGAAAGACGTTGGCACGGCGTTCAAGCTGACCAAGGTGGCCGGCGCCTATTGGCGTGGCGATTCCAACCGCGAGGTGCTGTCCCGCATCTACGGCACGGCGTTCGCCAGCCAGGCCGAACTCGACGCTTACCTCACGATGCAGGAAGAGGCCGAGAAGCGCGACCATCGCAAGCTCGGCCGCGAGCTCGACCTGTTTCACCTGCAGGACGAGGCGCCGGGCTCGGTGTTCTGGCACCCCAAGGGCTTCACCATCTACAACCAGATGGAAGCCTACATCCGGCGGCGCCTGAACACCTCCGGCTATGTGGAAGTAAAGACGCCGCAATTGATGAGCTCAAAGTTCTGGGAAGCCTCCGGCCACTGGGGCAAATACCGCGAGAACATGTTCGTGGTGCCCGACGAGGTTCCCGGCACCGAGGAGGAAGGACCGATCCTCTCCGGCAAGTCGGACCTAATGGCCCTCAAGCCGATGAACTGCCCGGCGCATATCCAGATCTTCAACCAGGGCATCAAGAGCTACCGCGACCTGCCGATCCGCATGGCCGAGTTCGGCTGCTGCCACCGCAACGAGGCCCATGGCGCGCTCCATGGCCTGATGCGGGTGCGGCAGATGACGCAGGACGATGCCCACATCTTCTGCACCGAGGAGCAGATCCAGTCCGAGACCGAGCATTTCGTGCATCTGCTCTACTCGGTCTATGAGCACCTTGGTTTCTCCGATGTGGTGATCAAGCTCGCGACGCGCCCCGAAAAGTTCGGCGGCACCATCGAGCGCTGGAACGCCGCGGAAAAGGCGCTGGGCGACGCACTGCTGGCAACCGGCCACAAGTTCGTCATCGCGGAAGGCGAGGGGGCGTTCTATGCGCCAAAGCTCGAGTTCCACCTCAAGGACGCCATCGGCCGTTCGTGGCAGGTGGGCACGCTGCAGCTTGACTACGTGCTGCCCGAGCGGCTCGACGCGACCTATGTGGCCGAGGACGGCTCCCGGAAATACGCCGTGATGTTGCACCGGGCGATCCTCGGCTCGCTCGAGCGCTTCATCGGCATCATGATCGAGAGCTACGCGGGCAAGCTTCCGATGTGGCTCGCCCCGACCCAGGTGGTCGTCGCGACGATCGTTTCGGAAGCGGATGGCTATGCGCAAAAGCTGGTCAGCCAGCTCCGCGCCGCCGGCATTCGCGCCGAGATCGACCTCCGCAACGAGAAGATCAACTACAAGGTCCGCGAGCACTCGGTGCAAAAAGTGCCGCTGATGTTCGTGGTCGGCAAGCGCGAGGCGGAGGAGGGCACCGTCTCCGTCCGCCGCCTCGGCGCAGAGGGCCAGAAGGTGATGCCCTCGATGGACGCCATCGTCTCCCTGATGGCCGAAGCCGTGCCGCCCGACCTCCAGGAAAAAGTCAAGGCCGCGGCCTAAGCGACTCTGGAAATTGGAGAAGGGCGGCTCACCTGAGCCGCCCTTCTTGTTTGCCGGTCAGCGGTTCAAGGGCAGAGCTTGTCGTCCCTCAGCAGCTTGGCGTAGAGGCCGGTCGTCTCGAAGGGGCAGGCTCGTTCGGCCACGGCTTTCGCGTCTTGATCTTCCCCCCGAACGTAAAGCGCAACAGCCAGCAGCGCTGCCATGTTGGCCTTCGCTGCCGGCGCAACGTCCACGTCTCGGCGCGACGTGTCCTTCAACGCGGCCTGCAGCTCGGCCGCTGCCTTGTCCGCGTCCCCCTGGCGTAGTTGCTCTCGTGCGTCATCGAGCACGCGGGTTGGATCGCCGGCGTCGACCGTTGGTTGGGGCGCTGTTGCAGCGCGCGTGACAGGGGCTGGCGACGGCCGGCGCGCAACGTCGATTGTGCCGATCCGCATGCCTGGCGGCGCGGGAACCGATGGCTGATCGACAGGAGGAGGCGTCGGTCGCTGAAGGGCAGGCGGTGGGGTCGTGTCCGGACAAAGCCCATCGTTTTGAAGGATAACCACCAACTGAGCCGGCGCCTCATCGCAAACAGGCACCGCCATGACCTTGGCCTCCTCCGTCTTCTTTTCGGCGTACAACACCGCCGCCAGTTGTGCCTGGAGGATCGGGCGCATGGAGGGGACTAGATCGTCTAGAATGCCTGTCTCAGCTAATCCGGCGCGCAAAGCAGCTTCGGCGCCGGCGGCGTCCCCCTTTCCAAGCATACTGACGGCTTTCACATAGAGCACCGTGGGGTCGTGGGGGTGCCGACGAACAAGCTCATCAGCCTCGGAAACGAAATTTCCCACGGTACCGTGCACGTTCGGGTCGAGTTGCATGGACTCGCCGTAGAGATTGGCAATAGCCGCAAGCGACAGCGTCACTACTGCGAAATACGCACCAGCTATTGTCACGGCGATCACGGGAACGGGTGGGCGCAACTCCATATACCGCCACCGCGGGAGTAGAAGCACTCCGAACAACGCGCCGGCGGCAGCGCCACCGAAATGGGCAGCATAGTCGACGCCGCTGGCACCTGTGCCGATACCGAATTCAATAGTGGTCGTGTCCCCTTGGTGGACCACGTTGAGGAGAAGTGTAGCGAAGGAACTGAGCAGACCATATATCGCCCAGCGCAGCATGGCTCGTGGCGGAGGATCTGGCGAAAGGCGATTGGCTACGCCGATGGCGATCGCGAAGACCCCGACGATGCCTCCCGAGGCGCCTACGCTTATGACTCCGGGGGCATTGAGCGCGATCGACATCAGCGAGCCGGCGACGGCGCTGACCGCGAAGGTCGCGGACATCCATCGCCAACCAAGCCTCGGCTCGAGATGCCGCCCGACCAAGAATAGCGCCAGCCCATTGAAGAGGACATGTGGGATGCTGGCGTGCAGTAGCGGCGCAGTGAATACCCGCCACCACTGTCCCTGACCGACCACCGCTGACCGGCTGACGCCGCCGAGCGCGTAGAGTGTAGAGAGCGACGGTCCGAGCGACTTCCCGTCGGGCTCAAGGTTGAGCACCATCTCGGCGCCGAAAATCACCACCAACAGGACGATCAGCGACCAGGTGAACCAGGGCGCGCTCTGGGGCGCGCTGTTTGCCGAAGGCAGGGACTGTGCGGTTTGTGCGGCTGGTGCTTCGATGCTCACGGCTTGGTCCCCCCACTGACCGCGCGCCGCACATGCGATCGACAACCCCAAGCATCGCCTATGATGCGCCCTCCGCCGCTGCGTCTTGCTGCCGCAGCGTCCGGATCATCGCCGGGCAAAGAAAAAGCCCCCCAGGCTCCAGACCCGGCGGGCTTTTTCCGTCGATTGCGTGGTGAACTACTTCGCGTCGGTCAGCGTGTAGCTCGAGAGCTGGCAGACGTTGACGGCCTTTTCGATCAGCTCGGCCTTGTCTTCCATGATGAAGCGCATGTCGTAGCTGCACTGGTCGCCGTCGGTCGAAATGGTGATCGTATCCGTCGCGCCGGGAGCGACGGTGTCCTCCCCAAGGACATCCTCCTCCCAGTTCGTCGTATCGGTAGGCGAAGTGTAGAAATTGGTGATGGCGCGCGCCGAGTTGTTGACGAGGTCGAACTTGACGTCGGCGGCCTGCGCCGCGGCCGAAAGGCCGAGCGCGAGTCCGGCGGCTAGGAGAGCCGCGGTAACGCATTTCATGGAAATGCCCCTGTTTGAGATCGAGGATTCTTCCTCGACCGGCCAGCCATGACACACCCGCTGTTGCAGGCCGCTTAATCCGGCGTTCGCGAATGGAGCACCGCCGCAACGGATCGTTAGGACGCCGACGATGCGGGCCGGCATTGCGCGGCAGCCGCATCGTCCCAATATTGCCGAGACCGAGCCTCCCGCCGTCCCACGTGTCCTGCCTCGCGAGACCTGCATGCCGCACGACGCCCTCGTTCTTCGCCTGCTCGGGGCCGACATACGGCTGTTCGTCCGGAGCTTGCGGCGGCGCGACCTCGCCTGGATCGTCCTCGGCGGCGGCGGGCTGCTCGCCTATGGCTGGCTCTCTCTCACCGCGCACGCCGCCGCGCTCGCCCCGCACCTCCGCGCGCATCTGCCCGTTGCCGTAACCGCCACCGTGTTGCTTCTGCTGCTGCTCGGCGCCGGGGCGGGCGCCTTCCTGCAGCGTGTCGCAATCGCCAGAGGCCGCGCCGCCTGGCTCACGATACTGCCCCTCTCGGACTCCGCCCTTTCCCGATCGATCCGCCTCGGCGCCCTCGCGCTTGCAGCGGTCGCCGCGACCGCGACGGGCGCCGCTGTCGGCGCGCTGGCGCTGACGCTCGGCCTCGGCTGGGTGGCCGCGCCGACGGGGATCACGGCGACCGCGGTCTTCCTGCTTGACGCTGCGCTCGTCATTTCTGCACCGCATCAGCCCGAGCCAAGCCGGCTCCAGGCGGCAACCGCCCGTGGCCTCCGCATTCCCGGCCTCGCCGCGATCGATCGCATCGGCCTCCCCTGGTTCGCGGCCTGGTCATGGGGCACGCAGCCCGGGCGAATACGCGTCACCGCACGCCGCATCCTGTCGCTTCTGGCGCTGACCCTGCTCGCCTACTTCATGCTGGCGGCAGGGCTGATGCGCCACGACGCCACGCCCGGGCTCCTGGCGGGCCTCGCCGGTGGCGTCCTCATCTTCGTTCTATCGCTGCGGTGCGCGCCGCTGGCCTCGCCGGTATTGCGCACTGCGCCGATCGGCTTCCTCCGCGCCTGGTTGCGCCTGCTCCGCCTGCCGCTGCTGCTGTCGCTGGCCTTTTTCGCCGTGCCCGCCGGCACTGCTTTCGCGGCGTCGCCACATGCTTGGGCCATCGTTCCGGAATCGGGCCTCGGCCTCCTGGCGCTCAACGCCATCTACGCCGTCTTCGCCGCCTATTTCCTGCGCTCTACCTTTCTCGCCGCCGTCGCCTTCCTCGCAGCGCTGACCTATTTCGTTTGGGGGGCCGCCGAATATGGGCAGACCGTCTACCTCGGCCTCGCCGCGCTCGTCGGCTGGCTTTGGTACCGTGCCCGCCGGAGATATCGCCATGGCTGATGCAAAGCCGCTGCCGCTCAGGGCCACCGGGCTCGTGGTCTCCTATGGCGGCGCGCCGATAGTCGATGGCATCGACCTCGCGGTCGGGCACGGCGAACTGCTAGGCCTTCTCGGCGCCAACGGCGCCGGCAAGTCGACACTGCTCCGCGCCATCACCGGGCAGGTGCCGCCCGACCACGGCACGATCGAGATCGGCGGCCACGATCTCCGCCGCCACCCCGAGCGCGCCAAGGCCCACTTCGGCTTTGCCATCGATCCGGACGAGCTGCCGGCGCCACTGAGCGCCCGCCAGTATTTCGAGCTCGTTGCCGCTATCCGCGGCGTCGAGCCGATGGCGCCGCCCATCGCCGATGCCATCGAGCGGCTGCAGTTTGGCCCCTGGCTGGACCAGCCGATCGCCGATTGCTCGCTCGGCACGCGCGCTAAGATCGGCATCGTCGGCGCGCTCATCGGCCTGCCGCCGCTGCTGATCTTCGATGAGTCCCTCAACGGCCTCGATCCTGTCGCCGCCTGGGAAGCCAAGGCGATGCTCCGAAACCTCGCTGCCTCGGGTCACGCGGTCATCCTCGCCACTCACGTGGTCGAAACCGTGCCCGGCCTCTGCACCCGCGCCGTGCTTCTGGCCGATGGCGGCATCGGCCGAACCTGGCGCACCGACGAGCTCGCCGTGGCCTCAGCGCCGACGTTCGAAGCCGACGTGATGGCCGCACTGCGCGGGCGCCGGGTCGCCGCCTGATGCGTCAGAATGTCGCAGCCGCCGCTCCGGTGTGACGGTCAACCTCGGGCGGGCTAGTGTCCCGCCGCCGGGGGCGGGACATCTGGGAGTGACCGACGTGACCAAGGGGCTATTCCGCCTTTTCGCGACCACCTTCGCCTGTCTTGCGGCGCTGTTCTTCGCCAATGCGGCGCTGGCAGCCGAGCTCACCACCAACCACGGCGATGCGGCCGCGACCGGCAGCAAGGGGGCCACCGCCGCGACTGAGGCGGCGCAGCCCGATCCCGGCAACCTCGCCGACTACCGCGACAAGGTCGGGCAGACCTTCGTCTTCTCCATCACCGGCACCACCGACGGCAGCGTTTATGGCGAAGGCGTCTACACCGATGACTCCCAGCTCTCGACCGCCGCGGTCCACGCCGGCATCGTCAAGCCCGGCGAGACCAAGGACGTGCATGTCGAGATCATGCCGGGGCAGAAGAGCTACAAGGGCGCGCTAGATTTCGGCGTCTCGTCCGCAAGCTATGGCGCCTGGGACGGCAGCTACAAGTTCCTCGATACGGCGATGAACGAGGCCGATGTCGTTTTCCCCGATCCCGGCAATCTCAAGGACTACGAGTCCAAGGTCGGCAAGACGCTGCAGTTCCAGGTCACGGGCTCGACCACCGGTTCCGTCTGGGGCGATGGCGTCTACACCGACGATTCCGACATCGATACCGCGGCCGTGCACGCCGGCCTCGCCAAGGACGGCGAGGACGCAACCGTCTCGGTCAAGATCATGCCGGGGCAGGGCAAGTACCGCGGCGCCAAGCGCAACGGCGTCGAGTCGCAGGATTACGGCAAGTTCGGCGGCAGCTACGAATTCGTCGACAAGGACGGCAACCCGATCAAGCCCAAGGGCTGATCTAGCCGACCGGCCGCTGCTGCTGGCTGGCACCACCCGGCGGCGTGGCTCAGGCTTCGCCGCCTTCCTTCCACTCGCTTTCGGGCAGCCGCCAGTAGATGCGGTCCTTGCGCGCCAGCATATGGTGGCCGATGAGCTCGCGGCGGAGCGTCGCGCTGTCCCAGTGGTGCGCCTGGATGCGCTCGTTGACCTCGGCCTCGCTGTAGCGCGTATCGCCAGCGAAATCGGCCATCAGCCAGCGCAGCACGGCGCCGCGCTTCTTGCGGCTTGCCGGAATCTGCCGCAGCTGCCCGTCGGCATCGACGAAGCCGGCGAGCACCTTGCTGTCGGCGGCGCTCACTCCATGTGGCGCCGCCGGCTTCGCTGCGGCAGGCTCGAGCACGCGCTTGGCCATGCGCTCCAACGCGTCGCGGTCGAGGGCGTGCCAGCGGGTCGTGCCTTCGGCCCGGGCGGTGACGATGCCCTGCGCCTTGAGGATCGCAAGGTGGTGCGACACGGTCGGTTCGCGCAGCTCCAGCGCCGCGGCCAGCTCCTGCACGCTGCGCTCGCCACCGGCGAGCAGGCCGATGATGGCGAGGCGGCTCTTGTCCGCCATCGCCTTGAAAAACTCGAGCAGGGTTTCGGTCATCAGGTGCTCCTTCGACTCTCATCTAATTAGATAGGAGTCGAAGTTTGAACGCAAGTGGCAGGTAGGGGCGGAAGCGGACGGCAATGCCGCCTGCTTCGCTTTAGGGCGCCACGGCCGTCCGATAGGCCTTCACGAACCCGTCGAGCTCCGAAGGCTCGAGGTCGGACACGGCCCAGAATGAAAAGCCCGTGCCGGTCCAGCTCACCATGTTGTAGCCGCCCGAGGCGAAGTCGTGCGCCGGCGTCGAGGGCGCGTCGCCTGGCTTGGCGAGGAGGGTAATCGTGTGCTCGTTGTGCCGGTAGACCAGCGTCGGCACCGGCTCGCGGCCCAGCACATCGACGCGGCCGCCAACCAGCGGAAAGCCCTGTGCCGTAAGGTCGGTCGCCGGCGGCGAGACGCCAAGCTTGGCGTCGAGATAGGGTTTTACCGTGTGCCGGTCAGAGGTGACGATATCGACCGGGCTCGCGGCGAGGAGGCTGCGCTGGTGGGCGCTCGCCACGAGATCGTCAAAGGCGCCGGCAGACTGCTGGCCCACGACCATATAGGTCGCGCCACTGGCGACGAAGGCCGTCAGCACGATAGAGGCGGCGAGCTGGCGCCAGTCGCCCCACGCACCGAGTGAGTGGGCGGGCGCCGCCACCGCGGGCTCGATACCCACGGCCCGGTCGAGCCGTTGCAAAAAATCCGGGGACAGCTCCGGCCGCGGCAGGGCCGCTACCACGTCGCGCGTCGCCAGAATGCTGTCATAGGCTGCCTTGAGGTCGGGCTCCTGGGCCAGCCGGCGCTTCAGCACCGCGGCCTCGGTCGCGTCGAGTTCGCCATCCGCCAGCGCGTTGAGCTGCAGCAGGTCGGCGTCATTGAGCATGAGCATCCTCATTGCGTTACCTTCCTGATCCGAACCGCAAGCTGGGCGCGGGCGCGGGACAGGCGCGACATCACAGTGCCGATGGGCAGGCCCTGCAAGTGGGCGATATCCTTATAGCTCAGGCCGTTGATATCGCGCAGCACCACCACCTCGCGAAACGGCAGGGGCAGCTCTTCGACGGCGGCCGTCACGACGCTTGCATCGGCGCGCCGCAGCAACTCCGTCTCGGGCGTCGGCTGGTCGGCATCGGCGGCGCCGGGGGCCGATTGCGCCGCCAGCTCCATGTCCATCAGGTCGCCCACCATCACCAGCGCTTTCGAGCGGTGCTTGGCGAGCCAGCTGAAGGCGGTGTTACGGACGATCGCCAGCACCCAGGCGCGGCTGTTTTCGCCGCTGAACCCTTCGATCCCGCGGAAGGCCCGCACGCAGGCCTCCTGGAGGATGTCCTCGGCGTCGGTGGTGTTGCCGGCCAGCCAGCGGGCGAGCGACAGCCCGTCCGCCAGATGGGGCCGCACGATTTCTGCGAACAACCGGGTGGACCTGTTGGAATCCACCGTTGTGCTGAACGGACGCGTCGTCGCCCCCGCTGGTTTTTTCGCCGTCATGGGGGCGAGCATCATTTTACGATGATCGTGCCCTTCATGAACGGGTGAAGGCCGCAATGATACGCGACCGTGCCCGCTTTGGCGAAGGCTTGAGTGAACTTGTCGTCGGTATCGAGCCCGTCCGAATGGAAGCTGCCGTCGTCGGCGACCACCGAGTGGATGGTGTCGTCACCGTTGACGAAGGTCACCGTGTCCCCCACGGCGATCGTCGTCTCCACCGGCGCGAAGGCGAAGTTGGTGATCGTCACCTTCACGTCCTTGGCAAAGGCCGGAGCAGAGACCGCAAGCAGCACAGTCGCGGCGGCGAGGGGAAGCAGGCTGGAGCGCAAGAAATTCATTCAAATTGCTTTCTGAGTGAGGAGCGGCGGAGTCGGCCATGGCTCAGGCCAGGGTCGAGTCGGTGAGGGCGAGGTCTTTGTCGCCCACGACGTAGTTGACGCTGGTGATGCCGAGCATCGAGCGGAGCTGCTCGGCGGGGACGATCATCGGGCCCGGGGCAGGGGCGGTGCCGGGCGCCGGCTGCGGGAAGGCGGTCGAGCGCGCGGTGTGGAATGTCATGTTGCCTTCGACCTTCTGCACGATCTGGTGGATATGGCCGTTGAGCACGGTGACCGAGCCGAAGCGCTTGAGCAGCGCCATCGCCTGGGCGCTGTCGTCGGTGCCCCAGCCCCAGTCGGCGTAGATCGTCCAGAGCGGGATATGCGCGAAGACGACGATCGGGGTCGAAGCCGAGCGGCCCGCGAGGTCCTTTTCGAGCCAGGCCAGTTGCTCAGCGCCGAGATTGCCGAGGCCGCCGGCCTTGAGGTTGACGACGTTGTTGAGGCCGATGAAGTGGACGCCGTTCTGGTCGAACGAGTACCAGCCCTGGCCCCACGTCTCCTTGCCGAAGCGGTCGAGATAGGCCTTGCCCTGGTCGGCATCGACCATGTCGTGCTCGCCCGGGACGTAGTGGACGTCGACCCCGACGCTGCCGATCATCTTCTGGGCGTCGTCGAACTGGTCAGCCTTGGAGAGATGGGTGATGTCGCCGGTGTGGATCATGAAGCTCGGCTTCATGCTCAGCGCCTTCACCTTGTCGATGGCTTCGCCGAGCGTGTCGCGCGCCGTCACCTTGGCTTCCTTGTCGAAGCCGATATGGCTGTCGGAGATCTGCAGGAACGTGAAATTGCTGGTCGTCACCGCCTCGGCCGCCTGCGCTTCGTCGAGCAGGTTCAGGGCCTTGGGTACGCCGCCAGACAGCGTCCACATGATGCCGGTGCCGGCCCAGATCATGCATTCGAGGGCGTGCCGGCGATTGAGCTTGCCGTGCAGCTCGTCGTTGTCGTCGCTCATGGGAGTCTCCTGGTGGGCGCCGTGGCAGCGCATGCCGAGGAGACTGCGAAGGGACTGTAGCTATTCCGACGGGTCGATCACGAGTCTGTGATCGAGCGAAATGCCCTCGATGTCGCGATCGGCGCGAAGCACGCCACCCTCGACCCAAAGCCGCGCGACGTGGATCACCGTCCGCCGCTCTTCGGCGGTGAGCGGCGCCGGCGTCTCGGTCTCCGCCCAGTGCGGATGGGTGAAGTAAAACAGCGCCGCCCAGTCGCCCTGCGGCACGACGTCGGCGTGGCGCGCGAAGCGCCGGTCGTCGGGATCGCGCCCGGGCGCCTCGAGAATGAGGCCTTGCCGCTTCCATGTGCGGGCGTCCGCCGAGCGGTAGACGCCCTGCCCGCGCCACTCGTCGACGATCAGCCACCAATAGCCGCCGAGCTCGAACACGTTCGGCCCTTCATGCGGCGGTGCGTCCGGCTTGCCGGCCAGCACCTTGCCCTCCATGCGCCAGTCGTAGAGGTCGGTGCTGGTCAGCGACCAGGTGCTCGAGCCATCCGCCTCGTCCTTGTACCAGAGCCGATAGACCCCATCGGGTGTGCGAGCCACGGCGGCGTCGATGACGTTCATCGAGCTTCGCGGCAGCACGCCGCGCCGCGTCCAGCTCTCGAGGTTGGGGCTGGTGAAATG
>Ga0068853_100001729_pt1 | contig 15998 bp, 12 predicted proteins | sample KBSCornC32_FD_65655 | JGI IMG/M metagenome (GOLD analysis project Ga0068853, IMG submission 65655) | Corn rhizosphere microbial communities from Kellogg Biological Station, Michigan, USA - KBS Corn C3-2 | ecosystem: Host-associated > Plants > Roots > Rhizosphere > Soil ...
AGCGACGCTGGGCGAGGATCATCAGGAGACGCTGATGAACATGAGCAATCTCGCCGAAGCCTATCGCAAGGCGGGCATGATCGACAAGGCAATGCCCCTGCTCGAGCAGTCATTCGAAAAAATGGAAGCCAAACTCGGTCCTGACCATCCCGAAACGGTCCGCTGCATGAGCAATCTCGGCCTGGCGTATCAGCAAAACGGCAAGCTGGAAATGGCCCTGGCGCTGCTGGAGCGGGCGCTACAAAAACGGGAAGCAGAGTTTGGGCTCAATCATTCCAAGACCCTCAGCAGCATGAACAATCTGGCGTCTGCGTATCATTCCGCGGGGAGAATCGATGAGTCTCTACAATTGCACGACCAGGCACTGCAAAGGCAAATCGCGGCACTGGGGCCAGACCATTTGGATGTGCTGACGAGCATGAACAATCTGGCGACGACTTATCACTCCGCCGGCAGGATTGACCGGGCCGTCGAGCTCCACCAGCGGGTGCTGGCCAGGCTTAAGGCGAAACTCGGCGTCGATCACTCCTACACGCTTGGGAGCATGATGAACCTGGGTTCGTCATTTCAGTCCGCGGGAAAAGCAGACCAGGCGGAACCCCTCTTCCGCGAGGCGATCGCCGGTTGGCGCCGGCTGCCCGGGGACCATCAAGCCAGGATCCTGCAATGCCAGCGCTGTCTGGCCGCCTGTTACGTCGATTTGCCGCAACTCGAGAAGGGCGAAACCGTCTGGAGGGAACTGGTGGCCCTTGGGAAAGCACAACCGGGTCCGCCTTCGTCGCAGTACGCCTCCGACCTGGCGTCGCTCGCCCAGAATCTGCTTCGCCAGAATAAACCTGCGGAGGCAGAGCCGTTCTTGAGAGAGTCTTTGCTGATTCGCGAGAAGTTGCAGCCGGGCGTGTGGGCGACGCTGCAATGCAAGTCCTGGCTGGTCGACAGCCTGCTCGAACAACAAAAGTATTCCGACGCCGAGACGCTGTTGATGTCACTTTACGCCACAATGAAAGAGCGCGAATCCAAACCGCCTTTCGATGGCGCCGCTGTCTCGAGCAATCGCCAGCAGTTCCTCGAGACTCTGGACCGGCTCATTCGCTTAAGCGAAGCGACAAACCAGATTGATAATCGAAAAAAATGGCAGGCCGAGAAAGCGACTCTGTCGACCGACAGTCCCACGCAACCTCGATGACCACCCTTCCGGTTCATCCGGCACGCTAATTGCATAATTGTGGCTCAACTCGGCAATCGCCTGCCACGTTGGCAGAAACGCAATCCTGCCGAATGTCGCGAACCGGTTCTTGGTTCTGACAGTCTGTTCTTAAAAGAAAGGAGCACGGCCATGTCACACATGGGATTTACGTAGGGCGCGGCGAATCATCTTGAGACTGCTTATGTTTATGTCTTCGTTCGTCGTGATTTATCATTTCCTCAGCAGGCAGTTCAGGCCTGCCACGCGTGCATCGAAATCGCACGCTCTCTTCCACCCGGTGACGATCATCCGCACCTGGTCCTCTGTGGCGTAAAATCCGAGCCAGAACTGCGCCAGATTCTCGCGCGGCTCGAATCTCTGGGCCTTCTCGCCGAGCCCTTCTTCGAACCCGATCGCGCCGGTCAGCTCACTGCATTGGCAACCGCCCCCGTCCGTGGCGACCAACGCCGCTGGCTGCGCCGGTATCGGTGTCTGACGGCAGAGCAACCCGAGGCCAGCCATTCAAATTCGGAGCAGCCGAACTCGGAGGCGCCTGGTTCGGAGCAGGTACCTGCCAGTTTCCGCGATGAATGACAAATCACAATTTTTCCAAAACAAGGCATAACCATGAACACAAAAGCAACGACATTCCAAAGCCGCTGGGGCTTCCATCCCTGTAATTACGAACTGTTTCTCAAAATCAAAACGCTGCACAAGGCCTATTGGCAGACGGTGCGCGACTTCCATCGCTGGCACCGCTGGCAGCGCAAGCTGCCGCAGAACCGGGTTGGATCGGAGCCGCAATTCAATCCATTGTTCGTTGTGGATTCGATCTGGTACAAGCCAGTGACGGTGCACGAAATCGCCGGCTTCCGGGTTTACCCCCGGACCGTCGTCGACCGCGGCATCCTCGCGCTGTACCAGCAGGTCCGCCTCCCGCAGCCACAACCCGTCGCGCCGCTGGACGACGCGACCATTCGGCAGCTCGAAGAATATTACGCGGCACTGTTGTCGCGAAATGACTCGTAAACTCCAGAAGGACCATCAAGCTCTCCGCCGCAACTTCGGCGGAGAGCGTTAAACGCGTGCGTAGCTCAACCTGGCAGAGCTGGGGACTCTAAATCCTGGGATGCGGGTTCAAATCCCGCCGCACGCAGTGACGACCCGTTGTCTGGGATTTATTCCCGCTTCCGCGGACGGTATGCTGATTCTTATGCCCTCGAAAGATCCCATCCGTATCTGTCTGCTTGTCTGGGCCGCAGTTGCCGGATTCGCGTCCCTCGCGACAGTGCGGGGCGACGACAATGCGCTCCAACCCCAGATCAGTTGCCAGTCGGCGGTGACCGATTTCGACGACGGAGTCTGGGCAAAAGTCGGCGCTCAGAAATGCCTGACCTGCCACCAGAAAGGGGGCGACGCCGAGGAGAGCGACTTCATTCTGCTCGATCCCCTCAAGAGCGAGGCGCCGGCCCGAGCGGCCGCTATGCAGCACAACCGCGCGGCCTTCGTCCGGATGGCCGCAGTCAAGGAGAGCGATGAATCGCGCATGCTCCTCAAAGTGCTCGGCAAGCTCGATCATGGCGGCTCCGTCGTGTTCACTTCCGACTCGGCGGGGTATCGCGTCCTGGCCGACTTCGTGCGCCGCGTGCAACATCAGGGAACCGCGACGACCCCCGCCAGCGCGGCCAGCGCCGAGGCGACTCCGTTTTTCTCCGGGGTCGCGATGCTCGATGATCGCCGATTGCTCCGCCGTGTGACTCTATCTCTCGCCGGCCGGCTTTCCGCGGACGCTGAACTTGCCGCGGTCTCCCGCGAGGGGCTCGCGGCGCTCCCCGCGATCCTCGACGGCGTGATGAAAGAGGACGCTTTCTACGACCGGCTCCGTGAGGGCTTCAACGACATCTTCCTCACGCTGGGCGTCGACGGGAATGCGGACCAGACGGTGCTCTCGTACGAACATTTCGAAAAGACCCGCCACTGGTATCAGCATCATGACCTGAGCCACATCGCCGATAAGAACGAGCGACAGCGGACGGAGTGGAAAATCGCCGCGGATTATCGCAAGGCGATCCTGGGCGAGCCGATGAAGCTGATCGAGCACATCGTCCGCCATGATAAACCGTTCACCGAAATCGTAACCGCCGATTACATCATGGTCTCGCCCTACTCGGCCCGCGGGTACGGCGTCTTCGACGACGTCAAGGACAAATTCCAAAACCCGGAAGACCAGAACGAATACATTCCAGTGAAACTCAAGGCGCTCGTCGGTCGCAGCTCGCAGGAAGACCAGGACTCGCAGACCGGTTTCTACCCGCACGCGGGACTCCTCAGCACTTTTCAATACCTGACGAGATATCCCACGACCGAGACGAATCGCAATCGCCTCCGCACCCGGATGTACTACCAGCACTTTCTGGGCGTGGATGTGCTGGAACTGGCCGCGCGCGTTTCGGACGCCGCCGCGGTCACGGCAAAATACAAGGTCCCCACGATGGAGGCGTCGGAGTGCGTCGTCTGCCACAAGACGCTCGATCCGGTCGCCGGGCTGTTCCAGGACTATTGGCGATTCGCCGACCAGGGGGTTTACGGCAAGCGCAAAGGGGGCTGGTTCACCGACATGTTCGCAGCCGGCTTCGAAGGCGAGGACCTGCCGGCAGGCGAAAGGTGGCGTTCCTTGCAGTGGCTGGGCGAGCGCACGGCGAAGGACCCGCGCTTCGCCGTCGCCATGACCGAACACGTCTACTACATACTCACGGGCCGCAAGGTGCTGCTGCCGCCGAAGGATGTCGATGATCCAAGGTACGCCGCGAAGCTGCGGGCCTTTACCGAACAGCGCCGCCAGACCGAGACGATCGCCGAGCGCTTCGCCAAAACGGGATTCAACCTGAAAACCGTGTTCAAGGATTGGATCGTCTCCGACTTCTACCGGGCCGACGGGTTGGTGACGGCGGTGAATGACCCTTGTCGTCGCGCGGAACTGGACGACGTCGGCCTCGTGCGGATGCTCTCACCCGAACAGATTGAACGGAAGGTCGGCGCCGTGTTCGGCGAGAAGTGGGGCAAGCTGCACGATCAGCTCGCGACACTTTACGGCGGAATCGATTCAAAGGAAGTCACCGACCGGGCCAGCGACCCCAGCGGGGCGATGGGGGCGATCCAGCGGACGCTGTCAAACGACGTGGCGTGCCGGCACGTCGCCCGCGACTTCACCCTGCCCGCCTCGGAACGCAGGCTGTTCGCCGGCGTCGAGCCCGACATGCTGCCCGGCACTTCGGGACACGGCGATCAGGCGATTCGCCAGACGATTGCCCGTCTGCACGAGAAGATCCTGGGACGTTACGATTCGGTCGACTCGGCCGAGGTGACACGGACATTCAAGCTCTTCGCGGACATCATACAGGATGCAGCCGGGCAGAAAGGACTGGAGAAGCAGGAAATTTATTACTGCCGGCCAGGAAACCGCGACGCCCCGGGAGCCGTCGTGGCCGACCCGCATTATACAATTCGGGCTTGGCGCGGCGTCGTGACGTATCTTCTGCGCCGGTCCGAATTCCTTTATGAGTAAACAATGCACCGAGTAGGGTGGGCTTCAGCCCACGCGAATTGTTACGCGTGGGCTAAAGCCCACCCTACGAAAGCAGACCAACCATGAGCCACTCCACACGCCGTGACTTCCTCAAACTCTGCGGACTCGCCGGACTTGGCCTGTCGATTCCGATTTTTGAGCACACGGCGCGCGCCGCCGAACAGCAGGACGAGCCTTACGCCGGCCCGTATTACGTCGTATTCAACGCCTCGGGCGGGTGGGACACGACGTATCTCATGGACCCCAAAGGAATCAACGAAATCAATCGCCTGTACGCACAAGGCGACATTCTCACCAGCGGAGCGCACACGTACGCGCCGATCAAGAAGCACGCCGAAGGAGGCATGTGCAACGAAGATTTCTATGCCGAGTTTGGCAATGAGTTGCTCACACTGAACGGGCTCGATTATTCCGTCAACAACCATTCGCCCGGCGCGCGGTACATGGCGACGGGCAAGCTCGACAGCCTGGCCTATCCAACATTTGCCGCACTCGTGGCGGCGTGTCGCGGCGGGACCTGTCCCCTGGCCTACCTGACGTTCGGCAACTACTCGGCGACCGGCAACCTGGTGGCCATGTCGCGCGTGCCGTATCTGCCGTCGCTCCAGAAAATCGCCGGCGCCGACGCGGTGGAAGGAAACGAGCGGGCCCCCTATCACGACAAGTTTGCGCTCGACCGCATCGAGCAGGCGCTGCGCGACCAGCACCTGGCCGCGGGCGCCGCGCCGCAGTTGCCGCGCTCGCAGCGCAGCCAGAACATGCTGTACGCGGCCCAGGTGAACTCGAAGGCGCTCGCGCGCGTCACGCAGTACATTCCCAAAATCAACCCCAAAGAGCGCCTGTCGCAGCAGGCCGAGATCGCGCTGGCCTCGTTCAAGGCCGGAGTCTGCGTGTCGGCCAACCTGGACATCGGGCAATTCGACAGCCACGCCAATAACGATCGCGACCAGATGAAACTGATCCCCGAGTTCCTGGCCGGCATCGCCTATCTGCTCCGCCGGGCGGGTGAATTGAACATCCGCGAGCAGCTCGTCGTCGTCATCCAGAGCGAGATGGGGCGCACGCCAAACTACAACGCCGGAAACGGCAAGGACCACTGGTCGATCGGCTCGGCCATGTTTCTGGGGCGCGGCATCAAGGGAAACCGGGTGATCGGCGCGACCGACGAAAAGCAGTTCGCCGTTCCGCTTGACCCGCAGACGCTCAAGACGACCACAGAAGCTGGAACGGACAAGGGCCTGCGCGTGCGTCCCGAGCACATCCACGAGTCGCTGCGCGAGCTCGCCGGCATCGCCGACCATCCTCTCAGCCGGAAGTTCCCGCTCGGGTTGGCCGAAAATGAGAAGTTGAAAATACTTTGGCGATAAAGCGACAAGCCGCGGTCCCGTGCTATTACGACAGGGGACCTTGTGCTGAAAGATCCTGTCAATTTGACTCGTTTAACCCCGAGCCAGCGGCGAGGCCGGCCTCAGTGGGAGTCAAGTTGTGTTATAGCACACAGTCGCGATAGTGGACCCTGCCGAGCGAACCGTCGCGACCGGGAGTATCCGACAAGGCGGGGCTGACTTTGGCCGGCGTCGCCGTAGGCTCCGGGTTAAACGATTCAATGCAGTGGTGCGCTGATAACCCTACTTCCCCGACATCTTCCACACCGGATGCCCCTCGCTGGGGCCGTCGACCAATGCGCTCACGGCTCTCGACAGCAGGATCACCGACGCCCCATCATCCGGATAAGTAGCCATCAACGTCGTCAGCAATTGCGACGCCTTGCGAAAATCACGCTGCTCGAAACAGGCGAGCGCCTCTTCGTAGGCCGAGCACAACGCGGCGGCGTTCTGCACTCCGCCGCAAGGCAGCTCGTACAGGGCGACGGGCGTTTCGATGTTGACGACGCGTACGTCGGCCACCCGCCGCATCAGCACGTCTTCGTCCAGGGCCTCGGCCGTCGCGCCGGTCACGATCAGGCGCGACTTGAAATACTTGGTGGCCCCCTGCACGCGGCTGGCCAGGTTCACCGTATTTCCCAAGGGCCCGTACTTGAATTTGCGATTGGAACCCATGTTGCCGGCACGCACCGGCCCCGAGCTGATGCCGATTCCCAGATCGAATCGCTGGCCGAGCACGGCTTCCCAGCGCTCGTTGAGCCTGGGCAACAGATCGATCATGTCGATCGCCGCCAGACACGCCCGGCGCGCATGGTCGGTCTGCTGCACCGGCGCGCCCCACATCGCCATCAGCTCGTCGCCGATGTAATCGACCAGGACCCCCTGATGGTTCGTGACGCAATCCGACAACGTTCCCATCACGTCGTTGATCCAGTCGAACGTCCGCTCGGCGCCGATCTTTTCTGCAACGCGGCTGAAACCGCGGATGTCGCAAAACATGACGCTCACTTCGGCGTCGCGGCCGGCCAGCATGTCCGGGTGCGTTTCCAGGTGCTGCGCCAGTTCGGGAGTGAAAAACTGCTCGAACTGCAATCGCAGGCGTCGGGCCGCGTCTTCGCCCTGCAGTCGCGCCAACCCGGAGGCCACCGCGCAGGCGACCAGCTCGAGCAACAGGGCGTCGAGCTCGGTAATGTCGTTGAGCTGCCCCGTCTCGGAAGAAAAGCTCAGCGCCCGCTCTCCGTAAAGAATGCCGCTGACCGCCCCGCCGCGGTCGAGGATCGGCGCCGCTACGACCGAGTGCACTTCGCCCAGGCTTTTGCTGGGGTCCTGCAGAGAGTCGCCCGACTTCCAGAATGTCTTCGTGTGCCGCGAGACCTGATTGAGAACATACCGGCTGACCGGCGACATTTTGGATTCGTCGGGAGCGAAATGTTCGACCACCTGCCAGGCCGTGCCTTGCCGCATGAGGACGCGTCCGGAATCGAGCCCCACCAGCTCAATGGCAGCGCGGCAGGCCCGCTCGTAAAAATCGGGCGAGCTGGTCGCCATCTGAAAAACGTCCATCGTCAATTGCAACGACCGGATGAGATTCAGCTCTTTCGCGTCAACGCCGTCGAACGTCTCCGCAAAGGGAGCGTGATCTGAATCAAACATCGACAACCCGGGACGCACCGTGACCTGGGCCAGGCTGTTGAGCTGCTCGGGCGCCTGCGGCCTTTCGATCCGCAGGTCGAGGTTATGGCCAATGCCGACCTTGAGCGGCAACGAGAGCACCCCTTTGCCGCCGGGGGCCAGCGACTCGCCGCCCGTGAGCAGGACCGTGGCCACCGTGCTCAAATTCATGAGCTCGACGGTGTTTTCGTCGTACGGCGTGACCCGCAGTTGCCGGCGGGCAATTGTGCGTTCGTCCATCGGCGCGACGATCAGCCGCGGCACTGTGCCGCCATTGACCATCTGAAACGGGACCGGCTCGTCGATCTGCTGACGTCCGATTTCCAATTCGCCCTGAAACTCGCCCGAAAAGACCTCGCGCGGCCCTTCGAATACCTGCAGGAAAAGTACGTTCATGAGGGGTCTTGTCTGGAGATGGAAGAACGCCGGGACATTATAACCGGGGGGGGCACTGATGGGAAATATGGGTGCACGGTATGTTGCGGGGACGACCCTTGCCGGACGAGCCGGCAGGGGTCGTTGTAAATCGTGACGATATCTGGCGATCCGGTCTCACTTGCTGTAGACTTGACCGTGTTCGCGATCGAGGGCCGTGCCATAATCCGCAAGAGCGGGGAGAAAGCAGATCGTGTCGGAAAATACTGAACAAGCCGCCGGACAAGGCCAGTCGCAGCCAGGTTCTCCGCCCGCTGCGCCTGGCTCCAACGCATCCGGCCCCATTCCATCCGGCGAAGTATCCAACGAACCCGGCCTGCTGAGCCTGGTCCATTCGGATTCGCAAGTGCTCGTCGGCTTCAACTACAAAGACATGCCCGACGAGACGCGAGTCGCCCGGTATCGTGCCCAGTTGCTCGAATTCCTGCAGCGCACGAACTGCAAATCGTTGAAATTTGACATGCGGGGGGTCAAAATCATTCCCAGCCGCATGCTGGGTTTTTTCGTTTCGCTGAAGAACGAAGGACACGAAATCGAGCTCATCGACCTGGAGCAGGGAGTTCAGGACGTCATCCGTCTCACGCGACTCTCGTCGATGTTCACGATCCGCCCGATTGCCAAATCATGAAACCGCAACGATTAATCGCAACCCGCAAGACATCCCTGAGAGTTGGCGCTTGCCAACTTTGCCAGGAATGTCCGAAGGGGAGCGCGCGTCGCGACCGTAACGGCAAACCTCACGTTCGGCGACGACCCCTGCCGGCTCGTCCGGCAGGTGAAGGAGATTCCGTTGCTAGATCGAGCAAGCGGATCCAGATCAGACCCCTGCCACCTTGTGTGGCAGGTGAATCAGATTCGTACGCGCTGGGCGCGGATACACTGTGCCAACAACTTAAGCCCGGGCGTCAGAATCTGATTCACCTGCCGGACGAGCCGGCAGGGGTCTTCTCGAATTTATTTCAACCGAGTCTAGCCACGGAATCTCGCTCACCTGCCACACAAGGTGGCAGGGGTCGTAACAAACCGTGGGGCGCGGCGCAACGCGAACGTTCGCCCTCGTATCCAACCGACAACCCTGAATCTCAACGAGTGAGCAATTATGCCTGAATGCGATATCGGCCTGGTGGGCCTGGCGGTCATGGGTGAGAATCTCGTGCTCAATATGGAGAGCCGCGGCTACCAGGTGGCCGTCTTCAACCGCAACGTCGCCAAGGTCGACGATTTTATTTCTCGCAATCCCGGAAAGAAGCTCACCGGCTGCCATTCGATTAAAGACCTGGTGGCCAGTCTCAAAACGCCGCGCAAGATCATGATGATGGTCAAGGCCGGCGCCGCGGTCGACGAGCTGATCGGGCAACTGGCCCCGTTGCTCTCGAAAGGCGACATCCTGATCGACGGCGGAAACTCGTATTTTCCCGATTCGAATCGGCGCACCGTCGAAGTCGAAGCGAAGGGGCTGTTGTACGTCGGCGCTGGGGTCTCGGGAGGCGAAGAAGGCGCCCTCAAGGGCCCCAGCATCATGCCCGGCGGAACGGCCGCCGCCTGGCCGCACATTAAAGACATCTATCAGAAGATCAGCGCCAAGGTCGGGCCGAAAAACGACATTCCCTGCTGCGAGTGGGTGGGGCCGGCCGGGTCGGGGCACTACGTCAAGATGGTGCATAACGGCATCGAATACGGCGACATGCAACTGATCTGCGAAGCGTACTCGATTCTCAAATATGCGCTGGGGCTGTCGAACGCCGAATTGTCGCGAGTCTTCGACGATTGGAACAAGGGCGACCTGCAGAGCTACCTGATCGAGATCACCCGCGACATCTTCACTGTCGACGATCCGGAAGGTTCGGGGCAACTCGTCGACAAGATCCTCGACACGGCCCAGCAAAAGGGGACCGGCAAATGGACCAGCCAGCACGCGCTCGATCTGGGCGTGCCGACCACGCTGGTCACCGAAGCGGTGTTCGCCCGCTGCCTCTCGTCGCAGAAAGCGGCGCGCGTTCGGGCGGCCAAGGCCTTTCCGCCGCCGACGAAGAAATACGCCGGCGACCGCGACAAATTCATTGAAGACATCCGGCAGGCGCTGTACGCCTCGAAGATCTGCAGTTACGCCCAGGGGTTCGTGCAGCTTGAAGCGGCCGCCGCCGAGTTCAAATGGGAACTCAACTATGGCAATATCTCGCTGCTCTGGCGCGGGGGCTGCATTATCCGCGCCCGGTTTCTCGAAGACATCAAGCGGGCGTTCGACAAGAACCCCACTCTCGAAAACCTGCTGCTCGACGACTTTTTCGGGTCGGCAATTCGCAAGGCCGAGCCGAGCTGGCGTCACGTCGTCTCGCAGGCGGTCGAGCTGGGGCTGCCGGTCCCGGCGTTCGCGGCTGCGCTCACGTATTTCGACGGTTACCGTCGCGATCGCCTGTCGGCCAACCTGTTGCAGGCCCAGCGCGATTACTTTGGCGCTCATACCTACGAACGCATCGATAAGGAAGGAACGTTCCACACCGATTGGATTCGGGCCCGAAAGTTGAGCTGACATGCGGGCCGTTATTCTGGGCACCGGCGGATATCATCCGATCGAAGGCCGGCACACGTCGTGTATCATGCTGCCGGAGCTGGGAATCATTTTCGACGCCGGCACGTCGTTTTTTCGCGTCGCCGGCCGGGTCCAGACGCGCGAGCTGTTCGTGTTTCTGTCGCATGCGCACCTCGATCATATCGTGGGGCTCACGTTCTTTCTGCTCCCCATGTTTTCGGGCAAGGTCGCGCGCGTGGCGGTGCAGAGCGCCCCCGAGTACCTCGATGCGGTCCAGTCGCACCTCTTCTCGCCGCTGGTGTTCCCCATCGTGCCCCCCGGTTATGTTTTCGAGCAGCTCGCCGAGAAAGTCGCCGTGCCGGGCGGGGGAACGCTCACGCACTGCCGGTTGAATCATCCGGGCGGATCGATCGGCTATCGCATCGACTGGCCGGGAAATGGCCAAGGAAATATCCAGTCACCCAAGTCAATGGCCTACATCACCGATACGATCGCCAATGCGTCGTATGTCGATTTCATCCGCGGCGTCGACGTGCTCATTCACGAGTGCAATTTCTCCGACGACTTCATCGAGCTGGCCCGCGATACGGGGCATTGCCATCTCTCGGCCGTGGTGCGGGTCGCCCGTGACGCCGGCGTGAAGCGGTTGATCCTGACGCACTTCGACCCCGAATTGCCGCTGGACGAACCGCTCGACCTGGCCGCGGCCCGCGCGATCTTTCCGACGACCGAGCTCGCCCGTGAAAAGATGGAATTCGATTTCTGATGAAGGTCGTGCACATCATCACCCGCCTGATCCTGGGTGGCGCCCAGGAAAATACGCTGCTGACGGTCGACGACCAGCACCACCTCTGGAAAGACGACGTGACGCTCATTTCGGGACCGGCCATCGGACCGGAAGGGAGCCTGGTCGAACGGGCCCGGGCGCGGGGCCTGGACCTGCGGATCATCCCCGAACTGCGCCGCGAAATCCATCTGTCTCGCGACTGGCAAAGTTACCGGCACATCGTGGGGTCTTTGCGAGAGATCAAGCCCGACGTCGTCCACACGCACAGTTCCAAGGCCGGCATCCTGGGGCGTGCCGCCGCGCACGGCCTTAGGATACCCGTCGTGCACACGATTCACGGGTCGCCGTTTCATCCCTTTCAAACCCGGCTGGCGTACCAGGTCTATCGCCGGGCCGAAATCTGGGCCGCCCGGCGCTGCGACAAACTCATCAGCGTGTGCGACGCCATGACCAATCAATACGTGGCCGCCGGCGTGGCCCCGCGCGACAAGTTCGTGACCGTCTACAGCGGCATGGAGGTCGAGCCTTTCTTGAACCCGCCGCGCCCGCGCGACGACGTCCGCCGCGAGCTGGGCTTCGCTGCCGAGCACGTCGTCGTTGGCAAAGTCGCCCGGCTGTTCGAGCTCAAGGGGCACGAATACGTCATCGAAGCGGCCCGCACAGTCGCGGCACAAAATCCCCGCGTCCGCTTCCTGTTCATCGGCGACGGCCTGTTGCGCTCGCAGCTCGAAGAACAGATCTCGCGTGCGTGCCTGACCGAAAAGTTCGTATTCACCGGCCTGGTTCCCCCCGACCGGATCCCTGAGCTGATCGGCGCGATGGATATCGTCGTCCACGCCAGCCTGCGCGAAGGTTTAGCGCGCGTCCTGCCCCAAGGCCTGATCGCCGGGAAACCCGTGATCAGCTACGACATCGACGGGGCCCGCGAGGTGGTGATCCCCAACGAAACCGGCTACCTCCTGCCCCCCCGCTCGGTCGCCGAACTAGCCGACGCGATCATCGAGCTGGCCGGCAACTCCTCCCTCCGCGACCTCCTGGGACAAACCGGCCGCCAGAAATTCACCGACCAGTTCCGCCACGAAACGATGACGCAGCGCCTGCGCGAGATCTATCAGCAGGTGCTGGCGAGGAAAAGTCGTTAGCGCGCAAATTCGTTTAGCCGCGAGGCGTAGCCGAGTGCTACTCAGAGTGGGGGCCAATTTCGAATTGCACTCGGTTGCGCCTCGCGGCTAAACGAATGCCCTAAACTAGCCATACAGCTTATTCACTTCGTCGTAATCGACGCGACGCGCGCGAATCAGGCCGTCTTTGAGTTTCTCGCCGTTGGGGTCGATGTAGATCCGGCCGGTTGGTTCGGTGTTGTCGGGGTTGATCCCCATCACGTGAATGTTGAAGATGTAGGCCGGTCCTTCCAGCGCCTGGAACCAGTGCACGTTGTCTTTATCGTCCGAGACGGTCGAGCACTCGCCCACGGTGAACTTGCGGTCGATCGTGGGCTTGATGATCATGTGCTGGTCGTTGTCTTCGATCCGGTCGAAATGACGGCCGCGGAATTCTCCTTTGAGAATCAGGAACGCGGTGGCCATGTTGTTGTGCCCGTGCGGCACGACCGACCGTCCCTTCTTGAGGGCGAAAATCTGCCGGCCCCAGGCCAGCTTGTCGGTGACCCCTTCGATCTGCGGGAACTTGACCGACAGGCTCTTGGCGCCGACGTCGACGAGTTCGAGATTGTGCGTCAGCTTGTCGAAGTCGATCAGCCGCAGGAAATCGGCAACGTCGGCCTTCTTGTACAGCTCTTCGATCTTCTTCTGCCACTCGACCTGCGAGAGCTTCTTGCCTTTGAGGTCCCAACCCAGTTGATTGACGTCGGTGAGCCACTTGACGGTGGCCGGTTTGGCCTCATCGGCAATCGCGTCGCACTGGAAGAGCGTTTCCAGCAGGGACACCGTGAGGACCGAACCGAGGGCCTGTTGAGCGAATTCCCGCCGCGAAAGATTTGGCATGAACTGGTTCCATTCTAAGAATTCGGCATTTGGCTTTCGTGTCAAACTCAAGTTTACATGAGGCTCGCTGGCTGGGCAACATGTCGGAATAAACTGCCCAGCCCGCCGCTGCTACTCGATTGACACCAACGCGTTTCTTGGTCAGGATCGTTGTCCAGAAGGATTCAATCGCTTGCCGATAACTACCACATGCTGAAGCGCGCGACGCCCGCACCACGGGCGGATCTGAGTCGTACGCTGTGGGCCGCAGCCCAGTTTGGTAGTTGAGGTTGCCGGGTCCGGATGGACGAGCCGGGCGATTTCACCACGGCAACTCTCCTCCGGGGCAGAATCCTCAATGGCTCCAATCCCTGTTTCCGCTGCGCCCACTCCCCGCCTTCTCCCGAATCATTCAGACGACAACCAGGCAAACAGAGCTGCCGCGGTCGGCGCTGCCCGAGAATCCGACGAATACGCAGGCGCACCCTATGAAAAGCTGGCCCCGGCGATCGTCCGCGAGTTTTCCGAGATTTCCACCAGCCGGTTCGTGCTGCGGCTCGCGCTGGAGTGGACATACATCATCGGTGCCATCTGGCTCTGCCAGCACTATTGGCACCCGGCTCTATTTGTGGCCACCGTGGTCTGGATCGGCGCGCGGCAACATGCACTGGCGATTCTGATGCACGACGCGGCGCATTATCGTGCCGCCCAAAATCGACGGCTCAATGATTTTCTGGGAATCCTGGCCAGCGCGCCGTTGTTCATCTCGTTGCACGCCTATCGCCTCGAGCATTTCGCCCACCACAGGCACGTCAACACCGATGACGATCCACAATGGGTCGACCGCGACACGCCCGAGTGGAGATTTCCCAAATCGCGGAAACAACTGGCATGGCTGCTGGCCGGAGACCTGTTGGGACTGGGCTCGTTCGAAACAGTCCGTTATATCCTGCGGATGCAGTGGCGTCTGTGGACGCACGGCGCCGGCGTCGTGCTGACGGCATTGCAGCCTGTATTGACGATCGCCATTGTCACTGCCGTCATTGTCACGGGAAACCTGATGCCCTTCACGCTGTACTGGGCTGTTCCGATCGCGACGTGGCTGACGATGGTGCTGAGAATTCGCAGCATCGCCGAACATTTCGCGCTGCCGCGTGACCACGTTCTGACCGAAACGCGGACTGTCATCCCCACCATGTTCGAGACGCTGCTCATCGCCCCGATGAACATTGCCTATCACATCGAGCATCATCAGTATCCCAGCGTCCCGTTCCATCGACTGAAAAGGCTGCACAAGTCGTTGATGAAGACGGCGGCGTTCCGTCAGCAGGCTCATCTGACGCGCGGCTATTTCCGCGTCTTTCAGGAATGCCTGCCCGATCCGGTCAATCCTGTAACGCCGGTGCGGTAACCGGACGACGAAGTTGTGGACAGAAAACTAACAGGACAGAAAAACGCCCCAGTTTTTCTGTCCCTTTGGTTTTCTGTCCCACTCGTTCCGTCACTCAACGACACGAACAGATCAAGATTCGCGAACGCGCGATAAGACGGCGGGGGCACCCAAACGGGTGTTGTGCTCCGTAGTTCACCTCGCCCCGGTCTCTCATCTGACGAACTCGGGTGTCAAGACAATTACCACTTCGCGTTTTGGCTTTGACCCCGCACCATCGCGATTCTCGGTTCCACCGCCCGACCTTTCGGACTTGGGCGTTTCATCGACGGCCCTCGGCAGTCCACCGAAGACGACCGATTCCTTGTCTTTCGCCAGCACAGACAGTCGGACCATGCGCACATTCAACTCGGGAATGACCTGACCGGCAACCGTTTTCTCCCGGTCAACATTGCGATCGCTGATCTCGAAAGTCGCCTGGCAATTGATCGTATCTTTTTCCAGAACCCGCGGCAGGATGCGCATGGTGATTCCGTATTTGAGAAACTGAACCTCTGGCGGAGCACCGCCGGCGTTCAGTACGGGGACGGCTACCTGGCCGCCGTCGTGGAATTCGGCGGGGCGTCCGTCCGTGGTCGTCAGATTGGGCTCGGCGCGCACGGTAATGGCCCCGTCTCTCTTGAGCGACTCGACGAGGGCGTCGAATTCCTTTGCCGATTTCCCGTTGTCATCCAGGCGGAATAGCGAGAACGGGGTCAGGGCAGCCGCAGTTTCGCTCTTTTCGCGGGCCGAATTGTTCCGTTGCGAATCGTTCTTGCCGTCATCGACGCTGACATGTCGCTGGACGAATTTGTTCCATTCGGTAAGGCGGGGGCCAAATTTCGATGGGTCAAGCTCCAACCAGCGCAGGCGCACCATAATGGTGCGGCCAGGTTCGCTGCCGGCCTTTGGGGCCACCCGTTCCTGTTCGAGAGTTTTGATATTCTGTTCAGGCTTTTGCGATTCCTTTTGGCGACCCTCGAAGTAGCCGGCGGCGGCGGAGATCG
>Ga0068853_100001733_pt1 | contig 15987 bp, 12 predicted proteins | sample KBSCornC32_FD_65655 | JGI IMG/M metagenome (GOLD analysis project Ga0068853, IMG submission 65655) | Corn rhizosphere microbial communities from Kellogg Biological Station, Michigan, USA - KBS Corn C3-2 | ecosystem: Host-associated > Plants > Roots > Rhizosphere > Soil ...
CCTCAGTTTCAAGGAATGCTGAGCTCGGTACTTGGAACCGGCGTCAGCCCTGGGGAGGCGACCTCCGCGGCTGAAGGATCCGGGGGATTGGGCAGCGTGCTGGGTTCGGTGACGGGTATGTTGGGCGGCAGCAAGACATAAATTGTTACATCTGATTCGGACGGCGGCGAGCCATTTGCCGAAATCGGGAGAGTCGGAGCGGCGTGTTGTGTTTTTTCCAGGTGATTGGGTTCCGAACTTACAAGAAAAGGAGAACTACGAATGTTTATCCTCTGGTGGATTATCGTTGGTCTGATCGCAGGCTTTATTACCGGAAAGCTTATGAAGGGGAGTGGTTACGGCACTCTCATGGACATCATTATCGGCATTGTCGGTGCGATCATTGGCGGCTTTATCATGCGAGCCCTGGGATTCTCCGGGCAAGGAGGCATGATCTACACCATCCTCATTGCCATCCTCGGCGCCGTGGTCCTGACCTGGCTGCTCCGTCTGGTGACTGGAAACAGAGCGCGGAATCTGTAGGTCACGAATGGTGCGGGTGGCATATCGCCCGCACCCTGTACGAAGAGCCGAAAAGCGCATCGCTCGTACCGATGAGCCAAGTCGCGCCTGTGGGAATTTCGTTCTCCTGATTGGTCCCTTCGTCAGTCCCGACACATTTGACAGCTTGCCCCCCGGCCAGCCCGAGTTGGCGATGCGGCCTAAGCATGTCTTACACCGAATTGAGACTTACGGGCGCGGTTGGGCGTCTCCTTAACACTTTGTCAACTGGATGGAGTGCGAAACCCTTCTGGCCCTAGGCCGGACGGGGATTTGACGCGGCAGCTTAAGCCTTCCTATCTTTATCTGGGCAAATATTTCTATTTCGAATGTGACCACTATGAAATCAGAACAAAAGCAGTTCCTCTCCGATCCGGACTCGATGACGGATCCTGTCTCCAGCCAAGGCGTAGATCGCCGGCGCTTTCTTCAGTACGCCGCAGGTGTGGGAGCGGTGGCCGGGTTTGGCGGGCGGATGTTCGGCCAGACCACGGCGACCCAGTCGGCGGGTGCTGGAGCGAGTGATTCGCGCCTGCCCGATGGGACTGAGTATGTGTCGTGGGAGCGGCCGCTCAAGTTTTCGAAGACGTATTACGTGGACAACAATTCTGCCAAGGCCGACGACAAAGGGCCGGGCACCAGCGCGCGGCCGTTCCGCACCATTAGTAAGGCAGCCGAAGTGCTGCAGCCAGGCGAGCGGGTGGTAATTGCCGCGGGCACCTACCGGGAGTGCGTGCGGCCGGTTCGGGGCGGCTCGGGTCCGGAGCAGATGATCAGTTATGAGGCAGCGCCCGGCGCCAAGGTCTTCATAAAGGGCTCCGAGGTCCTGAAGGAGGGCTGGACGAAGGACCCGGCCAATGCCTTCCGCCGACCCGCAGGCCCAAATGCTTCCGCGACGCCTCCGCCGCCTGAGGTGGCCACCTGGGGTTACAAGTTCACAGGCGCAATGTTCCCCGATGCGTACAATCCGTTCGCCTTGGCGAGCGTGGCAGGCGACCGCGTGTGGCTGGATACCAAGGCCAATGACATGGGTCCATACTTCCGGCGGCGCGGTCTTGTCTTCGTCGACGGCAAACCGCTAGAACCAGTGGAGCAGCAGCGCGAACTCACTGCAGCCCAGCTGCCTGGCCCGCCGCCTCCCGGAGCGCCAGTCTCGATGGCCGGTACCCCGCCGCGTACGCGTCCCGGTCCAATCATGCAGGAGATCGGCGGGACGGTGAATGCCAGGTTCTACACCGATGCCAACGGCCAGTCGGTTCATGTGCGCCTGGCCGAAGGCACACCGGCGGACCACATGATGGAGGCCACGATGCGTGAGCAGGTCTTCGCGCCCTCGACCCAGGGGCTCGGCTACATCCGATTGAAGGGGCTCACCTTCCAGCACGCGGGCAACGGGTTCCCGCTGCCGCAGAGGGGAGCGATGGTGGATGTCCAAGGCGGCACCCATTGGCTCATCGAGGACAACACGTTCGAATGGGCGAATGCGATTGGGCTGGAGATCGGCGGCGGAGGCGGCGGGTTTGGAGCGCAGCAGTCCCCGAACGCCCACATTATTCGCAACAACACTTTCCGTTATTGCGGTATCGAAGGCGTCGCGGGAATCGGGAGCGGCGATGTGCTGGTGGAAGGCAACCTGATCGAATGGTGCGGCTGGGCCGACGCAGAGCGCGAGTGGGAGTCGGCGGGGGCGAAGTTCCACCGCGCTCAGAACATGCTCTTCCGGCGCAATGTCGTGCGACATATGCGGCACGCGAACGGCATCTGGATGGACAGCGGCAACAGGAACTGCCGGATTACGAGCAATGTCTTCGCCGATACTCTCTCGGTGAGCGCCGCCATACACATGGAGATGAACCGCCAGCCAAACCAGATCGACAACAACATCATCTGGGATGTGCGCAACGCGGAGCCCGGGACGCCTGGGCAGAGAGGATGCGCCGGTTCAGGCATCTTCATCAATGCCAGCGATCAAATCATCATTGCGCAAAATCTGATTGGCCGTGTCGACAACTCTGGCATCTTTGCCATCGTTCGGCCGGACCGTGGGGGCAGCGGACTGGCCTCCGAGAACAACATTTCCAACAATATCTTTGCGCGCTGCGGCAAATCGGCCATCGTGTTCCTGAACCCGAAAAACCAATCGGATGGGAATGTGTATGCCGCGATGCCTAAGGACTTTCTGGGCTTTATCCAGGGAGACTCGAAGCAGTTTACGGACTTGGCAGCATGGCGCGAGGCCCATGGCTGGGACAAGAACAGCGTGGTGGATGATATGCAGATCGACTTCGACCCTGACAAGCTGGAGCTGACGATGAACAGCAGCCGGCCGTTGCCGAAGGTGAACGTCGTGAACCATATCAACAATGACCTGTTCGGCAAAACAACTGGGGACACCAGGACTCCGGGCCCGCTGGCCGATCCTAGCGCCAAGCATGTCTGGCAGGTTGACCCACGTACATCCGCGTAGCGAAACGCCGACTGTAATCGGCCGCCGTCAGAGCCTCCGGGCCGCGGCGGCCGTTTGCTTGTGCGCATCGCTTTCCGGCGACAAACCGATTTCGAGGTTGCTAAGCTGACAGTATGCTGAATCGCGTGCTGGCGCTGTGCCTCTGCCTGTCCTGCTTTTGTGTTCCCACTGCACGCGCCGACGCGTACGATGCGAAGCCGAAGCTGATTGTGATCCTGGTGTTTGACCAGTTTCGGGGCGATTATCTGGATCGCTACCGCTCTCACTTCACTGCGAGAAATGGTTGGAACCTTTTCCTGAAGCAGGGAGCGCACTTTACCGATTGCTACTACGACTATGCCAACCTGGTAACAGCCGCAGGCCACGCGACCATAGGGACTGGAGCGTACACGGATGGCCATAGCATTCCTTTGAACGAGTGGTGGGAGCCAGGCGCAGACGGCATCATGCACTCAGTGAGTTCGGTGGCAGACCCGCGGTATCGGCTTGTGGGAGCGCCCGCGGGAACGCTCGACCTGACCGGCGCTTCTCCGTACCGTGAGACCGCGACGACGCTGGGAGACGAGCTGGTGCTTGCGACGCAAGGACGCGCAAAGGTATATGGCGTCTCGTTGAAAGATCGCGCGGCAATCCTGACGAGCGGGCATGCAACGGATGGCGCATTCTGGATTGACCATGACAGCGGCGCCTGGGTAAGTTCAACCTACTGGATGACGGAGCTTCCTCTGTGGGCGAAGGAGTTCAATGCGAGTGGCCGCGCAAAAGCGACGAGAGATGCAGCAGGCAAGCCGACCGGAAGCTTCTACGAAGAGGCAGGAAAGAGTTCGGCGAGCGTGAAGTATGAGCTCGACTTTGCGCGAGCTCTGATTGATGCGGAGAAGCTGGGTCAGAATCCGGCGGGAGTCACGGACCTGATCACAATTTCGGTTTCGTCGACGGATATCAACGGACATGCGTTTGGGCCGGATGACCCGTCGCAGGAGGCTCTGATCGAGCAGTCGGATGCGATTCTGGACGACTTCTTCACGCATCTGGACAAGACGGTAGGACTCAAGAACATCGTAGTCGCGTTGAGCGGCGACCATGGTGTAGCCACCACGCATAAGGCAGGCGAAGCGGAACGCATGCCGGTTGCTGATTTCAGCGCGGATACTTTCACGCGTCCGCTGGAGCAGGCGTTGGAGAAAAAATGGCCGGTCAAGGCGGGCCAGCGATACATCCTCCAGATGGACAATCCTTATCTGCTACTGAATCGCCAAGCCTTCGAAGCGGCGCACGTCGGCGAGGAAGAGGCAGAGAACACGACACGTGACCTGCTGCAACAGATTTTTCCGCACCTGTACCACACGGCTACCGGAGCGGCTATCGGGCGCACAACTCAGGCGGCATTTCTTACGCACGTGATCACGATGACGGAGATGCGGACTGGGAAGCTTCCGGATACGCAGTATTCGCGGTTGATCGCGCATAGCTACTCCCCGTACTTGGGTTGGGCGCTGCATATCAACTTCGGCCCGTATCAGCTTCCGTGGCGCGGAACCGGGACGACGCACTTCACCGCCAATAGCTATGACCGGCATGTGCCACTGGACATGTACGGTGCGCCCTTCGTTCCTGGTACGTATCACGAAATGGTGGCGCCGGTGGATATCGCGGCGACGTTGGCTTCGCTGCTTCGCATCAATCGGCCGAGTGCCGCCGTGGGACGTGTGCTGACTGAGGCCATGCGCCCTGAGGCCGCCGGGGCAAGCTGGGTGGTGCAGCGCGGCGCGACAGACGGCCGGAGTCGAACTGCCGCTGCGCAGAGGTGATCCGCTTTGCGATGAGCGGGATTAAGAGCTAAGTGCGATCCCTGGGTTTGCGCATGTATCCGGAACGTGAAGCGCAACCCGCTAACTGCCCGGTCCATGGGCAGGCTTGCCCTCTTGCACATAGTTGCGATTCCACTTGGGAATCTCCACCACGTACGCTCCGGGCTTCTCAATCACAGCCTGACAACCAAGTCTTGAGTTCAGCTCAATTCCGGCGGCCTGCTCCAGGCGGTCCAGTTCCTTGTCCTCAGGCTCACTGATTCCGGAGTCACCCTCGCGGATATGGATGTGGCAGGTTGTGCACGCGCAGACCCCACCGCAGGCATGGTCAAGAAACACGCCGAAGTTCTCTGCGACATCCAGAAATGACATTGGCTCACCGTGCCCCTCGTAGGGCAGCGAGTCGAAGGGAAATTCGACGGTCCGCCCCTGCGGAAGGAACGTAACACGAACGATCCCCTCTGCCGGGGGCTTGGAAAGATCAATTTCAGACGAACTTGTTGCTTGGTCAACCATATGCTCCATTCTATGACTCGAAATCTCACAGCTTCGAATCCGGCGAACTCTTTCGGTCCGGATGGTCGGCCTCAGCCGCCGCATCGCCGCCGCTCTCACTAAACTCTGCCGGAGCAAACGGGTGAGGCGCCGTGGGTCCGGCACCGATGCTCTCCCCTGCGGACTGCATCGTTTGGCCCTTCATCGCGCCCATCACTTCCATATCCATCATCACTTCTGCGAAGCGGCGCGTTGTTTTGTCGAGCTGCTCGATGCTCTGCCGGATGATTCGGTAGTTGCCGCCCTCCACCGACGCCTTCAACTCGTCCTCGGCGGCTTTGATCTTCTGGATTTCGTCGAACGAGAGCTTCTGCCAGGCCTCGTGACGCTTTCCCTTTTGCACTGCGCTCAGGATGGTCTCCGCTTCGTTCTTCGCCTCAATCAGCTGACGCGCCTCAATGTCTGCCTCTGCATTGTCAAAGGAGGACAGGATCATGGATTCCACCTGCTCATCCGTGAGTCCGTAGGTGGGCTTTACCTCAATCTCTGCTTCCTTCCCGCTTCGTTGCTCACGCGCGCTGACGTGCAGAATGCCGTTCGCATCAATCAGGAACTTCACCTCAATACGCGGCAGTCCGGCAGCCATGGGCGGAATGCCCTTCAGGTCGAACCGCGAGAGAGAGCGACAATCCTTCGCAAGCTCGCGCTCTCCCTGGACAACATGGATCGCGACATTCGTTTGGCCCTCTACACCGGTCGTGAAGTGCTCGGTGGCACTTGCGGGGATGGTTGAGTTCCGCTGGATGATCTTCGCCACAACGCCCCCCAGCGCTTCGATACCCAACGAGAGCGGCGTCACATCCAGCAGCAGCAGGTCTTCCGTCGCCTTCGATCCACCAGCGAGGATCTGCGCCTGCACTGCGGCTCCCAGTGCAACCACTTCGTCCGGATTCAGCTCAGTGTGTGGCTGCTTGCCGCGCGCAGAGAGTTGGAACAGATCATCGACCAGCTTGCGCACCGCGGGGATTCTGGTCGAGCCGCCGACCAACACCACTTCATCGATCTGTTCCGGCGTGACAGCAGCGTCCTTGAGTGCCTGCCTGCACGGCGCGGCCGTACGTGCGATGACGCCGCTCGCAAGCTGCTCAAACTGCTCGCGTGTGATCTCACGCGCATACTCCTTCCCGTTCGGAAGCATGAGTTGCATCTTCGCTGACTGGGCATCGGAGAGCGCAACCTTCGCTTCAATGACAGCTTTGCGCACGGACTGAATCAGTTCACCCGAAGGGTTGGCGATAAGATCGGCTGCTCGGAGCTCCGCGTCGCCCGCGATGTCATCCAGCGCCACAGCGATGAGCGCATTGTCTATGTCGTCCCCGCCGAGGTGTGTATCCCCGCCGGTTGCGATCACCTCGAAGATGCCCTCATGCAGCTTGAGAATAGAGATGTCGAAGGTGCCGCCACCGAAGTCATACACGGCGATCAAACCGTCACGATTTTTATCCAGCCCGTAGGCCAGCGCGGCGGCTGTTGGTTCGTTGACCAGCCGCAGCACCTCCAGTCCCGCAATGCGGCCCGCGTCCTTGGTGGCCTGGCGCTGCGCATCGTTGAAGTATGCCGGCACAGTGATGACGGCCTTCGTGACGGGCGCAGCGAAAAACCGCTCGGCATTCTTCTTCAGTTGGAGCAGGACATAAGCCGAGATCTCCGGCGGCGTGAGTTGCAGACCGCCCACCTCGAGCTTCAGCACGTCGCCGGCTTCGAGTCCCGGCACCAGCTTGAACGGAAACAGACGCAATTCGTTCTGGAAATCATCGATGCCACGCCCCATCAAACGCTTCGCCGAGTAGACAGCGCCCGAGGCATCACTTAGCAGCGTCGCTCGCGCCGCATTGCCCACCACAACGCCTCGATTCTGATCGAAGGCCACTACAGACGGAACGAGCCGGTCACCGTCCTCGCCCGGGATGATGGTGGGCAGATCGCCCTGCATGAATGCCACAAGCGAGTTCGTAGTTCCGAGATCGATTCCAACGACTCGCGTTGCGCTCTCTTCGGCCATGTGGTCCACTTCTCCTGCCGGGTCCGCCTGCCCGTCTCATGCCATCCGCAAGCTATCGGCTTGGATGTGCCGCAAGACGGTAGGGTTCGGCCCAAACTTCTATTGTCCTACAAAACAAATGGGCTTCGCGATTGCCACGAAGCCTTTGCGGGTTCACACCGCACTCTGTAAAATAAAGTGGAAACGCCGATGTAGCTCAGTTGGTAGAGCAACTGATTCGTAATCAGTAGGTCAACGGTTCAAATCCGTTCATCGGCTCCATCCTTTCCCCTTCCGGAGCGCCTCAAACCTTTGATTCGTCTAGGTAATTCGCCTGGACTCAGTGATCAGCCGCTGCGCGCGGAGTACGTGCCCGAGCCTCTCTTGTGCCGTCTTGTATCCCGAAGTTTCGGGGTGTGCGTCACACTCACGTCACACTGGCGAGCGTACCACTTCGAGGAGCCTGGACCCGAGCGCGTCTGTCAGAGTTTGCTCCGTGGACTTGTTATTCACGATCGTACCTGCAATAGCTTTCGCAGCATTGTCGTGCCACCAGAGGTGTCGCAAAGCCAGCTACCGTGTAGCATCGATAAACGCTGCCAGTCGCATTTCTGTCACTACCCCAGCAATAGCTAGCCGCCATCGCGGGTTGACGCAAACTGAAGGCACAACCGTCCGAAACGCTCGGCGACAGATCCAGTTGGGGTGCCGAGCCGACCGTGAGATTACGCGCTGGACCTGGACGGCAGCCCATTGACCGTTTCCACGGCCGTTTCGCGCGTGTACGCGGGGTGTGGGTACTTCGTGCGATGTTAAGAGGTTAGTTTTGGCTACGGCAGTCTAGGATGACAAGAATACTCTGGATGTCTGATACGCCGTGTCGTCCGAGTGGCTTCGGCTACGTAACCTGCGAAATTTGCAAGCGCCTAGCCGCTCTGGGATATGAAATCCTGGTTCTAGGCTGGTGGTCAGGCGAAGCGACGACATACCTGGGGCTTCAAGTGAAGCCGTGTCCCGTCTCTCCGACTGGGGCAGCCTCTGCGATCGCGAAGTATGTCGCCGAATTCAGGCCTCATTACCTAGTCACCCTCGGCGACATCCCGTGGCTCAGCTACCTGGCCGCTGACGATATCCAGAACTTCCTTTCTGCTAGCGGTACTCGGTGGTGTCTTTACTACCCGGTGGATGGCGCTCTTCCCGACGGTAGCCTTCCAAAAGATTGGGTGCGTGTCCTGTCGAAAGCTGATCTCGCGGTCACCATGAGCGAGTTCGGACTTGCGGCGACCGCTCGGTGCGGTATCGGCGCAACACTCATACCTCACGGATGCGATACGGAGTTGTTTCGCCCGCCTCAAAGCAAGGAGGATGCGAAGCGCTGCTTCGGCTATGAGGGCAAATTCGTCGTCTTCTCGGATGTACGCAATCATCGACGAAAGCTGATCCCACGCACGCTCGATATCATTCGACAGCTCAAAATTCCTCGCGACAGACTTGTGTTTCATTTGCACACTGCAGAATCGGGCCAAGAAGACGCAGAGTCATATCGCTACAATCTGCGCGCCGACATGGAACTGCTGGGACTAAGTTTCGTAACCGGAGTCCACGGCTATGCCGACCCTGTTGGTCTTAGCATGGCTGATATGGCCAGTCTCTACGCGGCGGCCGACGTCCACATTTTGACATCGTTCGGCGAAGGCTTTGGGCTCCCCACGCTGCAGGCGGCAAGCTCGGGAGTTGTGCCGATCGCCCCCGCAAATTCCGCGAGCACGGAACTGGTTGGCGGCCACGGGTTCGCGATTCCCTGCGACTCGTGGGCGAGGGACGAGTTTGGCCTCGTCCGAAAGTTTATTAATCGGCGTCAAGCTGCCTCAGTGCTGCAGGCACTCTTTGATGACCCAGATCTACTCAACACGCGATCTGCGGCCGCTCGAACATTTGCACTCAACTTCAGTTGGGACATTGCAGTTGCGGGATGGGATGCCCTCCTCCGGGCAGGGGGCTCATCGTCCGTGCAGGCGAGGGAAGTGTCATCGAGTAGCTCGTTATTGCCGCGGCGTCGGCTGGGTTGCCCGAAGGCACTCGCGTTGCGTCCCACTGGACACGATCCCTCAGTACTTCCAATTCCTCGCATAGCCATACCGACGCGCTTGAGGCTCCAGCGGAAGGGTGCATCAGCGGGTAGGAACCCAATCATATTGGCGGAAGCGTCATGTGTCCGTCGCCTTAGCCCTCTTGAAAGACTCTTCCCAGGGACTGTCGTCCTCGAGTTGGCGCACAGCAGTTGGCGCCGGAGCAAAGATCTGCAGAAGCTAGCCGCCGAGGCTACGTTGGTTGTCGACCCAAAAAACAGATTCCCGGGATTGGATCATGTCTGCGCATTGCTCGGCATTAATTTCCTTGGGGATAGCCCGATCTGGCCGTCGGTGGAAGGCAAGGCTTTGCTTGGCCAAGCGAGGCTTCTGTTGACAGATCATGCTCTGTCGGGACAGAGGGCGTCAATTGCGAGACGGCGCGCCCGCGACACGCCGGAGTCCGTGGTCAAGGTATTGTCGCGTAAACAACCTCGCGTTGACAAAGTATCGGAAACGGTCCGACACTTTTGACGCTCAATTAGGAGGCATGCGATAGCAGTTTGCCGACGAACCATTCGACGAGCTTTGAATGAGTAGATTTAGCTTGACCATCATTGCTAGCCGCATCATGAGAAAACCGGAAAGCAGGTTTTTCAGCCACCGTAAGTAAATCAGACTTTGTCGCCGACCGGTATCCTCAAACGGCCCTGAGAAGAAGGGAGGCATAGATGGAAACAGCAATCAAGGAAGTAGCGAGCGTGATTGGGAGTCTTGGAACATACGCGCGCTTAGTCATCCTCGGAGTGTGGTTTCCCGGGTTCCTCATATTTGCAGAAATGGGATCCACATACTTTTTCTTTTTTGGTCCTCCCGGCGAGGGTATCTTCGGTCACATCACGGAAACGATCAAAAAATATGATTCTCCTGTTATCTCAAGCCTAATTGTCATACTAATTTTCGCCGTCTCTATTGCGATCGGTTACGTGGCGCGCGATCTTGCGTTCGCCATCAGCGATTTTTGGTTGCGGCGCAGATGGAGACCCACCCGGAAGCTGTCGGCGATTTGTGACGAAATCCGACGTGTCTATGGAGAATTTGAAGTTGACGAGGTTACTGGAGAATACAACGTCTTCGGGTTAGCCAATGGCGACGATTCATTAGTACGTAGGACTCCGGAAAGCTATGTTCGCGAATTTTGCAAGCAGTGGCTGAGGTTGAGAGCGCCAAGCCTGAATACAGAAGGGTTGGAGATTGAGATCAATATGGAAATGGGGCTCGTGATGCCCGTGGCATTAGCTGCCGCGGTATTCCTCTGGTTCCCTGGCAGGTATCTAGGATTCACGCTGGCATCCGTAAGCATCGCCGCCGCCGCCTTCATGATGTATCGCATCAATTGGGCTCGAGATTACGAGACAGAGCAAGCGATTGTGAACTTTCTTTTCGCCCATTGGGAAGGGGTCTCGGAGGCGATCACCCCTTCGGACTACGTCTCTGATTCCGAGGAGGAAGAATGAGCGGCAAGGGATCGAGTTGGGCGTTAGGGCATCCGCTCGCACGATTGTCCCTTTAACATGCCGCGGAGGAAGTGCACATCCCCTGAAGTTGCGGTAAAACAAACGAAGACAACGGCCGCACACAAAGGAAATCGCCATCGAAGGGGAGCCCAGTGCAATGCGCATCGCGCAGATCGCGCCGTTGTTTGAAAGTGTGCCGCCGAAGCTCTACGGAGGGACGGAGCGCGTCGTCTCGTTCTTAACAGATGAACTCGTCCGGCGTGGTCATGACGTCACCTTGTTCGCGAGCGGAGATTCCGTCTCTGCAGCGCAGCTCATTCCCGTGGTTCCGCGCGCGCTTCGATTGGATCCGGAGGTCCGCGATCCAATTGCACATCATTTCCAGATGCTGGAACAGGTGTTCCGCGCGGCCAAAGATTTTGACATCCTCCACTTCCATCTCGATCACTGGCCGTTCCCTCTCTTCTCGTGCCAGCCGACGCCGTTCTTCAGCACGGTCCACGGCCGGCTCGATCTGCCAGAGCTGTGGCCCGTCTATCGTGCCAATTCGCACGTTCCGCTCGTGTCCGTTTCTGATGCACAGCGCCGACCCGTACCTTGGGCCCGCTGGGTCGCCACCGTGCATCACGGATTACCGGAGAGACTTCTCACACCTACCCTTGTGATCCCGACCTATCTCGCGTTCCTCGGCCGCATCGCTCCCGAGAAGCGAGTAGACGTCGCGATCGAAATCGCGGGCAGGTGCGGGCTTCCGTTGAAGATCGCCGCCAAGGTGGACCGGGCGGACCAATGTTACTTCGAGGAGAAGATCCGCCCCCTTTTGGCACTACCGCACGTAGAATTCGTCGGCGAGATTAGCGAAGTCGAGAAGGCCGATTTCTTGTCGGGAGCGCTTGGCCTGCTGTTCACTGGGGATTGGCCGGAGCCCTTCGGCCTAGTCATGATCGAGGCGATGGCATGCGGCACACCGGTCATTGCCCTAAACCACGGCTCGGTGCCCGAAGTGATTGACCACGGGCTGACCGGATTCATCGTCCCTAACGTAGTCGAGGCTGTAAATGCGGTGAACGGACTATCGGCCTTGTCACGCACCTCGATACGCCGCCGCTTCGAGGCGCGGTTTACGGCAGAGCGCATGACCAAGGATTATTTGGCAGTTTACGCTCGACTTGCCCCTACCGTGACTTCCCGCGACTGGCTGCGATCGAGTGCGACTGACGGAAACGGTCGCTGAGGTCGAAGACGTCACTCCTTGCTCCGCTTCATACCCTGCTGCCAAAAGAGGCCATCGACATTGAGCGGTTCTTTCCGAACCCTGCTATTGTCCTTCACAATTCCCTGGCTCCGGTTGATGCCGCAACCCCTGCACGTCGGCTCGATCTGTGCCCGTACCGTTGATGCGCACCTAAATTCCGAAGAACTCTCTTTCTCACTGCGGGTCCACAACGTCCTTCGAGGAATTCGGAACCGCCGCGCTGCATGCCATCAGTCCTGGATCGGGGACGCCACAGCCCACGGGCGTGATAGCAGTTCCGGCCACCCCGCTCGACAAACACCCAGACATGACCCGCGGAGGTTGCGGTCTCGCGGGACTTTGTGAGGGCGCAAGAAGTCAGCGCTCAGTGGCGGCACACCGGGTTTCGATCCCCAGGGCGGCACACATGCGGCGCGGGGGCCGGCGCTGGCGTGCTGGCCGCTTTCGCCGCGAGCTTCGCGTTCGTGTCCGCGATTTCAGCCGGCGTGTAAGTCCAGTTGACGTGAGTGAGGTCATAATTGGGGCCGGTCCACCCCTTGTCCTCGTAGTCCATGGCAAAGGAACGCTGGTCCGCTGAGTCGCCAAATTGCTCGCATTGCTCAGCCTCGGCCACCAACTTATCCATCGGGTATGTGAGGCGCACGTATCTGGTCCAGGCCTGCTCGAGTGTCGTTACGGATGCAGTCGTATGGATGTATGGGGTCGCATAGACGACCATCCGAGACGCCGTGGAACCTCTGGCATTGCAACGGTACCAGGTCCCTGGTCCCGATGCGTTCGCTGCTGCGGGTGGAGGGGGCGCTGGGTTCGCGACCGCCGGTTTGGACGCGGGCGCGGATGCGGTCTGCTGAACGGGCGGGGGGTGCTGAATCGACGGAGGCTGTGCGGCTGTCGATGGAGAGCCGGCTAGGACGAAGTTCAGCGTGGTGCCTAGAGGCAGCACGACCCGCTGGCCGGTTGCAACAGCAGCGACGGCCGAGGGTGCACTGACGCGCCGGCCGAATCCCCCGAGTACGGAGTTCATTGAACTAATCGCAGCGCCGGCGGCACTCTGCGCGGCGGATGTGACGCTGGCTGAACCGCTGGCCACGGTAACGGGCTGCCCATTGATAGTGACCGAGACGAGCTGGGTGGTCCAGCCCGAGCCACTATTCACGAGCGTGACGGCCGCCGCTGCGCCTCGCGGGATAATGACACCGTTCCCACCGTCGGCCTCCTTCGTCACCGACGCGCGATACTGCTTGCCCGCTGGATCTTTGCTGGAATCGATGGCGTCCAGCATCCTCACCGAAACGGGTGCGCTTGCCTGCGCATACAGTACGGGCGCCCAGTGTATTAATGCGATGAGAAAGGTTAGGAGAGAAAGGGGCTTGAAGGAGGCTGAAACTTTGCTTTGGCACATGATGTTTCCCTCAGTTTGAGGTAAGGAAGTGGGCAACCCGGGGGAGGAACGGATCATACGCTCTTTCCAATTCAAAATGGAAAATAGGGTGAGGGGGAAGTTGGGATCCGGCGAGAAATTCACCACAACAGTCTTTGTAAAATCAGTGTCCGAGGTATGGAAAGCTTGCGAAGGCAACGAACGCATGACCGTGCCATGCCCATTTCTTTCATCCCGCCTATGGAGTGTCTGCCTGTAAAGAAGCTTCCTGAGGGACCGGAATGGGTCTATGAGCTCAAGCTGGACGGCTACCGGGCCTAGGCTATCCGCGAAGCTAACGGTGTGCCGAAACGGTAAAGACCTCGGCAAGCGTTTTCCACTTCTTATTGAAGCTCTCGCTGGTGCAATCATGCCCAACACGGTAGTGGATGGTGAGCTCGTAGCGATCGGTGCAGACGGTCGTCCCAATTTCCAAGCCCTTCAGAACGCACAGGCCAATACCCCAGTCACGTTTTATGCATTCGACATCCTGTTAGATAGCGGCCAAGACGTGCGCGCCCTTCCGTTCCGTGACAGGCTTGCGCACCTTGATAGCGCATTTACCCCAGGGAGATCGGCATTGCTTTGCGAGAACTTCCCCGGCCCTGCAGCCAAGTTCGTCTCCGCTGTACGGCAATTAGGCGGTGAGGGTGTCGTTGCGAAGCATCTGGACAAGCCCTATGAGCCTGAGGGGAAGCGCTCGGGAGCATGGCGCAAAATCCGGCTGAACCTAGGACAAGAGTTTGTCATTGGCGGATACACTCCGGGAACCAATGGCTTTGATGCGGTAATAGTTGGCTACTACAGGCCTGCTCCGCCCCTGACCCGTGCCCAACGTGCAGCGCTTCCGCCGAGCCGTCGCCAATATGTGACGCAGCCTCCGCAACTCGTGTATGTCGTACGGGTTCGTGCTGGCTTTGTCGCTGCCAGTCGTCGGACTCTGTTTCCTGAGTTGGAGCGTAGACGCATCGACCGATGTCCGTTTGTAAACCTGCCGCAAGCTGGGGCAGGCAGATAGGGGCAGGGCTTGACGGCGGATAAAATGGCGGAATGCGTGTGGATCAAGCCGGAATTAGTCGCAGCATTTGAGTTTCTTCAATGGACCGACGCAGACCATGTAAGTCACATCAGGTTCATTGGATTGCGGACGGACAAGGACGCTCACAAGGTTGTTCGAGAGCAGACGTAAGGCAGCATAATTTTGACGTGGCATATCTGCCGGAGTTGTCACCGGGAGCACAGGCTTCTGGTCGATCGCCGGACGCGCTCGGTCCAACGTTTACGGAAGAGTTACACAAACAGCTTGGCATCAAGCTCGTTCAGCAGAAGGGACTGTACGATTACCTGATCGTGGATCACGCGGAACGACCGACGGAGAATTGACCGACCGTCAGATCGCGGGCCGTGCCCTTCCAGCAGCTATGCATCCTCATCTAAGCGCTCAGAACTCTTGCTCGATGAAGCGCTTTATCACTTCCACTTTTCTACAGCACATCTTCGCTTAAATGATCCTCTTATTGTGAGGCGCTGTGACCCATTGGCCCAGATATTTCAGGCTCCACGATCAGCTATGGCGCTTAATCGCACATAACAACGAACTTGAATAACGTTTTTCTACCCAGCGGTTTCAAGCTTTCAGGCTAGTTGATATCGGGATGAATTCGTTCTAAGTAACTTGAGGGCGTCGTTCGCAGAGAGCGTCGAACTGTACAGCTGCCCCTGTCCCTGTTCGCAACCGGATAAAAGCAGTGAAGTCTGCTGGTCAGCGTTTCGGACTCCCTCTGCGGCAATCGTTATACCGAGCCCCTGAGCAAGACCCACCAGCCCTCGAACCACTCCAGCCTCTTCATCTTTGGACAACATGCCGCGTATGAAACTGCTGTCAATCTTCACCTTATCCATCTTGAAATTTCTCAGATGGTAGAGGCTTGAGTAGCCAGTTCCAAAGTTGTCCAGAGCAATTCGTGCTCCTGCGGAACGCAATGCTCCAAGAATATGTTGAGCTGCTTCGAGATTTCTTACTAGAGTAATTTCAGTGATCTCGATCTCGAGCCGCTCGATCGGGAAATCGGTTTCGCGAAGAACTCCGAGGATTCGATCTTTGAGCTCTTTGTCTTTGAGTTGGCTCTCAAGCACATCTATCGAGAGGGTAAGATCGTCGGGCCATCCGGCTGCGGTAACGCAGGCTTGACGCAGTATCTGCATCGAAAGCTCATGAATGATACCGGTTTCTTCAGCGATCGGTATAAAGCGCTCCGGCGTAACCTCACCGAATTCTGGGTGAATCCAGCTGGGCTTTACCTCAAACCCGACCACACGGTTTGTGCGCATCTCCACAGTTGCTTGGAAACTTGCCTTTATCGCTCCCGTTA
>Ga0068853_100001736_pt1 | contig 15979 bp, 14 predicted proteins | sample KBSCornC32_FD_65655 | JGI IMG/M metagenome (GOLD analysis project Ga0068853, IMG submission 65655) | Corn rhizosphere microbial communities from Kellogg Biological Station, Michigan, USA - KBS Corn C3-2 | ecosystem: Host-associated > Plants > Roots > Rhizosphere > Soil ...
GATAGTTGATTGTTGGCGTCCACGGGGATTACTCCTTTGCTTACGTAAACACAACCAATGCATAGCACTAGCTCCTTCCACAGTAAGCCGCACGAGTACCAAAGTCAAATGGCTTATCTGCTATGATGGTAGGAGTTTAAGGAGTGAACGCGTTGAAAATTATCGTGACTGCCGGTGGACAAGGTACCAAGATGTGGCCGTACAGTCGGCAGGACAAGCCCAAGCAGTTCCAGCCGATCATCGGGGATATTTCCAGCTACGAACAGAACATCAAAACGCTACTTAAAAAGTTCACTGCTGAGGATATTTATATCTCGACTAAGCGAAAATTTATTAAGTACGTTTCTGAGCAATCACCGCAAATTCCACTCAAGAACTACATCGTGGAACCAGATATTGCCAAAGATCGTGGCCCGGCCGAAGGATTGGCCTTCTTGCGCCTCAGTATGCTGCATCCGGGTGAGCCGTTTTTCCTGGTACAAGCCGATTTGCTGCGCGAACCCGAAGAGGGGTTCTTAAAGACATTGGAGGCGGCTGAGAAGCTCGTTACCAAACACAAACGATACGTAACAGGTGGTATCAAAGCGACAACTCCGAATATGGGCGCGGATTATTTGCAGCTAGGCGGCTTAGTGGAATCGAACGGCGTAGAGTCGTATACCATTAACCGGTTTCACTTCCGGCGGGATAATGTGTCCGAAACCCGTAAGTTGATCGAGAATTTCCACGTGGTGGCCCACTGGAACCATGCCTGCTGGTACCCGGAGATGATGCTGGAAGCGTACAAGCAGTATCGGCCGGACTGGTATGAAGGACTCATGAAGATCAAAGACGTGTTGGACAAACCGAGTGAGAATGAGGCGATCGAGAAGATTTATGAGACGTTTGAGAAGGGCCCGACCGAGGATGTTACCAGGCACATTATGGATTCTGGGGATGCCATGGCTATACTGCTGCCATTTAAGACAACTGACATTGGGACCTGGAACTCTATTTACGAGTTCTTTGAGGATGGGGTCAAGAACTATGAGGATGGTAATGTGGTGGCCATAAACACCCGCGGCTCACTGATCAAGACCAGCAACAAGAGCAAACTGATCGCCGTCGCCGGCGTTGAAGACATGATAATCGTAGATACCGAAGATGCCCTCCTAGTTGTACCCAAAAACCACATCGACAAAATCAAAGACATCCAGAAGCTGCTCGAAGAACGCGAAGAGACCGAATACCTCTAAATTGACCGTCGTGATTTCGCTTCTGTATCGTTAGCTATGCCTCTATTGTTGTCTGCTGGGGACGCCGTGTTACTTCCATGCCTGGCTTTGTGTGGTAACCTGATATACTTCCGGCATAGTACGTCCCTTAAAAGTATAGGATTCTCATGACCTTCAATATCAAACATATATTCCAGCCGAGCGACACATATAAAGATGTACGGAACATTAACATTTACCTGCTGAGAGGCCTCTTCTTTTTAATGTTTTTTGTCCTGGGGCTCCAGGTTTGGTCTTTTATATTTAAGCATTCGGGTACGTGGGATAGCGATCAGGCCGTGGCTTACAGTGTATTCGCTGGGTTTTCGGTACTGGCCTTCCTTGGAATCATAAATCCTATAAAAATGTTGCCGCTTTTATTACTTGAAGTGTTTTACAAAGTCTTATGGCTGCTATTGGTTGCGTTCCCGGTATGGTTTTCGGATCAAGTAGTAAGCGCCAGGGTTGAGTCCCGTATATTTGCGTTCACTCTGATAGTACTACCTCTAGTCGCTATTCCATGGGGCTATGTGTATAAGACCTACATTTTGCATCTTAAAAGTGCTTAGTGTTAGCGGTACTTTGGCAAGCAGTACGCCATTAGGTTAGAAATTCGTACCTAGTACTTTCCTGTTTACGAAACCGCTCAGCATACGATACTAGTTTCTTTGTAGGCTTTAACATATTACTCATGATATTTTCATCCTGCTTTTAGCGACAGTGGTATCATGAGGCATGCAGCTGATCCCTCGCGACAAACGTACTGACGTCCGCCACTTTTGGGTGTACGCCATTGCTCTGAGGGATAACAAGTACTACGTCGGGATTACGGCCCGGAAGGATCCATATCTCCGGATACGGCAGCACGGCGGCCCGTATGGGGCGCGCTGGACCATGAAACATCCGCCACTACATCCATTGCAGGTGCTTCGGTTAGAGGATTTGGGGCACGTTTCGCTGAGGACAGCCGAGGCGCGGGAGCAAGCGGTGTTTGAAGAATTACGGCGGGAGTATGGCCTCAAGCATGTTAGGGGTGGACGGATTACGTCAACTGGACCGGTCTACCGGTTGGGGTCGATGTACGTTAACTGGGCAATGCTTGAGACGCTGGGGATTGCCCTGTTGCTTCTGGCTTGTGCTGCGTATATTGCCCGGCACTACTAGCATGTTTCGTCAATAGAACACTGTGCGGTCGGCCTGAATCTGAGCTCGGTAGTCAGGATCCATGGTGAGACGGGTTTCATTGTAGTCACCGAGAACGGGCCAATCCCCGACTCGTTCGCCATTAATGGGCGTTTGCTCCTCAACCCAGGCAGTGGCCTTTTCCCAACTGAAATTACCCTGCTCATCCACGCAACCGGCGTCGCGGTAGTCGGCATAGGTGAGACCGACGTGATGACTGCCGCAGTGATAGACGGATTCATAGTACGTAATGGCCGTATCGAGTGCCCAGAAGACATTGGCTTTAACAGCAGTTGTGAGCGAACCGTTCTTGCCTTCCTCGCGGTGGAGGGTGAGGGTTTGTTCGGTGCCGCCTTCGTAGCCGGCCCAGGAGCTGACGTACATGATGGGAGCTTCGGTGCCGGTCAGAGGATCGTTGACATCACGACGCTTAATGGAAAGGCGCTGGGTGTAGTGGGCACGCTCCTTTTCGCCGTCATCAAAGCGATTAAAGGCTGCGCCTTCCCCGCCGATGAGCGTGAGACTGACGAGTTCGACGGTGTCGCTGTAACGTGACTTGGCATCCAGCGGCAGGATTTCAATATTCATTTCACCGATTAAATGCTCGCCGTCACCGGTAGTAGCACCTTCTGAGAACACCCACGGCCGTAGACTCATTTCTCCTGCCTCTTCGTTTCGGTAACGAGTGTTGTCCAGGTAGTTGGATATGGAGCGCTTCAGTCGAGTGGCGGCTTCGGCTGCAAGGCTGGCTAGCTCTTCGGGAGAGTTGCTGCGGAGCGCTCGCTCAGCGTAGCGGGGTGGTTGGTTGAAGGCATAGACTTCAGGAGCATCGGGTGTGGTACCCCCGGACGCTTCGACGCCTAAGTGGCCAATAGCCTTACTTACCAGTAGGTCGACTGTTGGTGAATCTTCCCCAAAGACTTCTACTAACCCCTGCCGAGTGGCTTGGGCGATTTCCTGTGCGTCGTATCGTGTTTCTGACATACCTACTCCTTACTCGTGTTGCTACTATCATTCAGTAAAGTGCTAGTGAATGCAAGGATAAGGGGAATGCTTGGATGATTAGATTTTGGGGTGCCGGTCGGGTCGTGCAGGGATAAGAATTGTGGCCTAGCTACCAAAGTAGATATGTGCCTGGGGGTTAGTACACTTAATTCTAGTCACAGTACTCTGTTGTCTTGCCCACGTAAGTGCACCTCAACAGTTGTTACCAAATCCTAGCATGCCAGCCTCTACACAAGTATAATATATAGACACGCATTTAGTATTTAAACAAACCTGTGTTGGAAGTGCTTTAGCTTATGTCAACTATGAACTTATTTACGCACTACATGCCTTTGAGAATTGGGTACTGTGTCTCTGGCTCCGACATGAATGATCTCGTGACGATTGCGAAACTTAGCAGTATTGTCAGTGGCGGGATGGTGAATCCAATAATAAATGTCGATGATCCAGGCGCTCAAAACATAGTAAAGGTATTTGCCGTGGACATACTACTCCCAATCAGTTCATCACCCAAGATTGAACAGTTCCTTAAAGAACATCAGCACCTAAGGAGTTGGCAGCTTGACCATCAAGGAGTTTGGGCTGATGCCTCAGGCAACACTGGTAAAGCATCTACAAAATACCTCACAGTACTAGACACCATATGGGCACTTAGTAACCTTGCCGACAGAAGCTCGAATAAAATCCTACAGCCAGTTTGGGGTCAGGATGATCCATTAAAAGTACTGTTTGCGGTTGAATATGGCATGTTTGACTCTGACGGCTCACTCTATGATCTACCTAAAACCGTACCGGGTGCATTCTATGAACGAACTTTAGCAATTAGCTCTGACCTACCGAGAGACCCTGCGCTTATACGTAATATCACACCGATTGAGAGCTCGCTCATCGGCATAAGGTCATTCACCAACAGAGGATACGATACACGTGATGGACTTTACCTTGGTAAACTCCAGTTCGATGACCTGGTTGATTTTTGGAACCTGCGCGCAAGTGGTCATGATATGGTCTTTGTACCCTATGAATCCCTGGACAAAGTGGCTACAATTTCTCAGATCTTTTCAAAAAATGCAAAGGAAAAATCCAAGGAAGACCGATTCCATAACGGCATTTCACTATGGCGTTCTGGTTCACTCGGGCTTGATAACAGCCGCGCTATGGAGGTGCTAGAGAAGCTTGGTATTGAGAAAGGCTTGACTATGCTACACAACGCCTCAAGCCCAATAACCTGGAATGGACTCAATGAGCATCCCATAGAACTAAAGTTGTCCGAAAAACAGATAGTCGCTTCTGTTGACCATACAAAATATGATACAGACCAGGTAAACTTCCAATTACCTACACTGCCAACTGATGGTGATGACTTCTATAAACATCGACGACAGCACTTAGCTATGCATATTAGGCCGCTTACAGAGTTCGCATATGAGGACAGCACGTTAAAACTTCCGAACCTCCCAGACTTGAATAATTGGTACAGTCATAAAATCGCATTTGCAAGTGACGACGTAAGAGTTAAAGAGGATGGGCTGGTCATAGTCGTTGATACATACGACGCATCTAAAAGTTTGTACCCGATAAGTAACGATGAAATTATAAAAAAACTATTTGAGCGTGCGGGTATTAAAGCAGAGGATTCCCAAGCGGGGCTTATAACCAAGAAGGTTATTGAGCAGATGGGCGGCCTAGAAGGTTGCAGGGTATTTAAGATACCAGGGGTTAGAAAGTTAATTAGATCCTTGGGCCAAAATGATCTCATTATTAGATCAACGGCAAAACAAATTATCAGGGATATAGATCCTGAAACTGATGTAAGTAGCTTTGTTGCACACCAAGATTTACATATTCAGGCGAGGACTCGCCCTGTTCTTACCCCTGACGAAACGTTCGACTACATGCTTAGGTTGGGCATGTTTCAAGCTGGATTAAAGTTGACCTGTCCTAGTTGCCAGCTCAAACCCTGGCTTGCAATTGACAAGCTGCATATCAATGCAAAATGTGAATATTGTGGTGCGAGTGTTGAGATAATTTCCCAGCTAAAGGATAGGGATTGGCATTTCCGTAAGTCGGGGTTATTTGGAGCAGACAACAATCAGGAAGGAGCAATACCTGTAATCTTGGCTCTGCACTTGATGTCACATCTGAGTAGCAGCGATCAATTTAGTCATACGACAGCACTAAAGTTAGATGCACCGAGTGAAGGTCTTGATTGCGAGACAGACCTTGTTGTACTCGGCCGTAGCCGTTCCGTTATGGGCGAAGATCACTTAGCCATAGCTATCGGTGAGATGAAATCAAACTCTGACACAATCAATGACAATGATATTGCCAATCTTATGGACACAAAAAGGATGTTAGACAAGTCAGGCCTGAAGACTTACCTTGTCTTTGGTAAGACCGCTTCCTTTACTCATGATGAGATTGAGCGATTCAAGCAATTATCAGAATCAGATGTTGATCTAATCTTATTCACTGATCAAGAATTGAATCACTACAATTTGTCGGCCTACTACCATACCCTAGACGACCTCCCTCAATCGTATGCTCATACATTTGATGATCTAGCAGCAAACTCTAAGCACCTGTACCTGAGATAAGTCACAGAAGTGTTATATAGAGTCTCGCCTTTATATCTGCTATTTTGTGCAATATAGCTTTATAGGGTTTTTGGCCTCAACAAGCACCAGCATTTGCTGATGTGTTTTTGGTGGACCAAGTGATAAAAGTTGGCGCTTAATTTATTCGGAACAGAGGAGATGGAGGGAAATACTACTATCAGACTGGAGGACAAGTAGCCTTTTAAGGGTAACTGGCAGTTAAGCAACCGTGGTTAATTTATCGTCTACCCTCGTCGCCAGGAGCCCTGGGGATCCCTTTCCGGCATCTGTGTGGGGGGCTGGTAACCATTTGCGGACATTCCGAACCATGTTGCCCACCTAGTAATGAACTCGTTGAGGTTCTCCCCAGTAAGTGGAGTAAACGGCCAGGCCACCTGTACTTCCGCCATCATTGGCAGCAAGGCCTTGGCGGCATCGTCACCAGGGTCGAGTGAGAATGGTTCGATTTGTGTTGATCGTGCCATTAGAGGGCTTATCATAAAACCAGTCTCGTACCATTCAAACTGGCCGGAATTTTGCGCATCGCAGAACCAAAGAGAATGGGCTCTTCCCGTTTTACCCCCTACTGATGACGGCGCTTTAAGTATAATCTCTGCAGTTGCAACTACTTCTATACCCGGTGAATTGTGATCCCCCCAGTCATCAAACATTGGCAAATTCAAGGGTGGCATTTCTAAAGTAGCCTGCCCTAGCCGGACGAACCATGTAGAGGTCGAGTTACCAGCAAGTTGCGCTGTTGTGGCGCTTGTAGTTATCGTGTCCCTGAGACTGAGGGAAATGCGGTCAAAACTTTGTATTGCGGTCTCCTGAAGCTGTGCGCGCCTATCTAGTGCGTCTTTTGCTTTAGCCTTTTCGATAGACTCTTGGGTTTTCTTTTCGATTTCTGCACTATTTGCTTGCTGAAGCGCTTCAACTACTAAGATAGGTGTGCCTCCTCCTTGGGGATCAAGCCGCTCACTTAGCTGGTGAGCTGTGGGGCGTGCATCAGGCGCTTTGAATAACATAGTGTCTACCAAGTCAGCCAAAGCCAAAGTGACGCCATTCAATTTAGGTGGTCGGTCGCTAACATGTTGCTCGCGGTAATCTTCAGGTTGAGGACCAGGAAATGGTCTTTTCCCGGTTAAAAGCTCAAATGCTACGATGCCTACTGAATAGATATCACTCTTGCTTGAAGCACGTTCATTGCGCCATCGTTCCGGCGGATTATACGCAGGCGTCATAGAATACTTATGAGTATCCGGCGCCGTGGTAGCCTCTGCATACCTGGATATACCGAAATCTGCTAGGCACCATTTACCATTTAACAGAAGGATATTTTCTGGCTTAATATCGCGGTGCGTTATCTTGCCCGCCATATCCGTGAGCGCTTCGAATAGATCATGAAGTATTGTTTTCGTTTCAGCTTCGGTAAGCTTACTTTTTTCTTTTAGGAACTGCCTTAGTGATTTGTCGGCCTTTGGCATGATTAACACATATGAGTCGTCCGTCTCACCTTCATCAATAACTGGAATTACATTTCGCACACCCCCTGGGTTAACAAACAAAAGTTCTCTATCTGCTCCGGGGGCTTTTGGTACGAGTTTAGCCACGGCATGTTTTCCACCTGACTCCGCCTCGTAAACTTTACCGAACCCGCCTTCGCCTAACTGCTTGCCAGTTTTCCACGTGGATTTTAGTTTAAGCTCCATAGCGGTCATTATAGACAGTCTCTGGTCTATCTGCTATAAAAAAATGCTATTATGACAACGAGTCCTGATTGCAATTTTTAAAAACTATATTTTTATGCCAAGAAACCGCATGATGGCTTCGGCGATCAAAGAGCCAGAGGCATTAGCCGCAAGAGATAAGGTTCCCTTGCCAATCATAATCATTGTTTTACCAATCCAAGACTGGGTAGCGGGTCCTGGGCTATCAGCAGCTTGTAAATCGTCTTCTAAGGCGACTTCCAGCTCCTCGATAAGTGTATCCTTGATGCCCAGTGCTGATAAATAGTCTTTTAAACTTTCCAGGTCTCCCGCAGTAACACGTACGTTGTTCTGTGTTACCGAACCCGTCACGCCAACTGCTACATTTTCAGAATTATAGATAGCAGTATTAAATATCTGGGTTACCACATTATTATCCGGCTTAGGCACATCCACAGGTATATGGGTTGCTGCGCTGTTTACACCGAGTTCTTGCTCGATCCGTAGCACAAAGTCAAGAACTCGTGTTCGTATCGTCTCCAAGATGCCAGTTATGGCGAATTGAGTTAAGATACGGTCTGCCGATTGTATGTAAAGGTCGTTCTCAAAAATATCTTTGCTTTGATAATAGACAATTGCATCCGCCGGCCAGCTTGCCTTAATGGATCCGTTTTTATTTTTGGCAGCAGCAAGCCTCTCTAACTCAGCGACCGGCTGCATCATATGCGCTTTGAACAGATTATCTCGATGTTCCTTTTCTATTGCCGCATGTGCTATGCTCACATTTTTCCAGCCACGCCCGAACCTATTGACTACTGTTGCCCTTACTTCGGTATCAAGAACACGATAATCAGGTAGCTGTTCCTGCTCTTTATATCCTGACGCTTCTGATCTGGCCCAATGTAAAAGCTCTTCGTTCTCTAATTGTTTACCTAGTCGCATACAAAGCCTAAGGACTTCACTCAAGGAGGTTGTGTCAGTAGTTGCCGACTCGCTAATTCGTTTTAGGAGCTCAGCCACTTCTTTGGCTTCGATGTGTTCTTTCTGCGTTTTTCTCATAATCTTAATTATCCCGACTTCGCTAGCATACCATTTTTGCGTCGTACAGTATTTGTTGCCCACTCCTTATTAAAATGATTTGAATTTCAGTAAGTTGCGATACTAGCGCTTTTTTGGTTCCCGCCACTTGGTAAGGCCTAGTATTCCTGATGCTGAAATAGCACTCCAGACTACTATGTCCACGATAGCGTTAGTGGCGTATTGTTCGTGATACGCGTTGCCCTTCCACAATATCGATATCGGTTCCACGGAATTACAGATGCTCATGGATGGTCTTACTAGAATAAGAGGTAGGGGAAGACCTTTTTGAACTTGATGAAGACCAAGGCCTTCACAGCCTTCAAATGACGATTTTCGATTAACTAAAAGTGTTGCAGTCGTAAGTATGGTTCCTAGCACGAGCGATAACAGCAAAATTATTACTTTCTTTTTCATCGCATCAGTATAGCCTGCAACCCAAATTTTCTACTAACGCTAGCGAATAGTACGGTACTAAAATTACGTGGCTGCCCTTAGTTGACGCTTCGCAACTACGAGCAGCCTCTATCGGTGTAGCTACCAGCGTTCTTGCGGTTCTGGGAACGGGTTGCCTTCCATTAGTACAAGTGAGTCTTCGGGATGATTACTAAATTCCAGTACTCGCTCGGCAATAGTTTGAATATGCTCCCGCCGTGATTCCTGGTTTGAACCATAAGCCCCGGATTCGGCGCTAAGAACAGTTGCATCCGCCGTAGAACCGACTTCGCTTAAGGTGACACCATGCCCATCTCTGCCTAGTACTACTGCGCCAAACTTTTTGCCTACGGTAATTGGTGGCCTAACCTCAATCAATCCAATCGTTGAATCAGGACGCTGGGTAAAGTGATCGCCACTACGTTCGGTAAAACCTAAAACCTTAACCTCATATGACGCCATACTGAAAACTCCCGTAACTTAATAAACATTATAATGTCATGCCTATGCTAAATAGTCAATGTGGCTGCCCTTAGCTGACACACTTCGCAACTTCAAGCCTACTGACTTAAATGATTTTGGACATAGGCTCGAACTTGATCGTTCATTGGCCAAGTGAAAAGCTGGTCAAGCGAGTCCAGTGGTGCCCATTGGGTGTTCACGATCGTCTCTGGAAGCTGATCGAGTGCCATCTGACCGAGCAACCTACAACCAATGTAATGAACATACACTGGATATTCAGGATGACTTCTTGCAACTATCGCTTCAGTAGCCTCCACCAAGTAGCCCGTTTCTTCCTTGACTTCTCTCACCGCAGCATCTGCAGGGCTTTCGCCTGGCTCCAGCTTACCACCAGGAAATGCCAAGACTATCGGCTTGCCATTGCGGCCTATTTCCCGTTGCTTTCTCTCTATCAAGAGTGCTTTTTTGTCATTAATCACGATGCCGAGTGCGATTTCTGTTTCATTCTTTACCATAAAATGAAAAGTACCATATCTGCGGTACATTACATAGTGCTTATGCTTGGCTGGGGATGAGGACCGTAGGTGGAACACCCTACCAGATAGGATGTTGTTGATCACACAGGGGCTGTTTGAGCAGGGTTATACTTCGGGGTAGCCTATATGGACAGGATACTTTTTAGAACGTTCACTTTGTAAGCGTTTCTGAGAAGCTTTCCAAGACTCTGTGTATCGCTGGATCATATCAGCTGCCATTGAACGCAGACTTGGGTAGTCAGAACGTGCCGCTGTCCACGCGTCATCTCGGTATCTATTCGGTCCGGTACTCAATAAACCATCGGGTGTTAGCAACCCAAGCGTGTCCCTCATTGCAGTAAAAGCTGCACTTTTGCCGCAATAGTCGAGAACATGCGGAAACATATAATAGCTAAATATTCGATGGTATCGTTGTTCTGTGATCTGCGCAGGAAGACTTAGGACGTTACCGCCTACATACGTAAGATTATGTGGAGCTGTAGCCTGCATTCTAGCAATACTGGCTTTTTCATCATCGGGGTATTCGTCCGAGCCGTACCGAGCATCAAAGTTAGTCCATCGAATGTCGGGTCGACGTCGCGAAACCTCATGTCCTAAATCGGAGGCGCCAGAACCCATATCAAGTACATTTGCATGTTCTGGTATATCGGCGCACAGAGCGCTAAGGCCGAGATAGCCATAAAATCGTGCTAATAGTTGCCCTGGCCGATCCGTCATGTAGGCTGTAGCTTCTATTGGGTTATCAATTTTTATCGGTTCAGTAACGCTATAAAGCATTTACTAACGATACCATAAAACACAAATATTACAATTGATGGCCCTTAGTTAACGTACTTCGCAACTATACTGAAACTCAACGGCTTCGCTGTTCCTCTAGGAAGTCTAGTGCTTGGCCGGCAAAATAGGAGTAAGCCTCGATATACATTTGGCGTATGGAGCCGTCTTCAAGTTTCATGAGATCATTAGGGGTATATGTTCGCGCTTCAGAAAGTTCTGAATCTCCCGATTTAAAGGTGACTGCAGACCCTTCATCGTAAACGCTAACTTGGTAACCCGTACCATCATTGGTACGCAGCGGAAAGATAGTAGCCAGTACGCCATCAACACCTAAGCTCATCTTGAGTGAATCGCCGATTCTGACCTCTGGGCCTACTTGAGGAGTTAGATCAACGCCTTGCTTTAGTGCCAATCGTACAGCCTTGATATTAGCAACGGCTTTGCTCAGTCTAGCCAGAGTACGTGCATCCTTGAAATCGATGATCTCTAACTCTTCACTAGCCCTTAGATGTTCTAATGCAATCATTTAATCTCCTTCGGAATTATTATCCTGCGTTAACGATCAATTGCAAGCATAAACAAAAAACTCCCGAAGAAGTCTTTTAAAGTACTCGTACTTGGCTGTCCTTAGCTGTCGTACTCTGCACCCATGTTTAGTATCCAACAAGTTCATCTGAGCTTACATAGTGCATTTTGGGTTGCTTAGCATCTGGGTTTGAACGTACGTAGCCTCGAAGTCCATCGGAGGCGTAATCGAGCACAAAGCCGCCCATTTTGTATTGGTTGTGCACGCCTTCGGAAAGTTTGTCTCGCCCATCCTTGGGTAGCATTGCTTCATAGGCTGCTTTGCCGATGCTCAAAGCTGCATGCGGCTTAAACCAACGACTTCGTACTTCGTGGCACCCGTCCGACATATCCAGGTAAGTACGTTGGTAACTTTTATTGGATAAGTAGGCAATTCGTCGGGGGGATATGTACTCGGTGAGGCCAGTATCATAGTGCAGATCAAACGATGCTTCTTCGGACGGCCCCGGCACATAGCCAGGCATTGAAGCACGGCGTGGGTGGACTGTATACCAAAGAGCTGTTTGAAGGGTAACAAATGAACCCAAAGCTCCCCGTACGGCTTCAGCTTTGAACCAGCCATCCTTTGCAGGGTAATCACTCGGATCTAATCGCTCGCTCGTTGGCCTAAATGGACGCGCTTTGTGGTACTGCAAGAACCAAATTGTGCCATCTTCTCCAAGTTGCATCTCCATAATGGGACAGTTGCGAGCTGCGAAGCGAGGCAACTGACGAATAGCTTCGTAAGTTTCAATGAGTGCTGCACGCGTAGCAGCATCCAACGGGTCTTTTTGTGCAGGATATTCCTTGGGATACTCTGCCTCCTCGATACCATCAGGTAGGTATATGCCACCGCCAAACTCTTTCTTGCCCATGGTGGTAATGTGATAGCGATCAGGAATTGCATCATCGGCCACCACCGCCACATTTTTACCAGGGATGTACTCCCAAAACGAATAGGAAAGATCTCTTACGAAGTCATTTTCGCTCTGGCCGCTTAGTGAAAGATAGCGAGTCAGGGGTAGCGATTCAAAAGAATCCTCTTGGACCTTAAACTCCACATCTTCAAGCGGCAGCCCGGACGCAATATACCTTGCTGCCATACTGCGATCACCAGGTTGCAAGTAGTACTTTGCTATTTTTTGTTGCTCAATTTCCTCGGTATTTAACCGGTAGGTACGCAGTAGCCCGCTAAAGCCAGCATATTCTTGTGGATGTTCGCTCCGCATGAGTACGGTTGCTCCACCGTTTACGGCTTGCATTGCGCCATCAAATGACCCATAACGTCGAGGTACCTTAAACCCACAGGCTTCAACATAGTCACCAATCTCCTGTTTGGGTTGCTTGATGCCTTCCCAATTGTCAGCATCAACCATTCTGAGACCAATTTCCCTGAGTCCTGATAGATCATCAGTAAGCGGGGCGGTGAGGATTTGTTGACGCATATCTTCTGGAACGAAGCCTGTCATACTCTCAAGTGCCTCAAGGGCCGGAATATTAAGTGGGGCATTAGGGGCTAGTCTAGGACCTGGCATATGCTACTCGATTCTACTTTTCTCAAAAACTAAAGCCGCTAAATCTGAGGCTAGTCGTTCCAGTAGGGTCTCTCGTTCTTGGCTGAGGACAGGGTTCTCAGCTACCGAATAAATTGCACCGCGGTAGCCATCCGCAATAATTCTTAGCTTTCTGACGCGATGTTTTCGGGGATCTGTAACCACTAACTGCTCAATTTCCCATGGAAGACGGGTCTGTGCTTCTGGGTATAGACATATCTGGCCGCGCTCTTTTGCAAGCATTTGAATGTGTCCGCTGTAACCGTCGTTGTGGCCAATCACAAAAACAGCATCGGTTGGGCGGTATGCAAGAGAATCACCCTGACGATTTTCTGTATCTACCCAATTAATCTTTATTTCATCTGGTTCGTAGTCTAGATCATCGCGAATCGTTACTACTACGTCACCAACCCCAATTGCTTTACATTCGAATAATGGCTCCGTATCTATCGGGAATTCCACCTCCATTTTTGGTTTCTGAGAGGAGGGTTGCGGCCTTACTTGGACAATATTTGCTGTGAAGCTGTCATTAAAGACAAACTCAAGTTCTACCTGCTTACCGAACATTTTTTCACCAAATAATGCTGCATGGGCTGCGGCAGCGCCGTGGCGTGTGAAGTTGGCGATGTCTTCGCTATGATCTGGAACGTAGTGTAATGTTGGCTGCCCACGCGAAAATGGCACACCTGTCATAAATACAGATTCCACTGCATTTTTATCATATACAAGTTCGCCGTGATTGGATGAGAGTGGAATGAAGCGTCCATACGGATCACTGCTAGCAATATAGCCATAGGCATAATCTGATCGAAAACCTTGTAGTGCTTCTAGATAATCTTGGATTACAAGTCCCATTTCCTCGTTTTCTATCCCTTTATTTGCTAGATATGCCTTGGCTTGTTTGCTTTCTAGCGACGTAAATACCTCTTCTACAGCTTGGCGAAATGCTTGCGGATTTCGTGGATCCGCGGCGGTGCTCGCATATACACCTGCACCCGAAGCATTTTCTCCATCCTCACTCAAAACAGCGCTACTCCGCACGGCCACTAACGGTCGGTATAATTCTGGGTCGAACTCTGTAGAACTAACCGCAATCGCTTGTTGTCGAATCTGCTCCAAGTAATTTTCGTATCGTGGATCACCAGTTTTATACATACGGTGGAGCATAGTGGGAGCTGCGGTAAATTTCGGAACTTTGATATCCGGTATGTCGTATTTTTCCGTAGCGGCAGTACGAAGACCGTCCAGAGCTTCAGCAAATACAAAAAGATTTGCAGCCTTGGTGCCATATGTTTGACGTAGTGTAGTGTATTGTTCCTGGTCGATCCTAACAAAGTTTTCCGCTAATGACCGGATAGCAGCATTGTAAGCCGTGGTGTCCAAATCCCTAGGCCGTTTAATATACTCGATGATTTGATCTCTAACTGTTTCCTTTCCACCATAACAGTCCACCACATACTTTGATCGTTCAGGTGCCTTTATCTTCTCGCCGTTTTTGAGGTCGACCGGGATGTGAATTTCTCGACCATGAGGAAAGAGAGGACTCTCTTGGTAAGAGACTTCTAGTTGCATGGGCCACCTAGCCAAGAAACGTTGCACCCTGGCTTCAGCTTTCTCTGGATCGCCACTTTGGATTGCTTCTACAGCCTCACTCTCATCTTCAGAGTAAAATGTGCGGGCAGCTATACTCAAGAAGCGTTCACGAGTCTGATCTTCGGGGGAGTCAAGTCGCCATAAGGCGCTTCTAGCGAGCTCCCACAGTAATTCAGCGCGAGGATCATCGGAGTCATGGAGGAAATCGCGAACGACATTCCCGTGAGGAGATACACAGTATTCTACAAAGGCCGCACCTTGTTCGAGATCATGATCAGCAATACCCGGCCAGCGGTTGGTTATATCATCAATGGAACCTACCGGCTCTAGCTCAGGCATAATGGGTCATATTTTACAATACTCTTATTGGACTGGCAATTTATTAAAACTCGAGTACTTGCATTAAGCTTGTGCTCAAGTTGAGGCCAATCATTAATGGAGGATGCTGTATGGGGTTTGCTTTGCTTGCGCCGCAAGAAGCTAAAAACTACCTTGCGTACAGCAGCCTTATTACCTAAGGCTTGTTCCCAGTGGGCCAAGACCCATTCGATGTTCTTAGCCTCAAAGGATTCGAACTAGTCATTCGGATGTACATGATCCCATTCCCCATGCTGGACCTCTCGCCAAATAGATACTTCAGGCGTATCGAGCTGCCGACGGGTCGTTGTCAGGACGCAGAAATCATTTACCATGCAGTCTGCTAAGTAACTACGGTACTGGTATTGGAGACGGCGTTGCGTTTCAGGACTGCCAGTAATAACTAGTAAGCTCGGGTTGCGGCTGACCTGGCTAGTTTCCCAGCGGTTGGATTCAAAGAACTGGAGGTAGCTATTGAAGCGCCGTTGCTGTTGGTAGGTTGCCCGGCTGGTACCGGCGATTTCAATAAGGTAGTGCTGAGTGCTGGCGTCCGGCAGATCGACACGGACGTAGCCATCCGGTGTTTCATCTGGCATGTGCTCAAGGTTGGCAATGTCGTGGGCCGCAAAGAATTCGAAGCGGCCGTTGAAGTGACGTTTGAAGTGAACGTAGACGTCAGCGAGAATGTGACAGCGTTCTCGGCTACGTAAGCCAAGCGTCGCATCTAACTGAATAGAACGAAGTTGTCGAAACTGCCGTTGCGGATAGTAAGCCCTAAGTACAACCAGTCCTTCAGGTGCCAAGCAATACGACATCGGCTGGTTATGGGCAACGTCATCTGGACCATACTGTCGAACAAGATAGCCCTTGGTGTAGAGGAGA
>Ga0068853_100001738_pt1 | contig 15965 bp, 13 predicted proteins | sample KBSCornC32_FD_65655 | JGI IMG/M metagenome (GOLD analysis project Ga0068853, IMG submission 65655) | Corn rhizosphere microbial communities from Kellogg Biological Station, Michigan, USA - KBS Corn C3-2 | ecosystem: Host-associated > Plants > Roots > Rhizosphere > Soil ...
AGCTGCCGATGCTGGTGCCGGGCCTGCTGACCGAGGTGCTCGACGCCGAGTTCACCTTCGCGTTCGCCAGCAACAGCCCGCTGGAGCCGGACAACGCCATCGCCGACGTGCGGTCGGACTCGGCCGAGATCTGGTCCAGCCTCAAGGTGCCGATCGTGGCCCAGGAGGACATCGCCGCCCAGCTGGGTCTGCCGATCAGCGCGGTCAAGGTGCACGTGGCCCAGGGCGGCGGCTCGTTCGGCCGGCACCTGTTCCACAACGTCGCCGCCGAGGCGGCCGAGATCTCGCAGAAGATGGGCAAGCCAGTCAAGCTGATGTGGTCGCGCACCGACGACTTCCGCCAGGGCCGCACCCATCCGATGTGCACGTCCCGGGTGCGGATGACCTACGCCCTGGGCAATGTCGTGAGCTACGAGCAGCGGCACACCAGCGTGCAGACCGAGTTCAGCCACGGCCTCGGCGAGATGCTGACCTCGTTCGCGGCCAAGCTGCCGATCGCCGGCAACCTCAGCTTCGCCGAGTCGATCTTCCTGCTGACCCAGTCCTCGCCGTACGACTTCGGCGTCACCACCCAGCTGCTCAACGAGGTCCCGCTCAAGTTCAACACCGGCAGCATGCGCAACATCTACTCGCCCAACGTGGTCACCGCGCAGGAGCTGGTGGTCGACCAGCTGGGCAAGAAGATGGGCAAGGACCCGGTGGCGATCCGGCGGGCCTTCCTGCGGGACAGCCGGCTGAAGGCCGTCTTCGAGAAGGCCGTCCAGGTCGGACAGTGGGGCAAGGCCCTGCCCCAGGGCGTGGCGCAGGGCATCGCGGTGCACTCCGAGTACCAGGGCGCGGTGTGCTGCCTGGTGGAGATCGACTGCCGGCCGGCGACGGTGAACCGGCCGGTCACCGACGGCGTCACCGGGCCGCGGGTGACCAAGGCGCTGATCGTCGTCGACCCCGGTTTCGCGGTGAACCCGCGCGGGCTGGAGGCCCAGATGATCGGCGGCATGAACGACGGCATCGCCATGGCGCTGACGTCCAGCCTGCACATCAAGGACGGCCTCCCGCTGGAAGGCAGCTGGGACAACTACTTCTACACCCGGCAGTGGAACACGCCGCTGGAGATGCAGGTCGTGATCGCGCCCAGCGGCGGCAACCCCAGCGGCGCCGGCGAGCTCGCGGTCGCGCCGTCGATGGCCGCCGTGGCCTGCGCCTACGCCCGGGCCGTCGGTCACATGCCGACGTATTTCCCGATCAACCACGGCACGCTCGGCTTCGAGCCCTACCCGACCGAGCCGTCCACGCCGCCCTCGCCCACCAACGGCCTCGACTCCTGAGGAGACCCGCCGCATGTCCAGTCACACCTTCGTGCTCAACGGCGAGCGGGTCACCGTCGAGGTCGCCGACGACGTCCGGCTGCTGTGGGTGCTGCGCGACCTGCTCGGCGTCACCGGCCCCAAGTACGGCTGCGGGCTCAACGTCTGCAAGTCCTGCACCTCGCACCTCAACGGCAAGGCGTTCAACCCGTGCTCGGTGCCGGTGTCGGCGATCAAGGCCGACGACGAGGTCACCACCATCGAGGGGCTGCCGGCCACCGTCGGCGCGGAGCTGCACCCGATGCAGGAGGCCTGGCTGGAGCAGGACGTCGCCCAGTGCGGCTACTGCCAGCCGGGGCAGATCATGACCGCGGTCGACCTGGTGCGCCGGGTGCGGGCCGAGGGCCGGGCCATCACCGACGACGACCTGGACCAGATCCGCAACATCTGCCGCTGCGGCACGTACTCCCGCATCCGCACCGCCATCAAGTCCGCCGCCACCAAAATGTGAGCCTGCACCTCGTGTCACATGCGGTCCGGATGTGCCGAACAGAGGCAAGTACGACGCGCATGTGACATCAAGGGGGTCAGGGCCGGCGGTAGGCGCCGTGCCACCAGATGAGCGCGAGCTCGCGGGCGAAGACCTCGTCCTGGTCGGGAACCCCGGCCAGGACGTGGTCGACGATGGCCTTCTCGCCGCCCAGCACGATCACCCGCGTGGCGCTGAGGACGTCCAGGCTCGACGGGGTGCGGCCGGCCGCCTGCTCCCGTTCGAGGACCTCGACCGTGCGCGCGCTGAACGGGGCGATCAGCCCGTTCCAGAACTCCCGGACGACCGCGTCGTAGGCCGAGACCTCCGCGACCGCCAACACCATGGTGATGTTCTCCCGGTAGATCGCCACCACCTGCTGGAAGGCGGCGGTGAGCCCGGCGACGCCGCTGTCCGGCTCCCACGCCGACGCGATGCCGAACGAGGTCTCCACCATGTCGCCGGCCAGCCGCAGCAGCAGGGCCGTCTTGTCCTTGAAGTGCGCGTAGAAGGTCGAACGGGCCACGCCGGCCTCGGCGCAGATGTGCTGCACGCCCAGCTCGGTGAACGTCGCGCCGCCGTCGAGCAGCCGCCGGGTCGCGGCCGCGATCTCCGCGTCGGCCGACGCCCGCCGGTCGGGGTTCGGCGTGCGGCGGGTGATCGAAGGCATGGGCAGAACCTAGTGCACGTCCGCGCGCTCGGACACTACACACTGTCCGGACACTGTGTAGTGTCGAACGGGACGTCACTCGAAAGGACCAGTCCCGTGAAATATCGCCAGCTCGGCCGCACCGGCGTGTGGGTCTCCGAGATCGCCCTCGGCACCATGACCTTCGGCGGCAAGGGCCACCCCGTGTACGGCAACATCGGCGCGCTGGGCCAGCCCGAGGCGGACCGGATCGTCGGCACGGCGCTGGACGCCGGCGTGAACTTCGTCGACACCGCCGACGTCTACGCCGACGGCGAGTCCGAGGAGCTGCTGGGCCGGGCCATCGGCCGCCGGCGGCGCGAGGTCGTGCTGGCCACCAAGTTGCTGGCCCCGGTCGGCCCCGGCCCCAACGACCAGGGCCTGACCCGCCTGCACATCATGCGGGCGCTGGAGGACAGCCTGCGCCGGCTCGGCACCGACTACGTGGACCTGTACCAGATCCACAACTTCGACCCGATCACGCCGCTGGCGGAGACGCTGGCCGCGCTGGACGACGCCGTGCGGCAGGGCAAGGTCCGCTACCTCGGCTGCTCCAACCTGGCCGCGTGGCAGGTCAGCAAGGCGCTGGGCATCTCCGCCCGTGAGGACCGGGCCCGGTTCGTGGCCAACCAGGTGCACTACTCGCTGGTGTCCCGCGACGCCGAGCGCGACCTGGTCCCGCAGGCCCTGGACGAGGGCGTCAGCCTGACCGTGTGGAGCCCGCTGGCCGGCGGCTTCCTGACCGGCAAGGTCGACCGGGCCGGCGCGGCCACCGACGCGGACAGTCGCCGGGGCAAGGTCGGCTTCGACTTCCTCCAGTTCGACGTGGAGAAGGGCGTCAAGACCGTCGAGGTGCTGCGGGCCGTGGCCGCGCGGCACGAGGTGAGCCCGGCTCGCGTCGCCATCGCCTGGCTGCTGGCGCAGCCTGCCGTCACCAGCGTCATCGTCGGCGCCCGCCGCCTCGACCAGCTCACCGACACCCTCGCCGCCACCGACCTGGCCCTGACCGCCCAGGACCTGGCCGAGCTGGACGAGGTCAGCCGGCCGCCGGCGGCCTACCCGAACTGGATCCAGGAGGCGTTCAACCCGAGCCGAGTCCCCGCCGCCAACCAGGCATGACCGGCCAACCCGCATAGGTCACCGTGACATAGCCCCTCCCCTAGGTTACGGTGACCTATGTGTGGGTGGAGATAGCACTGCTCTCGAACCTGGCCGGCCGCCCGGCCCACGGCTACGAGCTCCGGCACCGGGTGGAGCAGGGCCTGGGTATCTCGCTGTCCAACAACTCGCTGTATCCGACGCTGCGCCGCTTCACCGAGGCCGGCGCGGTCACCAGAACGCCGCAGGCCCAACAGGGCCGACCGACCCGGCACGTCTACGAGATCACCGCGGTCGGCGTCGAGATGCTGCACGACATGTTGGCCGAGCTGCCGGCCGAGCTGGCCGCCGACCAGACCGAGTTCTCCGTCCGGCTGGCCCAGTTCGACCGGCTGACCATCGCCGAGCGGCTGGCCGTGCTCGAGGCGCGGACCCGAGCCCTGCTCGACAAGTCGACGCGCCTGGACGAGCTGGCCGGCACGGTCGAGCCCGACGGCTGGGCCCGCCTCGTGCTGGACGAGGGACTGCGCCGCTCACACGCCGAACTTCGCTGGCTCGAGACCTTGCGCGTGCGCGCCGCGTCACCACTGGGAGGACCGTCATGACCACCACCGACACTCGCCCACAGCTGCCGTTCGAGCGGCCGAACGCGTTGGACATCGCGCCGCTCTACCGGGTGCTGAACCGGGAGACGGCCCCGGTCGAGGTGCTCACGCCGGCCGGCGACCCGGCCTGGCTGGTCACCCGCTTCGAGCAGGCCCGGCTGATCTTCGGCGACCGCCGCTTCGGCCGCTCCCACCCCGCGCCCGAGCAGGCGTCCAAGGTGTCCGACGCGGCCGTGTTCGGCGGGCCGTCCGGCGAGTACGAGGAGGAGCAGGCCGACCACGGCCGCCTGCGCCGGCTGCTGGTGCCGGCGTTCTCGGCCGGACGCATGCGCAAGCTGACCGACCACGTGCAGGAGCTGGTCGACGGCATCATCGACGAGATGATCGCGGCGCACGACGCCGATCCGGCCCGGCCGGTCGACCTGAACCGGATGCTGTCGTTCCCGCTGCCGGTCATGGTGATCTGCGAGCTGCTCGGCGTGCCCTACGAGGACCGCGACCACTTCGGCGAGCTGTCGGCCCGCCTCGGCCGGATGGACATCGGCGGCGCGGCCGAGCAGGCCTTCGACGACCTGCGGGCGTACGTGAAGCAGCTGGCCGACCTGAAGCGGGCCGACCCGCAGGCCGACCTGATGACCGACATGATCCGGGCCCAGGCCGACGACCCGGGCTTCACCGACGACGAGATGGTCCAGCTGGCCGCGGGCGTGCTGATCGCCGGGCACGAGACCACCATGAACCGCATCGACATGGGCGTGGCCTTCCTGCTGGCCGACACCGACCGCCGCGACCGCTTCGCCGCCGACCCCGACGGGCAGGCCCAGGCCACCGTCGAGGAGGTGCTGCGGCTGACCGTCACCAGCGGCGTCGGCCTGCTCCGCTACGCCCACGAGGACGTGGAGATCGACGGGGTCACCATCAAGCGCGGCGACTGCGTGCTGCTGTCCAACAGCGCCGCCAACCGGGACCCGTCGGTGTTCGCCGAGCCCGACGAGTTCGACCCCGGCCGCAGCCCGAACATCCACCTCGCCTTCGGGCACGGCGTGCATTTCTGCGTCGGCGCCAGCCTGGCCCGCACCGAGTTGAAGGTCGCGCTGGCCACCCTGTTCCGCCGGATTCCCGGGCTGCGCCTTGCCGTCTCCCCAGACGAGCTGACCACCCGCCCCGGCTCCTTCTTCGGCGGCCTGACGGCGTTGCCCGTCACCTGGTGACCGACTCGGCGAGTCCCGCCCGCGGCGGGACTCGCCGAGTCGTTCCGGCCGGACTGTCCACTACGGTCGGGCCATGTCTTCAACGCAGCGCAGCGTGCGCGGGATCTGCGACCGGTACGTCGACGACTACGCGGCGTTGGATCCGGTGGCGGCCACCGAGCTGGGCATCGTGGGCCACGAGTCCGAGCTCACCGACTACTCGCCGGCCGGGCACGCGGCCCGGGCCGAGCTGGCCCGGCGGGCGCTGGCCGAGATGGCCGCGGCGGAGCCGGTGGACGACGGCGAACGGGTGGCCAAGGCGGTGTTCACCGAGCGGGTTTCGCTGGACGTCGAGCTGTACGAGGCCGGCCTGACCCCGGCCATGCTGAACGTGGCGGTCGGCCCGGTGCAGGCCGTGCGCATGGTGTTCGACCTGATGCCGACGGAGACGCCCGAGCAGCGGGCCGATGTCGAGGCCCGGATGAGTCAGGTGCCAGCGGCGCTGGCCGGGATCCGCGCCTCGCTGCTGGCCTCGGCCGACGCCGGTCGCGTGTCGGCGCTGCGGCAGGTCGGCAAGGTCGCCGATCAGTGCGAGACGTGGGCCGGACTCGGGGCCACGCCAGGGTTTTTCACCACGCTCGCCGGCCCCGGTGACCCCGCCCGCCAGGCCGAGGAGGCGTTCGCCGAGTTCGCCGGCTTCCTGCGGGCCGAGCTCGCGCCGCTGGCGCCGACCAAGGACGCTGTCGGCGAGGACGTCTACCGGCTGTGGTCGCGCTTCTTCCTCGGCGCGGACCTCGACCTGCGTGAGGCGTACGAGTGGGGCTGGGCGGAGTTCGCCCGGATCGAGGCGGAGATGCGGGCGGTGGCCGACCGGATCAAGCCCGGCGCGACCGTGGCCGAGGCGGCCGAGGCGCTGGACCACGACCCCCGCTACCAGGTCAGCGGCCGTGACGAGTTCACCAAGCGCATGCAGGCCATCGCCGACGACGCGCTGACTTCCTTGCGCGGCAAGCACTTCGACATCCCTGACCGGCTGATGACGGTCGAGGCGCGGATCGCGCCGTCCGGCGGCAACGCCGGCATCTACTACACCGGGCCGACCGAGGACTTCAGCCGGCCGGGCGGGATGTGGTGGTCGCTGCCGGCGGACAAGGACGAGTTCACCACCTGGCGCGAGGTGTCCACGGTGTACCACGAGGGCGCGCCCGGGCATCACCTGCAGATCGCCACCGCGGTGAACCAGGCCGAGAAGCTGACCCGGTACCAGCGGCTGCTCACCTTCGTCTCCGGCCACGGCGAGGGCTGGGCCCTCTACGCCGAGCGCCTGATGGAGGAACTGGGCTACCTGGCCGACGACGGCGACCGGCTGGGCATGCTGGCCGGGCAGCTGTTCCGCGCCGCCCGGGTGATCGTCGACATCGGCATGCACCTGGAGCTGGACATCCCGGCCGGCGCCGGCTTCCACGAGGGCGAGCGCTGGACGCCCGAGCTGGGCCTGGAGTTCCTGCTCACCCGCACGGTCGCCGAGCCGTCGATGGCACACGCCGAGATCGACCGCTACCTGGGCTGGCCCGGCCAGGCGCCCTCGTACAAGCTCGGCGAGCGCCTCTGGCTCGCCGCCCGGGACGACGCCCGCGCCCGGCTGGGGGACGCCTTCGACATCAAGGCGTTCCACAAGCAGGCATTGGAGATGGGCGGCATGGGCCTGGACACGCTGCGGGAGCAGCTGGCCCGGCTCAGCCGAGGTTGATTCAGCACAGCGGCGGGAACGCGCCCGGCGCGGAGATCACGTGCAGCGCGAGCTGGGTCCGGTCCCGCAGGCCCAGTTTGCGCAGCGTGCTGGAGACGTGGTTCTTCACCGTGCCCTCGGTGATGTACAGCTCGGCGGCGATCTCCCGGTTCGACGCGCCCGCGCCGACCAGCCGGGCCACCTCGGCCTCCCGGCTGGACAACACCGGCTGGGCCGGTGCTTCCCCACGCAGCTGGGCCACCACCCGGCCGGCGACATGGTCGCTCAGCACGGTGCCGCCGGCCGCTGCCCGGTGAATGGCCGCCACCAGCTCCTCGGGCGAGGCGTCCTTGAGCAGGAAGCCCCGCGCGCCGGCCTTCAGCGCCCCGAACAGGTACTCGTCCTCGTCGAACGTGGTCAGCACGATGCTGGCGATGTCCGGGTGCGACCGGGCCAGCTCGGTGATCAGCTCGATGCCGTCCATGCCCGGCATCCGGGCGTCGACCAGGGCCACGTCCGGAAAGCAGGTCGGGACCACGGCCAGCGCGTCCGGCCCGCTGCCCACATCGGCGACGATCTCGATGCCGTCCTCGATCTCCAGCAGCTTGCGCAGCCCGCTGCGCATCAGGATCTGGTCGTCGACCAGCAGCACCCGCACGCTCATCGGCGCCGCACCGGCAGGTCGGCGACCAGCTCGAAGCCGCCGTCCGGGACGTTGCCGGCGACCAGCACACCGCCGGCCGCCTCGGCCCGCTGGCCCAGCGACGACAGCCCGAATCCCCTGGTCAGCTCGCCGACGCCGCGCCCGTCGTCGCCGATGCGCAGGCACACCCGCTCGTCGCGGAACGACAGCACCGCCTCGGCCCGCGTCGCGCCGGCATGCCGCAGCACGTTGGTCAGCCCCTCCTGAAGCACCCGGTACAGCACCACCTCAGTGTCGCCCACCAGCGGCTGCTCACAACCGTGGACCTCGAACCGGACCTCGATGCCGGTGCCGTCGAAGGTGCGGGCCAGCTCGGCCAGCGCCTGGCTGCCGGTCCGCCCCTCCAGCGCCAGCGGCCGCATCGCCCGCACCCAGCGCCGGGTGTCGGCCAGCGCCTCCCTGGTCAGCTCCTTGGCCTGGGTGACCTCGTCCCACGCCTGGTCGGGCCGCTTGTCCCGGAAGCGTTCGGCGTTGGTCAGCCCGACCTGGATGACCGTCAGGTAGTGGCCGACCGAGTCGTGCATCTCGCGGGCCATCCGGGCCCGCTCCTCGGCCACCGACAGCTCCCGCACCTGGTCGGCGTAGGCCCGCAGCTCCTGGTGCGCCTCGGCCAGCTCGCCGAGCAGCTGCTGCGACTCGGTCCGCCGACGGCGCGCCTCGGTCACCGCGGAGGCCAGGCCGGTGACGAAAACCGTCAACACCACCACGACCACGCTCTGGATGCACGCCGCGAGGACCGTGTAGCCGGAATCGGTCAGTGTGTAGACGAAGGCGAACATGACGACGCACGCGGCGGTGATCACGGCCCCCCGCACGCCGAACAGGAAGGTGCAGTTGGTCAGGACCAGCAGCAGCCAGATGTCGGTGGCGTTGTACGAGGACAGCAGGGTCAGCGCGACCATGCCGGCGAGGAACAGGACCAGCGCGAGCTTGCGGGCCAGCGGCACGAACGGGTCCCACGGCATCGCCAGCCACGCCAGCGCCATGACGCCGAGGCAGGCCAGCGGCCACAGCCCGTACGGCTGCGGCTGTTGGGCGTAGTTGGTGATCTCGGCCGCGGCGACCACCACCACCGTCACCCAGAACACGGCCCCGTACAGGGCCGGACGGCCAGCGGCCCGGTCGGGGGGCCACCCTACCCGACCGGGCCGTCGAGACTCCTGCGCCGTTGTCGTCGTCTGTTCGGAGCCCACGCTGGACAACGGTAGCCAGCCGGAGCCCCGGAAGCATCGCCCCGGCGGCATGGTGGCGTCCCATGACCAAAGTCATGGGTGACCGGGACCTTCGGCGCTACATGCCGACCGCGTGCACCCCGCCGTCGACCCACACCATGGACCCGGTGGTCGCGGGCAGCCAGTCGGACAGCAGCGCGCACACCGACTTGGCCACCGGCTCCGGGTCGGTCGGGTCCCAGCCCAGCGGGGCCCGCTCGGTCCACGACTTGTCCAGCTCGACGAAGCCCGGGATGGACTTGGCGGCCATGGTGCGGACCGGGCCGGCGGCCACCAGGTTCACCCGGATCTTGCGCGGGCCCAGGTCACGGGCCAGGTAGCGGGTCACCGACTCCAGCGACGCCTTGGCCACGCCCATCCAGTTGTAGGCCGGCCACGCGACGCGGGCGTCGAAGTCCATGCCGACCACCGAGCTGCCCTCGGTCATCAGCGGCAGCAGCGCCTTGACCAGGTCCTTCAGCGAGTACGCGGACACCTGCACGGCGGTCGCGACGTCCTCCCACGGGGCCTCGAGGAAGTCCGAGCCGAGCGTGGACGGCGGGCCGTAGGCGATCGAGTGCAGCACGCCGTCGACACCGTCCAGGTGCTCGCGCACCCGCTCCGGCAGCGCCGCCAGGTGCTCGGCGTCGGTGACGTCGAGCTCGATCACCGGCGCCTCCTGGGGCAGCCGCTTGGCGATCCGCTCCACCAGGCTCATCCGGCCGAAACCGGTCAGCACCACCTTGGCGCCCTGCTCCTGCGCCACCCGCGCCACGTGGAAGCCGAGTGAGGCGTCGGTGATCACCCCGGTGATCACCAGGCGCTTGCCGTCGAGCAGTCCGGTCACGTGCTTTCCTCTCCTGCGTGATTGTTGATCAGTGGCCCATGCCGAGGCCGCCGTCGACCGGCAGCACCGCGCCGTTGACGTAGGCGGCCGCGTCCGAGGCCAGGAAGGTGACGGCCGCGGCGATCTCCTGCGTCGCGCCGAAGCGGCCGGCCGGGATCTGCGCGAACGCCTTGTCCTTGACGTCCTGCGACAGCACCGCGGTCATGTCCGTCTCGATGAAGCCCGGCGTGATCACGTTGGCGGTGATGTGGCGCGAGCCCAGCTCGCGGGTGATGGAGCGGGCCATGCCGATCAGGCCGGCCTTGCTGGCCGCGTAGTTCACCTGGCCGGGGCCGCCGTTGAGGGCGACGACCGACGAGATGTAGATGATCCGGCCCCAGCGGGCCCGCAGCATGGCGCGGGTGGCCCGCTTGGTCACCCGGAACGCGCCGGTCAGGTTGGCGTCCAGCACCCGGGTGAACTGCTCCTCGGACATCCGCATCAGCAGCGTGTCGTCGGTGATGCCGGCGTTGGACACCAGCACCTCGACCGCACCCTGGTGGGCCTCGACCTCGGTGAACGCCTGGTCCACCTGGTCGGCGTCGGTGATGTCGCACTTCACCCCGAACAGGCCGTCCGGCACCGCCGAGCCGCGGTGCGTGATGGCGACCTTGTCGCCCTGCGCGGCGAACGCCTGCGCGATGGCCAGGCCGATGCCGCGGTTGCCCCCGGTGACCAGTACGGACCGTGCCACTGCTGCTCCTCGTCTCGCGGGTGTCGCGTTGGAGGCTATCTGTTACCGGCCGGTCAGCTCGCATCGGTGTTAAGTGACGGTCATGACGTCGAGGCTGGTGGAGCGGCTACAGGCCGAAGTGGACGGCGACGTGCTGGCCGATGCCGGGACACGGGCGATGTACGCGGCGGACGCGTCCAACTACCGGCACGTGCCGCTGGTGGTGGTCCGGCCGCGCACGGTCGACGCGGCCGTGGCGGCGGTCGGGGTGGCCGCTGAGCTGGGCGTGTCGATCACCGGCCGCGGTGCGGGCACGAGCATCGCGGGCAACGCCTGCGGCGAGGGCATGGTGCTCGACTTCGCCCGTCACCTGAACCAGGTGCTGGAGGTCGACGCGGCTTCGCGGACGGCGCGGGTGCAGCCGGGGGTGGTGCCGGATGTGCTCAACCGCACGGCGGGGCAGCATGGTCTGCACTTCGCGCCCGATCCGTCGACCCACAGCCGCTGCACGATCGGCGGGATGATCGGCAACAACGCCTGCGGGGCGCACTCGGTGGCGTGGGGCAAGACCGTGGACAACGTCGAGTCGCTGGACGTGCTGCTGCCGGACGGGAGGCGTTTCGACGCCGACACCGGCGAGAGTCCTCTGCACGGTGAGCTGCGGGCGCTGCGGGATGACGTCATGGCGGCGGTGCGGACCGGGTTTCCGCGGATTCCGCGGCGGGTGTCGGGCTACAACCTCGACCAACTGTTGCCGGAGAACGGCTTCCATGTCGGACGCGCCCTGGTCGGCAGCGAAGGCACCTGCGTGACCGTGCTCGGGGCGACGGTACGGCTGGTTCCACTGCCTTCGTCACGGTCGTTGGTGGTGCTGGGTTTCTCGGACACCTACGCGGCGGCCGACCAGGTGGTGGCGTTGCTGTCGCTGGACGTGCTGGCGATCGAGGGCGTCAACGAGGACATCGTGTCGATCCTGCGGCAGCGCAAGCCGGGGACACCCGGGCTGCGGGCGCTGCCGGCCGGGCGGAGTTGGCTGTTCGTGGAGACGGTCGATCCGGCCGCGGTCGTCAAGGCGATGCCGGGTGCGGTGGGATCCGTGGTCGTGACGGAGCCGGCGCGGATGCGGGAGCTGTGGCGGATCCGGGAGGACGGGGCCGGTCTGCTGACCCGGACGGCGGACGGTGCCGAGGCGTGGTCGGGCTGGGAGGATGCCGCCGTGCCGCCGGCCAGGCTGGGGGCGTATCTGCGGGACTTCGACAAGCTGTTGGGGCGGCATGGTCGACGGGGGCCGACCTATGGGCACTACGGCGACGGCTGCCTGCATGTGCGGATCGATTTCGACCTGCGCGGGCCGGGGTACCGGTCGTTCCTGGAGGAGGCGGCCGACCTGGTCGTGTCGCACGGGGGTTCGCTGTCCGGCGAGCACGGTGACGGGCAGGCTCGGTCGGAGTTGTTGCCGCGCATGTACTCCCCCGAGATCATGGCCGCCTTCAGCCGGTTCAAGTCGATCTTCGACCCGCGTGGGTTGATGAATCCGGGCCGGATCGTGGATCCGCTGCCGTTGGACGCCGATCTCCGGGTTGTCGTTGCCCCGGCTCGGATTCCGGTACGGACTTCGTTGGCGTTGCACGCCGATCAGGGGGATCTGGCGGCCGCTTCACGGCGGTGCGTAGGCGTCGGCAAGTGCCTGACGGCGTCCGGTGGCGTGATGTGTCCGAGCTATCGGGCCACCCGCGAGGAGAGGCATTCCACGCGTGGGCGGGCACGGCTGCTGTTCGACATGCTCAACGGTTCCGTTGTCCGAGGCGGCTGGCGTTCGGCGGAAGTTCGGGATGCGCTCGACTTGTGCTTGTCCTGCAAGGGATGCAAGCGGGACTGTCCGGTCGATGTTGACATGGCCACCTACAAGGCCGAGTTCCTGCACCAGCACTACCGTGGCCGACTTCGGCCGATGTCCCACTACTCCATGGGTTTTCTGCCGCTGTGGCTGGCACTGGCACCCGGTCTCGTCCGGGCCCTGGGCGACGTTCGGGTGGTGAAACGCCTCGGCGGTATCGATCCCCGGCGCACGATGCCGCCGGTGTCCCGCTCTTTCCGGTCACGGTTCAAGGCTTCCGGCGTCGGCGAGCCGGTCGTGCTGTTCACCGACACCTTCACCGACCATTTCGACCCTCAGGTCGGTCTCGACGCCGTCACGGTGTTGGCACACCTGGGGTTCAGTGTTTCCTTGCCCCGCAAGCGTGTCTGTTGTGGACTGACGTGGATGTCCACCGGCCAGCTCGGCACGGCCCGCCGGGTGCTGCGCCGCACCGCCCGTATCATGGACGGCTCGTCGGATCCGGTCGTCGGGCTTGAGCCCAGCTGCACCGCTTTCCTGCGCAACGACGCCTTGGAGCTGACCGACGACCCGGCGGTTCAGCGCCTTTCGTCTCGCGTTCGCACCTTCGCCGAACAGGTCGCGCCTGTCGTCGGTCCGTTGGGCTCGGCCAAGGCTGTCATGCAGCCGCACTGCCATCAGTACGCCGAACTCGGTCTCGACGCCGACCGCTCGGTCCTCCGGACCGCCGGTGTCGACACCACGGTCCTCGACGCCGGCTGTTGCGGCCTCGCCGGCAACTTCGGCTTCGAAGCCGGCCACTACGACGTCTCCGTGGCCGTCGCCGAACAGGCCCTGCTGCCGGCCGTCCGCGCCACCTCGGACACCATCCTGGCCGACGGCTTCAGCTGCCGCACCCAACTCCGCCAGCTCACCGACCGCGAGCCCATGCACCTGGCGACACTGCTGGCCTCGATGATCGACTAGCCCAGCTCCGCGTCCCACCACCAGGCGATCGACGGGATCGCCGGCGCGACATCGGCGTTGGCCGGCGGCGCGTCGGTCCACGACCCGACGGTGTGCACGGCGTCGGGCGAGCGGCCGTCGGGGTTGCGATAGCGCTGTGCCTGCAAGCCCCACTCCATGTTCCCGCGCAGCAGCCGGGACAGGCAGTCGAGATAGTTGCGCAGCGGCTCGCTCGCCGTCGGCAGCACGGCGTCGCGCAGCTGCACGAACCGGTGCGTGAGCCGGTTGTTCAGGGCGACCGACTCGGCCAGGGCGTCGGCGGTGGACAAGCCGCGGTCACGGGCGACGATGTCGATCAGGTTGAGCTGGCAGTCGGTCGGCGTCTCGCGCCGGGCGAACCAGGTCTCCTTGCCGTACGAGAAAAGGTCGTCGTCCCAGGCGGCGATGGTGAAGGACAGCTCGGACAACGCCCGCACGGCCGGCGAATCCAGCTCGTGGGACGGGATCTCGGCCCCGTCGACGATCTCGATCCAGCTGGTGGTGGCCAGGCCGCCGGCGGTGTGCTGGCGCATGTGCGCGTAGTCGTTGAGGCTGGGCGTGACATCGGCGAGCTTGCACCGCAGCTCCCACAGCACGCCGAGATACCAGGCCCGATGCCCGTCGACCAGCCGCCGGATCTGCGTCGGCGTGCCGTACTTGTGGGCCCGCATGGCCAGGTCGCGCACCGGAGCCAGGAACACGTCGGCGTTGGCGCCGAGGTTGACGTCCGGCACCTCCAACACCCGCACGACCTTGGTGGCGATGTCGACGAACTGCTTGCCGGCGGCGTCGGGCAGCACCTCGTCGCAGTTGATGTCGTCGAAGGCGAACATCAGGAAACACCAGTCGACGGCCATCTGCAGCCGCTCGGTCACCGCCTCGGGCATGATCCGGCCGTAGAAGCCGGCGCAGTCGTTGGCCCACAGCCGGGGCCCGGCCAGGCCGAACCGGGTGAGCCAGTCCGCGCCTTTCGCCTCAAGCAGGTCGGCATCCGGATGGGTGGCCACCGGCACCGGGCAGTACCGCGGTGGCAGCTCCACGAGCAGCTGGTCGTCGGTCATGCCGGCCAGAGTGGCGCGCCCGGCCGCGACCCACATCACGCGATCGCGTAGGTAGCCACCCTAAGCGGATGTAAAGCGTTGACCGTCGGCCTTGTCGCCGTGCCGATTCAACCCGACATTGGCCCACATGACTGTGAACGTCAATGCGGACGTGCGGCCACGTCGGGGCGTCATCGGCAACGTGCTGCGTGGGTCCATCGGCAATCTCATCGAATGGTACGACTGGTACGCGTACACCGCGTTCAGCCTGTACTTCGCGAAGGTGTTCTTCCCGGCGGGCGATGCCACCGCCCAGCTGCTCAACACCGCGGGCGTGTTCGCGGTCGGCTTCCTGATGCGGCCCATCGGTGGTTGGATCATGGGCCGATACGCCGACCGGTACGGCCGCCGGGCGGCCCTGACGTTGTCCGTGGCGATGATGGCGATCGGGTCGCTGGTCATCGCCTGCACCCCCGGGTACGCCTCCATCGGGGTGGCGGCCCCCTTGCTGCTGGTGGCCGCGCGGCTGACCCAGGGCATCTCGGTCGGCGGCGAGTACGCGACCTCGGCCACGTACCTGTCCGAGGTGGCGACCCCGGGCAAACGGGGCTTCTACTCGAGTTTCCAGTACGTCACGCTGACCGCCGGCCAGCTGCTCGCGCTGGGCGTGCAGATCATCCTGCAGAACACCTTGTCGGCGGCCGAGATGGCGTCGTGGGGCTGGCGGATCGCCTTTGTCATCGGGGCGTTCGGCGCGCTGGTGGTGATGTGGCTGCGGCGGACCATGGACGAGTCGGAGGCGTACCTCAGCCAGTCGGCGGGCGAGCGGGGCAGCCTGCGGGTGCTGCTCCAGCACCCCAAGGAGTGCCTGCTGGTGTGCGGGCTGACCCTGGGCGGCACGGTCGCGTTCTACACCTACACCACGTACCTGCAGAAGTTCATGGTCAACACCAGCAAGATCGACATCAACACGGTGACCTGGGTGAACTTCCTGGCACTGCTGGCCTTCGTGCTGATCCAGCCGCTGGCCGGCGCGCTGTCCGACCGGATCGGGCGGCGGCCGCTGCTGCTGTTCTTCGGCGTCGCCGGCTCGGCGTCGACGGTGTCGCTGATGATGCTGCTGGCCGACACCCGCTCGGCGGTCCAGGCGTTCCTGATCATGATGGGCTCGCTGGTGATCGTCACCGGCTACACCTCGATCAACGCCGTGGTGAAGGCCGAGCTGTTCCCCACCAACGTGCGGGCCATGGGCGTCGGCCTGCCGTACGCGCTGACCGTGGCGATCTTCGGCGGCACCGCCGAGTACATCGCGTTGTGGCTCAAGCAGGCCGGCCACGAGCAGGTCTTCTTCTACTACGTGTCCACCTGCATTCTCATCTCGCTGTTCGTGTACGTCTTCATGCCGGAAACCACCAAGAAATCCACGCTGGATGGTTAGGTGGGGATCGTGCGCGTGCTACTGGTCGAGGACGACGACGGCGTCGGCGA
>Ga0068853_100001740_pt1 | contig 15955 bp, 14 predicted proteins | sample KBSCornC32_FD_65655 | JGI IMG/M metagenome (GOLD analysis project Ga0068853, IMG submission 65655) | Corn rhizosphere microbial communities from Kellogg Biological Station, Michigan, USA - KBS Corn C3-2 | ecosystem: Host-associated > Plants > Roots > Rhizosphere > Soil ...
ATGGTCTCTTGTCCCAATTGCAAGCACAGCAATTTCGACGGTTTCGCGACCTGTTCCCGTTGTGGAGCGCCGCTCGTGGCGGGCGCGCCGGGAGCGGGTGCCGCCGCGGGAGGAGGCAAGATGGGCAACCTGGGGATGCCCGGCGGAACGGCGGGCGGCGGAATGGACGAATACCAGCGCATGATGGCGGACCGGGCCGCGAAGGCCAAGCGCAACCGGATGATCTTCGCGGTGGTCGGCCTCGCGGTGGTCGGCGGTGGCGGATTCATGATGATGCGCTCGCGCAAGCAGGCGGCGGCGGGCCAGGCGATGCTGGAGGCGGGCGGGCGGTTCAGCCTGAAGGACAAGGAAGAGATGGGCGCGTTCTGGAGCTGCATCATGTCGAGCGAGGTCGACATGGACATGATCCAGGGCGCCGATCAGATCCAGCAACGCGTGGAGAGCGCCTACTTCACGCAGCAGAAGACCTTCTCGGAGCACCTGACCTCGGAGTGCATCCCCAAGATCGAGCGCGGGCGTTCAGCGATGGCGTCGCTGTCGTCCGAGATGCCGCCCGAGCTGAAGGGGCCCCTCGACACGTACCTGGCCGTCCTGCCCAAGCTGCAGACCGGGATCGAGTCCTACGCCGAGAAGATCAAGGGCCGGTCGGCGGTCAAGGACGTCGACGCCACGATTCAGGAGGTGGGCGGCGCGTTCTCGACCGATCCCACCGTCGAGTCGACGGCGTTCGAGAAGTTCCTGGTTTGCGCCATCCCCGACCTCGACAAGACGAAGGACATTCAAGGTGTCCTCGAGTTCCTGGCCGCGACGTGCAAGACCGACGCGGTGAAGTTCATGACCAAGGTGCGCGCCGACTGCGGCCCCATCATCCAGAACCTGAACAAGGATGGAAAGCCGTCGCCTTCGAAGACGTTCAAGGCGAACGCGAAGAAGCTCTACGAGGAGGACCAGCGCCAGCTCCAGGCGTGGGAGTACTGCGCCAAGCGGTCCCGCAAGGGCAAGAAGGTCCTCGATCTGGAAGAGTTCCTGACGGCGTCGGGGGAGTACATGGAGGCGGTCGTGAACGTCCGGCGGACCGCGCGCGAGGAGAACGCGCGCATCACGGGCAAGCCGCTCGAGGCGCCCAAGAAGAAGCCGGGCGAAGCCGCCGCGCCCGGGGGCTGAAAGCGCGCGGGGGGCCGCAGGCGGCCCCCCACGTGCCCCCCAGCGCCCCCAGCGGATCTTTGGTCGTGAGCCGCGCGGGCGAAGCCCGCGCTCCCGTGGCAGACCCGCTCGCTACGCTCGCTCTGGCGCACCGGAAAGAAGTAGCCCTGGGGGTGGGCGGGTTTGGGTGGTGCTGCCGCAGCCTGACTCGGGGTTGGTCGCTTAGAGTGCGAAGGTCTCGGGCAGCAGATCGCCCAGGCGGCGTTGCTCGGCAGCGCCGGTCGGCGGGGCCATGAATACGATCGTGTCGTCGTCGCCGCGCTCGCGCAGCACCTGCCGGCAGGCCCCGCAGGGACGCGCGGGTGGTCGCATCGCGGTCACGACCGCGACCGCTCGCACGTGACGCGCGCCGGCCGCGACGGCCGCCGCCACCGCGTGGCGCTCGGCGCAGACCGTGAGGCCGTACGACGCGTTCTCGACGTTGCAGCCGACGTGGATGAGCCCCCGCTCGTCGAGGACGGCGGCGCCCACCTGGAAGCGCGAGTAGGGCGCGTGAGCGTGAGCCCGCACCTTCCGGGCTGCGGCCAGCAGTCGCCGCTGCTCTTTCGTCGTGATCGGCGGCGCGGCCTTTGTCGCCGCCCGCGCGCCCCGAGGGCTCATGGCGCGCGCGGACCGGCCGGGGGGCTGGCCTCGCCGCCGGTCGGCAGCCGTCGGATGACCTCGAGCACCAGCCGGCCGAGCGCGTCCGCCGCCGAGGCCGCCGCGCGGGTCACGTCCTCGTGGATCAGGCGCTGCTCGATGACACCGGCGGCGTGGTTCGCCACGAGGGAGAGCCCCAGCACGTTCAGCCCCGCGTGGCGGGCGGTGATCACCTCGTGGACCGTCGACATCCCGACCAGCCCGGCGCCGAGGACGCGCAGCATCCGCACCTCGGCGGGCGTCTCGTAAGAGGGGCCGGCCATGCCCGCGTAGACCGCCTCCCGCAGCTCGTAGCCGAGGGCGACCGGCGCGGCCGCCCGCGCGAGCGCGCGCAGCTCGGGTGCGTAGGCCGCGGTCATGTCGACGAAGCGGGGGCCGATGCGCTCGTCGTTCGGGCCGGTGAGCGGCGACTGGCCCGTCAGGTTCAGGTGATCGGAGATGCCGACGATCTCGCCTGGTTTGAGGTCGGGATCGATGCCGCCGGCCGCGTTCGTCACGACCAGGGTGCGCGCCCCCAGGGTCGCGGCGACCCGGATGGAAAAGCCGACCTCGCTGGCCTCGTAGCCCTCGTAGCCGTGCACCCTGCCGCAGAGGAACAGGACCTTCTGTGCGCCCACCCGGCCGGCCACCACCCGCCCGGGATGGCCGGCCACGGTGGTCCGCGGAAAGCCGGGAAGCGTCGCGTACGGCGCGGTCCGGGCCTGTTCAGCGCGGTCGGCCACCGACGACAAACCCGAGCCGAGCACGACGGCGACGTCGCTGCCTTCGGCGTCGAGGCGTTCGGACAGCGCCGCCGCGGCGGCCCGGACACGATCGGTGAAGCTGGGAGATAGGGTCATGCACGCTCCGAGGGTCGGCGCGCGACGCCGCCCAGAAAGTCGAGGACGGCGCGCTGAAAAGGCTCCGGCGCCTCCAGATGGCTCAGGTGTCCGGCCCCGGGGATCTCGACGAAGATGGCGCCCGGGATCGTCGCGGCCAGCTCCTTCATCTCGGCCGGGGGCGAGATCTGATCGACGGCGCCACAGAGCACAAGGGTGGGGCAGGCGAGGGCGCGGGCATCGGCGCTCCGATCGGGGCGGTCGCGAAGCGCCCGGATGCCGCCCTCCAGCGCCTCGGCGCGTGTCACCGCCAGGGCGCGGGCCGCGGCCAGGACGGCGGGGGGCGCCTCCGGCGCGAGCAGACGTGGCAGGGAGCCGGCCAGGTACGCGTCGACGCCGCGGCCCGCCAGCGTCTCGAGGGCCTGGGCCCGTCCGGCCAGCGCCGCCGGGCTGTCGGGCGTCGCGCGCGTGTCGGCCAGGATCAGGCCCGCGAGCCGTTCGGGAAAGCGGGCCGCCAAGGCGAGCGCGACGTATCCCCCCATCGACATGCCGAGCACCACGGCCCGGCGGATGCCGAGCTGGTGAAGGAGTCCCTCCGTTCGATCGGCGATCGAAGCGATCGAGAGATCCGGTGGCACGGGGTCCGTCCCCGCATCGGCGCCGAACCCTGGGTAGTCGATGGCGAGGGTGCGAAATCCCGCGGCCGTCAGGGCGGGGATGGTCGTCTCGGACCAGACGCGCCGATCGAACGGGAAGGGCGGCAACAGCACCACGGCTTCCCCTCGTCCGCGATCGTCGAAAGCCAAGTCGAGCAAGCCGTCAGAATCTATCATTCGGATCCGCGCGCGCCTATTCGATGCGCTCGAGGACGAGGCGCCGCCCCCGCGCCTTCCCGGAGGCCGCGCGCGGCTCGATCGTGAAGGCGTCCGCGATCTGGGCGCGAACGCCGGCCAGGCGGCGCGGATCGGAGAACGACACGGTGCAGAGCGCCTCGCGCGGATCGACCGGATCGCCCTCCTTCCGGTGCAGGACGATGCCAACCCCGGGGTCGATCCGGTCCTCCTGGCGCATCCGCCCGGCGCCCAGGCGAGTGGCCGCGCGCCCGAGCGTGCCGGCGTCGAGGCGGGTGACGACGCCGCGCCGGCGCGCGCGCACGACGATCTGGTGGCGCGCCCGGGGCAGCCGGCCCGGATCGTCGATGACGCGGGGATCGCCGCCTTGCAGCTCCACGCATCGACGCAGCCTCTCGAGGCCCGCGCCCGATGCGATGGCGCGCTCGATCCGCGCGGCGGCGGCTTCGAGATCGGGGCCCTGGCCCCCCAGGACCAGCATCTCGGCGCCGAGGCGCACCGTCAGGTCACGCGTGTCGGCCGGTCCGCCGCCTCGCAGGACCTCGATCGCCTCCGCCAGCTCGCAGGCGTTCCCGATGGCGCGACCGAGCGGCTGATCCATGGCGGTGAGGAGCGCCACCGTCCGCAGCCCGGCGCGCCGTCCGAGCTCGACGATCGTGCGCGCGAGGCGGCGGGCGCGGGCGCGGTCGGGCAGGAAGGCGCCGCGCCCGACCTTCACGTCCATCACCAGCGCGTCGGCGCCCTCGGCGATCTTCTTGGAAAGGATCGAGGAGGCGATGAGCGGGATGGATTCCACCGTCGCCGTGGCGTCCCGCAAGGCATACAGCCGCCGGTCGGCGGGGGCCAGCGTCGCGCTCTGCCCGGCAAGCACCAGGCCGGCGCGCGCCAGCACGCGCTCGAAGGCCCGGGGCGCGAGCGCGCTGCGAAACCCTGGGATGGCGTCGAGCTTGTCGAGGGTGCCGCCGGTGTGGCCGAGCGAACGGCCCGACATCATCGGCACCGGCACGCCGCAGGCGGCGACGAGCGGCGCCAGGCACAGCGAGACCTTGTCGCCCACCCCGCCCGTCGAGTGCTTGTCCACCTTGGTTCCGGCGATGCGCCCGAGGCGCATGCGATCCCCCGAGCTCACCATGGCGTCGAGCCACGTCGCGAGCTCGCGCGGGGAGAGCCCCCGCCAGACGATGGCCATGAGCAGCGCCGACAGTTGATAGTCGGGGATGGTGCCGCGCGAGGCGCCGTCGATCACGGTCCGGATCGCGCCGTCGTCGAGCTCACCGCCGTCGCGCTTCTGCGCGATCCAGCTGGTGACGGGCGGCGGGGGCGCCGTCCGCGCGGTCGTGGTCGGCTGGCGCCGGCCCGTCGCGCGACGGCGAGCCGTCTTCGTCACGGCTTTCGTCTCGGCTTTCGTCACGGGCGGATGCTCTCCCAGAACGAGACGCCGCGCGCGAGCGGGTCCAGCTCGAGCGCGGCCGCCACCGTCTGACCGAGGTCCGCGAACGACGTCCGCGCGCCGAGCGCGATCGGGCGCATACCAGGACCGAACGCCAGCACCGGCACGCGCTCGCGCGTGTGGTCCGTGCCTCGCTTGGTGGGATCGTTGCCATGGTCGGCGGAGATCAGCACGAGATCGCCGGGGCCGAGGCGCGCCTCGAGCGCCGGGAGCCACGCGTCGAAGCGCTCGAGCGCAGCGGCGAAGCCGGGCGCGTCGTTCCTGTGGCCGTACAGCATGTCGAAGTCGACGAGGTTCACGAACAGCAGGCCGCCGCTGCCGGCCATTCGATCGGCCGCTTCCAGCGTCAGGCGCATTCCATCGTCGTTCCCCTCGCTGTGCAGCGATTCGCCCACGCCACGGCCCGCGAAGATATCGCCGATCTTGCCGACGCCGACGACCGGGATCCCGGCCGCCGTCAGCGCATCGAGCAGCGTGGGGGAGGGAGGGAGCACGGAAAAGTCCCGGCGGTTGTAGGTGCGGCGATAGGATCCCGCTGTCCCCACGAACGGCCGCGCGATGACGCGGCCGATGCGCTCGCGGTCGGCAATCACGCGCGCAGCCGCGCAGATTCGGTAGAGCTCGTCGAGCGGGACCACCTGCTCGTGAGCGGCGATCTGCAGCACCGAATCCGCCGACGTGTAGAGGATCAGCGCGCCCGTGCGCTCGTGCTCGGGCCCGAGCTCCTCGATGATGGCCGTCCCCGAGGCGGGCTTGTTTCCGATGAGCTCGCGCCCCGCCGCCCGCGCCAGCAGCTCGGTGATGCGCCCCGGGAACCCGTCGGGAAACGTCTCGAACGCCACCTCCGTCACCAGCCCCGCCATCTCCCAGTGCCCCGTGATCGTGTCCTTTCCCGCCGACGCTTCGATCATGGTCCCGTACGCGCCCTCAGCCTCTCCCACCGCCGGCACGCCCTCGATCGCCGTCACGTGCCCCAGCCCCAGCCGCCCCAGATTGGGCAGCGCCAACCCCCCGCGCACCCTCGCCAGGTTCCCCAGCGTATCCGCCCCCCCGTCTCCATACTCCGCCGCATCCGGCGCCCCCCCACACCCCACTCCATCCGCCACCAGGACGATCACGCGCCTTCGCTTGGCTGAAACCATGCTCGATCCTACCTCACCCCCATTGCCGCCCTCCATCTCTCCACGTCGCCAGAGCGCCGTCAGGCGCGAGTTTGTCGACGGGAGGCGCGGCTTCGCCGCGCCGGCACCGCGCTGAGCTCCGGGGGGGCCCGCGGGGGGGACGAAGTCCCCCTCGCGTCTTAGTATTCCGGCTCGTCGGCGTAGTTCTCGAACTTCGTGTACTCGCGGATGAAGGTGACCTTCACCGAGCCGGTGGCGCCGTTGCGGTGCTTACCCACGATGATCTCCGAGGTCGAGGTCGGCCCCGAGATGGGCGCGTCGGCGCCGCCCTGATCCTCGCGATGGATGAACAAGATCATGTCCGCGTCCTGCTCGATGGCGCCCGACTCTCTCAGGTCCGATAGCTTCGGCTTGCCTTCGCGCTTCTCGACCTCGCGGTTCAGCTGCGAGACCGCGATGATGGGGACCTTCAAATCCTTGGCGAGCGCCTTCAACCCGCGCGAGATCTCGGCGATCTCCTGCTGCCGGTTCTCGTCCTTCTTGCCCGTGCTCCCCCGGGCGAGCTGCAGGTAGTCGACCACGATCAGGCCGAGCGGCGGCTGCACGCGCCCGTTCGCGTCCGGCGCCTGAGGCGGGAAGTACTTGATGTCGCCGCGGAACCGACGCGCCTTGGCGCGGATCTCCATGATCGAGATGGCCGACGAGTCATCGATGAGGATGGGCGCTTCGGCCAGGCTCTTGCTGGCCGGGTGAATCTTGTTCTTCCAGTCGGAATACTCCAGGAACCCACGCTTGATCTTCCCCGAATCGATGCGGGCCTCGGCGGCCAGCATGCGCTCCATCAGCTCGTACTTCGACATCTCGAGCGAGAAGATCAGGACCGGGATCTTGCGCATCGCCGCGTGCACCGCGACGTTGATGGCCCACGAGGTCTTGCCGCCGCCCGGGCGGGCAGCCACGATGATGAGATTCTCGCGCTGCAGGCCGGCGGTGATCTCGTCCAGCTTGGTGAATCCGGTGGGGACGCCTGTCACGGCCTTTCTTTCGGCCGCCCGCACCTCGATGTTGTGCAGGACCTCCTCGATGATGTCGGGCGCCGCTGAATAGGTCTCGCGCCGGTTCTGCTGGGCGACCTTGAAGACCTGGGTCTCGGCCTCGTCGAGGAACTGCTCGAACTCTCCGAAGTCGCCGTAGGCGCGCGACTGGATCTCGGCGCAGGACGCGATGAGGCGGCGCAGGGTGGCCTTCTCCTTCACCAGGCGGCCGTAGTGATTGATGTTCTCCGCCGTGGGCACGCTGTTCGAGAGCGCCAGGAGGTAGGCCTCGCCCCCCTCGAGGCGGGCGACCATCCCGCGGACGCGCAGCTCGTCGGCGACGGCGATCACGTCGAGGGGCTGGCGGCGTTTGTCGAGCGCCAGCATGGCGTCGAAGATCTCGCGGTGGGCCGGCAGGAAGAAGTCGTCCACCTGCAGGGTGGTGGCGATCTCGTCGAAGGCCGCCGGTTTGATGAGGACCCCGCCCAGCACGGACTTCTCGGCCTCGAGGTTGTGCGGCGGCTGGCGGCTGGCGGCGGACGACTGCGACGAGACCACTTCCAACATGGGAGGCGGGAGTCTACGCGTCTCGCTGATGACGGCCGCCGGAAAATCTCAGGTCCGCGCCGCCGCTCGCATTTTTGGAAGGGCTTCCCCCGGCCGGCCCGCGCGGCGCGGCCGGGCGCCAGGCAGGGAGCCCCCCGCGAAGAGCTCGACGACGATCGGAGCGCGACGACTGCCACGGCGAACCGTCATTGGTTCGAGGCCGTCCTCATCGGTCTCGCGTGGAAGCACCAAGGAGGTGTCGTGATGTCGATCAAAGAGACCCGCGGGAAGAGGCAGTGGAAGATCGAGGACGCGCTCTGGGCGCCGCTCCTGGTGGTCACGGTGACGCTCTCCGGCGTTTCCTGCGCCGATGACGTCTCGAGCGGCGAACGGCTCGAGACGACGCAGCACGCGATCAGCGTGACCAGCATGGCCCAGCTTCGCACGATGAGCCTGACCGGTACCTACGATCAGACCGCGGACATCACGATGTCATCCACCGAGCCGCTCTTCATGCCGCTCGGCTCGCCCTCCAACCCCTTCCGAGGAACGTTCCGTGGCAACGGGTTCAAGATCTACAACCTTCGTATCGCGACCAACGGGGCGGCCGACACCGGTCTCTTCGGCGCGACCGAGGGGGCCACGCTGGAACGAGTCCGCCTGATCAACGTCAACGTATCAGGCGGCTCTCGGACGGGCGCGATCGTCGGGAACATGTACAACACCCACCTGTACGAGAGCTACGTGACGGGGACCGTCTCGGGGCCGACCAGCGGGGCTTCAGTCTATGGCGTCGGCATGGCGGTGGGCGTGGCGCTGGCCTATTCACGCGTGGAGCGGTGTTATGCCACCGGCACCGTCAAGGGGCGCACCGAGAGCATCGGCGGCTTCTTCGGTGAGATCGTCGCGGACGGCGTGTTCGATGCCAACCAGGAAGGTCCCCCGGTCAAGGTCGCGGAGGTGTTCACCAACGTGAACGTCAACCCGACCATCACGACCGGGACCTCGGAGATCGCGGCCGGGGGCCTGGTCGGGTACGTGCGGGGAGCCGAGATTCGCGACATCAGTACGGTGGGCAACGTCAACGGGCGCGGCGCCGTGGGCGGCATTGTCGGGCGGATGAACAACACCAACCCGAACAGCATCGCGAGCATGCTCTATCAAGCGATCTCTCGGGGCAGCGTCACGGCCAGTGGGAGCGATCCAGCCGGCCCCATCGGCATCATGACGGGGTGGACTCCGCGCTGTGTCGCCTACTACGATCTCTCGACGGACCCCGGCACCCCCGGCCCGACCGACGGCGGAATGAGCTGCAATCAGGGCCATGGCAGCTTGGTGCTCCGGTGGCCGTACCAAGACCCGAATGACCCGGGCAATCCGTACTCGCGAGACTGCAGCGAAATCTACAAGAACGGTGATTACGTCACCGAAGACGAGGTCGCCGACGACAAATATCCGTTGTGCCTGCTCCACTCGGGCTCGGACACGGATTGGGGCTTCGGGACCTGTGGCTTCGATCAGGTCTGGTCGCTGAATCGGGACTACGAATACAACACGCTGGTGCGGATCCCGAACCCGGAGGTCCAGCCCAAGTAGCTGAGGAAGGGGCCGCAAAATGAAGAAGCTCGCCCGGCAACGCCGGGCGAGCTTCCTGGAAACGAGCGAGGCCCCGCCGAGGAGGGGCTCCGTTGCTACTCTTTCTTGACGACCCAGACCTTGAGGGTCGCGGTCACGCCGTGCGCCAGCTTGACCGGGACCTCGGCCAGGCCCAGCGACTTGATGGGATCGTCGAGGACCAACTTCTTCGGATCGACGGTCACGTTCTTCTCTTTGTAGGCGTCCGCGATGTCGCGGGCCGTGACGGAGCCGAAGAGCTTGTCCTCTTCGCCCACCGCGACCGCGATCGAGACGCTCACCTGGTTCAGGCGATCGGCCTCGGCCTGGGCGTCCTTGGCCAGCTTGGCGTTGCGGGCCGCGATCACGCGCTTCTCGTGGGCGACGCGCTTGACGTCGGCCTCGGTCGCCGAGACGGCCAGCCCCTTCGGGAGCAGGTAGTTGCGTCCGTACCCGGGCTTGACGGTCACGACCTCGCCGGACTTGCCCAGGTTCTCCATGTCTTCGCGCAGGATGACTTGCATGGCCTCAGGCTCCCGTCACGGCGAAGGGCATCAGCGCGATCATGCGCGCCCGGCGAATGGACGTGGCGATCTCGCGCTGGTGCTTGGCACAGTTGCCCGAGATCCGCCGCGGCACCAGCTTGCCGCGATCGGTGATGAAGTACTTCAGCAGGGCCTGGTCCTTGTAGTCGATCTTCAGACCGTCGTCCCCGCAGAACTTGCACTGCTTGCGGCGACCCAGGCTCCGCTTCTTGTCGCCTCGATCGTCGGTGGCGGCGCCGGCTGCCCCGGTGCCCGTGCGTGCGGACCGCTCGTCTCTCTCCATGGACATGATCTCGTCTCCGTGCTTCTAGAAGTTTTTGACCGGGCCGTCGTCGTCGCTGCCGAACACGGCTTCCTCGAAGTCGAACGCACCATCTTCGTCGTCGCCGAAGACGGCGCGCAGGTTCGTGGCCTGACCGGTGGCGATCTCCTCCTCGTCGGGCCGCGGGGTCGCCGCCTTGGCGAAGGACTCGTCGGTGACCTCGGAGGTCTTGGTGGCGGGATCGACGTTGTCGGCGATCTTCACCGAGTAGGCGCGGATGACCGAGTCGGTGAGGCGCAGGTTGCGCTCGACCTCTTCGACCAGGCCGGCGGTGCCCAGATAAGAGAAGAAGAGATACATCCCCTTCATCTGCTTCTTCACTTCGTAGGCGAGCTTGCGCTTGCCCCAGTTCTCGACCTTCAGCAAGTTGCCGCCGCCGGCCTCGATCACGCCGCGCACCTTGGCGTTGACGGCGCCCACCGCTTCGTTCGCGATGTCGGGCCGCAGAATGTAGATCGTCTCGTACTCGCGCTTTCGTCCCGGGATGTCCCGGCTGGATCCGTACCGTGCTTCTGCCATTTGATTCTCCTTGTGGACGTGAGGCCCGCGGTCATCGTCGAACGATCATCGCTCGATCGCGCCACGGGCAAGGAAGGACGGCGTCACCCGACCATTCAGGTGCCGTCGCCCTTGCTGCTGCCTTCCTTCTTGTTTCGTTTGACCGGTTGCTCTGGCTGGCCGGCCTTGCCGTTGAATCGGTTCATCGCCGCCGGGCCGCCGTCGGTGATGATCGCGCTGGCCGCGTCCGCGGTTCGCTCGAGGACGGACCCGAGCTCCTGGCGCTCGGCCTCGCTGAACCCCCCGAGCACCCAGCCCGAGGCGTCACGTCCGCCAGCCGGCCGGCCGATGCCGACCCGCACGCGGTGGAAATCAGCCGTGCCCCATTCGGTCAGGATCGATCGGACGCCGTTGTTGCCGCCGTGTCCGCCGCCCTGGCCCAGCTTCATGCGCCCGAAGGGCAGATCGAGCTCGTCGTGCACGACCACGGTGCGCGACGGCTCTACCTTGTAGAAGCTCGCCACGCGCGTGACCGGCTGACCGCTGACGTTCATGAACTCCATGGGCTTGCACAGAAGCACGCGCTCGCTCCCCAGCTTGATCTCGGCCAGCTCGGCGCCCCACTTGCTGCGCCACCCGGGCGCGCCTGCGCGCGCCGCGATGAGATCAACCACCCGGAACCCGACGTTGTGGCGGGTGGCCTCGTATTCCTTGCCCGGATTTCCGAGGCCGACCAGCAACCACACGTCGCAATTCCTTTGGGGACAACGCCCTTCGACGCAGGTCCTCGGAGCGCGAGGCCGGCGAGGACCAGGTCAAAGGGGCGATTACTTCTTCTTGTCCTCCTTCTTGGGAGCGGCGGCGGCCTTGTCGCCAGCCTTCGCTCCGCCCGCGGCCTTGTCGCCGCCTGCCGCCGCCTTGTCGCCACCGGCCGCAGCCGCCGCGCCCTCGGCGGGCGCCGCTGCGCCCTCGGCCGCCGCCGTCTCGGCCTCGGCCTTCTCGGCCTTCGGCGCAACCACCGACGCGACCGACTCCTTGGCGTCGATGAGCGCGCGGACGCCGGCCGCCAGCTTCAGATCGCTGACGTGAAGCGCGGACCCGATGTCCAGCCCGGAGACGTCCACCTCGATCTTCGTCGGGATCGCGGCGGGCTTCGCCGCGATCGACAGGACGTGCATGCTCTGGTGAAGCTGGCCGCCGTTGACGACGCCCACGGCTTTTCCGACGAGCGCCAGCGGCACCGTCACGTTCACCTCGTCGTTCATGTCGACGCGGAGGAAGTCCACGTGAACCAGCGTCTGCGAGATCGGGTCGATCTGCGCGTCGCGGATCATGGCCGTGATCTCCTCGCTCTTGCCCTCGCCGGACAGGGTGAGGGCGAACACCGTGTTGCGCCGCTTGTCCTTGTCCAGCGCCTTCACGAGCAGGCGGCCGTCGAACGAGACCGAGACCGGCGCCTGGCGTCGCCCGTAGAGGACCCCCGGCACCTTGCCTGCTGCGCGCACCTTGTGCGCTCCTCCCTTACCATGCTGTTGCCGGAGCTCGACGTTGACCTTCGCGAAGTTCAAACCGGTGTCCATGATCGATTGTCCTTTTCGGTGTTTCCTGGCTGCGGGCTTTTACTATCTGAAATCCATCGCGTCGAGCAGGGCGGGGTTGCCGGCCTGACCTCGTCGCCTTTCTATATGAAGAGCGAGCTGATCGAGTCCCCGTGGTGGATGCGCTTGACGGCCTCTCCGAGCAGCTTCGCCACCGAGAGGATCTTCACCTTGGAGCATTGCGTGACCACGGCGCGCGGGGTGACCGTGTCGGTCGTGATCAGCTCCTTGAGAGGAGAGGCCATGATGCGATCGATCGCGGGGTCGGAGAGGACGGCGTGGGTGGCGCAGGCGTACACGTTGCGCGCCCCTTGCTCCATGACCGCCTGGGCGGCCGCCGTCAGTGTGCCCGCCGTATCAATCATGTCGTCGACGATGATGGCGTCGCGTCCCCGGACGTCACCGATGATGTTCACGACCTGGCTGACGTTGGGCGCGGGCCGGCGCTTGTCGATGATGGCCAGGCTCGAGCCCAGGCGCTTCGAGTAGGCGCGGGCGCGCTCGACGCCGCCCGCGTCGGGCGACACGATGACGGCCTCGCTGGTGAAGCGGCTGCGGAGGGACTCCATGAGGACCGGCATGCCGTACAGATGATCCACGGGGATGTTGAAGAAGCCCTGGATCTGGCCGGCGTGGAGATCGATGGCGACCACGCGGTCGACCCCGGCGGCGGTCAGCAGGTCGGCGACCAGGCGGGCGCTGATGGGCGTGCGCGGCTTGCTCTTCCGGTCCTGGCGCGCATAGCCGAAGTAGGGGATGACCGCGACGATCGAGCCGGCGGACGCCCGCTTGAGCGCGTCGATCATCACCAGGAGCTCCATCAAATTGTCGTTGACCGGCGAGCAGGTCGGCTGAACGACGAAGCAGTTCACGCCGCGGACGTTCTCTTTGATCTCGACGTAAATCTCACCGTCGGCGAAACGGGTGACCTCGGCGTCGCCGAGCGGCGTATCGACGTAGCGGCAGATCGACTGCGCGAGCTCTCGGTTCGCGTTGCCGCTGAATATCGTGAGTGCTTTGACCATGGCTTGAGAAGAACGCTATCCAGACGAGGAGGGCCCCGAAACGACGGACGAGAGCACGGACGTCGCCGGTCTCGATCCCGCCGACCCCGCCAACCCACTGCCGTCGACTGCTCTCAGGGGGCGAGGGCGCGCGATACTGCCATCCTCTCTCCCCTCCGTCAATGCACGTGCGCCGCCCCTGCCGAGGCCCGGGGCGACAGCCTCACGGGCCGCGCCAGCTCGAGCGCCATCCCTTTTCCCAACCAGAGAGTCGATGAATGGCTCGCGGCGATCCCGTCGTGCGGCCGGCCCCCCCCTCGATCGTGCTTTCAATGAGTTCCGGGCGGCGACTACGACGAACCCAGGATCTCGTTGTCATACCACGTCACGAGTGCGGAACGCGGGGGCCAACTTTTCATCCAGTTTTGTGCGTTGGGGCACCGTCGGTAGACCCAAGTTCTCGATCTAACTTCGGAAAAAATTCCCAAGGAGTTGACAAACCTTTCTTATTCCTAGACACTGCCACGGCCGGAAAAACCTACCGGGGAGGTTAAGCGTGTTCAAAGTAAAATTGACTTCGAATTTCTTCATTTCGCTAACAGCAGCAATAGCCCTTGGAGTCGTCGGATGCGGCGGCTCTGACAACCCAGGCACTGGCGGTGCCGGTGGTAAGGCTGGTGCTGGCGGCGGCGCAGGCGCGGCCGGTAAAGGCGGCGCAGGCGGCTCACTCACCGGTGGTAAGGGCGGCGGCGGCGCGGGCGGCGGCGCCACGGGCGGCGTTGGCGCGGTCGGCGGCGGCGCGGGCGGCGGCGGCGCGGGCGGCGCTGGCGCGGTCGGCGGCGGCACGGGCGGCGGCGCCACGGGCGGCGCTGGCGGCGGCTCTGTCTGTGGTCCTTCCGAGAGCCGGATCTGCACGGCGGGCGCGACCCGCTGCGCGATGGGCGCTCCGCAGACCTGTCAGCTCGATGCGATGGGTTGCGAGTTCTGGGGCACGACGCCCGGTCAGCCGGCGATGTGCAGCGCCAATCAGACCTGCGTTGCGATGACCGGCGTCTGCGCCTGCAACAACGATCCGGCTTGCGGCGCGATGCCGAAAGAAGGCGACTTCTGCCCGACGGCAGGGGCGGCCACTCACTCGGCGTGCGTCAAGCAGGCCGATGGCTGCTACACCGTCACGGCCGGAACGGCCTGCGCGGCGGGGCAGACCTGTAACACGGCGGCCGGTACGGTCGTCGCCACGGGCACCGCTTGCGGATGTCCGCCGGCGGCCGCCGATCAGACCGGCAAGACGATCAAGCTGCTCGGCACCGGATGCGCCAACGTGGGCGACCGGGTGGGCTCGGCGATGGACGACGCCGTCCTCGTCTGCGGGATGTCGGGTACCTGCAAGGTCTGGCAGTCGATGGTCGCTTGCGTGACGCAGCAGCTGACTGGCGGCACCGATCCGGTGACCGGCATGCCGGCTTGTGTTTGCAAGGCGCCCGCCAAGGCGAACCAGTACTTCGTCGATCCGGATCCGTCCATGTCGACGTTCATGAACGGCGCCCCCACGGGTGCGCAGTTCCCGGCGGCCTGCCGCTTCCGCACGCTGACCACGGCGCTCGCTCAGCCGGGCGTCACCGAGGTCGTTTCGCAGCACGAGTCCTCGAGCAACGTGCACTTCCTGACGAACACCGGCCTCGCCGGCGTGGCCGACTGCACGGCGCCGAACACCTGCGAGATCTTCCCGCTGGTGGTCAAGCCGGGCGTTCACATGTACACGGCGGACGTGGGCAGCTTCAATCCGAACCACTACGTGGTGGACATCGACGGTTCGTCGACCACGTGGGGCGTTCAGATCGAGACGGGCGCCTCGGTCGAGGGCTACACCTTCGACGCCAGCGCGACCACGACGCTCAACGCCGGCTGCGCCGGCGTCAACATGGGCAGCGCGGGTTGCACCCCGATCAGCGCGGTGGTCACCAGCCCGGCCCTCAACATGCCGGCCGCCATCGCGCCGTTCACCGCCACCCTGAACCAGGTTCAGGTCTTCACGCGCGGTGTTGCGACGAACGCGGTGGGGACCTTCGCCGGTCAGACCGGCGTTCTGGTCCGTGGTCAGGGTGCCTGGACGGCCCACTACCTCACCGTCATCGGCGGTGCGGCGGGCACGGGCGTCACCAACCGTGGCATCCAGCTGGCTCAGCGGCAGGCCCTCGCGCTCGCCGCGCTCTCGCTGACTGCCGATCACGTCAACGTCTTCATGAACGGCGCGTCGACCATCGGCGTCGACGTCGGCATCCCGTCCGAGGCGGCGCTCTCCAGCGCCGTCCTGAACACCGTGTCGATCACCAACGATGCGACCGATCACGCGAACTCGCGTGGTATCCGCGTCGGTAACGGCGGCATCGGCGTCAACGTCTACAACGGCACCGTCACCACGACGGGGCTCGACGTTGCGTCGTCGGCGGCTGGCTCTGCGCTGACCGGCTACAACGTGCTCAACACGAACTCGCCGGCGGCCATGGGCGTCAACATCAACACCGGCAACATCGTCGGTGGCACCCTGGCGGTCAACACCGCGGCGGCGGGTAATCAGGCCGGCACGGTCGGTGTCTCGGCGGTTGCTGGTTTCACCACCATCAACCAGACGCACATCACCGGCGGTCGGAGCTTCGTCGGTGTCTCTGCGCAGTCCACGTCTGCGGCGGTTGCGGCGACGGTCAGCGTGAC
>Ga0068853_100001742_pt1 | contig 15948 bp, 20 predicted proteins | sample KBSCornC32_FD_65655 | JGI IMG/M metagenome (GOLD analysis project Ga0068853, IMG submission 65655) | Corn rhizosphere microbial communities from Kellogg Biological Station, Michigan, USA - KBS Corn C3-2 | ecosystem: Host-associated > Plants > Roots > Rhizosphere > Soil ...
ATGTACATGGCGACCATCTGATGCGACCAGTCGAGCAGTTGCGGCCCCATCTCGACCGGAACGCCGAGCATCTCGGCGATAATCGTGATCGGCAAGGGCGAGGCATAGGCGGGCAGAAGGTCGACGCCGCTCGGCTCGAAACGGTCGATCAACTCGTTGGCCAATGCCTCGATGCGTGGCCTGAGCCGTTCGACCTGGCGTGAGACGAAGGCGCGGTTGACCAGCGTCCGCAGCCGCGTATGCACCGGTGGCTCCAGCTCCAGCATGGAATTGGCCTCGATGGCATCAAAGGCCACGAGATGCGAACGGTCGTCGCCGACGCCACGGCTGTCTGGGATGCCAGCCGGGTTCTGGCGGCCGAAGCGGCGGTCGCGCAAAAGGCGGCTGACATCGTCGAAACCGCCGAAGCACCAGAAGCCGTAGTTCTCCCAGAAAAAGACGTTGGCGGCACCGTGCAGGAAGGCATAGGCCTCATAAGGGTTCTGCACGAAGGCCGGCTCGTGCGGGTCGAGACGCAGGCGGCGGCTGGTCGGATCGAAGGCAAGACAGGCTGGCATCATGCTAGACAATTAGCGCGCCTTGTCAGTCCGATGCCAGACCGTATGTTGGCGCCCGTGAAGCCGAGGCGTTGAGCCAGACGAGCGGCGCGGGCATCGCGAGGCTGTCTACGGCCTGGTCGCTCAAGGCCGGCAATAATGTCTCGACGGCGACACCGCTCTGGTTTGATAGCCGGCGAGTTTATCGAGCCGATGCTTCAATGGCCCGTCTTAAGAATAATCGCCACCTTCGCCGCAATCGCCGCGTCGAGCGCCGGCCAATTCGCGAGCAACTCGCGCGGGAAACGGTAGGTGAGGCTGAGGTCGTCGCCGACCTGGATGTCGCGTTCACAGGGGGCAAGCGATTCCTCCGCGCTCGGCCCGCTCAGGCAGCGAGCGACGAAAGGATCCTTGCCGGGACGTTCGGCGACGGCCAGCACCTCGTTCAGATAGCCTGATTTTTCCGTGAAGGCGTAAACCGTCGTCCCGCCCGGACCGGGTGTGCCCGGCTTTTCGATCAGGGCGCTGTAGATTGGCGCAAAGCGGCCGCTCATGTCGCGCGACATCATCCGTGGCTCGAACGACAGGAAAATGATCTTCCTGGTCGTCGCATGGTTGAAGTCGTCTCGCGCGGCCATGCTGTAGCCGTCCATTTCAGGATAGCGCAGATAGAGGTCGAGCCGCGAGGCGATGCCGTCGCGTCGCGCCTGGTCGAAGCGGATGAAGTTTGCCGGTACGCTGATCAAATTGTTGCCCATGACGATCCGGCGCACCGTCGCGTCATCCGTATAACCGGCCATGGCGATCGACCGGCCGAGCCATTTGCCGCCGACGCTGATCGCCACCGAAAGCAGCGCCAGCGCCGCGAAGATGTAGAAGACCCGCTTCATCAAGGTCGAATCGACGACCTCGAAGTCCGGGCTTTCGGCGACGGTTGCCTCTCTCATTCGCTCTTCCCCGATCCGCCCACCTGTCCTTCGGCGGCACAAGCTGCGCGGCATGGCTCTTGCAATGCGTTGGCACGACTGTGCGTTTTCATGGTAAACGGTTGGTAAACATGGATCCCGTTGTGCTTGTTCTTTACGCTTTTGCGGTCGGTCTCACGGCTTGCGGGCTGGTCGGGTCGGCCATGGAGCTGTTGTCCGGCCGACGCCTGGCCTTTGCCGAACCCTATGTTTCACCCGTCCATATCCTGCGTTCGCTCGCGGCAACGGCTTGCGCCGGGCCGTTTATGCTCACCAACGAGGCTTTAGCCGCTCGGCGCGAGGGCCGCATCGGTATGATGGCGCTGCTGTCTTGCGGTTGCACGGCCATTGCCTGGGCGCTGGCGCTCGGCGTCGTGCTCATCGCCATTGCATCCTGGGCGACCGCCAACTTAGGGTCTTTCGAATTCTCTGGTTGAGACGATTCGGAGGCGAAAAATGCCGATCTATGCGATCGATGGGAAGGCGCCTGAGTTCGAGGACGCAGATACGAACTGGATTGCGCCCGACGCCACGCTGATCGGCAATATCAGGATCGGCCGCCACGCCGGTTTCTGGTTCGGCGTCGTCATCCGCGGCGACGGCGAGCTCATTACGATCGGCGCCGACACCAATGTGCAGGAACATACAATCATGCACACCGATCCGGGCTTTCCGCTGAGCATCGGGCAAGGCTGCACGATCGGCCACAGGGCGCTGCTGCATGGCTGCACCATCGGCGACAACAGCCTGATCGGCATGGGCGCCATCGTGCTGAACGGCGCCAGGGTCGGCAATAACTCGCTGGTGGGCGCCGGCGCCCTGGTGACGGAAAACAAGGTTTTTCCGGACAATTCGCTGGTCGTCGGCTCGCCCGCCAAGGTGATAAGGACGCTAGACGACGCGGCGATCGAGCGGCTGCGCGTCTCGGCCGCCCACTATGTGTCCAACGCCAAGCGCTTCAAGGCCAAGCTGAAGACAGTGTAACGGGGGCGAGCCGCTTCGCGCACCATCATGCGCGGCGGCCGTTCATCGCTTCACGCATCAGGGAAGCGCCGGCTTCGAAGCCCGCCTGCTCCGCGCCCTCCAGCGCCGTTTCGTAGTCGTCGATGCGGGTCCTCAAAGACGGATCCGCGCCTGAGAGGAGCAGCAGGCGGATCGCGTCGGCGTCGCGCCGGGATACTGCATAGTGCAGGGGCGTCCAGTCGTTCACGCCGCGCATATCCGGGTCGGCGCCATGCGCGAGCAGGATATGGATGATCTCCAGCCGGTCCGGCCGTTCCGTCGACAACGCGGCAATGATCGGGGGAAACCCGGCATGATCCTTATAATTCGGGTTCGATCCCGCATCGAGTAACGCGGTGACGAACGCGGTCGGGCTCCAATAAATGGCATATTCCAGTGGATGGCCAAGGCCGAGTTCGAACGGCATCCTCTCGTTGAACCAGCGCGCCGAGCCGCCGAGCGCCTTGCCAAGCGCCTCGAAGTCACCCGCCTTGAAGGCGTCGTCGATCGCCTTGAAAAGCTTGGCGCGCTCGCATCGGTCTTCAGGGATCTCTAACATGGTCGCGTTACTCGGATCTGCCTCTTCCTTTCTTTTCGGCGGGCTTGATCCGTATCCGCATGGCGCCGCCTTTCGGGTTTTCGATGTCGAAGGCGGCCGTTTTCCTTACCAGATCGCTCAATTTGCTGAAGCCGTAGGTGCGCGGGTCGAAATCGGAAAAGAGATTTGAGAGCTGCTTGCCGAAAGTGCCGAGGAGCACCCAGCCATCCTCGCTCTCCATCTGGCCGATGACCTTCTTCAGAATGGGCGTAGCAGCCGTCGGCGCCTGAAGCGGCTTCGTCGCCGGAGCGGCATCTTGAGTGTTTCCCACGCCAAGGAGAAGGTTCTCGGTATAGACGAAACGGCGACAGGCCTGCCGGAAGCTCTCCGGCGTCTTTTGCTCCCCAAATCCGAACACGTCGACACCTTGCTCGCGTATCCGCGCCGCAAGTCGAGTGAAGTCGCTGTCGGAAGAAACCAGGCAGAAACCGTCGAACCGGCCGCTATGAAGCAAATCCATCGCGTCGATCACCAGTGTGATATCCGAAGCGTTCTTGCCTGTGGTGTAAGCGAACTGCTGCTGTGGAATGATCGCGTGCTTCGACAGGACCTCTGCCCAGCTCTTCGACCGGGCGTTCGAGAAATCACCATAGATGCGGCGAACGCTGGCCTCGCCGATCTTCGCGATCTCCTCGAACAGTCCGTCGGCAATCTTCGCGGAGGCGTTGTCGGCGTCGATAAGAACCGCAAGGCGAGGTGATCGGGGTTCGGTCGGCATGCAGAACATCCCACGGCTGGCGCGCGATAGAGTTTCGAACCGGACAACCGGAGAAGAGCTTCGCGCTATCTTCTGTTGTAGCAGAAGGCACCTCAAACAGAAATTCCGGCCACCGGAACCGTATAACCAGAAACAGCGGAGCCGGCCCCGGGGACAGGGCCGGCTCCTAAAACCCGGTCGTTGGGGACGGGGAGGGTGGGGACTCGACCGGGTTTTCTCGTTAAGCGCGCCGCATCATTGCGGCACGCTTGACCGCTTCCTGCATGTCGTCGCCCCAGACCACTGCGCGCAGTTGGGCGACATGCTCTAGCGTCCTAGCGGACGCTGGCGACGGCGTCGTCGCGGCCGTCGTTGATGGTGACCCAAACACCCGAATTCTCGGTCGATTGACGCTTGAGATAGGTGTAGACCGTCTCGTTCCAGGCGAGCACCTTCGGCTCGAGATTGTCGAGGATGAATTCGCCGAGGCTGGTGCGCACCGTCAGCACGGCATGACCGTCACCATTCGGCTGGCGCACGACGGTCATCAACAGATCGCCGGCGGGAACACCCGCGGCCATCAATTCGCGGCGCTTCTCCAGTCCATAATCCTCGCAGTCGCCGTAGCCGTTGTCCGGATACGCCCAGTATTCCTCGACGCCGTAATTCTCCAAATCGGTGCGCGGCTTGACGCGAGTGTTGACCGAATTGTTGACGTTGATGATGGTTGCCCACAGCTTGCGCGTCAGCTCGACCGGCGGGCCCTTCGGCGTCCGCTCGTTGCATTCGACCGGAATGCGCTGGCAGAAATCGTAGTGGCCGACCGGCTGGGTGGTGCGGCCACCCGTATGCATGAAAGCCGGTCCTGCGCTTGCCGTTCCCCACACGGAAAGCTGCATCGCCATTGCCAAAAGCAACAGCTTGCCCCTCGTCATTTTCATTGTGGTAGTCTCCCCGTTTGAGAAGACTGTGCCACGATGGGATTTATTTGACGCAAAAACCCGAAGTAGACATTGAGTAAAACGCCAATAGAATAAACATAAAATTTGAACTATCGCGATCCCGGATTGTTCAGATTCTGCCCGGCTCGCATGAGATCCTGGTGGTGCGTCAGGCGGTCTGCGTCCGGTCTGCCAAAAAGCCAGGCAACAAAAAACCGGCCGCTAACGGCCGGTTCGCTTTGCGCCTGCAATACGGTCGCGTCAGGACCGCGGTGCGTTGAATTCCTGATCCAGGGTTTCGGGCCGCTGGATGACGGCGAACTCTATGGCGACGCCATCCTCGAAATGGCGCACCACCTGGCCGCGCATCGTTCCAAGCGTGACCTGGATGCCGATCGCCGGCTTGACGTCGATCTCGATCGCAGCACCCGAAAGCGATAGGTCGATGATGCGGCACTGATACTGGCGCCCGTCGGTGAGTTGCAGGACGCTCATCGGATTGCGCGGCGCCACGCGCTCGTGGCGGCGATCCTCGGGCAGGTCGAGTTCATGCTTGTTGGCAAGCCAGGTGAGCTGCGCGGCAAGCTTGTCCTTCTTGCGATCTGAGGCGATGACTGTCATGGCGAAACCGTCCTGCGAAGTGCGCGTCACGACGCCTTCGACACGGCCGATATGGTCGATATAGGCGATGACCTTCTCGCCCGGCATGCCGATGCGGTCAGTGCGCAGCGCGACGTTGCCGGGTGACATGTCGATCACCTGGCACGGATGCTCGGTGCGGTCTTCCAGCATGAAACGTCCGTAAATCTTGACCCGGACACGCTGAAAGTTGCGCCGCTCAGCTCGTGACGGCGCATATTCTACCGCCGCTGACCTCATGACTGCCTACACCCCGTTGGCATTCCGCGCGACGATGCGAGGAATTTCATCCAAAAACTACAGCGAAGCAGGTTAACAAACGGGAAAAATCGGCCACGAAAGCCTAAGCCCGCAGACTGGAGAAAGGCGGAAAAATCAACCGCGAGCGAGGCAGAAACTGCTCGCGGCGGAGTTCATTCGTGACGCCCGCCGTCGAGGACGACGAGATGGCGGATGCGGCGCACGCGACCGAGCGCCGAAATGGTTTCCGGAGGATCGAATTCGGACGGAACGAGCGAGGGAACCTCGATGGCCGGCCGGTTCTTCAGGAACATCGGCTCCTTCTCGGGGTCTATCACCCGGATCGTGTCGATGAGCGCATCGGCGAGCGGGTCGGCGCCTAGCCAGAACGGCTTGTCGGCGGTGCTGATGATGCCGAGGGAGCGCGGGTTCGCGGCGCCCCCGTCCAGCGGTAGCGCCAGCAGCTCGAATTTGTTGGAACGGCCGTTGCGGCTGAACCCCTCGTAAGTCATGAGCAGGACTGATTTCTGATCGAAGACGCCCTGCATGAGCCGCGACACCAGCCGCTGGTCCTTCTCGCGCCAAAGCGAAGGAAAGGAGAAGCCTTTGAGCTCCCGGCCATAATAGGCGCAGAGCCTTGTGCCGGCCAGCCGGAACACCGCTTCGCCACGTGTGTCACGCTCAAGGATAAAGGTGTCGGCCAAAAGCGATTTGATGTCCGCCGGCTCCACTTCCGATCGCTTGGGAGCAAGGCGACCATCACGCAGCTGGTTCCAATATTGGAACAGCGCGATTGATCCTTTTTCTTTCATTTCCATTTTGCTCCGCACATTCTGTCTTTTGATGTCCCATCGGCGAACAGACAGGGTGCTCTCCGATGACCTTCATGCGGTGCGGAGCAGGATGCGTGCCAGTATCGTTAACGTTTGTTCACGCTTCGGGGTCGTTAAGGTTAACAAGTGGTTTACATTGCGAGCCGCCATGGCCTGTGGCACATCAAAACCACTCCAAAACGGTCGTTTCAGCAGCGATCGGCAGCACTTCAGTCACGAGTTTATGGGGAACAGGGGACTCGACCGGCCGTTCAGGGAAATCCTGGACGGCCTTCTTTTTGATTCGCCCTGTTCTGATTCGCCCCTTTTCTGCGCGGGAGCTGTGGCGATTGGCTGTTTGTGATTCGACCGGTCGTGATCTACATGCTCGCCGAAACCAGAGTCCCAGACCCGCAAAAGGCGCATGAGCGAACCTGTAAGCCCTGCTGAAACCGAACCTAGGCCGGAAGAGGCGCCCGAGCCGCTTCGTCGCGAGCCGGTGTTCAACCTGCCGCCCGCGGTGCTGGCGGTGATTGGCATATGCGTGGCGGTCCATTTGGTGCGCGTCTATCTGCTTACCGATGATCAGGACTTCGCCCTGCTCGTTCGGGCGGCCTTCGTTCCCATTCGCTACTCCGGCCGATACGACCTTGATTTTTATGCCTTTTCCAGCCCCTTCACCTACGCATTCCTGCATGGCGGCGTGGCTCATCTATTGATCAACATGGTCTGGCTTGCCGCCTTTGGTTCGCCTTTGGCCAATCGATTTGGCACGCTTCGCTTCACATTGTTCTTCGCGATAACAGGCCTCGCTTCGGTTGCACTCTTCTGGGCGCTCCATCCGCTTGGCGAGGTGCCACTGGTTGGTGCGTCGGGCGCGATTTCCGGCATGATGGGCGCGGCGGCGCGCTATGGTTTTCGCGTCGACCGTTCGACCAGCAAGGCGGCCTTCGCCGGTGAACCCTTGCCGATCGCGGCCGTTCTGCGCTCGCGCGGCGTCATGACATTTCTGGGCGTCTGGATGGTCATAAACCTGGCTACCGGCTTGCTCGGCTTCGCGCCGGGCGTCGACGGCCAGATCGCCTGGGAAGCCCATATCGGCGGCTTCATCGCCGGCTTTTTCGGACTGCGTTTTTTCGATCGTCCGTTACCTGCGGTCTGAGACCCGCTTCCACTTGAAATGCGACCGATCACGGCGCACGATGTCGCCCAAGCACCCAGTGTCTTCGTAAGGGCGCCGGGGCTCAAAGGCCGGTCGGGGCGGGGAGCCGGCGTCAAAAGGCAGTGGAGGACGCCATGACGGTTAAGGCAATTCTTGAAAGCAAGGGCCATGACGTGTTCACGCTTGGGCCCAATGAAAAACTGAGTGAGGCCATTCGCATGCTGGCCGAGCACAGGATCGGCGCGCTCGTCATCACCAATGGCGATCGCAAGATCGTCGGCATTCTCTCGGAGCGCGATATCGTGCGGGTGGTGGCCAAGGAGGGCGCGGCCGCGCTCGACATCGCGGTGCGCTCGGCGATGACGCCGAAGGTGAAGATCTGCAACGAAAATCACACCGTCAACGAGGTCATGGAGATCATGACGAGGGGCCGCTTCCGGCATTTGCCGGTGGAAAAAAACGGCCTGCTCGACGGCATCGTCTCCATCGGTGACGTGGTCAAGCGCCGCATCGAGGATGTCGAGCGCGAGGCCGAGGAGATAAGGGCCTATATCGCTACCGCCTGACGCGGCGACAACCGCCGGTTGTTGCCAGCCGGCGGTTGCGGCGCGTTCTATCGGTTGTCGAGCTCGGAGCGGACGAGCTCGAGGCCGCGTCGGGTGATGCGGTATGGGCCGCCATCCGTCGAGGAAACCGCCTTCTTGCGCCTCAGTTTTCGAAAGAGCTCCAGGTCGAAGCCCGGATAGCGCCAGCCGTCACGGGTCAGGCACCGGACCGAGGCGATCTTCCTCCTCTCGTTCTTTTCGATTTCGATGCGCCCGCCCTGCGCGAGCAGGTGCAGGATGCGCTGTTCGTTGCGCGAAATGTCCATTGAGAAAGTCCCGGGAAAAACAACAAAAGCCGCCGCCGCGAGAAAATCGCGGCACGGGGGTTCAGGTTTTTCTGCCCTGCCTCGCTACGAGGTCAGGGCTTCACCGGGACTGAGCGTAAGCGGACATCCACTCTCCATTGGGACGGGCGTCCTATAGGCGAAAGCGCCGCAAAAGGCCAGCAAGCGGCTTTGCGCTTGTCTCGTCGGGCGGTTTGGACTAGCGAAGTCGCGCAGCGAAATGTGCATTAATGCAACTCTGAGAATTCTAAGTCCGCAGGCCTCCATGACCATCATCGACACCCGCACCCCTGACGCAAAACGTCTGATCCCTGGCGCCACCGGCGACTGGGAGATCATCATCGGGCTCGAAGTGCATGCGCAAGTGATCTCGCAAGCAAAACTCTTCTCCGGCGCCTCGACGTCGTTCGGCGCGGCGCCCAACGCCAATGTCAGCCTGGTCGACGCGGCGATGCCCGGTATGCTGCCGGTCATCAACGAGGAATGCGTCAAGCAGGCGATCCGCACCGGGCTGGGCCTGAAGGCCGCGATCAACCAAAAGTCGGTCTTCGACCGGAAGAACTATTTCTATCCGGACCTGCCGCAGGGCTACCAGATCTCGCAGTTCAAGCAGCCGATCGTCGGCGAGGGCAAGGTGATCGTCTCGGTCGGCCCCGACCGCCAGGGCGAGTTCGAGGACATCGAGGTCGGCATCGAGCGCCTGCATCTGGAACAGGATGCCGGCAAGTCGATGCACGACCAGCACCCGACCATGTCCTATGTCGATCTCAACCGTTCCGGCGTGGCGCTGATGGAGATCGTCTCCAAGCCGGACATCCGCTCGGCCGACGAAGCCAAGGCCTATGTCACCAAGCTGCGCTCGATCATGCGCTATCTCGGCACCTGCGACGGCAACATGGACGAAGGCTCGCTGCGCGCCGACGTCAACGTCTCGGTGCGCCGCCCGGGCGGCGAGTTCGGCACGCGCTGCGAGATCAAGAACATGAACTCGATCCGCTTCATCGGCCAGGCCATCGAATATGAGGCGCGCCGCCAGATCGCAATCTTGGAAGACGGCGGCAAGATCGACCAGGAGACGCGCCTGTTCGACGCCGTCAAGGGCGAGACGCGCTCCATGCGCTCCAAGGAAGAGGCGCACGACTACCGCTATTTCCCGGACCCCGACCTTTTGCCGCTTGAGTTCGACCAGGCCTACGTCGATGCTCTGGCGAAAAACCTGCCGGAACTGCCCGACGACAAGAAGGCCCGGCTGGTCGAAGCGCTCGGTCTTTCAGCCTATGACGCCTCCGTCCTGGTATCGGAAAAGCCGATCGCCGATTATTTCGAGAAGGTGGCGGCCGGGCGCGATGGCAAGCTCGCCGCCAACTGGGTCATCAACGATTTGCTTGGGCAGCTGAACAAGGCCGGCAAAGACATTGAAAATGCTCCGGTTTCGCCTGAGCAGCTGGGCTCTGTGCTCGACCTGATCAAGGAAGGCACCATTTCCGGCAAGATCGCCAAGGATCTGTTCGAGATCGTCTGGAACGAGGGCGGCGATCCGCGCGAGTTGGTCGAGAGCCGCGGCATGAAGCAGGTCACCGACACCGGCGCCATCGAGAAGGCGGTCGATGAGGTGATCGCCTCCAATCCGGATAAGGCCGAGCAGGCGCGCGCCAAGCCCACCATGGCCGGCTGGTTCGTCGGCCAGGTCATGAAGGCGACCGGCGGCAAGGCCAACCCGCAGGCGGTCAACGACCTCGTCAAGGTCAAGCTCGGCATCGAATAGGGCGATGTTCATCCGCACCGCCAGCGAACGCGATTTTGTTGCGGTCCGTGCGCTGCTGGTCGAGACGTGGCACGCGACCTATGACGCCATCTACGGCGCCGAGCGGGTTACGGCGATCACCGACGACTGGCATTCGATCGCCTCGCTCAAGGCGCGGCTGACGCGGCCGAATTCCGAGTTCCTGGTCGCTGACGATGGCAAGCGGCTCGGCGGCATGGCTTTCGCTGCCGCCACCACCGACCCCAAGATCGTCCTTCTGAACCAGCTCTACGTGCATCCGGCCTGCCAGCGCCAAGGGATCGGCCAGTCGCTGCTCGACGAGGTCGAGACCAGCTTTCCGGAGATGCGCACGCTGCGCCTCGAAGTCGAGGAAGCCAATGCCGCGGCAATCGCTTTCTACCAAGCGAACGGGTTCCGGTCGGCCGGCAGGACCGCCGATTGCGGCGGCAATTCGGGATTGCCCGCGCTCATCCTGGAGAAGCGGCTCGGCTAGGTCGCCGGCGAGCATGCCTTATATCATCGCGCGGTTTTGATTTGATCGCGCCGATCCGCCCTATCAACCTGTTCCTAGCAGCGCTCGCACCCGCCACAAGGCTAGGGGCGCCGCTCGCTGAGGGGGAAAACCATGCCGAGCTTGCCGGAATTGATGCCGACCGAAGTGTCGGATGAGACTTTTGGCGGCGTGACCTATCACGTCGCCGGTGAACTGGTGCCGGTGCTGTCGGTCGATGTGACCAACATGCCGGTCTATTTCGAGCACCACATCCTCTTATGGAAGAACACCACCATCACCATCGGCCTGAAATCGCTGAAGGGCGCGCTGAAGCGCATGATCGCCGGCATGCAGATTTTCGTCACCGAGGCGTCCGGACCGGGGATCATCGCCTTCAGCCGAGATGGACCGGGCCATATCGTGCCGATCCATCTGCGGCGCGGCGAGGAGATCCAGGTGCGCGAGCATCAGTTCCTCGCGGCCACCGCCAGCGTCGACTACACCTTCGAGCGGGTACGCGGACTGGGAACGATGCTGTTTGGCCAGAGCGGCTTCTTCATCGATCGTTTCCGCGGCGAGACCGGCGACGGCATCGTCTGGCTGCACGGCTATGGCAATGTCTTCGAAAAGGTGCTTGCGCCCGGCGAAACCATCGACATCGAGCCCGGCGGTTGGCTGTTCAAGGACGCTTCGGTGAAGATGGATACCAGGATCGACCGGCTTTCCAGCGGCTTCTTCGGCGCCGCCATGAATTTCGTCGTCAATCGCTTCACCGGGCCGGGCCGTGTCGGCATCCAGTCGATGTATCTGCACATGCCGTCGGAAGAGTAGGCGCAGCAATTCCAGGAAGTGTGAAGCGGTTGGGCTCGCGCCTCGCCGTAGCCTTTCGTCCGGAGTTGCCTCGTTCCATCAAGTCAGGCGGGGCACCGCGGCGACAAGCTCACGGATCGGCGGCTGCGGTTCGCGCCGGTCGGGCATGGATCGCTCAGGTGGAGGCAACTTCCACATTGTCGATCAGCCTCGTGGTGCCGAGCCAGGCCGCCGCAAGCAGGCGGCCTTCGCCAGCCCTCTGCCAGGGTCCGAGCGTGGCACTCGCGCGGGCGGCGACATAGTCGACCTTTTGGAAGCCCGCGGAGACAAGGGCCTTTGCCGCAGCGTCGATGGCGCCGGCTTGATCAGCGCCTGCCGCCAGTGCCGCCGCCGTCTGCCGCAGGATCACGTTGAGCTTGCGCGCGATTTCGAGCTCGGCCTCGCCGAGATAGGCATTGCGCGACGACATGGCGAGGCCATGGCCATCGCGCACGGTCGGCGCGCCGACGATCTCGACCGGCAGGTCGAGATCGCGGCAGAGATGTTTGACGACACAAAGCTGCTGGTAGTCCTTCTCGCCGAACACGGCGCAATCGGGCGCCGCCTGCAGGAAGAGCTTGGCCACCACCGTCGCGACGCCGTCGAAGAAATTCGGCCTGAAATCCGTTTCGAGGCCGGAGGAGGGGCCGCCCACCGAGATCTTCGTGGCGAAGCCGGCGGGGTACATTTCACTCACGCCCGGCGTGAAGGCGAGATGCGCGCCTGCATCCCGCAACCGGTCGAGGTCCCGCGCCAGCTGGCGCGGGTATTTGTCGAGATCCTCCGTCGGCGCGAACTGGGTCGGATTGACGAAGATCGAGACGACGCAGCGCTCGGCCCGTTCGAGCGCGATCCTGACCAGCGAGATATGGCCGTCATGCAGCGCGCCCATGGTCGGCACCATGGCGACACCGAGACCGGCCCGCCGCCAGTCCCGTATCTGCGCACGAAGGGCGGCGACGCTGTCGACGACGATTGGCTCGTTCATGTCTCGTCCTTGCCGGATGCCGTCGTGAAGACGTGGTCGTGGCTGGGAAAGGCGCTGCTGCGCACCTCGGCGGCGTAGCGCGCCGCCGCATCCGCTATCACACTGCGCAAGTCTGCATATTGCTTGACGAATTTCGGTACGCGGTCGACGGTCATGCCGACCATGTCGTCGATCACCAGGATCTGGCCGTCGCAGTCGGCGCTGGCGCCGATACCGATCGTCGGTATGGAAACATGACGGGTCAGCTTCGCGGCCACGGCCTCCATCGTGCCCTCGATGACGACCGAGAAGGCGCCGGCATTTTCCACCGCCTCCGCATCGCGGAACAAGGCAGCGATATTCTCATCCGTCCGGCCCTTGATCTTGTAGCCGCCATCCTTCTCCACCGACTGCGGCTGCAGCCCGATATGGCCCATGACCGGTATTCCTTCCGCGACGATCGCTGCGATCTGGAGGGCCATGTCGACGCCGCCCTCGAGCTTCACGGCCTGGCAGCCTGTTTCCTCGGCGATGCGCCTTGCCGACGCCACGGCCTGTGCCGGTGAGGCCTCATAGCTGCCGGCCGGTATGTCCACCACGACGCAGGCTTTGGCCGAGCCGCGCATCACGGCCTGGCCGTGGGCGATCATCATCTCCAGCGAGGCGCCTAGCGTCGTGGCGTGGCCATGCAGGACCATGGCGACGCTGTCGCCGACCAGGAGCAGGTCGACATGCGGATCGAGCAGGCGGGCGACAGGATAGGTGTAGGCGGTGAGGCAGACGATTGGCACGCCGCCCTTGCGGCGGCGAATGTCTTCGGCTTTGATCCGGCTGTCGGCGGACGGATCACGGGTCAATCGTCACCTCCCTCAAGGCTCGCCCAAAACAGGCGGGCCGAGCTTTAGAAAGACAGGCAGCGCTTGGCAAGCCGCGCTGTCGTGGGCTTTGCGGATGTATCGATTAATGCATGTCGCCCAAAAGTGCGCAGCGGTTTTGGATAACGATATGCATCAAACAAGAACGCACGAAGCATTGCGTCGCGGGCACTGTAAAACCCTTGCCTTCGCGTTTGCGTGACGCCATAAGCAAGGGAAAGGCGCAGCCGCTGCCGCCGCGAGGATCTGATGAAAACTTTCCTGCTGCAGTTTTTCACCTGGTGGAACAGCCAGACGCTCGGCACCCGCTTGCACACCTGGCGCTTCGGCAAGAAGGTCGGCGAGGACGAAGCCGGCAACGTCTACTACGAGGGCGGTATCGATTCGGAAGGCCGCACCCGCCGCTGGGTCATCTACCGCGACTATTCGGAAGCCTCGAAGATTCCGCCGGGCTGGCATGGCTGGATCCATCATCGCGTCGACACGGCCCCGTCCGGTGAAGGCTACAAGCCGCGTGAGTGGCAGAAGCCGCATCAGGCCAATCCGACCGGCACGCCGTCGGCTTATCGGCCGAAGGGTTCGATCCTTACCAACCAGCACCGCCCGCAGGTGACCGGCGACTACGACGCCTGGACGCCGGGATCGTAATCCCCCGGATCATAATCTAAGGCGCCGCTTCGGTCCTTTATCGCCACAATTGGCATTTAGCTGCTTGCTGACTGCGCAGCCATGACTAGCCTTGGGCATTGAAGAATCACCCGGGCGCAACCACCGGTATTTTGCATGAGCTCTTTCGGCCGAATCTCAAAGGCGCTGATCGCGGCGACATCCGTTCTGGGTGCCTCGACGGCAGCCTTCGCCGCCGCGCAGGCGCCGGCCGCGGCACCTGCGGCTTCCGACCGCATCACCAATCCGGTGGCCGAGTTCGCCGGCATCGACAAGATCACCGGCCGCATCATCACCTTCGACGTCTACATTGACGAGACCGTGCAGTTCGGCGCTTTGCAGGTGACGCCTCGCGTCTGCTATTCGCGGCCGGATACGGAGCAGCCGAAGACAGATTCCTTCGTCGAGGTCGACGAGATCACGCTCGACCGCAAGATCCGCCGCATCTTCACCGGCTGGATGTTTGCCGAAAGTCCCGGCCTCAATGCCGTCGAGCACGCCGTCTACGACGTCTGGCTCAAGGGCTGCAAGCAGAAGTCGGATGTGCCCCCGCCGACCGCGGCCAAGGCCGACACGGCCAAGCCGAAAACCGAAGCCGCCAAGCCCAAGGCTACCGCGACTCAGCCCGCCGAGTCCGCGCCGGAGCCGGCCGACGCGACGCCGGACGCCACTGACGACGAGCCGGCCAGCACCAACTGATCTCGGAACCCGCCCGCGTTTTAGCCGTTCCTAAATTTGGCTAATGCGAAAAGGATTCCGAAATGACTAGTAAGAAGCCGATTACCGCGAACAAAGAAGAACTCCTCGACCTCGAGAAGGGATTCTGGACCGGGGATTCCGGTTACTACGCGGCCAATGCGGACGTTGATTGCCTTGTCGCCTTTCCACAGATGGCGCAGGCAATGACCAACGCCGATCTTGCCAAGACCGCCACCAAGCCAAACAAATGGCGCGACCTCGACATGAAGCTTAAGGGTATGGTCGAGCCTGGCAGCGACATCGTCATGCTGACCTACGAGGCGCGCGCGACGCGCGAGAACGGCGAACACTATGCTGCGCTGGTCAGCACCGGCTACGTCCATCGCGCCGACGGCTGGAAGATGATGTTCCATGCGCAGACGCCGTTGGATACGGCGCGAGGCTGATCAATCAAGGATAGAAGACAGCCTCACCCTTCAGCGACTCGGCGAGCAGCTTCTCATACTGGCCGCGCGGTACGTCGACGGCGCCGAAGCGCTTCAAATGCTCGGTTGTGAACTGCGTGTCGAGCAGCGCGAAGCCGCGTGCCTTCAGCCGCTCGACGAGATGGTAGAGACAGGTCTTCGAAGCGTCGGTTTCCCTGGCGAACATGCTTTCGCCGAAGAAGACGCGACCGAGCGAGACGCCGTAAAGGCCGCCGACCAGCCGTTCCTCGCGCCACGCTTCGACCGAATGGCAGTGTCCCAGGCGATGGAGCTCGACATAGGCTTCGCGGATCGGCGCGTTGATCCAGGTCGAGCGGCGCTCTTCGCGCTTTTCGGCGCAACCGTCGATCGTCGCCTCGAAATCGAAATCGAAACGGATGTCGAACGGATGCTTGCGGATCGTCTTCTTCAGGCTGCGCGGTGTGTGGAACCCGTCCAGCGGAATGATGCCGCGCGTTTCCGGCCGCACCCAGAACACCTCCGGATCGTTGGCGCTCTCGGCCATAGGGAAGACGCCCGAGGCGTAAGCCCTGAGCAGCAGGTCGGTCGGGATGCGATAGCCTGGCGCGTAGGGGCGGGTCATCGCATCCCCGTGCTATTCACCCTTGGCCAGATATTTTTCCAGCCAGTGGATGTCGTAGTCGCCATTGGCGATGTCGGGATTGCCG
>Ga0068853_100001745_pt1 | contig 15947 bp, 10 predicted proteins | sample KBSCornC32_FD_65655 | JGI IMG/M metagenome (GOLD analysis project Ga0068853, IMG submission 65655) | Corn rhizosphere microbial communities from Kellogg Biological Station, Michigan, USA - KBS Corn C3-2 | ecosystem: Host-associated > Plants > Roots > Rhizosphere > Soil ...
TGATCTCATATCATGTCCAATTTCCTTCTATTCCCTGCCGTCATAGGCTTTCATTACTACGCTCGTTGTCAGGTTAGGGTTGTCAAATTTTATTACATCGCCCGCATTCTTTCCGGGGATTAAAAACAGGCGCGCTGAAAGGGCTTTTGCAGTGTACTTGAGAGATAGCGCCGCAACATCGGTTAGTATGTTTTCTATTACCTGCCTGGGTGTGTTGCCGGGTAAAGGCACTACATCCAGCCCCGTGCCTGACACTGACGAGAATAACAAAAGCTCCTGCACCGTATATCTTTTTTCAACGGCTCTTTGGGCAAGCACTTTGTCTTCAATGACCGGAAGCATCAAGCCTGAGTAGCCACATCTTTTAATATCGAGGGTTTTGAGCACATCGGTGATCAGCGCACAGGCGCTTAGGGTGGCAGGGCTGCCAAACGGTTGTTTGGAATATGTTTCGATGGCCTGCCCTATGCTCGCATCCAGGCCCGGTGCGGGGGATGCATCAATGCCATCGTATGGCCAGTTTGATGTTTTAGAGATTTCTTCGGCAATGGCCTGTACGGGCAATAGGTTTTTTTCAAGCAGCGATTTCAATGTTTTCCTTGCAGTAGCAGGTTCGCTGTCTTGCTTAAATGCTTCTGTAATAAGGTTGGCAGATTCAAGCCCTATGCCAAAACTGTTAACGCCATCATGAAAGCCGGCCGGGAAAAAAGGAATGTTTGAAGGGCAATTGGCTGATGCCGTGAAACGAAAGCAAGCTTCTCCGCCTTTTGATCCTGAGAGCGCTGCAATAATTTCCGCTGATGCTTTTATCGAGTTAAACTGGATGCCCAATTCATGGGAAGATATAGGCAGGCTGAAAAAGATATTCGATGTGCTTTGCACCAGTTGTTCTGCCCAGTCAGCAATGCCATCCTGGTATTTGTTTGGCGGCAATATCTGTCCGATAGAAAGCGAGATATTATTTAGCCGCGCTATTTTATCCAACTTTACGAGCAAAGGCAAAGCATCGTTATAGGAATGTCGGCCTAAATATTTATAGAGGTTTTGTGTGCTTATCCGTATTGTTTGCACTTCATAGCCTTTATTGGTGTATGCCTGTCTTGCTTTCTTTAAAAAATCGATCGCCGTATTAACTGCTGCGGTATCATCAAGCCTTTGCAATGTTATGCCGGCAGTGATGGCCCTTACCCTGAATGAGTGGGTTGTTTGCTGGCAGTAAGCAATAGTTGTGAGGATAAATAAAAGACAACTGGTAAAGAGTTTTTTAACCACGGTTTTAAAAAGGGTTAAAGAATCGGTAAGAGAATGGGAAAATTACTATTAAATATAGGAGAAATTCTGGAAAGCGGTACTATTATTGTCACGCGGCGGGGCTGTTGGTGTCGTTGGAAAAATAAACGACCTTCAATCATCATATGCGTTTGCAACTATACAATATCACTCCGCCTCTACAGCCTTACATCAGGCTGATATGTACTATGGACTGCGACGCGGATGCAGACACAAGTCATGTCCGCGTGCTGCCGGATACTTGTGTCGAACTGTTTGTCAACTTCACCAGCACACCCGTAGCCATCATTGGCGACCAGCTGTACAAGCGCAGCATCATTTCCTTCCGCATGAGCCGCTCCATCGACGTGCAGATGCGAAAGGGGGCCGGCTGCCTCGCCATATGTTTTCATCCCGGTATGGCATATCCGTTCTTCCGGATCCCGATGCATGTATTCACCGACACTACTATGGACCTGTCCGATATATGGCAGGGCATGGCCGGAGAGATAGAGGACAGGCTTTCCGGTGTCTGCACCAACGAGACTCGCGTGGACATCGCGCAAAAATACCTGTTACGTCGATTAGCCGGTGACAAGCCGGATTTGCAGGTGGCCTATGAAAGTGGCTACTATGACCAGGCCCATTTTAACCGCGACTATAAGGCGTATACCGGCCGTACCCCCGGCGAGGTGGCGCATGCACGGGATATTTTTTACTGATGTCCGTTTCGTACAATTCCAGCCACCCGGGACTCTATAATTTTGTGGTGTAAAAATAGTAGTATGAGAAAACTAATATTAGGACTCGCAGTAACCCTGGACGGATACATTGAAGGACCCAACGGCGAATATGACTGGTGCTTTACAGACCAGGACTATGGTTTGAAAGAATTCTTTTCCCGTATCGACGCGATCTTCATTGGCCGTAAGAGCTACGAAGTGATGCAGAAACACGCCGATGGCGAGAATATACCCGGTATGCCCGCAATGACGGAATACGTGTTTTCCGGAACGCTGAGATCGGTGAAGGAGGGCGCTGTACTCGTATCGGGCGATAGTATTGCCGAAGCCCGAAAGATAAAAGAGCAGCCCGGCAGGGACATATGGCTATTTGGCGGCGCTTCCCTTACCGATGCCCTCATGAAAGAAGGGCTGGTGGATGAACTGTGGATGTCGGTGCATCCTCTGCTGCTTGGTAGTGGCAAGCTTTTGTTCCACGGGCAGAACAGCCGCACCCAACTGACCCTGCTGGAAAACAAAACTTACGAAACCGGCCTGGTGTCGCTTCGTTACAGCATCGATAAATAGTCCACCCCTCCACGCACCTCCCCGTGCACCCCTCCACGCACCTCCCGCTGATACTCCATCGGGCTCTTGCCCATCACGTCCCTGAAACATTTGTGGAAATTGGAGAAGGTGTTGAAGCCGCTGTCGCTGCATATCCTCTTCGCGCAATGCCTGCTACCTACCAGCAGGCTACAGGCGTGGCGCACGCGCAGCTCGATAAGATACCGGGAGAAGGTCTTGTTCGTTCGCATCTTGAACCATCTGCAGAAGGAGTTCGGACTCACATAGGCAACGGCCGCGATCTCCTCCAGACAGATCCTTCTCGAAAAATGTTCGCGGGAGAATTGGTGCACACGCTCCAGCCTGTCGGCTTCGTCGGGGTGCAGGCCCCGGCGGCCCGTAGTCAGATAACGCAGTCCCCCGGACGTGGACATAGTAGAAAGTATCTCCAGCAGAAGAATGATCCTGCCGGCGCCTTCCGCGCAGAGCATCCGCATCATGAGGTCCTGTATGACCCCGCGGTTCTCCGCGTCCGCCATGATGCCGCGGTCGGCGTTTTTCAGCAACAGCCTGATCTGGCCATTCTCGTGCAGGTTGAGGAAGGTCTCGCCCCAGAAGTCCGGCATGAAACGGATCACGCACACACGTACGCGGTCCCGCATCTCCCGGATGTAAGGGCCGTCCAGCTTGTACTGACGATGCAGCTGCGCTCCGGTCATGATGATATCCCCCGCGCCCAGAAGAGTCCGCTCGTCGCCCGAAATAAAAACGCCGGAGCCCTCTTCGATATACACGATCTCGATCCGCGAAGAGGTCAGCGGCCCCGCGGAAAAGAATGAATGGTCCTCCTTCGTGATACGCATAACTACCATTATTGGTTGATCAATATTAGTGTACAACGAGCTATGAAAAAACAGGCAACCGGTTGCCCAAAAAAAAATCACGCATCCGGTTGCATGAATTTTTATACATTTGAAACAGGCAACGATGCAAAACAAGATCCCTACCATACAGGAAATAGCCCGCATACTGAAGCTCTCAAAGTCAACCGTGTCGCGGGCTTTGAGGAATCATCCGGCCATCGGCCTGCGTACGACACAGCAGGTGCAACAGCTGGCGAGGGAGCTGAACTACGAGCCCAACCAAATGGCGATCAGCTTTTCGAAGAAGAAAACCATGTCGATCGGCGTCATCGTTTCATCGCTGGACCCTTATTTCCATAGAGCCGTGTTCGGCATCGAAGACTGCGCCTACGCCAACAATTACAACGTCCTTATCAGCCAGACCCGCGACGAATATGACATCGAGGTCAAAGTCCTGGAAACCATGCGCAAACAGCGTGTCGATGGCATCGTCGCCTCCATTTCCAGGAACGCCCCCGACATAGCGCATTTCGAAAAATGCAGACAGTACAATATCCCCGTCGTCTTCTTCGACAGGGTCCCCGACGTAGCGGACATCAACTCGGTGTGGTGCCGGCTGGATATCTCCACGGTCGAACTCGTCGGCTACCTCGTGTCCAAAGGCCATGAGCACATCGCCCTTATCAACGGCCCGGCCAACCTGCCGATCAGGAACGAGCGGCTGAAGGGATACCTCGAGGGCCTCGCAAAGAACAACCTGCCCGTTTACGATCATTTTATAAAGACGGCCGACCTCTCCACCGTCGGCACCTACGAGGCGATGGATGCGCTGCTTTCTCATCGCATAAAGCCTACAGCCATCATTAGTTTTAACGATTACATGTCGCTGGACGCCATGCACTACCTCCGAAAAGTAAAGCCGGGCAGGTATCCCGACATCGATTTCGTCACCTATTCCAGTCTCCCGACGACGCGCTACCTCGACAGACCGCCGCTGGCGTACGTCGACCAATTTCCCTACGAACAGGGGAAACTCGCTACAGAAGTGCTTTTCAGACAACTCAACGGTCTTGCACAAACGGAAAGGACGCCCCCCGAGAACCTCATCATAGAAAGCAAATTGGTGATTTATTGATTTCAGGCAACCGGTTGCGGGTGTGTTTTTTGAATTGGATTGGTTATGTTTGATAGCACAAAGTTCACAAACCATCTGATTATGTACGCGAGCCCCGCACTCAAAGGAGTCCTGTCAATTCTCTGTTTCCTCAGTTGGACGACGGGTTATGGTCAACAGGAAATCAGGAAAATAAAGGTCCCCGCAGGCGGCTCCCTTCAGGCGGCTATCGCTGAAGCCGACAAGCTCGCCACGGCTGCTCATCCGCCGGCCGGTATAGAAATAGACCTTGCCCCCGGCACTTATTTCATCGACAGTACCGTCCAGCTGGTACAAGGCAGCAACTGGCATACCGCGACCCCACTTACTATCCGTTCGTCGGCAACGGCACACGCCGTCATTCACGGCGGCAGGTCCATCCCTCCCGATAGAGTACAGCGTATCAACGACGACAATTTCCTGAAAGGGCTTGAGCCACGGGTTCGCAGCAGGGTCCGCATGCTCGATCTCAAGGCACTCGGCATCACCAACCTGGGACAACTACGGCCGATGGGTTTTTCCAGACCCTTCGGCGTCGCCTGGCTGGAACCTTTCTTCAACGGCATGCCCGGCACCGTCGCCCGCTGGCCGAACGACAGTATGATCCTTATCGGCAGGCTCATCGACTCGGGCTCGGTACCACGATGGGGCGACACCACACACCGGGGCGGCGTATTCACCTACGAAGGCACGGACAGACCATCACGCTGGCGCAACGCAGCCGACGCCTGGATCGCGGGTTATTTCATGTGGGGCTACGCCGACGACGCAGTGCCGCTGAAGTCCATCGACACCGCGGAAAGAAAGATCACCACGGCCATGCCGACGGTATACGGCTTTGGCACGGGCAAAGCCTATCGCGCCTTCTATGCATACAATATCCCGGAGGAGATCGACACGCCGGGTGAATACTATCTGGACCACGCGCGGCAAATACTCTACTTCCTTCCTCCGGCCCGCCTGAAGACGCTGGAACTATCCATTCTTGAAACGCCCCTCATGGCCCTGGAGGGTGTTGCCAACGTAAGGGTGGAAGGCCTCGATTTCACGTGCAGCCGCGGAATGGGTCTGTACATGGAGAGGACGACACATGTCCGGATCGACCACTGCGACTTTTACAATCTGGGTATGATGGCGGTCAGCATGGGCAAAGGCGTTAGCCCCACGGACGATATGGTACACCCGGGCAACGGCACGCCGGCATCCCGCATCGTCGGCAGCATCGTTCCCTATGTATACGACCATAGCACCTTCGATCGCCAGGGCGGCACGGACAACGGTTTCGCGAACTGTCGCGTCTTCCGGACCGGAGCAGGGGGCATATTCTTTACCGGAGGCAACCGCATCACGCTGGAACCCGGCAACAGCTTCGTACGAAATTGCTATATCAGCGACTACAATCGTATCGAGAAGTCCTACCGGCCAGGCATATGGATATCGGGCGTCGGTAACCATATCTCCAATTGCGAAGTTTGCAATGGCCCGGCGATGGGTATACTCCTTCACGGGAACGACCATATCGTAGAATACAACAATGTTCACGACATGGCCCTCATCGTAGACGATATGGGCGCCTTCTATCACGGCCGCGACCCCTCCGAAAGAGGCAATATCGTCCGCTACAACTATTTCCACAACATCGGTGGCAAACACAAGACAGAGGCCGTGTATCACGATGACGGCGAATGCGGAACGACGGTATACGGCAACGTATTCTACAGGGCGGGTACAGTGGCGGGCTTCATCGGCGGCGGCCGGGACAACCACTATGAGAATAATATTTTTATTTCCACGAAATATGCCTCCCACATCGACAACAGGCTCGCCAACTGGGCAAAGGCCATGCTGGACTCCAACGGCCTCTTCCGCAAAAGACTGAATGCCGTGGGATACAATAAACCCCCTTACTCGGTGCGTTATCCCCGTCTGAAGGACTATTTTGAGGACGAGCCCGCCATGCCGAAACGGGACAGTTTTACCAACAATATCCTGGTCAGTATTCAACAGATCACAGAAGGAAAAAAGGAATGGCTCCCTTTTACGGACGAAAACCTCGTCGTAGACTACGATCCGGGCTTCGTCGACAGCGCAAAAGAGGACTTCCGCATAAAGGAAGATTCGGAAGTTTGGAAAAAACTACCGAATTTCAGGCAAATCCCCTGGGAGAAGATAGGGTATGATGCAAAAAAATGACGATAGCGAAAGGCTCCTGCTCCAACAGGTCGCCGAAGGCCATAGACCCTCGTTCACGGTCCTGTATGACAGGTACTGGAAAAAGATCTATGCCACTTCCCTGCACTATCTCAAATCTTCCGAATGGGCTCAGGACCTGGTCCAGGACATTTTTTTGAAGATCTGGATCAGGCGGTCGGTCCTTCCCGAAATAGACAATTTCGAGTCGTTCATCTTCATCGTTGCGAGGAACGAGCTGGTGTCCGCCATACGCAAAAAGGTAGCCGCTGCGCCCCTGCCGGACACCGGTGAGATGACGGCAGCGACAGAGACGCCCGACTATGCCCTCCAGCTCAAACAGACAGAGCAACTGATCGAAGACGCCATAGCACAACTGCCCCCACAGCAAAAGCTCGTCTTTTTGCTCACCCGCCGGGGCGGCCTCAGCCACGAGACCATCGCCCGCCGGTTGGGGCTGAATACCCGCACGGTCAATAACCACGCCTCACGCGCCCTTCTCCATATCCGGCAATACCTTCGCAAACAAGGCCATTTCGGCGCCCGCTGATAGCCGGCTGCTTCCCCAACACTCCGGCGGCATCCCCAAAACTTCCGGCGGCATCCCCCAAAAATTTTTTTCACACGACTGTGCGTTCCTTCCGCCGTTTGCGTCTTTAATCGAACAACAGACACCAACGTAATGAATTCGGAGCTCAAAAACCTTATCGGCAAATATTTACAGAACGGCCTGACGCCGGGAGAAACCGCCCGTCTGCAACAGATGCTGCAGGACAGCCAGCACCTTGACAGCCTGGAGGAAATGATCCTGGCCCATCTGCAGGAAACCCGCCCGGAAGAACCCGGCGACGAAGCAATGCGGTCCACCATACTGGCAGGCCTCGACAGAAAGATCGACTCGCACGAAAGCAGCCACAACATCACCGTCATCCCGCTGAGACAACGCCTGGCCGGGAACTGGAAAATGCTGGCGGCGGCGTCCGTCCTTCTCTTCGTGCTCACAGGCGCGTGGTTCCGCTTTCACCACACGGCATCCGCCCCGGCGCAGTTGGTGTCCAAACCCGCCCCGGCGAAAAAGATAGTCCCGGGCTCCAATAAAGCAACTCTTACACTTGCCGACGGTTCGGAGATCACGCTGGACGACACCAACAAGGGCGACATCGCCGTACAGGGTGGTATCAGGGTCGTTAAAACGGACAACGGCGTCATTGCCTACAACGGCAAAAATGCCAATAGCGCGAATATGTTCAATACCATCCGCACCCCCCGCGGCGGCCAGTACGAAGTGGTCTTACCCGACGGTACCCACGCCTGGCTCAACTCGGCGTCCTCCCTCCGGTATCCCGCGTCGTTCTCGGGTCCGAGGCGGGAAGTGACCCTCGATGGGCAAGGCTATTTCGACGTGGCTCCGAATAAAGATCATCCCTTTGTCGTCCATACGAGCCGCACCGATGTCAACGTGCTGGGCACGAGTTTCGACGTGATGGCCTACGCCGACGAGCCCGAGACCAATACGACGCTGATAGCCGGGTCGGTTATCGTCAACCATGCGGGAAAAAAACAACAGCTGAACCCTGGCGAACAGGCCCACCTCGACCTGGCCTCCGAATCAATGACGGTACGCAAACCAGACGTGGAAGAGGTCATCGCCTGGGTGAACGGGAAATTTCAGTTCGGAAGCAGCGATATCCGATCGATCATGCGCCAGATATCCCGGTGGTATGACGTGGAGGTGGAATACAGAGGCGATCTCTCCGACCTGCACCTGTCCGGCGTCCTGTCCCGCAAAGACGACGTGTCCGTACTGCTGGACGCCCTGCAGGAGACTGGCGACGTCCGGTTCAAAATGGAAAATAATAAGATCATCGTAACCCCTGTCACAACGAAATAAAAAAGGCAAATTTTTATGTTCACCCAAAAACCATATGAAATGTCAGACTGAATAAAAGGGAGAGAGGAAAAAAGCCGGAAGCGATTGCGACTCGCCCCCGGCGTAAAGTCCTGGCCATTCCTGTAACGATGCTTGAATCTCTACATTCTTAACCAAAACTGTTCAAAAGTATGAATCTACAAGTTATCGGCAAAGCCGTACCCAGGCTTTTGCCCTCAAAACTGCTGTTTATCATGAACCTTTGCGCCATATTGCTACTCACGACTGCTCTTCAGGTCAGCGCTTCGGCCTTCTCCCAGAATGTGACCATATCGGAAAAGAAGATCAGGCTGGAAAGGGTCTTCCGCCTTATCAGCAAACAGACGGGTTACGAGTTCATCGTAAACGAAAAATTACTGGATAAGACGGCCCCGGTAAGCCTCGACGTAAAGAATGCATCCGTCGAGGAGGTCCTCAATCGCTGTCTGAAAGACCAGCAGCTGGCCTTCGTCATACGCAACAAGATCATAATCATCCGGAAGGCGGAAGAGCCCGCAGCCTCCTCCACGGAAGAACCGGTCCCTCCCGTACCCCTTGCCACCATCCATGGAAAGATCACCGACCCGAAAGGCACGCCCCTCGTAGGTATCAGCATTACCGTTTCCGATGGCAAGGGGGGTACAAGTACGGACAGCAACGGTGAGTTCAATATCACGGCGAAAAAAGGCGACAGGCTGACCTTCAGCGGTGTCGGATATTCCGCCCAGACAATAGTCGTCGGCGAACAGTCGACCCTGACCATCGTCCTGTCGGAAGTCCCAAGTCAGTTGTCGGACATGGTGGTCGTCGGTTACGGAACGCAGAAAAGGAAAGACGTTACCGGCGCGGTCACCAGCGTCAAAATAGAGAATTCACCCAAATCCACGATACCAAATATCAATGCGCTGGAAGCCATCCAGGGTTCGCCAGGCATCAACATCGGTCCCAGCACCAGCGCAGGCGCCGACCCCAATATCGTCGTCCGCGGGCAAAATTCCATCTCGGCCAGCACGGCTCCCCTTATCGTCCTCGACGGCGTGATCTTCAACGGCAGCATCAACGAGATCAACATGAACGACATCGCCTCCTTCGACATCCTCAAGGACGCAAGCTCGGCCGCCATCTACGGCAGCCGGTCGGCCAACGGCGTTGTCATGATCACCACCAAACGCGGTAAATCCGAAACGCCGGTGATCAATTTCAGCACCTACTACGGCAAACAGTACTGGACACGCCGCCCCGATATGCGGAAAGGAGAGAATTATATCCAATGGAGAAAGGATACAAAGGCCACCACAGGTCAGCAGGACCTTAGCCTGCCCGCTATACTGGCCCCGCTGGAACTGAAGGCCTATAACGAAGGCCACCAGATGGACTGGTACGACGAGGTAACACAGGACGCTCCCCTCCAGAGCTACCAGCTCAGCATCTCGGGACGCAGCAAGAACACGAACTACTATGTCTCCGGCGGCTGGCTCAAACAGAACGGTGTACTGGCCAACGACAACTACAAGAAACCCAACGTGACGGTCAAACTGGAGAACACCATCACGAGCTGGCTCTCGTTCGGCATCAACGGCTACTTCTCCTCCAGGGACTATTCCGGCACTTCTCCCGATATGTATCTGGCGACCTATATGCCGCCCTACACCTACATGTACACGGATAGCACGAATAAGATACTCCAGCGTTATCCCACCGGTACTGCCGGCCTGAACAACCCGTATTGGGGCAATCCCAATCTGTCACAGCCGGGCTACTACGACGACGACCTGGAAAAATATTCCAGCCTCCGCGGTACGGGCTTTATCAACGTGAAGGTCCCGCAGATACCGGGACTGAGCTACCGGCTCAACGTAACCGCCAGCAAGAACACGGCCGAGCGCGCCTATTTCCACCACGAATTCAGCGAGGTGAATACGCTGGTAGCGGCGGAACTGGCGAACCCTTCGCAGTTCCTGAACAAGGCCAGCGGTTACAAGCAGACTTCGATCATCAACTCCTATGTGCTGGATAATATTCTGAGCTATACCCATTCATTCGGCGACCACCATCTCGATCTGATGGCTGGCTACACGCGGGACCAGAGCATTACCGACCTGGTGCGGCTCACGGGCAGCGATTTCTCCGCCATCGGAACGACGTCGCTCAGCTACAACGGCCTGCCATCCGCGGTCACAAAGACCGGCATAACCAATAACTCCACCTACGCCAACGTGGGATACATCGGCCGGTTGAACTACAACTATCTGGGCCGTTATTACTTTACCGCCAACTTCCGCAGGGACGGTTCTTCCGTATTCAGCGACGGCCATAAATTCGGCAACTTCCCCGGCGCCTCTGTCGCCTGGGCCATCAGTGAAGAGAATTTCATGAAGAAGTTCAAATGGCTCAACTACCTAAAGGCCAGGGTCTCTTACGGCAAAACGGGTAACCAGGCCATCGCACCGTACTCCACACAGTTCACGGTCAATTCGACTAACCTGTACACGGTATTCGGAAGCATCTCTACGCCCTTTACAGTCCCTGGCCAGCTGGGCAATACCAACCTTTCCTGGGAGCAGACGACGTCGGCGAATTTCGGCGTTGACTTTGCCCTGTTGGACAACAGACTCACGGGTTCTGTCGACCTCTACAAGGGCTCGACCAAAAACCAGCTGCTGACCCAGTCGATCCCGATAATCTCGGGCTTCTCTTCCGTAAAGAACAACCTGGGACAGGTAGACAACAAGGGTATCGAGATCTCGCTGAATTCGGTCAACGTCAGGACGGCCTCGGGATTCACCTGGCAGACGGGCGTCAGCTGGTGGCTCAACAGGAACAAAGTGGTGCACCTGACGGGCATCGACGGCGACCACAATGGTAAAGAGGACGACGACGTGGCGAACAGCCTCTTCATCGGCAAGTCGCTCGGCGCCATCTATGACTATACGTTCGACGGCATCGTGCAGGCGACGGATGTCGACTATATGGCCAGCACGGGTTTCAAGCCGGGTGACGTGAAGTTCAGGGATATCAGCGGACCCAACGGCAAGCCGGACGGCAAGATCACCACGCTGGACCGCTCTGTCATCGGCTATGCAAAGGAGAATTTCAACGTCAATGTTACCAATACATTCACCTATAAGAACTTCTCCCTCTATTTTGCGGTCAATGCCATCGTCGGCGGGGGTAAGAACCACTATTTCATGTCCACGAACCTGCGCAGTCTCGACCCCGGAGCGGTACTGCCTACCAGCGCCAACTGGATCAACCAGGAGTACTGGATGCCCGACAGACCCAGCAACAAGATCCCCCGCACCAACTACACGAACCCGCTGGGTTATGGCTTCTATCAGTCCCGGACATTCGCAAGACTGCAGGACCTCGGATTTAGCTACAGCCTTGGCAAAGCAAGCCTGGAAAAATTGAAGATAAGCGACCTGAAATTCTTTGTCAGCGGCAAGAACCTGCTCACCTTCACGGGCTGGACCGGTCTCGACCCCGCCAACGGTGCGCAGATCGGCGGCAACGGTGGTTCGACCAACAGCGCCGTCAACCAGTCGCCGCCCCTGATGAAGTCAATTACCGTCGGCTTTAACCTGTCATTCTAACCCGAAAAATGAAGAAAATGAGATCATATAAAAATATACTTGCCGTCGCGACGCTTGCAGCGATGGTGCTCAGTTCGTGTCAAAAGGATAGCGACTTCCTGAAGGAAACGCAGAAGGACGCGCTCAATACAAATAACGCGCTGCTGAACAAGGCCCAGTTCGTCGAGCTGATGGGGTCGATGTACCAGGGCGTACAAAAAATGTACAATTCGGCGGATGGCGTACAGGACGCATTCATCCTTGGTCTGGGTACGGACGTCTGCTTCGACCCCCGCGACGACGCCAACTCTTATAACAACTGGAGCCTGGTCAATACGGTAGAGCCCTATTCGGCCAACTGGTTCAATCTCCAGTACGGCACCTTTCTAAAGGTCGCCAATACCGTCATCGCCGGCGCGGACAATCCTGCCGTGACCTGGGCCAGTGACGCGGAAAAGAACGCCATCGTTGGAGAAGCGCGCTTCTTCCGGGCGTTTGCGTACCGCAACCTGGCCAATGTCTATGGCGGCGTACCCATCGTGGATAAACCCACTACCACGCCCCGTTTCGACTATAGCCGGTCCACCCGTGATCAGGTATGGAAATTCGCGAAGGACGACCTGGAATTCGCCCGCACATGGCTGCCGGCGACGACAACCAGCCCCGGCCGCGTTGTAAGGGCCGCCGCGGACCACCTCCTGGCCGAGATCGATATCTCGCTGAAAGATTATGACGGAGCCATTGCCGCGGCGACGCGCGTCATCGACGGCACGGACGGTACCTATTCGCTGGTAAAGGCCCGTTTCGGCGCCCGCGCAACGGAAGCCAACAAAGACTACTACTGGGATCTCTTTGTCATGGGCAACCAGAACACGCAGGCAGGCAACAACGAAGGCATCTGGGTCGCCCAGTTCGAGCCGGTGATCCCCGGCGGCACGGTCAACTTCAACCGCCCCCTTATCGAGCGGATGATGTGGTGCTCTTACTGGTCCATGGCCAAATTTGGCTATAAGGCCCTGGCGGTGGATTCCACGGGCCGCGGCGTAGCCTTCGTACGCGGCACCAACTACGTCAACTACGATATCTGGAACAACGATCCAGGCGACATACGCAACAACGAGACCAATATCAAACGCAATTACTATTTCGGCCCGACGAGCCCCGCCGCACCTTATCACCCCGGCGACCTCATCCCAAGGTCATTCCTGACGCTGCGCGAAGACACGATGTCCTATATCTATCCCAACTGGCAGAAGTTCGGTACGGACAAACACATCAATGCACAGCCCGACAACGGCTATATCCGCGACTTCTACGTCATGCGCCTGCCTGAGACCTATCTGCTCCGCGCGGAAGCTCACCTGGGCAAGGGAGAGACGCAGCTGGCGGCCTCCGACATCAACGTGGTGCGCGAACGCGCCCAGGCGCCGGACGTCGCCGCCGCCGACGTCACGCTCGACTATATCCTCGACGAACGGGCCCGCGAACTGTACGGCGAAGAGTTTCGTATGCTTACTCTCGGCCGCCTCGGTCTCATCTACCAGCGCACGAAAGACCACGGATATAAGGCCTCCGCAACGTCGATCCAGTCTTTTAATAACCTGCTTCCGATACCCCAGACCGTTATCGACCTGAATTCCCAGGCGCCGATGGACCAAAACCCAGGTTATACAAAATAGTACCCATGCCTATCCATACCTTTAAAGTGGGGACAGCGCTGCTGTCCTTCACTTTTTTTCTGCTTTATGCGACGACCCTGCCCGCGCAGATAAGACGAGACCGGCAGGTAAGACGCGACGCGCAGGTAAGACATACACCCTATTTCAACGTCAGCGCCGCCGACAGAAAGAAGATCGACCACCTGCTCGCGACGATGACGGTCGACGAGAAGGCCGCGCAGCTGGCCTCCTTTTATCCCAACGGCAATACCCGGCTGAACATCCCGCACATGCAGGCGGGCGAATGCCTGCACGGCGTGGTCGCAGATGGCGCCACTTCCTTCCCCTCCGCCATTGCCCTCGGCAGCACATGGGATCCTGAACTGGCGGAACGGGAAGCGACGGTCATCGCAAAAGAAGCCCGGGCGCTGGGTATCCAGCACTGCTATACCCCCATGCTGGGCGTAGTGCGCGACGCACGCTGGGGAAGGTTCGAAGAGGCATACGGAGAAGACCCCTGGCTGGTCAGCCGCATGGGCGTAGGCTTTATCAACGGTCTTCAGGGACGGGGGATACATCGCTTCGACAAGGACCACCTGCTGGCGACAGCGAAACACTTCGTCGCCGACGGCGAGCCCCTCGACGGCGCCAATGGGGCTGCGGTGGAGATATCCCTCCGCGCTCTGCACGAGATACACCTTCCTCCCTTCCGCGCAGCAGTCGAAGAAGCACACGTCGGTTCGATCATGCCGGCCCACCATAGTCTCAACGGCGTGCCGTGCCATGTCAACAGGTATACGCTGGACACGGTGCTCCGGTCGGCCTTTGGATTCGACGGCCTGGTGGTATCCGACAACAACGATATCCGATGGGTACAGGACAGATTCCACGTCGCCGGCAGCCGCGAGCAGCTGATGAGACTGTCGCTGGCGGCGGGCGTCCATACCGAGCTGGCTTTCAAGGAGGCCTGGACGGGAAGAAGGATCTATGGGGCGGCTCTCGTTGCGGCGGTCAAAAAAGGCACTGTCCCCATGAAGCTTCTCGACAAGGCAGTCCGCAAGGTCCTCGAAGTAAAATTCATGATGCACCTGCAGGACGACGAGACTACCTCCCCAAAGGACGTCGTCCTGGAAAAAAAAGGAAAGACGGCCGACGAGTCCGACGTCTTCTTTAAAGATATCAGCGGCTCGTTCGCACATCCCCGTAAGGACGTTTCGACGGTACTCGGCGACAGCAGCCACGACCGGCTCGCCCTGGAAGTAGCACGCAAGGCCATCATCCTTCTCAAAAATGACGGCCCGGTACTCCCGCTGAAAAGCGGAGGCCCGGTACTCCCGCTGAAAAGGGACGGCCTGTCCATCGCTCTGATCGGCCCCAACGCCGATACGGTACGTCTGGGTACCTACTCGACCCAAAAGCCGAAATACTTCGTCACGGTGCGGCAGGGCCTGGAAGCGCTGAAAGGCGCCGGCGCCACCATCGCCTACGAAAAAGGCTGCGACATACAATCGCCTTCCACGGACAAAATAGCCGCAGCAGCAGACCTTGTAAAAAGATCCGATGTGGCAGTGGTCGTCCTCGGCGACGACGAAAAGACGGTGATGGAGAACGTAGACAGAGATGACATAACCCTGCCCGGTGTGCAGCAACAACTCCTCGAACAGGTGACCGCGACTGGCAAGCCGGTGATCCTCGTACTCCTGCACGGACGGCCGGTAGCGATCCAGTGGGCAAAGGACCACGTAAACGCCATTCTGGACGGATGGTTCCTGGGACAGGCTACGGGCACGGCAGTCGCGGAAGCGATCTTCGGCCTCATCAATCCCGGTGGAAAACTAACTGTTACCTACCCACGCAATGTGGGCCAGACGCCTTCCTTTTACAACATGCTTCCCCCCGGCCGCCCGAGGACGTTGTGGAACGCCTCCTCCGGACCCACCTGGTGCTTCGGCTACGGCCTTAGTTATACCAGCTTCAGTTATTCCGGTATAAGCCTGTCCAAAGCCTCGATGACGCGGAAGGATACGGTATATGCTTCCGTAAA
>Ga0068853_100001746_pt1 | contig 15945 bp, 16 predicted proteins | sample KBSCornC32_FD_65655 | JGI IMG/M metagenome (GOLD analysis project Ga0068853, IMG submission 65655) | Corn rhizosphere microbial communities from Kellogg Biological Station, Michigan, USA - KBS Corn C3-2 | ecosystem: Host-associated > Plants > Roots > Rhizosphere > Soil ...
AGCCATTGGTTTCCTCCGCGCTGGTGCGAACCGAGACGGCGCGTGCGCTCACCAGGGCCGAACCGGCCGCGCTGGCTGTCCTGCCGTCGGTCCTCGCCTTGCTGTACCAGCGTTCCGTCACCGACGACCTCCTCGATGCGGCGGGCCGGTACTCCGACCCCGTGCTGCGCAGCCTGGACGCGATTCACCTTGCCACGGCGGAAGAACTGAGCTCGGTCCTCATGTCGTTCGTCACCTACGACAAGCGGCTCGCGGACGCCGGTCGGGCGCGGGGTCTCCAGGTCGCCATGCCCGTCTGAACGGGCACTAGACTCGGTGGGTAACCCCGTCGTCCAGTGCACCGGAGACCAGCGTGCCCCAGAACGATCCCGAGGCGCTCGCGGCGCTGCGCGAGGTCGAGTCCGAACTGGACACCCGGTGGCCGGAGACGAAGATCGAGCCGTCCACGGACCGCATCGCGGCGCTGGCCGACGTGCTGGGCGAGCCGCAGCGGTCGTACCCGGTGGTGCACATCACCGGCACCAACGGCAAGACGTCGACGAGCCGCATGATCGACGCGCTGTTCACCCGGATCGGCCTGCGCACCGGCCGGTACACGAGCCCGCACCTCCAGCTGGCGACCGAGCGGATCAGCCTGGACGGGGCGCCGATCAGCGCGCTGCAGTACGTGGAGGTCTACCACGACATCGAGCCGTACATCGCGATGGTGGACGCCAAGTCGGACGTGAGGATGAGCAAGTTCGAGGTGCTCACCGGCATGGCCTTCGCGGCGTTCGCGGACGCGCCGGTGGACGTGGCGGTGGTTGAGGTCGGACTCGGCGGCCGCTGGGACGCCACCAACATCGCCGACGGCAAGGTCGCGGTGATCACGCCGATCGACCTGGACCACACCGACTTCCTCGGCACGGACATCCTCGGCATCGCGGCGGAGAAGGCCGGCATCATCAAGGAAGGCGCGGTGGCGGTGCTGGCCGAGCAGCGCCCGGAGGTGGCGCAGGTGCTGCTGGAACGCTGCGCTGAGGTGGGTGCGACGGTGGCCCGCGAGGGCATGGAGTTCGGCGTGCTGTCCGTGGAGCAGGCGGTCGGCGGCCAACTCCTGACGTTGCAGGGCCTCGGCGGCGCGTACGAGGAGATCTTCCTGCCGCTGTTCGGCGCGCACCAGGCCAAGAACGCGGCGCAGGCGCTGGCGGCGGTGGAGGTGTTCTTCGGCGCGGGGGCGGGCCGCAAGCTCGACATCGACGCGGTGCGCGAGGCGTTCGCCACGGTGACCTCGCCCGGTCGGCTGGAGCGTGTCCGCAACGCCCCGAGCGTGTTCATCGACGCGGCGCACAACCCGCACGGCGCCCGAGCGCTGGCGGCGGCGCTGCAAGAGCAGTTCGCCTTCCACAAGGTGGTCGGCGTGCTCAGCGTGATGGAGGACAAGGACGTGGACGGCATCCTGGCCGCCCTCGAGCCGGTGTTCACCGAGGTCGTGCTGACCGACAACGGTTCGCCCCGTGCGATGGACGCCGACAAGCTGGCCGGCCTGGCCCGTGACGTCTTCGGCGAGGACCGCATCGTCGTCGAGCCGCGGCTGGACGACGCGCTGGAGGAGGCGATCCGGCTGGCCGAGGAGACCGACGAGCCGGTGTCCAGCAGCGGCGTCGTGGTGACCGGCTCGGTCGTCACGGCCGGCGCCGCCCGTGCGATGTTCGGCAAGGAGCCCCAGTGACCGCCCCCGACCCGATGAAGGGCATTCGCGGCGTGATGGCCGGCACCATGGTGCTGGAGGCCATCGTGACCGGGCTGGGGCTGTTCGTGCTGTCCCGTGTCGACCACCTCAGCGGCTGGCCGGTCGCGGCGGTCGCCGTGCTGGCCGTGCTGATGGTCGTCTCCGCCGGCTTCTTCGGCCGCCCCTGGGGCATCCCGTTCGCCCTGGTGCTCCAGGTGCTGATCCTGGTCGGTTTCGTGATCAGCGTGCCGCTCGGCGTCGTCGGCGTGCTGTTCGGCCTGGTCTGGGTCTACCTGCTGTGGGTGCGGCGGGACGTGGCGCGGCGTATCGCCGAGGGGACGCTGCCCAGTCAGCAGCAGTAAGAGTAATACCTGATAGACTCTTACCGTGCGACTGACCAGCAAGGGACAAGTGACCATCCCCATCGAGGTGCGTGAGGAGTTCGGGCTCCAGCCCGGCGACGAGGTCGAGTTCGTGCTCGACGAGCACGGGCTGCACATCGTCAAGAGCGACAAGCGGCCGAGCCGGGGCCGGCGGATCGCCGAGTCGCTGCTCGGGCGGGGCGACGTGGCCATGACCACCGACGAGATCATGGCGCTGACGCGTGGCGAGTGACGCTGCACGGGGCACCTTGGTGGACTCGAACGTCCTGATCGACTTGTTCACCAAGGACCCCACCTGGTGCGCCTGGTCCTTCGCGCAGATCGTGGAGGCCGGCGACCGCGGTCCGCTGTTGATCAACCACGTGATCTATGCCGAGGTGTCCATCCGCTTCAGCAACTTCGAGGATCTCGAGGAAGCCCTTGGCCGGGACGCCTTCCTGCGGGCCGAGCTGCCGTGGACGGCGGCCTTCCTGGCCGGCAAGTGCTTCCGCGACTACCGGTCGCGCGGCGGCACGAAGACCTCGCCGCTGCCCGATTTTTTCATCGGCGCCCACGCCGCCGTGATGAAGCTGCCGCTGCTCACGCGGGACGCCAAGCGATATCGCACGTACTTCCCCACGGTCGAACTGATTACCCCGGAGGACTGAGCGCGGCCGCAAGGGGCCAGAATGCTCGGGTTCGCAGTCGAACGGGGGAGGACGACGATGACGGGGCCCTATCAGCAGCCGGGCTCGTGGGGACCGCCGCCCCCGATCATGCCGCCGCCGCGCAAGTCGCAGACCGGCGCGATCATCGGCACGGTCGTCGGTGTGGTGCTGATGCTGGGTCTGGGCACGTGGGCGGTGATCGGCATCATCAGCAGCCGGCACAGCACCGAGGCCGGCGGCACCAGCACGACGCGGACCACCACCAGCACCACCCGTGCGCCGCGGACCTCGTCCACCAGCAGCATCCGGTTCGCCGTCAACGACTGCGTCTGGCTGGACGTGAAGACGAGCGAGCGCGTGTCCTGCACCTCGGACAAGGCGGCGCTGCAGATCAACCTGGTCATCCCGCAGAGCCAGAAGTGCGCCGACAACGATGCCTACGACTCGTACGGCGACGGCTGGTACGACGGCAAGCTGGCGCTGCGCTACTGCGCCTCGCTGATGGTGCCCAAGGGCCAGTGCGTGCAGCTCGACCTCGACGACACCGGCTTCGTCGAGCGGGTCTCCTGCTCGTCCACGGCGCCGCTGGCCAGCGGCGCGCCCAACGCCAAGACCTATCAGGTGACCGACGTCGTCAGCAGCACCAACGCCAAGACCGCCTGCGACAAGGTGGCCGACACCGACGACGTGTGGTTCTACCAGTCGCCCAAGTCCGGGCAGTTCGCCTGCCTGAAACGGCTCGGGGCCTGACCGGTTACCCTGCTGGCCGGATAGTCCCTTTACCTAAGGAGTTCGGACCACCGTGAGTGAGCGCACCCTGGTCCTGGTCAAGCCGGACGGCGTCAGCCGTGGCCTGGTCGGCGAGGTCATCGCCCGTATCGAGCGCAAGGGCCTCAAGCTGGCCGCCCTTGAGCTGCGCACCGCCGACCGCGCGGTGGCCGAGGAGCACTACGCCGAGCACGCCGGCAAGGGCTTCTACAACGACCTCGTCGAGTTCATCACCGGCGGTCCGCTGGTGGCGATCGTCGTCGAGGGCACCCGCGCCATCTCGGCCTTCCGCCAGCTGGCCGGCGGCACCGACCCGGTCGAGAAGGCCACGCCGGGCACCATCCGGGGCGACTTCGGCCTCGAGGTCCAGTTCAACCTGGTGCACGGCTCGGACTCGCCGGAGTCGGCCGACCGGGAGATCAAGATCTGGTTCCCCAGCCTCTGATCTGCATCGGGTCGGCGGGACACCGCCGACCCGGTCAGAGGTGGTCGAGCAGGGCGGTCAGCGGCCGTGGAACGCGGTCCAACGCCACGGCCTCGGCCATCAGCCGGGCGTAGTGGTACTTGCCGCCGGAGCGGCCGCCCATCAGCCGGCGCAGCTGGTCGTGCAGGCTGCGGCCGCGCTGCGCGGGTTGTTGTTGCAGCTTGCGGAACGAGGCGAGCCGCCCCTCGGCCTCCACGAGACGTTCGACCTCGACGGCGCCGACGGCGCGGATGAGCTCGTCCTCCAGGTCATCGGTGCAGCGGTAGAAGCCGCGCTCCTCAAGGTCCCCCGCGGGGTGCGACAGCGCCCGGCGGAAGAAGCGCTCCTCGGCGCGGTCGTAGAGACCGGCGACGACCAGCGGCCCGTAGCGGTCCAGGTAGTGGCCGATATTGGTGGCGCCGCCCATGGACTCGACGAGAATGCCCTCGGCGGCGAGGTCACGGCCGCGACGCCGGGCGACGACCTCCAGGGCGAGCTGGTCGCTCAGCCCCTCGACCAGCACCACGGCGCGCATGACCCCCAACATATGTCAGGGGTGCCCGCTAACGTCGGTCCCGTGAGTGACGACGCGGTCCTGGTGCAGGCGGACGGCCTGGTCAAACGGTTCGGCGACTTCGAAGCCGTGCGCGGCGTGGACGTGAAGGTCCACCGCGGCGAGGCGTTCGGCTTCCTCGGTCCGAACGGCGCGGGCAAGTCGTCGACCATGCGCATGATCGCCTGCACCTCGCCGCGCACCGCCGGCGAGCTGCGGGTGCTGGGCCTCGACCCGGACCGGCACGGCCCGGAGATCCGAGGCCGGCTCGGTGTGGTGCCGCAGCAGGACAATCTCGACAACGAGCTCACCGTGCGGCAGAACCTCCAGGTGTACGGCCGGTATTTCGGCCTGTCCCGCAAGCAGGTCCGGGCCCGCGCGACCGAGCTGCTGGAGTTCGCGCAGCTGTCGGACCGGGCCGACGACCAGGTGGAGCCGTTGTCCGGCGGCATGAAGCGCCGGCTGACGATCGCCCGCTCGCTGGTCAACGAGCCGGAGCTGCTGCTGCTCGACGAGCCGACCACCGGCTTGGACCCGCAGGCCCGGCATCTGTTGTGGGACAAGCTGTTCCGGCTCAAACAGCAGGGTGTCACGCTCATCGTGACCACGCACTACATGGACGAGGCCGAGCAGCTCTGCGATCGCCTGGTCGTGATGGACAACGGCCGGATCGTCGCCGAGGGCTCGCCGGCGGCGCTGATCGCCGAGCACTCCAGCCGGGAGGTGCTGGAGCTGCGGTTCCCGATCGACCAGCAGCAGCCCAACGTGCCGCTGGTGCAGGACCTGGCCGACCGGGTCGAGGTGCTGCCGGACCGGCTGCTGCTCTACGCCACCGACGGCGAGAGCGTGCTGGCGGCGGCCAACGGCCGGGGCGTGCGGCCGACGTCCAGCCTGGTCCGCCGGGCCACGCTCGAGGACGTCTTCCTGCGCCTGACCGGCCGGACGTTGGTGGACTGATGCGGCCCGTCGGCCTGGTGCTGGAGCACCTGTGGACCTGGTACCGCCGCAACTGGCGGGCCACCGTGGTGTCGAGCGTGCTGATGCCGCTGATGTTCTTGGGGGCCATGGGTTTCGGCCTCGGCAGCCGGATCACGCCCGGCCCGGCCACGCACTACCTGCCGTACGTCGTCTATCTTGCGCCGGCCATGCTGGTGGCGCTGGCAGTGCAGGTCGCGACCGGGGAGTCGTCGTTCCCGGTGCTCGGCAGCTTCAAGTGGGACATGCGGTACTTCGCCATCACGTCCACGCCGGTCAGCGTGGACCAGTTGCTGACCGCCCAGGCGTTGTGGGTGGCGTTGCGGATACTCGTCTCCGGCCTGGCCTATCTGGCCGTCGCCGCCCTGTTCGGGGCCTTCACCAATGCCGGGGCCCTGCTGGGCGTGCCGGTCGCGATGTTGGCCGGCATGGCGTTCGGCAGCTGGGTGCTGGCGTTGGCCGCGTCCGTGAACGACGAAGGCGTGACCTTCGGCAACGTGTTCCGGTTCGTGGTCGTGCCGATGACGCTGTTCGCCGGCACCTACTACCCGATCAGCCAGCTGCCGGCGTGGAGCCGTCCGCTGGCCTGGGTCACGCCGCTGTGGCACGGCAACGAGCTGGCCCGTGCGGTGGAGTTCGGCGGCATGGACGGGCTCACCGCCCTCGGCCACGTCGGCTACCTGCTGGTGCTGACGGCCGGCGGCCTGCTGGTGGCTCGGCACCGCTTCCACGTCCGGCTGAAGGTCTGAGGGGGACGCGATGCTGCTTCGGATCGTGCCGGTGGGCAGCTATGCCGGTCGGGCCCGTGCCGTGGTCGAGCGGTCGGCGCTGGTCAACCGCCGGAACTGGCTGCTGGTGATGTCCGGCATCTTCGAACCTTTGTTCTATCTCTTCGCGCTGGGCATCGGGTTCGGCGGTATCGTCGGCAACCTGACCGGTCCGGACGGCCACGAGATCAGCTACGCCGCCTACGTCGCGCCGGGTCTGCTCGCGGCCTCGGCGATGAACGGGGCGGTGCACGACTCCACGTTCAACATCTTCCTCAAGCTCAGGTACGCCAAGGTGTACGACGCGATGCTGGCCACCCCGCTGGGACCGACCGACGTGGCCGTCGGCGAGATCTCCTGGTCCCTGATCCGCGGCGGCATCTACGCCGCCGGCTTCCTGGCCGTGATGGCCGCGCTGGGCTTGATCGCCAGCCCGTGGGCCCTGCTGGCCCTGCCGGCCGCGCTGCTGGTGGCGTTCGGCTTCGCCGCCGTCGGCATGGGCGCGGCCACGCTGCTGCGCTCCTGGCAGGACTTCGACCTGATCCTGCTGGTGCAGATGCCGATGTTCCTGTTCTCCACCACGTTCTTCCCGATCACCGTCTACCCGGAGCCGATTCGGATCGCGGTCGAGTGCCTGCCGCTCTATCACGGCATCGAGCTGATGCGTGACCTCACCAGTGGGGCCGTGACCTGGGGAATCCTCGGCCACGTTGCCTACTTCGCGATCATGGTGGCGCTGGGCGGCTGGTTCGCCGCCCGCCGCCTCGGCACGCTGCTGCTGACGTGAGCGTTACGCTTGCCGGGTGAGTGTCGAGTCTGTCTTCCCCGCGTTGGAGCCTCTGCTGCCGAGGGTGTCCAAGCCGGTGCAGTACGTCGGTGGCGAACTGAACGCGACGGTCAAGGACTGGGACTCGACCGCCGTGCGGTGGTGCCTGATGTACCCGGACGCCTACGAGGTCGGCCTGCCCAACCAGGGCGTGATGATCCTCTACGAGATCCTCAACGAGCTCGAGGACGTGCTGGCCGAGCGCACCTACACGGTGTGGCCGGACCTGGAGGCGCTGATGCGCGAGCACGGCGTCCCGCAGTTCACGGTGGACGCGCACCGCCCGGTCAAGGCGTTCGACGTGTTCGGCCTGAGCTTCGCCACCGAGCTCGGCTACACCAACATGCTCACCGCGCTGGACCTGGCCGGCATCCCGCTGCTGGCCGAGGACCGCACCGAGGACGACCCGGTGGTGCTGGCCGGCGGGCACGCCGCCTTCAACCCGGAGCCGATCGCCGACTTCATCGACGCGGCGGTGCTGGGCGACGGCGAGGAAGCCGTCCTGGAGATCACCGACATCGTCCGGGAGTGGAAGGCCCAGGGCCGTCCCGGCGGCCGCGACGAGCTGCTGACCCGGCTGGCCGAGACCGGCGGCGTCTACATCCCGCGCTTCTACGACGTGGAGTACCTGGCCGACGGCCGGATCCAGCGCGTGGTGCCGAACACCGACCGGGTGCCGTACCGGGTGTTCAAGCGCACCACCATGGAACTGGACGAGTGGCCGTACCCGAAGCAGCCGCTGGTGCCGCTGGCCGAGAGCGTGCACGAGCGGATGAGCGTGGAGATCTTCCGCGGCTGCACCCGGGGCTGCCGGTTCTGCCAGGCCGGCATGATCACCAGGCCGGTGCGGGAGCGGTCCATCGAGGGCATCGGCGCGATGGTCCAGAAGGGACTGGAGGCGACCGGCTTCGAGGAGGTCGGCCTGCTCTCGCTGTCCAGCGCCGACCACTCGGAGATCGCCGAGATCACCAAGGGCCTGGCCGACCGCTACGCCGGCACCAACACCGGGCTGTCGCTGCCCAGCACCCGGGTCGACGCGTTCAATGTGGACCTGGCCAACGAGATCTCCCGCAACGGCCGCCGGTCCGGCCTGACCTTCGCGCCCGAGGGCGGCAGCGAGCGGATCCGCCGCGTCATCAACAAGATGGTGTCCGAAGAGGACCTGATCCGCACGGTCGGCGCGGCCTTCTCCAACGGCTGGCGGCAGGTGAAGCTGTACTTCATGTGCGGCCTGCCGACCGAGACCGACGAGGACGTGCTGCAGATCGCCCGGATGGCCAAGGAGGTCATCAAGGCCGGACGTGTTGCCAGCGGCCGCAAGGACATCCGCTGCACCATCTCGATCGGCGGCTTCGTGCCCAAGCCGCACACGCCGTTCCAGTGGGCCGCCCAGTGCGACCCGGACACCGTGGACGACCGGCTGCGCAAGCTGCGGGCCGAAGTCAACCAGGGGGACCGCAGCCTGGCCCGCAACATCGGCATGCGCTACCACGACGGCAAGCCGTCGCTGATCGAGGGACTGCTCAGCCGCGGCGACCGCCGGGTCGGGCGGGTCATCGAGCGGGTGTGGCGCGACGGCGGCCGGCTGGACGGCTGGAGCGAGCACTTCTCCTACGACCGCTGGGTCAACGCGGCGGCGAGCGAGCTGGAGCCGCTGGGCGTGAGCCTGGCCTGGTTCACCACCCGTGAGCGGGACGAGACCGAGGTCCTGCCCTGGGACCACCTGGACTCGGGCCTGGACAAGGAATGGCTCTGGGCCGACTGGCAGGACGCGCTGTCCGAGCGGGAGCAGGACGACTGCCGCTGGACGCCGTGCTTCGACTGCGGTGTCTGCCCGGCGATGGGCACCGACATCCAGGTCGGGCCGACCGGCCGGCCGCTGCTGCCGATCTCCCCGGTGGGCAAGGGATCTCCGGTCAGGAACCCGTCACTGGCCGGCAGCTAGCTGCTCGGGGCCGATCGGCGTCGCCTTGCTGGTCGGCCCCTTGTCCGTCTGCGCCGGGGCATCGCTCGTGGGTGCGCTGGTCTGCGGCTTGGGCGTGGTGCCGGTGGAGACGGCGTTGAGGGCGTTGACCATGCCGTGCCCGTAGAAGCCGTTGAACGAGGCGTAGCCCGAGCAGTAGGCGTCCTGCGCGCCGGTGTCGTTGAGGTCGTAGTCGCTGGGGCACTGCACCGGCTTGGCCTGCTGGTTGAGCAGCTTGGTCAGCTGCGCGGGCGTGTCGCCGAAATGCGTGGACGCCAGCAGCGCCGCCACACCGGCCACGTGCGGCGCCGCCATGGACGTGCCGCAGAAGTCGCCGTAGCCGCCGGGCACCGTGGACAGCACGCACGGGTTGTTGCCGTTGGCCGGCTTCTGGTGCACATCGCCGCCGGGGGCCGTGACGTCGACCGCGCCCAGTCCGTACGAGCTGTAGCTGGCCTTGAGCTGGTTCGAGCCCACGGACGACACCGCCACCACGCCGCGCTCCGCGGCCGGCAGCACGGAGCAGTTGCCGTCGACGCTGCGCACGGGGTGGCTGGGGGCGTTGTCCGGGCTACGCGTGTCCGTGCCGGGTTGCGTGAGGTCGGCGGCCGAGTTCGTCACCGCGGCGATGTTCAGCACGCCCTGTGACGTGGCGTAGTCCACGGCCCGCTTCATGGCCTCCGTGACCACGCGCTGCCCCTGCTGGTCGGAGCAGGTGTACTCCCACGGGTCCACGTAGTAGCTGTTGTTGGTGATGGCGATGCCGTGCGTGGCGGCCCACATGAAGCCGCACACCGCGTACTCCGGGTAGATGTAGCCGTCGTCGTCGACCACCTTCACCGACGCCACGCGCACGCCCGGGGCCACGCCCGTGACGCCCTTGCCGTCATCGGCCGCGGCGATGATGCCGGCCACGTGCGTGCCGTGCGGGGAGGTCGTCGGGGCCCACGCCGCCACGCTCGGGTCCGGCTTGCCGGTCAGGCAGCCCACCGACAGCTGCGGGTCCAGCGCCGGCTTCAGGTCCGGGTGCCGGGGGTCGATGCCCGAGTCCAGCACGCCGACCACCACCCGCGGGTCGCCCTCGGTGATCTGGTGGGCCAGGTTGGCGTCGATCAGCCGCATGTCCCACTGCTTGTCGCCGAGGTCGGCGCTGGGCACCGACTCGGTGCTGGACAGCAGCGAGGCGGCCGACATGGTCTCGTCGACCTTCTTGCGGCTGGACTGCCCGTTCGAGGTCCAGGACTCGCCCTGCGCGCTGTAGGCCCGGCCCGGGCCGATCTTGTCGCCGAACCCCGGATCGGGCGAGGTGGCCACGGCCACCGCGATCTGCGGGTAGTAGACGGTGGTGGCGCCGCAGGCCGCGGAGATCTGCGCGTCGGCGGCCGGCTCGGCCGTGCCCTTGTCGAAGACGACCAGGTAGCGCAGGGTGGGGCCCGGTTGAACGCACCCGGACGGCGTGATGTCGTCCGCGCCGGCCACGGGCGCGGCGAGGCACCCGGCCGCGAGCAGTGTCGCGCCCAGTGCCGCTACCTGTGCTCGGCGGAGCAGAGGCACTGCGGACCTCCATCTCTGGGGTGGCGTTCGGGGGCCGCCCACTCAGCGATCAGGCCGGACGGTAGCCACCACCCGCCCGCTGGACAAGCCCGGCGGTCGACGTCAGTGTCCCCTCGGTCGGCCGGGTACCGTCCTACCGGACCCGTCGAACCAGCCAAGGAGAGTAGTCCTGAGCCGCCACGACCAGCCCAACCCGTCCGCCGCCGCGGTGCAGAAGCTCCGGCTGCGCTACACCAAGCGGGGCCGGCTCCGGTTCACCTCGCACCGCGACGTCGCACGCACGTTCGAGCGGGCGCTGCGACGGGCCGGCGTGCCGATGGCGTACTCCCAGGGCTTCAGCCCGCACCCGAAGATCTCCTGGATCGGCGCGGCCCCGACCGGGGTGGCCAGCGAGGCCGAGTACGTCGAGATCGGCGTGGTCGACCGGGTCGACCCGGAGGCGCTGCGCCGGGCCCTGGACGGCGCGCTGCCGCCCGGACTGGACGTGGTCGACGCGGTGCAGGCCGAGCAGGGGTCGCTGGCCGACCGGATCGACGCCAGCCGTTGGCTGGTCGAGCTGCCCGGGGTGGACCCGGACGAGCTGGGCACAGCGGTCGAGGCGCTGCTGGCGGCCGAGTCCGTCGAGGTGGAGCGGCTGACCAAGGACGGACGGCGGATCATGGACGTGCGGCCGGGGGTGGTCACCGCCGAGGTGGGTGATGTGACCTCGCTCACCGCGACGCTCAGTGATCAAGGTGTGGGCGCAACGGGTGATTTGGCCGACGCGCCGATTCCGCGTAAGGACGACGACACGGCCGCGTCCCGTCCGTATGGGATACTCGTGATGGTGGTACGGCAGCTGACCCCTGCGGTGCGACCCGATGACGTGCTGAGTGCGCTCCGCGTCGTCGCCGGCCTCCGGCCCCCGGTACCCGCAAAGGCGACCCGGTTGGCGCAGGGCCGGCTAGACGACGCGGGTGGGCTCGCCGACCCGTTCGCCCCGGAGGGGCGCGGGACGGCGGACCCGGCCAGGGAGCAGGAGCCGGACCAGCCCGCCGTCGAATGACCTGTCGCCCGCAGGCCTGGCCCCGCCAGGAAGCCGGGCGGCGCCAGGCAAGGTTTCCCGTCGCCGACGGCGACGGAGACAGAACAGAGAACGGGCCCCTGTGTGGCCGCGTCCAGGCACTGGACGCGCCCGGGGGCGGAGGAGCTACATGTCGAAGAAGAAGATCCCCGCCGGCGGGCCCGGCGGGGATGGCACCGCACCCATTCCCGAGTTCCCTCCCAAGCTGCGCGTGCACGCGCTGGCCAAGGAGCTGGGCTCCAGCAGCCGCGAGGTGCTCGCCGCGCTGGCCGACCTCGGCGAGGTCGTGCGCAGCCCGCAGTCCAGCGTGAGCCGCGAGGTCGCCGAGCAGGTCGCTCGGACCCTGCTGGCCACCGGTGAGCAGGACGTGGACGACGACACCGACGAGGTGCTGGTCGCCCACGACGAGCTGACCGGCGTGCTGGCCGAGCGCCCGGACGACGACGACCCGGCCCCCGTGGACGAGGACGACGAGGTCGCCCTCACGCTGGCCCCGGTGTTCGCGCCGCCGTCGGTGGTCTTCCTGCCGCCGGCCGCCGCCGAGCCGCGTCCCACGCGCCGTCGCCGCGCCCCCGAGCCGGTCGAGGTCGAGGACGTCGCCGAGGACGAGACAGAGTTCGATGACGCCGGGCCGACCCAGGCCGACGCCGAGGCCGTCGAGGTCGAGGACGACGAGGACACCAACGCCCGTCGCCGCCGTCGTCGCGGCCGTCGCGGCCGTGGCCGCGGCAAGGGCGGCCCCGAGGACGCCGCCGACGCCGAGTCCGATGAGGACGCCGAGGCCGAGGACGAGTCCGAGGCGCCGGCCGAGACCGAGACCGGCGAGGACGCCGAGTCCGACGAGGGCGCGGGCAACCGCCGCCGTCGCCGCCGCCGTCGCCGCAAGGGCGGCGCGGACGAGGACGGCGCCGTCGCCGAGGACGACCCGCCCAACACGGTCGTGCACGTGCGCAACGCGCCGCCGACCAGGGAAGAGGAGCGGGCCGGCGCCGAGGCGGCCAAGGACGAGGTGCGCAGCGTGCGCGGCTCGACCCGGCTGGAGGCCAAGCGCCAGCGCCGCCGCGACGGTCGCGAGGCCGGCCGCCGCCGCGTGCCGATCCTGTCCGAGGCCGAGTTCCTGGCCCGCCGCGAGGCCGTGGCCCGCAAGATGGTCGTGCGCGAGCGCGGCGACCGCACCCAGATCGCCGTCCTCGAGGACGGCGTGCTGGTCGAGCACTTCGTGACCTCCGCCGGCACCGGGTCGCTGGTCGGCAACGTCTACCTCGGCCGGGTGCAGAACGTGCTGCCCAGCATGGAGGCGGCGTTCGTGGACATCGGCCGCGGCCGCAACGCCGTGCTCTACGCCGGCGAGGTCGACTGGGACGCCGCCGGCCTCGAGGGCAAGGCCCGCAAGATCGAGCAGGCCCTGTCCACCGGCGACAGCGTGCTGGTCCAGGTGACCAAGGACCCGGTCGGGCACAAGGGCGCCCGGCTGACCACGCAGATCAGCCTGCCGGGCCGGTTCCTGGTGTACGTGCCGGGCGGCGGCGCCACCGGCATCAGCCGCAAGCTGCCCGACAACGAGCGCAAGCGCCTCAAGGACATCCTCAAGCGGGTCGTGCCCGAGGACGCCGGCGTGATCATCCGCACCGCCTCGGAGGGCATCGCCGAGGAGGAGCTGGGCCGCGACGTGCGTCGCCTGCAGGCCCAGTGGGAGGTCATCAAGGAGAAGGCCGACGCGCCCAAGGCCCAGGCCCCGCAGCTGCTCTACGAGGAGCCGGACCTGCTGGTCAAGGTCGTGCGCGACCTGTTCACCGAGGACTTCGCCGAGCTGATCGTGCAGGGCGACCAGGCCTGGGACACCATCGAGGGCTACGTCCGCCACGTCGCCCCCGACCTGGCCGAGCGGCTGCGCAAGCACGTCGGGCTCAACGACGTGTTCACCGAGCAGCGCATCGACGAGCAGATCACCAAGGCGCTGGACCGCAAGGTCTGGCTGCCCTCGGGCGGCTACCTGGTGATCGACCGCACCGAGGCGATGACGGTCATCGACGTCAACACCGGGAAGTTCACCGGATCGGGTGGCAACCTGGAGGAGACGGTCACCAGGAACAACCTGGAGTCGGCCGAGGAGATCGTCCGCCAGCTCCGGCTGCGCGACATCGGCGGCATCATCGTCATCGACTTCATCGACATGGTGCTGGAGTCCAACCGGGACCTGGTGCTGCGTCGGCTCACCGAGTGCCTCGGCCGGGACCGCACCCGCCACCAGGTGGCCGAGGTCACCTCGCTCGGCCTGGTGCAGATGACCCGCAAGCGGGTCGGCACCGGGCTGCTGGAGGCGTTCAGCACCACCTGCGAGCACTGCCGCGGGCGGGGCGTCGTGGTCACCACCGAGCCGGTCACGCACAACCACGGCAACGGTGGCGGCAACGGCTCCAACGGTGGCGGCAACGGCCAGCAGCAGCAGGCCCAGTCGGAGACCAAGCCGGCCGAGAAGTCCGGCCGCAAGCGCAACCGCAACCGGCACCGCGGCGAGGAGCAGCCGGCGGCCGAGGCCGCCCAGGTCGTCGAGGCCGCCCCGGCGGAGGCTGACGCGGCCGCGTCGACCGCCCCCGACGGCGAGGCCCTGGTGACCCCGGCCGAGCCGGTCGTCGCTGAGCCGGTCGCTGCCGCTGAGCCGGCCCCGGCCGAGGAGGCCGCGCCCGCGGTCGCCGCGGCCTCGGTCACCGGCCAGGCGGCCGTCTCCGTGCCCTACGAGGTGCCGGAGCAGCCGACCGTCGCCGCGGCCAACGGCCACCACCGCGCGGCCGAGCCCGCCGCTGTGCCCGCTGCCGAGCCGGTGCCCGTGGCGTCCGCCACACGGCGTCGGGTCCGGCGGGCCGCGTCCCGCCCGGCCGGTCCGCCGGCCAGCACGGTGACGCAGGACTGACCAGGTGATTCACCGGCCCGTGGGCGCTCGCCCACGGGCCGGTGACTCGCGCCCACGGTGGTCACGGCCACCGTGGACCGGTTACGGGGACCCCGGTTTGACCTCCCGTCCACCCGGCCCGTAACCTCTTGTTTGGCCCCCATCCGGAGGGCCCCGTCGTGCGCCAGTCCAAGCTGGTTCGAATTCCGCGGTGAAGATTGCTGTGGGGATTCACCGTGTGTGTGCTTGGGCCGTGCGTGCCCCGTCAACGTCGAGTAGCAGGAGACTTCCGTCCCGATGTACGCGATCGTCAAGACTGGCGGCAAGCAGTACAAGGTTGCCGTCGGCGACATCGTCCAGGTCGAGAAGCTCGACGGTGGACCGGGCGCCGAAGTCAGCTTCCCAGCGCTGCTCGTCGTCGATGGCAGCGATGTCATCGCTGACGCCGACGCCCTGGGCAAGGTTTCGGTGACCGCCGAGGTCGTCGAGCACACCAAGGGCCCCAAGATCCGCATCCACAAGTTCAAGAACAAGACCGGCTACCACAAGCGCCAGGGTCACCGTCAGAAGCTGACCCGCGTCAAGGTCACCGGCATCACCAAGTAGAGGACCTGATCAGCCATGGCACACAAAAAGGGTGCATCCAGCTCCCGCAACGGCCGTGACTCCAACCCGCAGTACCTCGGGGTCAAGCGCTTCGGCGGTCAGGTCGTCAAGGCCGGCGAGATCCTGATCCGCCAGCGCGGCACCAAGTTCCACCCCGGTGTGAACGTGGGTCGCGGCAAGGACGACACGCTGTTCGCGCTGTCGGCCGGCGCGGTCGAGTTCGGCGTCAAGCGGGGTCGCAAGACCGTCAACATCGTCCCGGTCGAGGCCCTGGCCTCTGCCTGAGGGATTTACTGAACGCGCGAATGGGCGACGTGTGTCCGCGGAATGCGCGGACCGCGTCGCCCGTTCGTGTTTGTGGGGGCCCGGCCCCCACACCCCCACGCCGGGGGCAAGCCCCCGGACCCCGAGCTCCTCTCGGGGTCCTGAAAGGAAGTTCTTCTCGTGTCTCGCTTCGTTGACCGCGTGACCATCCACGTGGGTGCTGGTAGCGGCGGGAACGGCTGCGCCTCCGTGCACCGCGAGAAGTTCAAGCCGCTCGGCGGGCCCGACGGCGGCAACGGCGGTCGCGGTGGCGACGTCGTGCTGGTCGTCGACCCCAGCGTGCACACCCTGCTGGACTTCCACTTCCGCCCGCACGCCCGCGCCACCAACGGCCGCCAGGGCCAGGGTGCGAACCGTGACGGCGCCCAGGGCGAGGACCTCGAGCTCCGCGTGCCCGACGGCACCGTCGTGCTCAGCCCCGACGGCGAGGTGCTGGCCGACCTGATCGGCGC
>Ga0068853_100001748_pt1 | contig 15942 bp, 14 predicted proteins | sample KBSCornC32_FD_65655 | JGI IMG/M metagenome (GOLD analysis project Ga0068853, IMG submission 65655) | Corn rhizosphere microbial communities from Kellogg Biological Station, Michigan, USA - KBS Corn C3-2 | ecosystem: Host-associated > Plants > Roots > Rhizosphere > Soil ...
GTCGGCGGGTGTCATGCCCGTTGCGACCACATCGCGCAACGGGTCGAGGAAGCCGCCTTCATTGTCGCCCGCGCTGTTGAGCTGCTCGCGGCGGGTCAGCCCTTCCGCGGCGACGTCGAGGACCCGGGCGGCGAACTCCTGCATGGTTTCGCCATCGGGAGTAATCGCTTCCAGCGCGAGCTTCGGGACGTCGTGCCGAAGCTTCTCGCGCTGCTCGATCGTCCAGTGCTTCACCAGGTCCCACGCCGCGTCGAGCGCTTGGGTCTCGTACAGCAGCCCGACCCACAAGGCCGGAAGCGCGCAGATCCGGCTCCAGCGGCCGCCGTCGGCGCCGCGCATCTCGAGGAAGCTCTTCAGGCGCACCTCGGGGAACGCGGTCGAAAGATGGTCGGTCCAGTCGGTCCGTCGCGGCTTCTCGCCCGGAAGCTGGGGCAATTTCCCCTCGAGGAAGGCGCGAAAACTCTCGCCGGCCGTGTTGAGATAGCGGTGGTCGCGGATGACGAAATACATCGGCACGTCGAGCGCGTAATCGACATAGCGCTCAAAGCTCATGCCGCTCTCGAAGGCGAAGGGCATCATGCCCGTGCGGTCGTTGTCGGTATGGAGCCAGATGTGGGAGCGGAAGCTGAGGTAGCCGCTCTCCTTGCCGTCGACGAAAGGCGAGTTGGCGAAGAGCGCCGTGGCGATCGGCTGGAGCGCGAGGCTGACGCGCAGCTTCTTGACCATGTCGGCTTCGTCCGAGAAGTCGAGGTTCGCCTGGACGGTCGCCGAGCGGTACATCATCGAGGTGCCGAGGCTGTCGACCTTCTCCATGTAGGGGGTCATGATGCCGTAGCGGCTCTTGGGCATCGCGGGGATGTCCTTCACCGACCAGAGCGGCGTCACGCCGAGGCCGAGGAAGTGGATATCGAGCGGGGCGGCGAGCTGCTTCACCAGCGTGAGGTGGATGGCGGTTTCGCGCGCGGTCTCGTGGATGGTTTCTACGGGCGCGCCCGAGAGCTCGAACTGCCCGCCCGGCTCGAGCGAGATGGCGCCCTCTCCGGCCGGCCCCTTGAGGCCGATGACGGTCTGGCCATCCCAGATCGGCGCCCAACCGCTCTTGGTTGCCACTTGGTGCATGAGCGCCCCAACGCCATGCGGCTCGGTGTACGAAACCGGCCGGATGGGGCCGGTGTGAAAGACGTGCTTTTCGTGCTCGGTGCCGACGCGCCACTGGTCCTTGGGCTTGCAGCCGCGGGAGAGCACTTCGATGAGCTGCGTGCGGCTCTCGATCGGGGGAGAAAAATGATCGTGGCCGTGCATGAAGGGTTCCTGGAGGGCGGCTGGCGCGGACAATATCGAGGGGCCGGACGAAAGCAATCCCTTTATCGCCAATCGCCGATGATTGACTGGATCACCGTCAGCGCGGCCACCGCGGCCGTGTCGGCGCGCAGTATCCGCGGTCCCAAACTTACGGGAACGACGAAGGGTTGCCTGAGCAGCAATTGCCGTTCGTCGTCGGCGAAACCACCCTCCGGACCGACGAGGAGACCGACCGGGCGGCCCGCGAGTGCGGCAATCTGTCCGACCGGTGAGCCGGTCGGCGCCGCCTCGTCGGCAACGATGAGCAGCCGGTCGCCGTGCGCCGCCGTCCAGCCGGCGACGAGCTTGTCGAGCGTGATCTCGTCGGCGACGCTCGGGACGTTGAGCACCTCGCACTGCTCGGCAGCTTCGATGGCGTTGGCGCGGATTCGATCGGCCGGGGCCTTGCCCTGGGTGAACCGCGTGATCACCGGCTGCAGGATCGAGGCGCCCATCTCGGTTGCCTTCTGCACCACATAGTCGAGCCGCGCCGCCTTGAGCGGGGCAAAGCCATACCAGAGGTTCGCGGATACCGGCTGGGGTGCAATCTGCCCGACGAGCTCCAGCGTCACGTTCTTCTTGGCCGCTGACGAAATCCGGCCGAGCCAGGCGCCGTCTCGACCGTTGAACAGCACGACCTCGTCGCCAACCTCCTTGCGGAGCACCGAGGCGAGATAGAGCGACTGGTCCTTCCTCAAATGCACGCTGGCGCCCTGCCCGAGATCGGGCTCGACGAACAGACGCGGGAGCGAGGCATGGGTGCGCGGCATTGCGGGCTCGGACATGCGAGAATAGTTTCCGCGCGTCACTAACCCACGGGTCGCTTCCGATGCAAACACCCTCCCCGACCGGCGCCGTCGCCGACGCCAAGCGCGGCAACTGGGTGGACCAATTTGCACCGGATTGGTTCAAGCCTTACGCGAGGCTCGCCCGCTGGGACCGGCCGATCGGATTTTGGCTGCTGTTCTGGCCCTGCGGCTACGCCCTCGGCATCGCCGCCATCGCTGAGCCGGCCCGGGGTTTCGACTGGCGGGGGCTGCTCCTGATGTTCGTCGGGGCGATCCTGATGCGCGGCGCCGGCTGCACCTTCAACGACATCGTCGACCGCGACATCGACGACAAAGTGGCGCGCACGCGTTTACGGCCGATCCCCTCAGGCGCCGTCACGGTGCGGCAGGCCGTGGTCTTCATGGTGATCCAGGCGCTGCTCGGGCTGTTGATCCTCCTCCAGTTCAACGCCATCACCGTCTGGCTCGGGATTTCGTCGCTGCTGCTGGTCGCGATCTACCCGTTCATGAAGCGAATCACCTGGTGGCCGCAGCTCTTTCTCGGCCTTGCGTTTTCCTGGGGCGCGATCGTCGGCTGGACGTCGCAGACCGGTTCGCTCACCGCCCCCGCCATCGTGCTCTACCTTGGCTCGATCCTCTGGGTGATCGGCTACGACACCATCTACGCGCTGCAGGACATCGAGGACGACGCACTGATCGGCGTGAAGTCGACGGCGCGGCTTTTCGGCGACGGGGCGCGGCCGATCGTGGCGCTGATCTATGCGGGCGCGATCGTCCTCTGGGGCATCTCGGCGTGGATGGTCGGTGGCGGGGTCATCACCCTGATCGGGCTCGCGCTGATCGTCGCGCAGATGGCGTGGCAGCTCGCAACGCTCGATGCGAAGGTGCCGCTCAATCCGTTTGTGCGCTTCCATTCCAATCGCTGGGTGGGCGTGCTGTTCACGGCAGCCCTCGCGCTCGACTGGGCCGTCCGCCTGCCCCGCTGATCAGTTCCGCACGACGATGCACTCGCCGCCGGCCTTTTGCAGGGCGGCGCAGAGCTTTTGCGCCTCGGCGCGGCTGTTGCGGCCGACCTCGGCGGTGAAGCGCAGCGCCGGGCCGAAATTGGGGTTGCGCTTGGCGACCAGCATCAGCTCCTCGCCGCCGAGCAGGCCGCCGAACCTCGCCTGGATGCGCGCAAAGGCCCGGCGCGCCGTCGCCTGCGAGAAGAATTGCGCCACCTGGATGCCCCAGGGCCGGACGATGGCGGTCGGCGGGGTGAACCGCTTGACCTTGTTACTCTCGGCCAACTCGATGCAGGCCTCAGCGAACGGCTTTCCGGGCTGCAGATCGTAGTCCGGCGCCTTGACGTCGCCGGTCAGCCACTGCGTCACCGGGACGCCGGTGATGGTCTGGACGTAGTCCAGCGTCTCGACCGCAAGGTAGCCGGTGCCGGCGATGAAGCGCGCGGCCGCACCCTCCCCGCCGTTGTAGGCCGCCGCCGCCAAGCCGAGATTGCCGAACTTCGTGCGCAGGGAATCGAGGTAGCGGGCCGAGCGGAAGAGTTCCTCGGCGGGATCGTAAGGGTTGCGCAGGCCCTGCAGGCGGCCGGTTTCGGGCATGAACTGGGCGATGCCCTGGGCGCCGACCGAGCTCATCGCGTTGGCGTCGAAATGGCTCTCCTGCCAGATCAGCCGGGCGAAGTAGCCGACCGGCAGGTCATAGACCCGCGCGTACCGCTCGATCGCGGTGCAGACGTCGGCGGTATAAGTCTTGAGGCCGATGCAGACCGGGCGCGGCCGGCCATCGTCGAGCTCGCGGTCGAAGCAATAACTGGTGATGGGCGGCCGGGGCGCCACGGCAGCAGCGACGGGGCTGGCCCATGGCAGCATTGGCGTCAGCACGCCAACCAGCGCGAGCGCCAGCGCATATCGTCTCAAGGCCGGCTTTTCGCGCTCGGTCATGTCATCCCGATGATCAAGTGCTTATGTAACGCATCGCAACGCCGCCCGGCCGTCACGTTCGAGCGGCGCGGCACGATTTTCATCGTTGAGAGGACATTTGAACATGGAACAGCGCAAACTTGGCAGCCAGGGCCTCGTCGTCAGCGCCCAGGGGCTCGGCTGCATGGGGATGAGCGCCTTTTACGGGCCATCCGACGAGGCCGAGAACCTTTCGACCCTCGCCCGCGCCATCGAGCTCGGCATCACCTTCTTCGACACCGCCGAGATCTATGGGCCGTTCAAGAATGAGCAGCTTCTCGCGAAGGCTTTCAAAGGCAAGCGCGACAAGGTGCTCATCGCCACCAAGGTCGGCTCGGAAGTGACGGATGCCGGGGAGCGGTTTGCGGTCAACGGCACGCCCGACTACATCAACAAGGCGATCGACCGGTCGCTGCGGCATCTTGAGACCGACCACGTCGATCTTTACTACCTCCATCGCATCGATCCGAAGGTCCAGATCGAGGAGTCGATCGGCGCGTTGAAGCGCCTCGTCGATGCCGGCAAGGTCCGCTACATCGGCGTATCGGAAGCGGCGCCAGCCACCATCCGCCGGGCCCACGCCGTGCATCCGCTGACGGCGCTGCAGACGGAGTATTCGCTGTTCGAGCGGACGCCCGAGCAGAACGATGTCCTCGCAACGGTACGCGAGCTCGGCATCGGGTTCGTCTCCTATTCGCCGCTCGGCCGCGGTTTTCTCACCGGCCAGATCAAGAGCATCGACGACCTCGCGGCCGACGATTTCCGCCGCAGCAATCCGCGCTGGACGGAGGAGAATTTCGCCAAGAACCTGGCGCTGGTCGAGCGCATCAGGGGCGTCGCTGCGGTCAAGGGCGTGACGCCCGGACAGATCGCTCTCGCCTGGGCCATGGCGCAGGGAACGGTGCCGATTCCGGGGACGCGCCGGATCAAATATCTCGAGGAGAACGCCGCGGCGGCCGACATCGAGTTGACGGATACCGACCGCGAGGCGCTGGACGAAGCAGCACCTGTCGGAGCCACGGCCGGCGAGCGCTATCCGGCCGCCGGCATGGCCTCGCTCAACCACTGACGCCAGCCTTCCCCGTTCAGTCTCAGTTCAGCTTGCCCACGCCAGAAGGCGCAAAGTCTTTCGGCGTGGGTCGGGTCATTGGCGAAGAAATTACTATGGGCACGCCCTGTGCCGAGTGATAGATTCCAAATGGTCCCGGCGGATGAGAGAGGGGAATTCGCATGGACAACGAAGCTGGCAACGTCATTTACCTGAAGGATCGGCGGCCCGCGCCTGCGTCTGTTGTGCCGTGCGAGGAAGCGGACGCCCATGCTACGCGAGATACGGTCTTCTTCGTGACCGGCGGCCGCTACGAATGCATGGTCAACAATGCCGTGGGGCTCGTCGGGGCCGGCGAGTTCCTGCGCGTGCCGGTGGACGCCGTCTACTCTTTCGCCGAGATCGGCCCGAGCGCCTGCAGCATGGTCTCGCACAAGTTCATGCGGACGGCGCCGTCCGGCCTACTGCGCGAGATTGCCGAAGCGCTGCCGGCCTTCGCCCAGCACTTTCCGCGGCGCGGAACGCCTGCATTCGCACGACTGGAGATGATTGCGCGGCGCTGGGGCTATCGGCTCGACAGCGGCGCAGCAGCCTGAACGAAAACGCGACCCAGAAACGTTTCAAGGCCGGCCCCAGGGAGAAGGCCGGCCTTGAATTGACGCGTCTGGAGGTCGCGTACGGACCGACGTTGGAGGCCGGGGGGACCGCCGTTCGCCGTTATCCGAACCCTATAACGGCGGCATGTTGCGACTGGTTCCACGCCCTATGCAAAAAAAACAAAGCCCGCCTTTGCATGTGGCGGGCTCTTGCTTCTCTGGAGGAGGAAGAGGGTTTGGCGCTGCGGTTAGCTTGCGCCCTCGCCGGGCTTGCGCCGGTTGAGGAAACGCGGACGGCGGCTGGCCTCGGCGGTGAGCTTGCGGCGGCCCGTGGCGTGGCCGAGCAGAATGCCGTCGACCTGCTGGCTATACGGCAGAAGGCTGCCGTCGCCGGCCATGATGTAGAGCGGCAGGCGGAGCTTCTTGCCCCAGTTCTGCCATTCGGCGACGACGCTCTGGTTGCCGACTTCTTCGAACACACGATAGTTGAGATCGGGATCGGTGTGGACGAGCTCGATGGCGCTCGAGAGCACACCGTCCTCCGAAATATGCGTCGACACCGCGACGCCGATGAATTCATCGACCGGCACCTTGATCTTCACCGAAACGCCGCTCTTTTCGAGCGTGCGCCGGACCGTCACGGTCTTGACCGGCTCGCGGGCCGCATCGTCGTTGGCGGCGCCCACCGGGGGCAGCATCGGCGCCTGCCCGAGCCGCTTGGCCCGGTAGTCGCCGAAGCTGATGACCACCGACGATCCTTCGACCTTGGTGTCACGGTCCATGTCTTGCCTCACTGTCAACTCCGAGAGCTTTTTTCGGATGCCCTCTTATGCCTCCAATCTACGCGACCCCCTTGCTTCGGCGCTTAAGAAACGCAGTTAAGTTTAGGTTGTTTTGAAAAGGGTTAGCAGCTTCTGATAGGGGGTAAGCAGGGATTAACCGAGAGGCTCCGGGCAGTTGTCGGAGACCGCTAAAATTGGTCGCGGAGAATAGTCTCTCCGTACACTTTCCCCGTGGCGCCAAGGCGACCGATCTTCTAGGCAGAACGTCAACGGGGAGGCTTTCATGCTGCATATGATCGGCAACGCGCACATCGATCCGGTCTGGCTCTGGCGCTGGCCGGAAGGGTGCGCGGAGGCGATCGGCACCTGCTGGGCGGCAATCGACCGGCTGGAGGAGCATGAAGGGTTCGTGTTCACCCGCGGCGAGGCGCAGATCTACGCCTGGATCGAGGCATTCGACCCGGCGCTTTTCGCCCGCATCCGCACGTTCATCGCGGCCGGGCGCTGGGTCGTGGTCAACGGCTGGTGGGTACAGCCGGACTGCAACATCCCCTCGGGAGAGGCCTTCATCCGGCAGGCGCTCTACGGCAAGCGCTATTTCCGCGAGCGCTTCGGCATCGAGGTGCCGGTCGGCTACAATGTCGACTCGTTCGGGCACGCGGCGACGCTGCCGATGCTGCTCCGGCACACCGGCTCGACGGCTTACGTCTTCATGCGCCCGGGACCGCATGAAATGGAGGTGCCGGCCGACTTTTTCGACTGGCGCTCGCCGGACGGATCGACCGTCCCGACCTTCCGCATACCGATCGCCTACGGCACCTGGGCCCACAACATGTCGTTCGACGAAAAGATCGACCGGCATCTCGAGATGAGCGCCAAGGCCGGCCAGCCCTTCATGTGCTTTTACGGCGTCGGCAACCACGGCGGCGGGCCGACGCGCGAGACGATCGCGACGATCGACCGGCGCAAGGCCGCCGGCGATCCGTTGGCCTTCAGCGACCCCAACCGGTTTTTCAGCGAGACGGTGAGTCTACCGCGCCCGACGGTTGCGACGGAGCTGCAGTTCCACGCCATCGGCTGCTATGCCGCCGCCTCGCGCCTCAAGCAGCTCAACCGGTTGGCCGAGGCGCGGCTGTCGCAAGCGGAAACGGCGGCAACGCTGGCTCACCGGGGCGGCGCGCCCTACCCGACGGCCGAGCTGACGACACTCTGGCAAAAGCTGCTGTTCAACCAGTTCCACGACACGCTGGGCGGGACGGCGATCGAAAGCGCCTGCATCGATGCGGAGCGCGAGCTCGGCGCGGTGATCAGCGGCGCCGATGCCATCCTCAACGGTGGGGTGCGCCACCTCTCGGCAAGCGTGCGACCCGGCCCTGATGGGCGCGACGCGACGCTGTTTCTCGCCAACTTCAACGCCACCGATTTCGATGGACTCGTCGAAGCGCAACCGTGGGCCGATTTCGACAGCAGCTCGGCACGGCAATTGCTGGATGAAGATGGGCAGCCGGTGCCCTTCCAGTATGTGCAGCCGGAGGGCCTGACCAACGGTCTCCAGCGCATCCTTTTCTGGGTCGCGATTCCGGGGTTCGGCTATCGTCTACTGCGGTACGCCAAGGACACAGCGGGGCTGGTCCCGCCATCCGTCGCGGCGCCCCCGACCCCGTTGGTGGGGCATGTCGTCGAGACAGGCGGCTGGCGGATGGAGATCGATCCGGCGACCGGCGCTATCGCGCGGTTGGTCAATCGATCGAGCGGTCTGTCGGTGTTCACCGGGGCGGCGCATCGCGGCGTGATCGTCGACGACCCGACCGACACCTGGAGCCACGGCATCGATCGCTTCGGCTTCGACGGCGAGGCCACCCGGCTCGAACGGGTGATAACGGTCGAGGACGGGCCGTTGCGGCGAGCCGTCGAGATCATCACCAGCGCTGGCAAAAGTACGCTGACGACGCGCGTACTGCTGCCCGCCGATGCCGACCTGCCGGTCGAGCTTCAGGTGCGCCTCGACTGGCGCGAGCAGCGAAAACTTCTCCGCCTCGCCTACCCGCTCGCCGGTTCGCGTTTCGAATATGAGATCGCGGCGGGGTGGGTCGAGCGGCCCGACGACGGCCGCGAAGTCTCCGGCCAGCGCTGGGTGCGGGCAGTACGGTCGGACGCGACGGTCAGCCTCGCCAACGACGCCAAGTACAGCTACGCGGCCAAGGATGGCGTGCTCTACATTACCGCTTTGCGGTCACCGCCCTTCGCGCATCATGACCCCGTGGTCCTGCCGGAAGGGGCGAGCCCACGCTGGATGGACCAGGGCGAGCAGCAGTTTTCGCTGCGCATTGGCGTCGGCGGCACGCGACGCGACGCGATGCGCCTCGCCGACGAGTTGCTGAAGCCGCCCGTCGTCACCCCGCATGTGGCGCGCGGCGGCACCGCCCCAGCGCGCGGCCAGTGGCTGCAGGTCGAGAGCGCGAGCGGCGCGGTCATTGCCCTCAAGAAGGCCGAGAATGGCGACGACATGGTGCTCCGCGCCATCGCGCTGGACGAAGTGGCGGACCGGGTGGCGGTCGATGGCGCGGCCTTCACGGTGCCGGCGCGGGGCATTGCCAGCGTTCGGCTGGGCCCGGACGGCGTGAGGATGTCGGACGGCCTCGAGGACTGAACGCGGGGACCTCGCCCTTCGACAAGCTCAGGGTGAGGTCTTTGTTGTGGTGGGCTCGCTCGCTGGCGCGGCTCAGGGGCACTTAGTGGCCGCAGTGACGTTGTCGGCGCCCTCGCCGCGTGATCCCAAAACGCCCTCATGGTGAGCTTGTCGAACCACGAGGGCGTCCCGCGGCGGAAAGCCTACTTCAGCGCCTCACGCAAATTGCCGCGTGCCGCGGCAAGCCGCTTCTCGGCCTCGATGGCGGGCAGGCGCTTCTCCAGCATCAGCACGGCGAGCGAAATCCGCCCGCCGGCCTCGGCCAATGCCTCGCGCGCCCGCTCGATAGTCGCGCCGCTCAGCGCCATCACCATCTTCTCGGCCCGGCCGCGAAGCTTTTCGTTGGAGACGCGCATCTCGACCATCTGCCCGCGATAGACGAAGCCGAGGCGAATCATGATGCCGGTCGAGAGCGCGTTGAGCGCGGCCTTTTGCGCCGTCCCCGCCTTCATGCGCGTCGAGCCGGCAATGAACTCGGCGCCGGTTTCGAGCACGATCGCGATGTCGCTGGCCTCGCCCAGCGCGCTGCCGGGATTGTTGGAGATGCCGATGGCGAGCGCGCCAACGCTGCGGGCGTGCTCCAACGCGGCGATGGCGAAGGGCGTGCGGCCGCTGGCCGCCAGGGCCACGACCACATCCTTGTCGCCGATGTCGAGCCCCTCGAGCGTGCGCTTGGCTGCGCCGCGATCGTCTTCGGCGCCCTCCGCCGCGCGCAGCAGGGCGGACTCGCCCCCCGCCATCACCGGAATGGCGCGCTCATAGGGCCAGTTGAACGTGGGCGGCAGCTCGGCGGCGTCCTGCGCGGCGATGCGGCCCGAGGTGCCGGCGCCGGCATAGATCAGCCGCCCGCCGCCGGCGAGCCGTTCGGCCGCGGCGTCGACGGCCCGGCTGATCTCCGCCGATGCAGCCCGCACGGCGGCGATCGCCGCGAACTGCTCGGTCACGATGCCATCCACCAATTCGTCCGTCGACCAGTTTTCGATATCGGCGAAGCGGGCGGAGGTGGTTTCGGTGGTGGGCAATTGGACGACTCCTCTGGCAGGCGGCTGGAGTCTGGGCGGGCGCCGGCGAACTGGCAAGCCGTACGGGGCCGCGCCCGACTTGCCGCCCTTCCCGGCTGCGCCTAAGAGAACCGATCGTTAACTGGCCGCCCGATGACCGAATCGCCTCTACCCAGCCCCGACGTGGACCTCGAGCTTCTCCGCTCGAACGCCGTCGCGGCCGGCATCATTGCGGCGGGCTTTTTCCGGCACACGCTCAAGACCTGGACCAAGGGCGAAAGCGCTTCGCCGGTGACCGAGGCCGACATCGCGGTCGACCGGTACCTTCGCGGCGCACTGCTCGGGGCGCGGCCCGGCTATGGCTGGCTCAGCGAAGAAGCGGCCGACGATCAAAGCCGGCTCAGCCGCCGGCGGGCCTTCATCGTCGATCCGATCGATGGCACGCGCGGCTTCATCAGAGGCGAGGACAGCTGGACCATCTCCCTGGCGGTGATCGAGGATGGCCGGCCTATCGCCGGCGTCGTCTATGCGCCGGCGCGGGACGAGCTCTACGAGGCATCGCGCGGCGGTGGGGCTCGCCTTAACGCGCATCCGATCCCGCGGCGCGCGTCAGCGCAGGCCAAGCCCGTCATTCCCGGTCCCGGCGCGGTGCATGGCGCTTTGCAGGATGCCGGCCTCGACTATGTGCGCGGCCCCTATCTGCCGTCCCTCGCCTACCGGCTGGTGCAGGTCGCGACGGGAAAGCTCGATGCGCTGCCGGTGCGGCGCGGCGCCTCCGACTGGGACATCGCGGGCGCGGCAGCGATCCTCAGCGAATGCGGCATCGGCTTCATCGATGTCTGCGCTGGCCCCGTGCTCTTCAACCGGCAGATCACGCGTCACGGCGCGCTTGCCGCAGCGGCCGATGAATCGCTACAAACCGTGTTGCAGCAGGCGCTGATCCAGGTTTATGGCTGCCCGCCAGAAGAGGCGCTGGCGGCGCCCGACCTCGAGAACCGGACCCTATGAGCGACACCACCAGGCCCAAGCAGCTTCTGCATCTCGTCATCGGCGGCGAGCTCGACAACATCGAGGAAGTGACCTTCAAAGATCTGAGCAAGGTCGACATCGTCGGCGTCTACCCCAACTATGCCTCGGCCTATTCGGTGTGGAAGTCCAAGGCGCAGCAGACGGTCGACAATGCCGAGATGCGCTACTTCATCGTCCACCTCCACCGGCTGCTCGATCCGGAGGCGCGTTGACGGCGTCGGCGCCGGACGGAACGACGTCCGTCGCCCAGACCAAGCTGCTGCCGAGCCGGCGGTTCCTGGGTTTTGTGCTGTCGCTCTATGTGCGGCTGGTCAAGGCGACGTCGCGCATCGTGCCCGTCCCGGCCGATGTCTATGAGCGCTACCTGCCGCTCGGTCCCACGATCTATATCGCCTGGCACGGCAACGCGATGGCGATGCCGCTCTTCTACCACCCGGACATGGGCGAGGTCGTCTGCCTCGCCTCCCCCCATCCCGACGGGCAGATCGCCGCGGCCTGCGTGAACGCCTTGGGCCACCGCACCATCCTCGGCACTGGCGCCAGCGAAAAAGCCGTGCACGGCACCGGCGGCATGGCGGCATTCCGGGCGCTGATGCGCGAGCTCGAAGCCGGTCACTCCGTCTTCCTCACGGCCGAAGTGCCGCCCAAGCGCGGACGGCCGGTGTCGAAAGGCATCGTGGCGCTGGCGCGGATGTCGGGCCGGCCGATCGTCACCGCCTCCGCCGCAAGTTCCCACCGCAGCATCCTCGAGCGTGTCTGGGACAAGATGCAGATCAACCACCCGTTCGGGCGGGTGGCGCTGATCGTGCAGGGGCCGGTGATGGTCGACGAGTCGGTCACCGATGAGCAGGCGCTCGCGCAGCTCAAGCAGATGCTCGACGAAGGTTACGAGCGCGCGTTCCGCCTGGCCGACCAGCGCGGCTAGCGGTTCGCCTGCGCGACGATCGCCTTGACGATCTCATCGATCGCTCCGGGCGGGCCGATGCGCTCGCGGCCGACGGCGCCGAGGCGTTTTCGCTCGACGGGGTTGTCGAGGAGCGGCTCGATAGCGGCGGCGAGATGTTCGGCATCCGGCTCGACCACGAGGCGCGCCTCGCCGAAAAGAGCGTTCTCGTCGTTCACACGGGATCGCCGGTCGCGCGGATTGATGAAGGTGATGACGGGCTTGCCGAGCCCCAGCGCCTGGACCGTGGCGGTGCCCGCCTGCGACAGCACGAGATCGGCGCCGGCGATGAGATTGCCGGCCGCGCCCCGCGCCACCTGCACGGTGAGCCCGCTGCCGACGAGGCTCCCGGCATCGCCGGCCTCGGCGGTCGTGGGCGGGCGGATGGTCAAGCCCGCGGCGTGCGCCAGCTCCTCGAGCGAGACGGAGCCGGCAAGGGCGAGGAAAATATCGGGGCGCTTGGTGGGCGTGACGAGGCTCAACGCCTCGATCTGCAGCGCAAAGCTCTCGGCCGTGAACTGCCGGCTGCCCGGCAGCAGCGCCACGGCGGTGAAGCGACGGCGGCGCGGCGTGACGTTGTAGTCGCCATAGGCGATGGTATCCATCATGACGTTGCCGGCTGAGCGCGCATCGCGACCGGCGGCCCGGAGCGGGGCGGCGAGATTGTCGCTGCGGCAGAAGGTGACGGCGGCGGTATGGCCGATGAGCCAGCGCTCAGCGGCCGAGTAGAGCCGGCCGTAGCCGGTCTTATAGACGTCGAGGTAGACGATCCCGCGCGCGCCAACGAGAAAGCAGCCGGCGACGCCGACGATGTCCCCCACCACCACCGCAAGATCGTAGCTCTGGCGAATGCCGCGGCCGAAGCGAAGCGCGGGGCCGATCTTGGAGAAAAGACCGCCGTTCAGGATGTCGCGCGCCACCGATCCCTTGACGTTGCGCCAGCCCTCGCTCGGCAGGCTCGCGCGTGGTCCGACGATGTCGCAGACGCCCGCATAGGCCTGGCCGTGGCCGATGGTCGGATAGGCTTCGGCCACGAGGCCGGGCGGCAGGTGGCGGATGATGGCCGCAGCGATCGAATCCTCGCCAAAGCCGTTGGAAATGAAAAGAACCCGGCGCGGGCCGGCTGGATCAGCCAAGGCCGTGGCGCTTGTACGCTTCCAGCGCCGCTTCGGCGTCGACATAGGGCTCCTGCCGGTCGACGTTCCAGTAGCTGAGCTCATCGAGGGGGATCGGCTTGCCGGTGATGGCGCAGCGCACATAGGTGCCGGGCTTCAGCACGACGTAGTCGCCATCGAGATAGCGCACCACGGCCTCGGAAGGCGAAAATCCCCGGTCGAAAATGTTCATGCTGCCCGCTCAGTCCAACTGCCGTTCCTTGATATAGGCAGAAAAACCGTGGCTCAAAAGAGGCTTTGCTGACCGGAGCCGTCCGGGGGCGGACCGCGCCGCCGGCGCTGGCGCAAGGGCGGCAGCTTGTATTCGCTGTCGACGTGCGCGGCGACGCTGCCATCGGCGAACTCGATGCCGAGCGGCTGGCCGCTCGAGACCATCGCCGCCGAACGAATGAGCTCGCCGTCCTTGTCGGTGACGACGGCGTAGCCGCGCGCCAGGACGCCGCGATAGCTCAGCGAGTTGAGCAATTTCCCCAGCGCCTCGAGCCGCTGCGTGCGGTCGGCGGTGAGCCGGGCCACCGCTGGGTCGAGCCGCCGCCGCGCGTTGTCGAACTGGCGCGCCTCGCGCTCGAAGGATTGGCGCAGCGCCTTGTGCGAGAGGCGCGGCGACACGGCCGCGAGGCGCAACGCCTTGCGGTGCTGGAAGGCGCGCAACGCCGCGCCGAGGCGGGTGGTGGCGAGGTCGACGCGCTGGCGGGCCTGCGACAGGAGATCGAGCGGCCGGGGGAGCGCGGCGCCGGCGGCGCGGACGCGGTCGCGGTAGCTCACGACGTGGCGGCGGGCGCCCTGGCGCTGCCGCAAGCCAAGATCGTCGACATAGCCGATGAGCTCGGCGCGGACCGGCACCGCAGCCTCGGCAGCAGCGGTCGGGGTGGGCGCGCGCATGTCGGCGGCGAAATCGCACAGCGTCGTGTCGGTCTCGTGGCCCACCGCGGAAATGACCGGGATGCGCGAGGCGGCGACCGCCCGGACCACAATCTCTTCGTTGAAGCCCCAGAGGTCCTCGATCGAGCCACCGCCTCGCGCGACAATCAGCAGGTCCGGCCGAGGGGTCGGCCCATCGGGCGGCAGGGCGTTGAAGCCGTTGACGGCGGCGGCGACTTCGGCCGCCGAGGTCTCGCCCTGCACCCGCACCGGCCAGACCACCACGTGGCTCGGGAAGCGGTCGTCGAGACGATGGAGGATGTCGCGGATCACCGCGCCGGTCGGCGAGGTGACGACGCCGATGACGCGCGGCAGGTAGGGAAGCGGCTTCTTGCGCTTGGGGTCGAAGAGGCCCTCGGCCAGCAGTTTCTTCCGCCGTTCCTCGAGCAGCGCCATCAGCGCGCCGGCACCTGCCGGCTCGAGCCGTTCAATGACGATCTGGTACTTGCTCGATTTGGCGAAGGTGGTGAGCCGGCCGGTGACGACCACCTCCATCCCCTCCTCCGGCTTGAAGCGGAGGCGGGCGAAGGCGGTCTTCCAGATCACCGCGTCAATCGTGGCGTCCGCGTCCTTCAGGCTGAAATAGGCATGGCCGGAGGCGTGCTGCCCGCGATAGCCGGAAATCTCGCCGCGGACGCGCACATAGGCGAACGCTCCTTCGACCGTCTGCTGTACGGCGAAGGCGAGATCGGAAACGGAATATTCGACGACGTTGGAACGCGGCTCGTCCATGCGCTTCTGTTGCGCTTATGTTCTCATTTGGTCAAGGGATGGAACACCGCCGCCGACCGTGCTAGAGGCTCTTCCGCGTCGTGGGCAGAGCGGGGGCTCGCGCTGCGACACGATCGGAGAATTGCCTTTGCGAGTCCTCGTCATTGGCTCGGGCGGCCGCGAGCACGCCCTGAGCTGGGCCATTGCCAAATCCCCTCGTCTCGAAAAACTCTACGTCGCGCCGGGCAACGGCGGTACCGAGACGATCGCCACCAACGTTCCGCTGAATATCGAAGACCATAACGCCGTCGTCGACTTCGCCCGGCGCGAGTCAGTCGACCTCGTGGTAATCGGCCCCGATGCGCCGGCCGTTGCCGGGCTCGCCGATGACCTAAGGGCCGCCGGTCTCCTCTGTTTCGGGCCGAGCAAGGCCGCCGCACAGCTCGAGGGCAGCAAGGCCTTCACCAAGGCGCTGTGCGACGCGATGAACATTCCCACCGCCCGCTACCAGCGCTTCACCGATATGGCGCCCGCGATTGCCTACGTGCGGGCGCACGGCGCGCCGATCGTCGTCAAGGCGGACGGGCTGGCACTCGGCAAGGGCGTCGTCGTCGCCGAAAATCTGCAGCAGGCGGAAGACTTTATCGTCGATTGCTTCGGCGGCGCTTTCGGTCCATCCGGCACCACCATCATCATCGAGGAATTCCTCACCGGCGAGGAAGCCAGCGTCTTCGCGCTCTGCGACGGCGAGAACATCGTCATGCTCGCCTCGGCGCAGGACCACAAGCGCGTCTGGGACGGCGACCGCGGCCCCAACACCGGCGGCATGGGCGCCTACTCCCCCGCCTCGGTGATGACTGCCGAGATGATGGAGCGGACGCGCCACGAAATCATCGAGCCGACGGTTCGCGGCATGGCGGCGCGGGGCACGCCCTTTACCGGGGTGCTCTACGCCGG
>Ga0068853_100001749_pt1 | contig 15939 bp, 12 predicted proteins | sample KBSCornC32_FD_65655 | JGI IMG/M metagenome (GOLD analysis project Ga0068853, IMG submission 65655) | Corn rhizosphere microbial communities from Kellogg Biological Station, Michigan, USA - KBS Corn C3-2 | ecosystem: Host-associated > Plants > Roots > Rhizosphere > Soil ...
TGTTGAGAACGTTGGGGTTTTCCATCCGGCAGGGGGCGCACCAGCTGGCCCAGAAATCGAGCAGGATATATTTCCCGCGGAGGTCGGAGAGATGGACCGTCTTTCCGTCCGGGGTCTGCGCGGCAAAGTCCGGCGCCATTTTGCCCGGGCCCAGCTTTGCGGTTTCGTCGCGGATGATCTGCTGTACCGACTGGCCCAGCGGCGAACGCTGCATCGCCTGCGGAAATTCCGTGAACTTCCTCTCCGGCTTGCTGACCTGTCCCGCCTGGACAAGCCTGCCAAATTCCAGCAGGCTGATCCAGTAGTCGGGATGAAGAAGAATAAAGGATTTATTCCGCGCCGCCAGCAGGGTGGTGTCGCCGTTGCCCATCGCCATATAGCGATGGTATTCCTCCAGCTCGCGCAACAGCTGTGACTGATCGATCGTGGCCAGCCCTGGGTCGTGGAGGATTTCGGCGTCCCCGGGTTGCAGCTGCCGGGTGCCTGGCTGTGCGGTCACGGAATGGCATAGCAACGCCATCACAATAAACAGAGTGATCTTTTGCATAACAATAAAGGAAATTGTGGACTACTGCGAATAGCCCGGTGTCTGTGTCAGATTGAGGTTCGTCTGTGTTTCGCCCACGGGGATCGGCCAGTACTGCATAAAGCCCGACCATGTGGCGCCCTTCTGCGGTGCAACGGTGGCCATAACCGCGTCGACGGCGCCGGTCCTCTTCAGGTCGAAGAACCGGTGTCCCTGCTCGGTGAAGAGCTCGTGATAGCGCTCCATAGCAATGGCCGCCAGCAGATCGGCCTGGGTAGCCGCGGTTGTAACAGGCAGACCGGCCCTGGCCCTCACTGCATTCACGTCCTCTGCGGCCCCCGTCAGGTTGTTCTGCCGGGCCCTGGCCTCTGCCCTTATCAGGTATTGCTCGGCGAGCCGCAGCAGGGTGAGCGTCTCGGTGTACGCCGACGCGGACGTGGTCTTGTATTTATACGCGTAGTAGTAGGTGACAGGCGAACCGCTGTATGTAATGGTAGCCGAGCCCGTCCAGTTGGAAAGACGGAGGTCTCCCGGCTCAAAACTGTTGACCAGCAGAGGGCTCAGACTGACGAACACACTTGTCACGACAGAGGCCGCAGGGTCGATATAATAGCTGCGGGTGTCGCCGACCACATAGGATAGCGTCGCCGGTGGCAGGATACCCCAGATATTTTCCTGACTGGTCCACAGAAAGGTCTTCGCGGGTGTCTCGAGCTTGTAGGTCGTGCTGCCGAGGACGACGCTGGCCTGTGCCCCGGCGTTAGCATAGTCTCCCAGGTACAGGTAAACGCGGGCCAGCAGGGCAGTTGCCGCCATCCTGTTTGGCCGGGCCCTGTCGGTCGTCTTGTCGCCGTTGTAGTCGAGATAGTCGTTGACCAGCAGGCCCTGCGCTTCTTTCAGGTCGTTCACGATCTGTTGATAGACTGTGGCCTTCGGCGTGCGGCTCAGCGTCCGGTTGACGGTATAGTCCGACGACGTCGCCAGCGGCACATCGCCATACATGTTCACGAGGTAGTAATAAAGGAGCGCCCGGCAGAACAACGCTTCCCCCAGCCACTGGTTCCGGAAAGGAAGGGTTGACGACCGCATTGCCTCGATGGTGGTATTGGCGTTATACACCTGCGGATAGAAGTTGGACCAGTATACTCCTCCATAGGTGCCGACCAGCTGATCGCCATACCAGATCTTGCTTCCTGGATCGGTGTTGCTGATGGTCTGCAGCTCGTCGGTGTAAAGACCCGCGGAATAGCCGAGCCCAAGGAAGGACGACTGCGGCGTCACCTTTCCCGATACGAGCGGCTCGATCCTGACATAGATGGTGTTGAGTACGCTGGAGGTCGTCTGGTCGGTGCTATAGGCATCCGATCCGGAGAGCCTGTCCAGCGGAAGGGGAATGGTGAGGAATTTTTTACAGCCGCCAAGAAGAAGGATCGCTGCAAATCCGACCGCCTGAAGTATATAGAGTAATTTTTTCATGATAGTCTGTTTAGAGAGTGATGTTGATACCGGCGGTATACACTTTATAGGGTCCCATCGAGCCGGGAGCCATATTTTCCGGGTCGAGGTCTTTGTAGGGTGAAATGGTCAGCAGATTCTGGCCCTGCAGGTAGATCGTCAGGCCGTTGATACGGGCCTTCTTCAGCCGTGCGGCAGAGAAAGAATAGGAGATGCTGACGTTCTGCAGACGTGCATAGGTAGCGCTGCTGTATGCGCCCGTGCTGTTCTGAAAATAGAACTGGTTCAGAAGGCCCACAAGCCCATTCTGGGTCAGTTTAGGGATCTTCGCGATATCGCCTGGTTTCTGCCAGCGGTCGAGGGCCTGTACGGTGGGAACCAACCCGTATACCCCGGGCGAGAAGGTTTGCTGTCCGTAGTAGTTGAGGCCCTTGCGGCTGTTGATAAAGACCAGGAAGTCGAGGGTAAAGCCCTTATAGCTAAAAGAGTTGTCGATGCCCGCATAGTATTTCGGCGTCGGGTCGACGTCGACGTATTTGTCCTTTATGGGATCCAGCTGAACCGGGCCGGTGAGATAGGTGAACGGACCGGTCTCGCCTTTCGCATTCGTGAAGTTATACTGGCCGGTCTTCGGGTCGATGCCGGCATATTTGTAGACTTTCGTATTCTGCAGAGACTTTCCGATCACGTAGTTGGGGTTCACCGAGATCAGCGGGACGCCGTTGTTGTCGGGGTATTTCAGCAGCCTGTTGCGGTTGATGGTGATATTGATGCTGGTCTTCCAGACGAAGTTCTTATTCCTGAAATTGTACGTGGTCAGCATTCCCTCGAAGCCCGAGTTCTGGATCAGGGCCGGCGAGTTCTGGGTGATCCCCCCAAAACCCGTAACGATAGAGAGGGGCAGCGACAGCAGCTGGTTGGACGAACGGTTGTTGTAGTAACTGCCTTCCAGCCAGATCCTTTCATTCAGGAATCTCAGCTCAAGCGCTATCTCTTTCTTCTTATTGGTCTCCCAGTGCAGTTCGGGGTTGGCGATATTGTTGGGAATGATAAGAAGACTGCCTTCGTACCCATTGCTGCTCACGACATACTGGCTAAGATAGGCGTAGTTCGGGATAGCGTCGCCGCCGGTGATGCCGTAGCTGCCGCGCAGCTTGCCAAAACTGAGGAAGCCCAGGTGGTGTTTGATCCAGCGCTCTTCGCTGAAGATCCATGCTGCGCCGACTGCGCCAAATTTTCCAAACTGGGAGTTGGGACCAAATTTTGTGGATCCGTCATACCGGCCGTTGAGGTCGATCACGTATTTCCTGTCCCACACGAAGTTGGCGCGTAAGAAGTAGCCGGCCTGTCGGTTCGGGTTGGTCGTATACAAGGAACTGACCGTCACCCCTGCGGCGGGATTCCTGATAAGCGCGTCGGTGCTAAAGCTGGTGCCGGTGACCGTATTGGTGGACACCATGCCGCTCTGCATGTCAAGGCCTGCCAGCAGGTCCAGCTTGCCTTTCGAGGCAATATTCGTATTGTAATTGATATAGGGATCGAAATTGATCGTGGATGTGCTGGTCAGCTGGAGCGAGCTCATTGCCGTCTTGTGAACGTCGACGCCATTGGCGGGGTTGAAGGTCGAGCTGGGCTGTCCGTAAAGTTCGCGCATCGTAAGATAGTTGTATCCGACGGACGCGCTGACCGTCAGTCCGCGGACCGGGGTATAACGGATGACAGCGGTGCTGAGCAGGTTGTTGGTGACGGCATTATAGATGTTATAGTACAGGGCCGCCGGATTGTTGTTGTAGCGCCAGTCCAGCTTGCCGTTGGGCAGATACAGCGGGGGTGCGTTGGGGACAATGGTGGCCGCTGATCCGGACAGATCTCCCGGCACCATATTGTTGACGGTGCTGGAATAGCTGCCGCTGACGGTCAGGTTGAACTTTTGATTCGCGCTGCCCGTATTGACGTTGAAGTTCAGGCCGCCGCTTGTCTGCGCGCCGATATTCCGCTGAATGCTGTTCTGCCTTTTGAAATTGCCGCCGATGAGGAAGCTGGTAGTCCCCAGGCCGCCGGAATAGCTGGCGGACGTGCTGCTGGTCAGGGCGTGCGTGCCGACAAACACGTCCCTCCAGTTGGTATATGCTGTGGTATCAAAGGTCCCGTTGAGGTCATAGTCGGTCGGACCCGGAGTGGCGCCGTCATTCGCGAAAGCCTCACGCCGCAGCATCAGGTACTGCTGCGTATTGACCAGTCGGGGGCTAAGCCCGCGGGTCGTAACGCCTGTGTAGCTGTTGATATTGATACGGGGGATCCCCGGCCTGCCCTTTTTCGTGGTGATCAGGATCACGCCGTAGGCGCCGCGGCTGCCATAGATGGCAGTGGCATCCGCGTCCTTCAGGACTTCCACGCTCTCGATAAGGTTCGGGTCGAAATAGTCGAGGATGTTCGAACCGTTGAGGCCGGAGTTCGAGTTTCTGCCGATCCTGTTATAAGCGGGATTGAGCATTGCCAGGGCCGTGTTGGCAGGGTATACGACACCGTCAATGACGAACAACGGCTGCGTAAGCCCAAAGCTGCTTTGCCCTCTCACCTGCACGAGGAAGTTGCCGCCGGGCGCACCCGTCCCCTGCTGGACAAGCATACCGGGCACCCTGCCCTGGAGGGCCTGCAGAACGTTGTTGACCGGATTCTTTTCGATGTCCTCTGCTTTGATCGTAACGACGCTGCCCGTATTCAGCCGCTTGCTGACCTTACCATAGGCGATGACCTGCATTTCGTCCAGGCCCGACTTGCTGGGCTGAAGCACGACATAGATCCTCACACCGGCGGGAAGTATCTTATCCAGTGCCGCCGGTCTTTCCAGGCTTTTGATATTGTACTCGACCTCTGTGAATCCCGGGTAGGATATCACCAGCGTCATTCCCGGGGTTACGCCGTCGATCTCGAAGATGCCGCTCTTGTCGGCATAGACGTGCCGGTTCGTACCCTTTATGAGAACGGAGGCGTCTTCCATCGGCTTGCCCTGGTCGTTGACGATCTTGCCCCTGAACTTACCGGGCGGCGGATTCGACCGGAAAAGATGAAAGAAATTGGCCAGGACGCTGGTGGGCTCAACAGGAGGCATATTGAGAACGATGTTATTGCCGACTACGGCATACTGAAAAGGCTGGTCCTGGAAGCAGGCCGTCAGGGCCGTGATCAGGTCGACGTCGGTAACCGAGACATCGATCGCGCGGGCCTTGTCCAGCTCGGTCTTCGTGTAGAGGAAATGATAGCCCGACTGGCGCTCGATCTCGGACATTACTTTTTCGAGCGAGGCTTTCCGGACATTCAAGGTGATGCCCTGGGAGAGCCCCTTCGCGCTTACCTGTAAGAACGCTACTACTATTAATACCGCCGTCAGCTTCATACCCAGCCAGATTGAGGATTGGGCGACACCAGGGCGTTTGGCCAGAAGCCTTCCGGCCTGCTCCGGAATTTCGCCATAAGCAGTTAATTGCATAAATTGCAACAGTTTTGAGTTAAACAATAATGAGTCTTGGTGGACTTATGGTTTGCTCAGGATATTCCCGGAGAGTGCACCACCACTTTCCGGTTTTTTTTGAGCCCATAATTATCGTGCGTCGCGCCGTTGTGGCGGGGAGTCATCCTTACTTCATAACTGTGATCTTGTTGCCTTCAATTATAAAATGTACGTGTCCCGTGGCTTCCAGCGTCTTCAGCAGCTGACTGACTGGTACGTTGCGGGTAAGGGTTCCAAAGAATTCGGTAGTGTCCTGATCCATCTTGTCCTGGTAAACGATCTGCGCGCCATACCATCGCTCTACCTGTCGCATGATCTCGTTTATGGGCGTCGCGTTCAGGTCGAACTGCTCTTCCTTCCAGGCCACCACGTTTTGAAGATCGGGGCGCAGATTTCTTTTGAGCTCCTCACTAGCCGAATATTCGGCCTGCTCGCCCGGTACCAGCGACAGCTCGTGTCCCTTCGCCTCTACCTGCACCGCGCCTTCCAGCACGGTCGTTCGTACCGCCGGTTCGTCGCCGTATGCGTGGATATTGAATCTCGTGCCCAGGTCTTTTACCTGCGAGCCGTCTTTCAGGCCGACGCTGAAGGGATGTTTTTCGTCGTGCCGGACCTCGAAATAAGCTTCCCCTTCCAGCTCGACGTGCCGCTGTCCGTCGGAATAATTGGCGGGACAACGCAGCGAAGAAGAGGCGTTCAGCCAGACCTTCGTGCCGTCGGGCAGAACCAGCGACCAGGTCTCCCGCTTGCCGGTGGCGACGTGTATCTCTCCCTTACCTGTCGCCGGCAGCGCGGCGAGCGTGTCCTTCACCGGGACTCTGCTTCCGTCCGACAAGGTCAGGATGGCGCCGTGGCTTCCGGGCTGCAGATCGTTCCTGAACCTTTTTTCCTGTGATAGCAGGGTTGGGGAACTGGTTCGCTGATAGAGGTAGAGGCCGCCGAGGACCAGCAGTATCGCAGCAGCAGCGTAACGCCACCGGGGTCTGCTCATTTTGCGAACCGGGGCTTCCGTGGCGCGCGTTGACTCGCCGGGGAGTGTAGACTCCCTGTGGGCCGTCTCCCCTCCGATCTGCTGGCCGAGGTGGGCCTGTATTCGCTGGAAAACCGCCGAGGGCGGCTCCTCAAGATCAAATTCCCCGGTCTTCAATTGCTCGTAGATATGACCTTCCAGCTGTTGCTGACGATCGGAATGCTGCAGCAGCTCCGCCAGTTCATGTCCTTCCCTCTCCGTCATCCTGTCCTGCAGATAAAGGTTTACTAATTCGATAAATCGACTGTTATTCATAGTTAATAGAAGAGGTTAGTTCCGGGGTTTTGCCAATTGCGCTTTTGTTATTTGCCCCATTGCCTTTTTAATAAAGACACAGTGCTTCGCCTCTGATAGAGTAGCCGGAGCAAAAAATAATTAAGGTTTATTTAATACGGCGCCATTCTTCGAGCAGCAGAAGGGCCAGGAGGGTGTCTCCGGCGTGCTCCCGCATATAAGAGCGCAGGAAAAGCAGGGATTTGACGAGATATTGATATACGGTGTCCTTGTGAATACCCAGCCGGGAAGCTATCTGCTCGTTGGTAAGGCCATCGAGACGGCTCAGCTTGAAAACGATCCTTCTCTTCTCCGGCAACAGTTCGATACCTTTCAGCAGCTGTTGGTACGATTCTTTGTATTCGGTCTGAAGATCGGGCAGGGAGCTGGTCTCGGCGTGCTCCAGGCCGCGGCCGTCCGCCCCTTCCGCAAGTCCATAGATCAGGGCGACCTTTTTGCGGGTTTCGTTAAAGATATGATTGCGGGCGATGATAAACAGGTAATTGTCCAGGCTGCGGACCTCATTTAGCCTCTCCCTGGTGGTCCACACCTTCATGAAAATGTCCTGGGTGACTTCCTCGGCCCGCTGCGCGGATTTAAGATATGCAAGGCCGTGCGAATAGATCCTGTTCCAGTACCTCTCTACCATTTCCGTAAAGGCACGCTGGTCACCCTCTCCGATGCGGGTCAGCAATTCGGGTTCCCCAGGGTCTTTATCCTTATTTTTATCAGTAGCAGTCAATTAGTGAAATGGTTACTTTCCGGACATCCGCAGGGAAAGGTAGAAAAAAGCCCGCGATTAATTGCAGGCAATTTTTTAATTTCCATCAAATTTTGAACCCATGCGTAAAAGATGGTGGCTCCTGATCCCTATTCTTCTTATCGTGCTTTATTTTCTTGGCCCCTCCCCTTCGACTCCAGTCTATAATAAGGCGATGCCCGCGCTGCCCTCAGAGCCGGCCGCTCTGGAAAGATACATCAGCGAACAGGAGTCCCATCACCACATCAAGCCCGACAACGAGGCGCGCATCGTATGGGCCGACACGACGCACCGGAAGACGCCATACGCCATCGTCTACCTGCACGGCTTCTCCGCCTCGCAGGGTGAAGGCATTCCGCTGCATCGCGAAATTGCTTCGAAATTCGGCTGCAATCTCTACCTGCCCCGGCTAGCCGAACACGGTCTCGACACCACCGACGCGATGGTAGGCCTCACCGCTGACAACTACTGGGAATCCGCCCGTGACGCCCTCGCGGTAGGCTCCCGGCTCGGAGACAAGGTGATCCTCATGGGCACTTCGACGGGAGGCACTTTTGCGCTGCAGCTGGCTGCCGCCTATCCCGATTCCGTTGCGGCGCTGGTCCTCCTTTCACCCAATATCGCCATCAACGACCCCAACGCCTGGCTGCTCAACGACCACTGGGGACTACAGATCGCGCATCTCGTGACCGGCTCCGACTATATCGTCAGCAAGGAAGACTATGGCCCGCAGTGGCGGCAGTACTGGTACCCCAAATACCGGTCGGAAGCCGTCGTCGCGCTCGAACAGCTGCTGGAAACGACCATGAACAAAAAGACCTTTGCTGCCGTCACCCAACCGGTGGGGTTGTTCTATTATTATAAGGACAGTGTTCACCAGGACAGCACGGTAAAGGTCTCGGCATCTCTCGCCATGTTCGACCAGCTGGGCACACCCGCCGCGATGAAATACAAACAGGCCGTACCCGGAGCGGGCACACACGTGATCAGTTCGTCCATCCGGTCGCACGACGTCGAAAGCGTGGAAAATGGTGTGGTCCACTTTCTTACATCCATTGTACATTTGCCGAATGCGTCCCACCGACAATAGAAAGTTCATATTTCTCATCAATCCAATATCGGGTACCCGCGGTAAATCATCCCTGCAGCAGCTGATCGCGCAAAAAACGGCGGAAAAGGGTATCGAATACAACATACTCCCCACCAATGCGGAGGGGAACTATGATTTCCTCCGGACCGTCATCGAACGGGAAGGCATAACCGATATCGTCGTCTGCGGCGGCGACGGCACCGTGAGCGCCGTCATGGCCGCCCTGCAGGGCAGCTCCACCCGCGTCGGCATCATCCCGATGGGCTCGGGCAACGGCCTCGCTTTTGCGGCGCGCATCCCCAAAGACCCGGTAAAGGCTCTCGACATCATCTTTTCAGGAAAGGCCGCTCTTATCGACGGGTTTTTGATCAATGATCATTTCTCGTGTATGTTATGCGGCATCGGTTTTGACGGCAAAGTGGCCCATGAGTTTGCCCTCCAGCATACGCGGGGGCTGCAGACCTATGTAAAGGTAACTTTGAAGAATTTTTTTACCGCGAGGCCCTATCCTTTCCGGATCACTATTCCGGGCGCGGGGGGACCGGCCGCAGCAGGGGGTGATCCGGATATTCCGGCCGCAGCCGCCGGGGGCAAGCCGGCCGTTCCGGCGGTTGCCGGAGCCGCCTCCGCGGGCAACGGAGCCCCGCTCAGCCTCTCGGTAGACGCGTTCTTTATCAATGTCGCCAACGGCGACCAGTTCGGCAACCATTTTACGATCGCCCCAAAGGCCAGCCTGGAAGACGGGCTGCTCGATATAGTTGTGGTAAAAAAAGCGGGCCGCCTCTCTTTTCTGTTGTCCGTGTTCCGCCAGGTACTCGGCGGCTACGCCGTACAGACCAGACCCGGCGCGAAAGACCGGCGGCAGGTCCTCTATTTCAGGACGCCCTCCCTCGAGATCGCCAACCCCGAATACGCGCCGCTGCATATCGACGGAGACCCCGCGGCTCCCTCGCAGGAGTTGAGTATTAGAATAGTGCCGAAAGCAATTTGGCTGATACAGCCGTGAAGTGTCCGGGTCCGTGATTCATTCGGGCGGCCGGTCAGCGGTCCGCAAGTTCCTTAAAAGTCTGAAAAGCCCTCCGGTTCCGCTCATTATCCAGCGACCCGGTAATATTCAGCTTCTCCTGGCGGGTCAGGTGAAAGTTCAGCGCCGCCCCCGCATCTTCCGTCTTGGGGACATACTGAAAGATCAGCTTCCGGAAAGGAAAGCCCATCCCGTTCTGCGAAAGGCTCAGCAGGTCGTCCTGGTTGTATTCCTGCATCTTGTACCAGTTGTCCTGGAGCAGGAGAATGGGTTTTGTAACGATCTCGGTGACGTCCTCCGACTCATAGGGATTCTCCCATCCCCCGGCCTTCCGGTCCCTGATCTGCAGCAGCACGACGCCGCTGGTATTCTCCTGGATCCATTCGCGGAAGGCGTTTAAGAAACGGATGGCGTTCATCTCCCCAAAATTATCCCTGAAGCCCGCGTCCATGACATCGATGACCGGCCGGGTCGGCAGCCATACGTTGGGCAGCACGTAGGGGAAGGTGGCGTTCATCCGCAAGGCCGTCAGCAGCCGAAGGTTCATCGGCTCCTGCTTGGCAAACAGGGCTCCGAAGTCCACGGCGTCGGGGTCCATCGCGGGTATCCTCGTGCTGTCGAACCGTGGACGCATCAGAAAGCTCACCGGCTGCGTACTTATGACGAGCGCCCGGCTGTCGCGGGTAATGACGGGATTGAACAGCATCACCGGCATCTTCGCCGCGGATTCGTCGGCGGCAATATCCTTCAGCTGGCGGTTGAGGACGCCGTGTGTATTCTCATTGAGTTTTTGTTCGAAGGCAAAACCCCGGTCTTTCACATACTCGTGTCCGTCGACGGTGAATTTCTGAGCGGGGGACGCCAGATCGCGCGCGACAAAGGAAGAGAAAAGGGTATTGAGCAGGTCGCGGGAAATATCGCTGATATAGCGCTTGCTCTGGAGATGGATAGCGGTATCTCCGCCGTCGCGCAGCCTCGCCAGCTCGCGGAAATAGGCGGCCCCAAGCATCCCGCCCGAAGCGCCGGTGATGAGGACGGTCTTCCGCATCAGCTGACCGTTGCTAAGACTGTCAAGCCGCTGAAGGATGCTCATGGTGAAGGTGGCGCTGCGGCTGCCGCCCCCGCTGGTGTTGACCAGGAACAGCATGGGCTTCGCCTCGGACTGCCGGGCCTTCCACCGGTCGAGAATGCCAATCATATTGGCCCTGTCTTTTTGAAGGTTCGCTTCCGAACACAGCTGCAGCAGGGTTTCCCTGTCATACAGCGGCCGGTCTTCATTCGTATTGTAGAACAGCCCATAGGCCTTGTTCGTCGGATCGATGACGTTGTATTTGTAGAGCAGGTTCAGGATCAGGAAAACCACTACAAAAAAAGGAATGCTCCAGGACTGAAGGAAATAGGAGAATGCGCCCGACAGCGAGATCAGGATGGCAAAGAAGATGAGAATGCTCGCGGCCGCCGGCAGCTGGAAGAACCGGGAGTCCATAAAGAATCCAACGACGATGAGAAAGATAAAGGCGACGAAAATGGAAAGGACCGCGGAGATATGGTGCCTGTTGAAAATGCTTTCGATAAAGTCCTTGCTGTAGTGCGCCACATCGCGGGTCTTGCGGATCGTCCGGAAAGAGTTGAGATACCAGTGCACGCGCATGAGACGGCTCTCGTTGAGTTTCACCTCTTCTTTTCTGAACTGCGATTTGAAAAGTTTCGGATTGCTGATCACCGGCGTCATCCTGCGGATGATGCTTTTGTCCGCACGGAAGAAATAGAGCATCGAAGCAATGAGAATAAAGAATAACCCGGACAGAAATCCCGCGACGAGATAAAAGATGGGCATCGCCGATAATAGTTCGCGGCTGACGTTGAACTGGACCGCCCTGACGAAATAGAAGACCAGAAAGATCAGCGGCAGTATCGCGTTGTTGATGCAGTATTTCAGAAAAGGCTTGGTGGTCGTCGCGAGGAAGCGGAAGTGCCGGCTGAACAGAATAAAGGTCGTGATGTTCCAGCTCATGATAAAGATGCCCGTCGCCATCCCGACGATGGAAGTGCTGATAGGGCTTACGTCCCCCAGATATTCCGGGGAAAGAAAAAGAGCCGCTGCGCCATATGCCCGCATAAAACCGCCGTTCAGCGTGCTGAAGAGGATCAGCCAGAAAACCAGTAGTATCTGAAACTTTTTTACATGCAGCAATAGCAGTTGAACCGGGAAGAAATAATAGATCGCTTTTAAGATTCGCATCATACGGTGACAGAGTGTGACTTTCCAGCCACCACAATATACAACATCCCGACCATTGTCAAAAGGAACAGCAGACCGACTATTTGGTGCAGCTGGGCCAGCCAGTCAAAGAGGCCCCAGCGCTGCGGAATGATCCCCGGGCTCGCCAGGAGGCTGCAGACGCCAAGCGTCACCTGGACGAGGATCAGCGCCAGCGGCAGCCAGCGGAGACGACGAAATGCGCCCTCAGCGGCAGAGCCCGAACCGGCAGCCCTGGTCCCAGGTGCGGCGACTCCGCCCTCTTCTCCGCCGGCCGAACCAGGGATATTTCCCCCGGCAACCCGCCCCGCCTGCACAGACCATATGATCACCAGCGTAACCAGCAGGTAGGCCAGGCCACGGTGGATAAAATGGATCGTGATCCGGTTGCCGGCCAGGTCTTCCAACAGGGGATGCCGGCTGAAAAGACTATCGGGTATCCAGCTGCCATTGATCGTAGGCCAGGTCGGAGCGACGGTCGCCGCCTTGTGCCCGGCCATCAGGGCCCCATATAACAGCTGAAAGAACAACACGGCGAGTATAACGATCGTCCAGCCGCGCAATTTTCGGGTATTCACCTTTCGGGTATTCACCGGGAATCGCTCCCCTCGCGGGACAGACAGCTGTAACGCAAACCAGAAGGTGTAGACGATCAGCCCCAGGGCGAAAACAAAATGCAGCGCCAGTTTTGCCGGCTTCACATAGATCGCGTCTCCCGTAAGTCCGCTCGCCACCATGATCCATCCGATGGCGCCCTGCAGGGCTCCGAGCAGGAACAATATCACCAGCGGCCGGACCATCCACGACTTCATCGCACCCCTGGCCAGCAGCCAGAAAAAGCCTACCAGGAATACGACCCCCACCATCCGGGCCCAGAAGCGGTGAAACCATTCCCAGAAAAAAATGAACTTAAAGTCCGAAAGCGTAAACCCGCTGTTCAGCAGCTGATACTGCGGGGTCGCCTGATATTTGGCAAACTCCTCATTCCACTGCGCGTCATTCAGCGGCGGCACGGCCCCGGTGACGACATTCCATTCCGTAATAGAGAGGCCGGAGCCCGTCAGACGGGTAATGCCTCCGAGGACAACCTGTATCAGCAGCATGATAACGCCGGCATATACCCAGATAGCTACCGGGCGGGTGGATCGGGCTTGTAGTGCATCTAACGAGTCTGGCATAATGGGCGCAAAGGTAAGTCCGAAACTTTTCCACTTCCCATTCTTTCGATCAAAAGAAGGTCTATTTTTGACTCATGGAAAATCCGCTGAGAAGCCACTACCAGGACGAGCTGACAGAAGCCGGCTGCGACGAGGCAGGCCGGGGCTGCTACGCAGGTCCCGTGTTTGCGGCGGCGGTTATCCTTCCCGCGGGTTTCTTCCATCCCCTGCTGAACGACTCCAAACAGGTCACTCCTGAAAACCGCAACGAGCTGAGGATCTATATCGAAGCCAACGCCCTCGCATGGAGCGTCGCGCAGGTGGACCAGGAGGAGATCGACCGCATCAACATCCTGAAGGCTTCCTTCAAGGCGATGCATCTGGCGCTGGACCAGCTGAACATCCGTCCAAGGCTGCTGCTGATCGACGGCAACCGTTTCATTAAATACAAGAGGATTCCCCACCGCTGTATCGTCAAAGGCGACGGCATCTTTGCCTCCATCGCCGCGGCCAGCATCCTTGCCAAGACCTGGCGCGACGAATATATGCAGGGCCTGCACCATGAATTTCCCCACTACCGCTGGGACAGCAATAAAGGCTATGGAACAAAAGAGCACCGCGACGCGATCGAAAAGTTCGGGCTCTGTAAATATCACCGCAGGAGCTTTAATATCAATCCCGAGGGGGAAGAAGAACAGCTGACGCTGCTCGATTAAGCCTGGCCCGCCCGGCTCCCGACGCGGGTAGCCCAACCCTGCCGCGCGAACCGCGGGCCTTACGCCGCCTCCGCCTCAGGCCATGGCCCCAGGCCCTTTCTGACGACGACTGGTTCGTCCCCGGTACAATCCACTATAGTCGAAGGCAGTATGCCTCCAATCCCCCCGTCCACCACAATATCCACCAGCTTCTCAAACTTATCATGGATCATCTCCGGATCGGTGTATTCTTCGACCATCTCGCCGGGCAGGGATGAGCTAAGAATGGGATGCCCCAGCTCCCGGACCAGACTTCGGGCAATGACATTGTCGGGAACGCGGAGGCCGATAGTATCCTTCTTGCTTTTCAATATTTTGGGAACTTGCTTGCTGGCAGGTAGGATAAAAGTATAAGCTCCTGGTAAATAGGTCTTTAACATCCGATAAAGGGGAGTGGAGATGCTTTTGGTATAGTTACTCAGGTCACTGAGGTCGTAGCAAACAAAGGACAACTGGGCTTTGGCCGGGTCCACCTGCTTGATGCGGCAGATCCGCTCGACAGCCTTATGCTGAAAGATATCACAACCAAGTCCATAGATCGTATCCGTCGGGTAGACAATGACCCCGCCGTCGAGCAGACATTCCACAATGGTCTTTATGTTCCTTTGCTGGGGGTTTTCCGGATGGAGGTGTAAAAGCATTAGAGGATGAATTTCGGCAAAAAATTTTCAATAAAGTAATTTTTTGCCTTAATAAGGCTTTTAAAAAATTGCCGCAAATCGCCTGCCATCGATGGCTAACATTTCCTTAACATAGAATTAGTCTTAAATTTGCCGAAATCTTCTTTTTAACGAATGCTATTACAAGCGGTAGACAAGGTAGACAGCATAAGCGCGGAAGACTTCAGGGATAACTATTATTCACCCATGAAGCCCCTTGTCATACGGGGCCTCTCCAAAGAGTGGCCGGCCTGGCAGAGATGGACCTGGGACTATTTCAAGTCGATCGTAGGAGACGTCAGCGTGGGCGTTTACAACAACGTTAAGAGCGACGCCTATACCCCTATCAATACGGCCGACGACTACATGAAGTTTGGGGAATATATCGACATGGTCCGGAAAGGCCCCGCGCAGTGGCGGATCTTCCTTTTTAATATTTTCGACCACGCCCCCCAGCTGACCAGAGACTTCGAATGGCCCGAACACCTGATGAAGGGATTCGTCAAACGCTACCCCATGCTTTTTGTGGGCGGAAAAGGCTCCGTCACCCACATGCATTTTGACATCGACCTTTCCCATATCATTCATACGCAATTTGTTGGGAGGAAAAGAGTCCTGCTTTTCCCCTTTGAGGAACAACACAAAATATACCGCAAGCCCTGGGAAGTGTTGAGCTTTGTCAACTTTGAGAAGTATTTCGACGAAAACCAGAACAAGCTGGAACTCGAAAAATACCCCGCCCTCCGGCTCGCCAAAGGATACGAAGTTATACTTGAACACGGCGACACCCTCTTTATGCCCGCCGGCTACTGGCACCATATGGAATATCTGGACAGCGGCTTTGCCATGAGCCTTCGGGCCCTGCAGACTTCCTTCAGTGGAAAACTAAAGGGGATCTGGTACCTGATGGGCATGCGCAACATCGACACCCTTATGAAGCGGACGGCGCCCGAATGGTGGTTCAACCGAAAAAAAGAAAAAACGTTCAAAGCTGCCGACAGAGAGCTCGAAACCCTTATTCAGTAAGGGTTCCAACGCTTCTTACCCGCGGAGTAGAGGGGTATTGCCGCCTGGGCGGCCAAAAATTGGAAAAAAAATATTGCTTTTTACCAAAACTGTCTTTACTTTTACCGCGCTTACACACTCTGAACAATCGTCTTGATTACGGACACGCCACCAAAAGCTCATCCGAATCCAATTTCCTCAATTCCGACCGTCCAATTTCCATCCGAAGAATTCCAATTCCATAGATATCCGGGTTCAGTCTAACATATGAGGTTAAAATCCTTCGTATTGTTTACTTTCCTATCCCCTGTAAAGATATAATCCCGTTGTTACCCTTTTAAATCGACACGATCCCCAATTGTCCGTCAAACCACGTTTACCCGATCCTAAGGACCCATTGAGCACAATCTAACAGTACCGGATATCCGGTATGA
>Ga0068853_100001750_pt1 | contig 15927 bp, 7 predicted proteins | sample KBSCornC32_FD_65655 | JGI IMG/M metagenome (GOLD analysis project Ga0068853, IMG submission 65655) | Corn rhizosphere microbial communities from Kellogg Biological Station, Michigan, USA - KBS Corn C3-2 | ecosystem: Host-associated > Plants > Roots > Rhizosphere > Soil ...
GTGACCTTTTCGGCGTCGACAAGATCGAATAATGCATCGTAAAGCGGCCTTAAATAAGGATCGACCTTCTCCTGCAGGTCGCCCGGCAAAAACCCGAGCCGCTCGCCGGCCTCGACCGCCGGACGCGTGAGAATGATGCGGCTGACCTGTTTTTTAAAGAGAGCATCGACCGCCATCGCGACCGCGAGAAAGCTTTTTCCCGTACCCGCAACGCCGATGCCAAAGACAAGATCATTCGCCGCGATCGCATCGAGATACTTGCGCTGATTCGCAGTCTTTGGCGCGACGGTCTTCTTGCCCGAGGGATTAAATCGCGCCTTCTGAAAATGGTCCTTGAGCGAATACGCCCGATCGTCCGCGATCTGCTTGAACGCGTCCTTTAGCTCCTTATCCGTGAAGGTATTGCCCTCCGCGAACAGCTCGCCAAAATCGCCGAGGATCTGCTCGACCGTCTTGATGTCGGCCTCATCGCCGTCGATCAACAGCTCATTCCCACGAGCGCCGATGTTCACGTCGAGGAGCGATTCGAGATACTTGATGTTCTGGTCCTGAACGCCAAAAAGCGTATTGAGGCCCTGCGATGGAAGCTCGAGTTTTTTCACCTGTTCTGAATAATGGTCACACCGGGCCCAATACTCTTCAAAGCCGCGCTGACCAATTCCATCAACGGTAATAGGACGACCGGTTTGTTAGATGGCGCAATAAGAACGATGACCGCAACAGGATATTTAATGAAATTCTGTTGATGCTGAAGGTTTTGATCGAAGGTTAGTAGACAGTCGAAATTATGATCGATCATCAACCGCAACAACTCCCCATTTCGTTTTCCCGACCATCCGTTCTCGCGAACTGTCGAAACATCGTGCCCCGGTAACGCTTGCTTGAGGTCTCGTGGAAGATTCTCGTCAAGCAATAGTTTCATAAACTGCTTCGAGCTTATCGGAGGTAAGGATCTCTTCGGCCATACCAAGCAGAGCTACCGCTTGGTCTCGTGACACGCTCGGAAACTGGTCCAGGAATTCGTCCAAGGAGATTCCCGATTCGAGCCAATCGAAGAGGCTTTGGATCGGCACGCGGGTGCCTCGAAAAACGGGAGTTCCTCCGAGGATCTCCGGATCGATATTGATAACGTCGGACCGCATTATTTCTCTCAGTCTACTACACAACATGGGATTGTATTGAAATAAACAAAAGGTTTGGGAGAAGTGCGTCACAGTTTTCTCAGTCTGTGAAAACAGGCTGAGGAGAAAACTATGCCAGGCACTAAATACACCAAGAAACAAGAACGCAAAGCCGATCATATCGAGAAGGGTTACGAGAAGAAGGGCGTCTCGAAAAAGGAGGCCGAGAGCCGAGCTTGGGCAACCGTTAACAAGCAGGACGGCGGCGGCAAGAAGAAGGGCGGTTCGGGGCATAAAAAGAGCTAAACGAGCGACTCAAACCGGGAGGAGTCCGAGCCTCAATGCGAGGCCGGGCTCCTCTTTGCGCCTCACCAAATCGCTGTGTTATTCTTACTCCTTTGTAATTTAGGCGGTTTTCTCACCTATCAGAGGAGCAGATTCGATAAATAATGGCTAAAGAGCAAAACGGACAGCGGGTCGGAACGGTTGTGCAGATCATCGGACCGGTCGTTGACGTTGAATTTGAGGACTATCTTCCCCCGATCTATCAGGCATTGAGGATCACGAGCGAGGGCTTTGACGTCGAGAATAAGATCGATGTCGTCGCGGAGGTGCAGCAGCATCTGGGTGAGGGCCGTGTACGTGCGGTCTCGATGCTGCCGACGGACGGGATGGTCCGTGGAATGAAGGCCATCGACCTTGGCGGTCCGATCACCGTGCCAGTTGGCGGAGCGACACTCGGCCGTGTGATGAATGTCGTGGGCGACCCGGTCGATGAGCTCGGTCCGGTCGAGTCCGAGACACGGTCTTCTATTCACCGTCACGCTCCATCATTTGACGAGCAGGCGACATCGCTTGAGATGTTCGAGACCGGGATCAAGGTCATCGATCTGATCCAGCCGTTTCTTCGCGGCGGCAAGATCGGCCTCTTTGGCGGTGCCGGCGTTGGCAAGACGGTTCTCATCATGGAGCTGATCAACAACGTCGCGATCGGATCGGAAGGTTATTCAGTTTTCGCCGGCGTCGGCGAACGAACGCGTGAGGGCAACGACCTTTTGCGTGAAATGGTCGAGTCGAAAGTTATTCGATACGGCGACGCCTTTAACGAGAACATGGAGAAGACAGGCGCCTTTGACCTATCAAAGGTCGATAAGAGCCAGCTCAAGGATTCCAAGGTCGCCCTTGTCTACGGCCAGATGACCGAACCTCCGGGAGCTCGTCTCCGCGTTGCATTGTCGGGTCTGACGGTGGCCGAGTATTTCCGCGATCAGGGCAACGACGTGCTGTTCTTTGTCGACAACATTTTCCGATTTACACAGGCTGGTTCTGAGGTGTCCGCGCTTCTTGGCCGCATGCCGTCGGCCGTGGGTTATCAGCCGACGCTCGCGACCGAAATGGGCGAGATGCAGGAGCGGATCACGTCCACCAAGACAGGTGCTATCACGTCCATCCAGGCCGTATACGTACCGGCCGACGATTACACCGATCCGGCACCGGCAACGACATTCGCCCACCTTGACGCCGTGACGGCTCTTTCGCGTCAGATCGTGGAGCTTGGTATTTACCCCGCCGTCGATCCGCTTGCGTCGAACTCTCGCATCCTCGATCCTACGATCGTTGGCGAGGACCACTACAATGTTGCACAGGACGTTAAAAAGATCCTGCAGAGATACAAGGACCTGCAGGACATCATCGCTATTCTTGGCCTCGACGAGTTGTCTGAGGAAGACAAGCTGACCGTCGCACGCGCACGAAAGATCCAGCGCTTCTTCTCGCAGCCCTTCTTTGTCGGCGAGCAGTTCACGGGTCTCAAAGGCGAGTACGTCAAGGTCGAAGACACGATCAAAGGCTTTAAAGAGATCCTCGAAGGCAAGTGCGACGACATGCCCGAGCAGGCCTTTTACATGGTCGGCACGATTGAGCAGGCCCGCGAAAAGGCGAAGAAAATGGCCGCTGCGGCATAGCCGCAGTGACGAGTTACAGGTGACGGGTGACAAGTGTCTAACCCGTTACCTTTCACCGGTTACCTGTCACTATGTTGAGATTAGAGATCGTCACTCCTGAAAAACGCGTCCTCGACGCCGAGGTCGATTCCGTCACGGTGCCAACTGCATCGGGCGAGGCTGGCATTCTGCCGAATCACGCTCCGCTCGTCTCGGCGTTGAAGCCCGGCGTTCTTGCCTATTCGGTCAAGGGCTCGACCGATTGCATCGCGGTCTCAAGCGGTTTTGTCGAGGTGAATAACGACAAGGTCGCTGTTTTGGTCGATACGGCCGAGACCGCCGAGGACATCGACGCAGCCTCCGCCCGCAGTGCTCGTGACGCGGCGGAAAGGACGATCTCCGGTGCCGGTATCGTCACCGTCGAGGAGGCCGAGGCGGAACGCGAAAGCATCGATCTTGCCGATGCTCGGATCGCGGTCGCCGGCTCGTAAATAACTACGATCATCGATGAAAAAGCCCGCATTCAAAGCGGGCTTTTTTGTTTGTGCGGGCGCCCTAAAAGACTATTGTCACGTCTCTCCCAAAAGGCATATACTCAAGTAAATACTCGCCGATGCTCTGCCCGTCACGCGCTGGTCGCGTCAACGTCGGCGTCCTTCTCGTTTTTTAGTCTTTATTTGAGGTGACCTTCTAACACCTCGGTGTACGAGAACAATGCGGTCGCAACTGTCTGAAACCGTTCTGCCTCGGAGTTCGCATGTCGCGCGGAACCTCGGCATTATTCTCGCTGCCGCTGCGTTGCTCGGCGGCCTCATCTCCGCGACCGGCTGGGTCACAGGCATCTATCGATTCACCGATTGGGAGCTGGACGGCATCGCGATCAAGTTCAACACCGCCATTGCGATAACGCTGGTCTCGATCGGTCTATTGACCTATTTCGTCGCGCCCGGTCAACGGGTGCTCGTCAGGGCACTCGGAGTGGTCGCTGCGTTGATCGGCTTTGCCACTTTTATCGAGCAGATATTTCTGATAGACCTGAGGATCGATAATCTCCTTATCAAAGATACCGGTGCTCAAGGCGCTACGGCTTCACCCGGTCGAATGGGCCCGCCTGCCGCGACGATGCTCATGCTTCTCGGCACGTCGTTGGTGCTGCTGACCGCCTCGCCCGCTGCACGTCGCGTGGCGACCGCTCTCGGACTCATCGTTCTCGCGATAGTTAGTCTCTCGCTGACCGGCTATATTTTTGGCGCGGATCAGCTTTACAGCATTCCGAGGCTAACGGGCATCGCGTTTCAAACGTCAACGATGTTTGTGGCTCTCGGGATCGCTCTCACCGTGGCCGTGCCGGAATACGGAATTGCTCTGGCCTTGTTGCGACCAGATTCCGGCGGATCGATGTTCCGCCGCCTGCTGCTGCCGATGCTCGCGCTCGCCGTGATTTTGGGATCTGTCCGCGTCTGGGGCCAGGGAGCAGGCTACTACGACACCGCATTCGGAACGGCCGCCAGGACCGTGGCGGAGATGATCCTTATTATAGGACTGCTTTGGTGGGCAGCATCGAGCACCAGCCGCGCGGATCGTGAGGTGCGGCTTCTCTCGCTCATGCCCGAGGAGAATCCCAACCCCGTGCTCCGGCTCACTCCGCAGGGAGAAGTAGTCTATTCAAACTCTGTTGCTGCCGGTCTTGTAGAACAGCTAAATGCGAGGCCCGACGGAGTTTTCGCCCGGACGATCAGAGACGTCGTCACGGACGCCGTCGCCAGCGGCGAGCGTCGCGAGATCGAATTAGATTTCGAGGGCCGGACCTACATGACCGTCATCGCTCCGGTGCCCGAGCTCGGACATGTAAACCTGTACGCCAGCGATATCACCGCGCGAAAGTCCGCCGAGGCAAAAGCGGCCGCGCAGACAAACGAGCAAACCGTGCTGTATCGGCTTACCGACAATGTGCACCGCGCGGAATCCCCTGAAAAGGTCTATGACGCGGCTCTCGATGCGATCATTGCCGGCCTCAGGTGCGAACGGGCGTCTATCCTGCTTTTTGATAAGGACGACGTGATGTCCTTTGTTGCATCGCGGGGCCTGAGCGATGAATATTGCACCGCCGTGACCGGTCATTCGCCATGGCATGCCGGCGATACGAATGCGACACCGATCACGATCGCCGATATACGCGGCGCCGAGATCACTGAGGAATTGCGAAGCACGATAATCCGCGAGGGCATCGGCGCGCTGGGATTTGTGCCGCTCAACTCGTCGGGCGGCGAGGTCATCGGTAAATTCATGGTCTATTACGATCGGCCGCACGAGTTTACCGACACCGAGATCGAATTGGCCGTTACCGTAGCTCGCCAGATCGCGTTTGGCATTGAACGAAAGATCACCGAGCAGGCACTTTTAGACAATCAGGACCGTCTGCAGCTCGCGACGCAAACCGGTAAGGTCGGCATCTGGGATTGGGACATCGACACCGATCGCGTCACCTGGACGGATTCGCTCTACGTCATGCACGGCGTCGAACGCGACGAATTTGACGGCACCTCCGCCGGTTTTGCAAAGCTTGTCCATCCTGACGATCATGACCGCGTCCGCTCGGCGCTGTACGCCGCATTAAATGGCGAGCGGCCGTACGATATCGAATTTCGAGTCTCCAGAGGCGACGGTTCGACAGTATGGCTGTACACGGTCGCAACCGTCGCCGGTACCGGTAAGGCTCGTCGAATGATCGGTGCCACCGTCGATATCACCGACCGCAAAGATGCTGAGAGAGCGTCTGAGCGTCTCGCCGCGATAGTGCATTCGTCGTACGACGCGGTGATAGGACTCGATCTCGAGGGTCTCATCACGAGTTGGAACAAGGGTGCCGAACGCATCTTTGGCTACAACGCGGCTGAGGTCGTTGAGCAGTCGGTCCTTATCATTTTGCCCGAGGAACGCTGGCCCGAGGAGACCCAGATCCTCGATCGCATCAAGCAGGCAGAGAACATCGAGCACTTTGAAACGATCCGCCTGGCCAAGGATGGACGTCCCGTAGATATCTCGCTCACGATCTCGCCGGTCAGAGACTCGGACGGCCGCATCGTCGGCGCGTCAAAGATCGCACGCGATATTACGCAACGCAAGCGTGCTCAAGAGGCCATTCGCACACGCGAGACACTGCAGCGCATCGTCGAGGCTCAGGAGGCCGAACGCAATCGCATCGCCCGCGATCTGCACGATCACCTTGGCCAGCAATTGACCGGTCTCAGGCTCAAGCTCGAGTCCATCAAATCTCTCGCTGCTGAGAATACCTCTGTCGTTGACGGCATCGACCAGGCGTGCCATCAGGCTCTCCAGATCGATACAGACATAAGTTTATTGGCGTGGGAGCTGCGGCCAGTCTCGCTCGACAGCCATGGATTGAGCGAGTCGCTTGCGAGCTTTGTTCGCGAATGGGGCCAAAGTCACGGCATCACGGCGGAGTTTCAATGCGTCTCGCGCAACGGCCGCCTTGCTCCCGATGTCGAGACCAATCTCTACCGCATCGCCCAGGAGGCCCTCAACAACATTCTCAAACACGCCTCGGCCCGCGAGGTCAGCGTCACTCTTAATCAGAATGGCCGCGAAGCGGTCCTCGTCATCGAGGACGACGGCCGCGGCTTTGATCCCGAGCAGACCGCGGCGCACGCGACCGGCGGCCTTGGCCTCATCGGCATGCGCGAGCGGGCCGCGCTCCTCGGCGGCCGACTCGAGATCGAGAGCCACGACGGCGGCGGCACCGCCATCTACGCCCGCATCCCAATCAGCTCCGCGCCAGCTCTAAAAAAAGCCGCGAAGTAGTTCCGTTGGTCATCTGAGGACCAGTTCCATCAAAAAAATCTAAAAAATGCGGGCTGCGACGTCGTGTTCTCAACCTCCGAGGTTGAGTGCTCTACCTCCAAGGTTGTGTACTCGACCTCCCAGGTTGTGTACTCGACCTCCCAGGTTGTGTACTCAACCTCCCAGGTTGAGTGCTCTACCTCCCAGGTTGAGTGCTCGACCTCCCAGGTTGAGTACAAAACCTCCCAGGTTGAGTACACAACCTCCCAGGTTGAGTACAAAACCTCCCAGGTTGAGTACAAAACCTCAAGGTTGAGTACACAACCTCCCAGGTTGAGCACACAACCTCCCAGGTTGAGTACACAACCTCAGCGATTTAATGCTCCGGATCTGAGGCAGAATTCAAGAAAAGGCCCGTATTTACTGCCTCAAACGAGAAAAGCCGCCTTGCGGCGGCTCTTCCCGGTCTCATAATCACATCCGATCCGAAGATCGGGCTCGAATGAAGGCCTTGATAATATCTCAACCAACTTTCCAATGTCCACTCCCACGGTGCGATGGATTCGCGGTCGCGGTCTGCTTGTCGGTCAAACAGTTCCCAAACCTTGCCAAATTCGCTTGAAGTTAGCTTCTTTTGCGTGTATAGTCCCTCAATCGCTTTAGAAAACTAGCAAAGACGACCCACGGCCGTTTGCGTGCAGTTTACGCAACGCTTCTTTTTGCCTGTTGCGTATCGAGGGGAATCCTGTTCGCGAGGATCGCTGCACGTATATGTCTATTCGCACTACCCGCTTTGTCGTTGTTACGACCATCGTCCTAGTTGTCTCGTCCATCGCTCTCGGAGCCGCTTACACCTCAAGCTCTCCGCTGCTCGCGTCGATAAAGGCATTCCTAAACGAAGAGGCAGCATCAACCACCTCGCAAAGCGCCCCCGCGCGCACATTTGCGAAAAGTGATCTGATCAACGCCGCGTATCAGCCGCTGGCACCACTCGCGGCAACACCGGTGCCAATGTCCTCGCAGCCGGGCCTGTCCTACACGGAAAATTTTGCTGACATTGCTAACTGGACCAATAATTTTGCGAGTGGAGTTGGTGCGAGTGCATTTTCTTCGGCCGCAGTTAATGCAACGGGAACTATTCCCGACGGGGTGAAAACAACGGTTTCGTCCGCGACATTTACGACTACCACGTCGGGCGGTGTCCAAAAAGGAACTGGCAATATAATAATGCTCTCGACCGGGTCGACCGACAACACTAGCTCAGTTGCATTTGATTTTCTAGCGGATTTTACAGGCGTGAATGCGGGAACGTTAAGTTTTGATTGGGCTGAGGTAAATAACAGCACTGGCGATAGAAAGGCATCGATCCGCGTATATACAAGCACTGATGGTACGACTTTTACCGAGCTCAGCGGAGCTGCGGTTCTTAACATCGCGAATACCGTAGCGGCCAGCGGCTCTGTTACGACTGTCACCTTGCCCGCGAGCTTTAATGGCGTCAGCACAGCGAGAATCCGGTTTTATAATTACAACGGGACCGGTGGTACAACTGGTTCACGAGCAAAGATCAGCATAGACAATTTGAACCTGACTGCGACTGCGGTCGGTGGCGGCAAAATGGTTACGACGCTCCCGGGCCAGACGTTCACGTCAGGTAGCGGAAATTCTGGAAGCGTGACGCCACAGACGGCTGGCGTGCCATTCAACCTGACGCTCACCGCAACATTGGCAGATGGCGTTACAACCGACACGACCTACACAGGCGCAAAGACGATCAACTATACCGGTCCGGGTGGAAGTCCGACTTACACGACAAGCGTCAATTTTACTAACGGCCAAGCAGCCAGCGTTCCGACTACGCTAAGCCTTGCTCAAACCACCACGATAGCCGCCTCCGACGGAACATTGACGGGTCTTGGCAGTTCCAGTCTCGTGGTCAATCCCGGAGCAATCAATTCCTACACCGTTAGTGCAGCGTCCCCTCAGCTCGTCGGAGCTCCGTTCACCACGACAGTCGCCGCTAAGGACGCTAACAACAACACGGTAACAACCGACAGCTCGACGGTCGTCACGATGACAAGCGCGTCGGGCAATATGCAGTTTGACAGTAACGCTGACCTTACCTTCGGCGATAACACCAAAGTGTTAACGAGCGGAGCGTTCACGATCAGTACTCAGGATAATGTCAGCGAGACCACGACCATTACGGCAACCGACGCAAACTCAAAGACCGGCACGTCCGGCAATGTAACGGTCGCCGTCGCAGCAAAATATCGAAGCAGGCAAAGCGGGAACTGGAACGATTTTAATACTTGGTCGGTAGATACAGGCAGCGGGTTTGTGAACGCCATTGCCGGCCAGACGCCGACCAATGCAGATGGAACGATAGAAATTCAAAGCCCTCATATCGTGACCGTGTCGGCGAGTGTTTCGGCGGATCAGCTCACGGTAGATTCCGGCGGGCAGATCACCATCGCGGCTTCTCAGGTTTTGACCATCGCGAACGGTGCCGGAACGGACATGGTCGTAAACGGGACCGTGGTCGATTCGGGCCAATTCCTTGCGACCGGCGCCACGTGGGCTGTGAACGGCGGGGGCACATTCGCCTATAACGCGACGACCGGCATATCGACGCCTCTCACTACCGCGACACTTGATCCCGCAAGCACATTTATTTATCGGGGCAGTTCAACGCTAAACCCAGTCCCATCGTTCTCAGGCAAGACGTACGGAAATCTAACTTTTGAAAGTACGGCCGGCGCTTATTCTCCGACAGCATCCGCAGGCGGCAGTCCACTGACTGTTAACGGAACGCTCTCAGTCGGCGGCAGCGGGGCCGGAACGGTCACCTTGACCTCGACGGCGTTCGTCTCTGCGATCAATATTACAGGCGGCGTGTCGATCGGCACCGGAGATACGTTTGCTGTCGGCGGCAGCATGGGGGTCGGTGGTAATTGGACCAACAATGGAACTTTTACACCGGGCTCGAATACCGTCACGCTCAATGGATCCACCGGCCAAACGATCACCGGCAATACGTCATTTTTTAATCTCACAAAATCCGTCGCGGCAGCGCAGACGTTCAACTTTACGGCTGGCAGCACGACAACGGTAACGAATGCACTGACTCTCAACGGAGCCGCCGCCAATCTCCTGTCACTGCGCTCGACAACGCCGGGGACACAGTGGAATCTTGTTGCACCTTCAACTACGACGGCCAGCTTCGTCGATGTCCAGGACAGCAATAACACGGGCACCGCGATCACGCCGACGAGCTCAGTCAATTCAGGCAATAACGTCGGCTGGAATTTCCCGTCGTCGGCGCAGACCGTCAATCTCTCCGTCAACACGAATTCGGGTTCCGAGGCGTCGGCGACGGCTGTAACGGTTACGGCGACGGCTTCGGGTGCGGTGACGGGCGATCAGACGGTAAGCCTTGGAGTCTCGGGAACGAACATTACGGCGGGTGATTACACACTTAGCAATTCGACGATCACGATACTGAATGGACAAACGACTGGCTCGGTGACGTTCACGATAGTCGACGACGCAGTCTACGAGGGACCAGAGACGGCGACATTGACCATCAGCTCTCCGTCGTCGGGTCTAACGCTTGGCACGACCACGACCCAAAACGTCTCCATCGCCGACAACGACGCTCCTCCGGCCACGATGACCGTCAATACGAACGACGATGTCGACAACGGGGTATGTCTCGTATCGCATTGCTCACTCCGCGAGGCGATCAATGCGGCTAATTCTAATGGCGATACGAGCACGATCAATTTCAACATCGCGGGCGGCGGCGTTCAGACGATCACTCCGACATCGCCGCTGCCGGCCATCACCGCACCGGTAACGATCGACGGATACACGCAGCCGGGAGCGAGCGTGAACACAGGAGCGTTTGGCGCGGCGGATAACGCCGTTCTGTTGATCCAGCTGAACGGTACAAGCGTTGGCGCATCGAATAGCTCGGACTACAGTCACAGTGGTCTGGCTCTTAACCCAGGCAGCGGCGGCAGCACGATCCGTGGTTTGGTGATCAACCGTTTCGCCGACGCCGGTATCGTGGTCAATTCGCTCGTGGCATCGACAACGGCAAATGGTAATTTTCTTACCGGCAACTTTATCGGCACTAACGCCGCCGGAGCCAGCCCGCTGCCGAACGGCGTGGGTATTATCATTAACGATTCGAATAACAATACGATCGGCGGCGCGACGCCCGCGGTGAGAAATATTCTCTCGGGCAATTTTGTTTCGTTCATTACTCCGAACACATTCGGCGACACGGCCCAGGTTGGTATCACCGGCTCCAACGCTCCGACGGGCAACGCGATCAGCGGTAACTACGTCGGTACCGACGCGACCGGTACGCTGGCGCTCGATGGCAGCAACAATCGGCGTGGCATTATGATTAAAGGCAATGCGACAGGTAACACTATCGGCGGAGCCTCTGCTGCTCTCGGCAATATAATTTCGGGCATAAAGGGAGTAGGTCTGGTGTGGTTGAGGGGCAGCTCCACCGCAACCACGGTACAGAAAAATCTCATCGGAACAAAGGCCGATGGCACCGGCTCATTAACTACCATCGAAGCAGTTAGAGACGATACGGCCGGGTCGAACGTGATCACCGCTAATACCATCAATAATGTCACCAGCAGCCCAGCGGTCCTCATCAACGGCGGCAGCAGCAATACGATCACGAGCAATTCGTTTACCGGCGATGCGAACGAATGTGTAAGCATCACCGGGACTTTGAATAATATCAGCTCCAATATTTGCACGAATAGCGGCACGGCCGGCGGCAGCCAGGGTGGGTTCGTGATAGGTGGTTCGTCGAATACTATAGGCAGTAATACCGTTACGAATAGCAATGCATTTGGCATGGAGATAGGAGGCAACAACAACTCGATCACTGGAAATACGATCACGGGTACCATTACGGATCCAAGTGGTTTCTCGCTGTCCGGAGAGGGCATATTTGTCGAAGGCACCGGCAATTCGATCCTTGGAAACTCGATCCACGACAACGGCGGCATCGGCATCGATCTGAACGGCGACGGCGTTACAACTAATGATGCGGGCGACCCCGATTCTGGGCCTAACAACCTGCAAAATTTCCCGGTCATCTCGGCCGGGGTCGCGAATCCGACCAATACCGTCTCCGGCACGCTTGATACGACGGCGAGTGGCGGCACGTACACGCTCGAGTTCTTCTCAAACGCATCGTGCGACGCCTCTGGCAATGGCGAGGGCCAAACATCGCTCGGGACGATGGTCACATCGGCGGTCGATGGCAGCGGTCATGTCGCGTTTGTATTCAATTCACCGACGCTAACGGCAGGGCAGTTCATCACCGCGACTGCGACCGATACCGGCGGTAATACATCGGAGTTTTCGCAGTGCTTCACCGTCAACGCTCCACCGCCGGTAATACCGACCATTGGTTCAGTCAGCCCAAATTCGGGTACAACGGCTGGCTTTACGAGTGTCACGATCACGGGAACGAACTTTACGGGCGCGACGTCGGTCCATTTTGGCGGCGTGGCAGCCGTGAGCTTCAACGTCGTCAATTCGACGACAATAACGGCACTCTCACCCGCACAGGGTACGGGACTTGTCCATGTCTCTGTCACGACACCGAGCGGGACAAACGTGCAGACCGCAGGCGATCAGTTTACCTATGCTCCGCCGGGAAGCCCCGTTGTTTCCAGCATTATTCCAACTTCGGGCCCTGCGGCAGGCGGGACGAGTGTGACTATCACGGGAGCCAACCTTGCGGGTGCGACCGCCGTAAACTTTGGCGGGGTAGCGGCTGCTGCGTTCACTGTAAATACGGACACCCAGATCACCGCGACATCACCGGCGGCACCCGGTGGTGGGACCGTCCACGTCACAGTCACGACAGGCGTCGGCACAAGCTCTCAGGTGGCGGGTGACCAATTCACCTACAACCTCACCAAACCAACAGTACAGGCGTCGAATATTGCGTTCAGCAACATCACTTCGCATTCGATGACGTTGAGCTGGACGAATGGCAGTGGGGCCGACCGTATCGTTATCGCCAGCGACCAGCCGATCACGTTCACGCCCGTCGACGGCACGAGCTATCCGGCAGCCACGGCTATTACGCCGCAGCATACGTTCGTCTTTTTCAACGGTGCCGGAAACTCGTTCGACACGTCGACGCTCCCGGGTGTCTCGCTGCCGGGCGGCACGACGATCTTTTACGAGGTCTTTGAATACAACGGCTCGGCCGGCTCGGAGAGCTATCTCACTACTACCGCTACAAATAATCCGAATTCGGCGACGACGCTCCCCGCCACCTACACGTGGAACGGCAGCCAGAGCACCGACTGGGGCAACTCTGCAAACTGGACGCCTCAGCGTAATAAAGGCAACGGCGACATCCTTATCTTCAATTCCGGCATAACAAACAATGTGACAAATGTTCCGTCGGAGACGATCGGACAGTTGACCGTGACGAATAACACGATCGTAAATCTGTCGACCAACTTCGCAGCACCGGGGACGGGCCAGATCTCGAGAACCGGAACCGCCGTGACTGGCATTGGCACGCACTTCACCACCGACCTAAAGGTCGGCGACGTGATATTCGGCAGCGCCGGAATTCTGTTCTCGGATGTTATTGCGATCAACAGCGATACGAGCTTGACGACGACGCAATCCGGAACCTCGCCGTCGCAGTCCTACTCCTACAACAACACGCTTACTCTTTCCGGTCAGGGTGGCACGGACCTCACCGTTGCCGCGGGCTCGCAGCTCAACCTGAATGGCGGCAATCCGAACAATCTACGGATCGCTCTCCAATCCGGTGTTACCGGTGATATCAGCGGCAACATGACCGTCTCAGGAACTGGCAATGTCGCTCACCGCCTGACAGCTCTCGATCCGGCAGCGATCCAATTTGAGAGCGGAGCCGTCTTTACATCGGGTACGAACTTCTTTGGCTCAGTGTTTGGAAACACGGCCCTAAACGCCGGCTCCGTAATTTTCAAGAGCGGCTCGACATTCGACTTCCAAAGCCAAACAGGCGGGTCTCCTTTCGGGGCGGCCTTCCCGAACGCGGCGGTCGTTTTCCAGACCGGCAGCCTTTACAAACACGAGAGCACGAGCGCGAATATATCGTTCAACGGCCGTAAGTACGCGAACTTTGAGATGAATAGCGCCTCATTTAATGCGTTCGCGGATGTCGTATCGTTAGCCCCATCGGAGATCGACAACCTGACGATGACTGCGGGCAATCTCAGTCTCAACTATGGCGGTGGATTTGCGCATGCTATCCACGGCAATGTGACGGTCAACGGCGGCACACTAAATATCGGCTCCGGCAGCACCGGCAGTGACACGCTGAGCATCCAGGGCAATATCGCCGTAAACAGCGGCTCTCTAAACTTCAATCCGACAACAACCGGAACAGCGACATTCAATGGCTCCTCGGCACAGACGATCTCAGGTGCGGGGGTGCTGACATCCAACAGCTTCCAGGGCGTGACCGTGGATGATCCAGGCCTGACGCTGAATCGCAATGTCACATTGGGCGGTCCGCTGGCGTTGACGAATGGTCTCGTCTCGACCGGCGCCAACACTCTCGCGATCGGCTTGAATGGCAGCGTCACGCGTACCAATGGATACGTCATCGGCAACCTGCAAAAGAATTACGGCGTCACCGGCTCAAAGACTTTTGAGGTTGGCACCGCGAATGGTTATTCGCCGGTCGACGTCAATGTCACTAATCTCGCGGCCGGCCCGGCTCCGTTCTCGGCGAGTGCTGTTCAGTTAACTGAGCCGCATATTTTTAACCCGGCTAAGGCACTGTCTCGCTACTGGGTGCTCGCAGGTCCGACGATCACCGCCGATCTGACGTTCCATTATTTAGATACGGACATTCCCGGGACGGCGACCGAGGGTAACTTCGTGCTCGGCAACTTTAACGGTGGGTGGTCCGCTCCGGGCGGCACGGTGAATACCGCTGCTAACTCGGCGACGATCACAGGCGTCACATCATTTGGTGACTGGACGCTTGCGGAGCCGACCGCCATCGCGGCACCGCCATCGGTCTCGACAACGGCAGCGACTGGCATTACGCACTCATCCGCAACACTCAACGGAAGCGCGAATCCTAATACTGCTGCGACAACCGCCTACTTCCGCTATGACACTACCAGTCCGGGCACTTGCAATGACACGTTCGGCATAAAGACAGCCGACCAGAATCTTGGAAATGGCACTTCGATCGTGCCGTTATCGCAGGCAGTGGGATCGTTGACACCGTCGACGACGTATTTCTTCTGTGCGGTGGCATCAAACGTCGGCGGGAAGAGTTTTGGGACCGTGCAGCAGTTCACGCCCACAAACGCAGCTCCCGTCGCCCAAAACACCTCGCCGACGGTGACCACCGGCAATACGGTACACGTAACGATCACCGCGACCGACGGCGATGGTGACAACCTGACCTTCTCGGTTACGGGATTCCAGGCAAACGGATTTGTCACTCCATTCAGCTCGCCCGTATGCGGCGGCGGCACGTGCTCGACGTCCTTTGACTACATGCCAAATCCGGGCTACTCAGGACCGGACCAACTGAGGTTTAAGGCAAACGACGGCCATGTCGACAGTAACGAAGGCATTGTGTCGTTTACCGTCAACCCAGCCACGTGCGCGGCACAGCCGGCTGGAATGCTCGCCTGGTATCGTGGCGAGGGGAATGCTCTCGATTCCAGGGGCGGCAATAACGGCATCCTCCAGAATGGCGTGAGCTTTGGAGCGGGCAAGGTCGGCAGTGCGTTCACATTCAACGGAACGAATCAGTCCGTTACCGTACCTGATTCTCCGAGTCTGCGTCCCACAAAGATCTCCGTCGATACCTGGGTGAACTTCACATCACTTGATTCGGTTGAGACCGGCGGGGCGTCACCTGGCGATCAGGTGCTGGCGTCTAAGGGGAACAGCTTCTATGATACGGCGAATGGATTCCAATTTACGTGGGGCCTGTCGAAACTGCGGCGTTCCGGTGTCGACAAGTTCTACCTCTGCCT
>Ga0068853_100001751_pt1 | contig 15924 bp, 13 predicted proteins | sample KBSCornC32_FD_65655 | JGI IMG/M metagenome (GOLD analysis project Ga0068853, IMG submission 65655) | Corn rhizosphere microbial communities from Kellogg Biological Station, Michigan, USA - KBS Corn C3-2 | ecosystem: Host-associated > Plants > Roots > Rhizosphere > Soil ...
GCCGTCTCGCGAACCACGCGGCCGAGATGCTCGCGCGCGGATGCGACGCTCTCGTGATCCCTGTTGCCGTACGTCGACTCCATGATCACGACGTCGGCAGCATCGCCCGGTGGAACCGGATCGCGGATGATCGACAGCCCCGCGCGACCGATGTCGCCGGAGAAGATCAGGCGGGATGTGGTCGAGCCGCTGGTAGTCTCGATCACGACGGATGCGGAGCCCAGAATGTGTCCCGCGTCCACGAACCGGGCGCGCACGCCGTCGCAGACGTCGAACCATTTCTCGTAGGCATGGCGCTCCATGAGCTCTTCGGCGCGCGCCGCATCTCGCACGCCGTAGAGCGGCGGTTCGACTTCCCGCCCGTGCCTGGTCAGGAAATCGAAGTCGCTCTCCTGGATGTGCGCGCTGTCCGCGAGCATGATCGCGCACAGATCCGCGGTCGCCGCGGTCGCATGGATGCGCTTCGAAAAGCCGTGGTTGACGAGAAAGGGCAGCCGGCCCGAGTGATCGAGATGCGCGTGCGAGAGCACGACGGCGTCGATCTGCTCGATCGGACACGGAAGCGATCGGTTCCTCGCGTCGGCATCCCGGCGGTGCCCCTGAAACAACCCGCAGTCGAGGAGCACGGTCCTGCCGTTCGCGCGAAGTATGTGGCAGGAACCGGTCACTTCCCGCGCGGCGCCGGCGAATTCGATCTCCATATCGTCTCCCTGATGAAACGAATGCGAGTGATGGCGCGCGATCAGCTCACGATACGGCTGGCACGCTCGAGCTGAACGTCGCCCCGCCGCGGGCATTGCGCTCGACCCACACCTGTCCCCCGTGTGCCTCGATGATGCCGCGCACGATGGCGAGTCCCATTCCGGTGCCGCGCACGCGCGAGCTCCGATGCGCCGTCCAGAATCTGTCGAAGATGTGCGGCACGTCGGCCTCGGGAATTCCCGGCCCGCTGTCCGCGACCGCGATCCGCACCCCGTCACCATCGGCTTCGGCGCTCAGTCGAATCTCTCCGCCGGACGGCGTGAACTTCATCGCGTTGCCGATCAGATTGCCCACCGCCTGATGGAGGCGATCGGCGTCGCAGGATATCGTTGGTAGATGATCGGGCAGGTCGGTGATGAGCGTGATCCCGTGTGCGCCGGCGAGATCTTCGAACGCGAGCGCCACCCTCGTGAGCAGCAGCACCGGATCTTCCGGGCGCCGCACGAGCGATAGTCCGCCCGCCTCGATCGCGGTGATGTCGAGCAGATCCTGGATGAGCCGCTGCGCCCAGCGCGCAGAATCCTGAATCGTCTGCATCGCCTCTGCGTTGCGAGCGGAATCACCGAAGCCTGCCTCCACCAGCGACGACGCGCACATGGAGATCGCGGCCAGCGGATTGCGGAGATCGTGGGAGACGACGCCGAGTACGTCGTCGCGCGCGCGAATCGCGAGCTGTGAGCGCTGGTAGAGCTGCGCATTGTCCACGGCGGATGCGGCACGCTGCGCCAACTCGATCGCGAGCTCCATGTCGGACTCGCCGTACGGCTCCCGATTCGCATCGCGCGCGAACAGGAGTGCGCCCAGCACGTGCTCGCGCGCCCGGAGCGGCACGATCAGCATCGAGGCGGGCGCCAGCCCGCGGAGGATCGCCAGATGGCTCTCGTCCTCTGCCGTGTCGACGAGCAGCTGATCAGTCACGTGGAGCAGCTCCGCCCTGCTGTCGCGAATGGTGCGCCGGGTGAGGTAGTGCGCCTGCGAGCGCGGATATCGGCGAAGGCGCTCGGCGAGCTCACGCTTGTCCGGGTCTGCGTGGACGACGTGCAGTCGCCGGACCGTTCCCGATTCCTCGAGGAGGTCGACGACGCAGTAGGTGGCGAGTGCGGGAACCACGAGTCCGAGCAGGATGCGAAACGTTTCCTCGTACGCCAGCGAGGAATGAAGAACATCGCTCGCGCGCGCGAGGAAAGCGATCCGCTCTCTCGCCTTCTCGGCTGAGGTGCGCGCTTCCTGTTCGCGAGCGAGCAGCGCCTCGCGCTCCACCTCCGCGCGCCGCTGCTCCGTGACATCCCGCAACACGGCCGTGAAGAGCGTTGCTCCGCGAATGTCGATCTTGGAGATCGAGGCCTCCGCGGGAAAGAGCTCACCGGTGATTCGCCGGCCCCAGATCTGCCCTCGCTGTCCCATCTCCTTCGCGTGCACACTCGAGTGCCGGAAGCGATCGAGATGCGCATGGTGAATCGCGCGCGCGTCTTCCGGGAGCAGAACGTCGAGTGGTTGGCCCAAGATCTCGGCGGCGGAATACCCGAACATTCGCTCCGCAGCGGGATTGAACAGGGTGATGCGGTATTCGTCGTCGGTGGAGACTATCGCGTCGGCCGCGAGCGAGACGATGCCGCGCAGCTTCGCCTCGGAATCACTCGCGTCCGAGTCGGGCGTCATGGGCGGATGGCTGGACTCGATGTCACGCTCCCAAGGTGGAGACACTCGCGGGAATCGACCAGCCCCGGCTACGCGCCGTGATCGGCGGCGAGCACCCGTCTCGCAGTCGCGAGCACGTGCTCGACCGTGAACCCGTACCGGTTCATCACCTCGGGGCCGGGCGCCGAGGCGCCGAAGCGATCCACACCGATGATGGCGCCGGCCGTGCCGACGTATCGCTCCCATCCGAATGGGGACGCGGCTTCGACGCTCACACGCGCTTTGACGCTCGGTGGCAGCACGGAGTCGCGGTACTCCTTCGGCTGGGCTTCGAACAATTCCCAGGATGGCATCGAGACCACGCGGCTTCGGATTCCTTCGCCGCTCAGCTGACGATGCGCCTGGAGGACGAGCGACACCTCGGATCCCGTCGCGATCAGAATGAGCTCCGGCAGCGCGCCGGGTTGCGCATCGGCGAGCACGTACGCGCCGCGCGCGGTCTCTCCGGCTGGCGCGAGCTTCGTGCGATCGAGCACGGGAAGCTTCTGTCGCGTGAGCACGAGCCCCACCGGTCCGCACGTGTGCTGCACGGCGATCCGCCATGCCTCGACCGTCTCGTTCGCGTCGGCAGGGCGAATGACCAGCATGTTCGGCATCGCGCGCAGGCTGGCGAGCTGCTCCACCGGCTGGTGTGTGGGTCCATCCTCGCCGAGCGCGATGCTGTCGTGGGTCCACACGTAGATCACGTGCGCCTCGCTCACCGCAGCGAGGCGGATGCCGGGTCTCATGTAATCGGAGAACGTCAGGAAGGTCGCGCCGTACGGAAGGATTCCACCGTGGTGCGCCATTCCATTCTGAATCGCCGCCATCGCGTGCTCGCGGATGCCGAAATGGATGTTGCGCCCCGCGTAGCCCCACACACCGCCGGATGTGCCCTGGGTGGGCGGCGTCTGCCCGTCCATCGGCACGTTCCCGCTCTGAAAATCACCCTTGTCCTTCATCGCCGTGCGCGTGGACGGATCGAGATCCGCGGAGCCGCCCACGAGATTCGGAACCGACTCGGCGAGCACCTGAATCGCCGCCGCGCTGGCATCGCGCGTGGCCATCTCTCCATCCGCCGGCGTGAAGACGGGAAGCTTCGCGTCCCACTGCGCCCTGAGCTCGCCCGCGATCGCGCGATCGAAGTCGCGCGCGAGATCGGGGTGCGCCTGGCGATAGGCGCTCATCATCTTCTGCCATTCCTCTCGCAGCTGCGTCCCGCGCGCGCCGACCTTCGCGAATTCGCGTTTCGCCTCGTCCGGCACGAGGAACTGCGCGTCCTCGGGCCATCCGTAGGCGCGCTTCGTCAGTCGCGTCTCCTCCTTCCCGAGCGGCTCGCCGTGCGCCTTGTAGCTGTCCACTCTGTTCGGGCTTCCGTACCCGATGTGAGTGCGCGCGATGATGAGCGATGGACGCTGGTCGTCGTCGTGCGCCTTCGTGAGCGCGGCATCGACGGCGTCGATGTCCATTCCGTCGATGTCCTGCACCTGCCATCCGTAGGCAGCGAAGCGGGCGCCGACATCCTCCGAGAAGGTGATGTTCGTCGTGCCGGAGAGCGTGACCTGATTCGCATCGTAGAGCACGATCAGCCGCCCGAGATGCAGATCGCCCGCGAGTGACGCCGCCTCGGCGGACACGCCCTCCATCATGTCACCGTCGCTCGCGATCACGTACGTCCGATGATCGACGATCTCGTGACCGGGCCGATTGAACGTCGCCGCGAGCCAGCGCTCGGCGATCGCCATCCCCACCGCATTGCCGAATCCCTGGCCCAGTGGACCGGTCGTGACATCCACGCCCGGAGTGACGCCGCGCTCCGGATGACCGGGAGTTCTGCTTCCCCACTGCCGAAAGTTCTTCAGATCATCCAGCGTGAGCGGATAGCCGGTGAGATAGAGAAGGCTGTAGAGGAGTGCGCTTCCGTGTCCGGCGGAGAGCACGAAGCGGTCGCGATTGCTCCAGTCCGGGTGCGACGGATCGTACCGCATGTGACGCGTCCAGAGCACGTATGCCATGGGCGCCGCTCCCATTGGCAATCCCGGATGGCCGGAATTCGCCTTCTCGACGGCATCGATGCTGAGTGTGCGAATCGTGTTGATGCACAGCTCGTCGATCGTCTCTGCCTGCGCTGTCATGTCGTGTGACTCTCCTTGCGCTCCATCAGCCGCCTCCACCGCAAACTGCATCTCGCTCTCGAAATATCAATACGCGACCATCGCTCAGCATTCGCGTTCGTCTTCGCTCGTGCCTGCCTCCGTGGGATTGTGCCACGGCCCGTTGGGCCCGAGCAGCTCGGCCGCCTCCCTGGGCCCCCACGTTCCGCAGCGATACGGAATCGCCTTGTGGTGATGCTTGAGCACGGGCTCCACGGCGCTCCACGCTGCTTCGACGGCGTCCTCACGAGTGAAGAGTGCGCCATCGCCGGCCATCGCATCGCTCAACAGTCGCTCGTACGGCGCCTCCGCACCCAGCAGCTCTTCGCACATGTAGAGCTCTTCCTGCTCGCCGACGAACTCCTTGCCTGGACGCTTCACTCGAGCGGCGAGCGCGACCGCGGCATGCGGCGACAGATGGAAGCGCAGATAGTTCGCGGGTCCCTCCGGCGGAGCCGAATCCGCAAAGAGTGCCGCCGGTGGCGGCTTGAGCTCCACCATCACCTCGGCCGCGGTCACGGGCAGACACTTGCCCGAGCGCAGATACCAGGGAACGCCGTTCCATCGCCACGAGTCGATGTGGAGCCTCACCGCGCAGTAGGTCTCGACGTCGGAGCTGCGCGGCACGTGCGGCTCCTTGCGGTAGCCGATGTACTGCCCGCGCACGATGTCGCGTTGGGTGAGCGGGCGCATCGCAGAAAGCACCTTCGCCTTTTCGGTGTGGACCGCGCCGTAGCCGCGCTGCGCCGGCGGCTCCATTGCCAGAAGCGCGACGATCTGGAAGAGATGGTTCTGCACCACGTCGCGGAGCGCTCCGGCGCTCTCGTAGAACGCACCGCGACCGTTCACGCCGAAGCTCTCCGCGAGCGTGATCTGCACGCTCGAGACGTAGTTGCGATTCCAGATCGGCTCGAGGAAGGAATTGGCGAACCGGAAGTAGAGGATGTTCATGATCGCTTCCTTCCCCAGGTAGTGATCGATCCTGAAGATGGAGTCCTCCGGAAACACCGCGCGCGCGACGCCGTTGAGCTCACGCGCCGACTCGAGATCACGTCCGAACGGCTTCTCCACGATGACGCGGGCGTTCCTCGCAAGCCCCGCGTTTCCGAGTCCCTGGATCACCGTCTCGAACAGCGCCGGCGGGATGGCGAGATAGAACGCGGGATGCCGCGCGTTGCCGAGCGCGAGCTTGAGATTCTGAAACGTCTCCGGATCGTTGTAGTCTCCCGACACGTACTGCATCAACGAGAGAAGGATGCGGAGCGTGCGCCGATTCACGGTGACGCCCGAGTGCCTGAGGCTCTGTGTCACCCGTTTGCGCAGCTGCGCTACACTCCATGGCGAGGCCGCCACTCCGATGACGGGAACGTTCAGCACTCCGCGTTTGACCATCGCGTACAGGGCGGGAAAGATCTGCTTGTACGCGAGGTCGCCGGTGACGCCGAACAGCACCAGCGCATCCGAGCGCGGCGGCCGCCCGTTCGTGTTGTTCATCTCGAGCTCCCTTCGTGTGCATGCGCGCCGAGCGCGAGAGCCGCGTCGACGATCGTTTGTGCTTCCGCGAGGATCCGGTCGAGTTGCTCTCGCCCTCCAAAACTTTCACCGTAGATCTTGTAGATGTCTTCCGTTCCGGAGGGGCGTGCCGCGAACCAGCCGGTCTCGGTCGAGACCTTCACTCCGCCGATCGGCGCGTCGTTTCCCGGTGCCCTGGTGATGATGCTCTGAATCTTCTCGCCGGCGAGCGAATCGCCTTTCACCTGCTCGGGAGAAAGCGCGCTGAGAATCTTCTTCTGCGCCGGCGATGCGTGTGCTTCCACTCTGCCGTTCGCCGGCCTGCCGAGCTCGCGCGTGAGCGCCGCGTACACCTCGCCCGGATCACGTCCTTCTCGCGCCGTGATCTCCGCTGCGAGCAGCGCTGCCGCAATGCCGTCCTTGTCCGTCGTCCACGTCTCGCCATTGCGGCGCAGGAACGTCGCGCCCGCGCTCTCCTCGCCACAGAACCCCAGCTCGCCCCTCGCGAGTCCGTCGGCAAACCATTTGAAGCCCACCGGCACTTCGTACAATCGCCGTCCGAGCTTGCCGGTCACGCGATCGATGAGCGCGCTGCTCACGACGGTCTTGCCCACCGCCAGCTCCGCGCGCCACTCGGGTCGATGCCGGAAGAGATGATGGATCGAGACGGCGAGATAGTCGTTCGACGGCATGAGCCCCGCGCTGCGGCACACGATTCCGTGGCGGTCGTGATCCGTGTCGCAGGCCACCGCGATGTCGAAATCGTCCTTGAAGCCGATCAGCCGCTGCATCGCGTACCGGGATGACGGATCCATCCGGATGCGGCCGTCCCAGTCCACAGTCATGAATCGGAACGTCGGATCGACGGCATCGTTCACGACCGTCAGATCGATTCGGTAGCGCTCCGCGATGCGCGGCCAGTAGTGAACGCCGGCGCCGCCGAGTGGATCGACGCCGATGCGGAGCCCCGCGGCGCTCACCGCCTCGAGGTCGACGACGCTCGCGAGATCATCCACGTACGCGTTCAGGTAGTCGTGCCGATGCGTCGTCGGTGCTCGCAGCGCCTGCTCGTGAGGGATGCGCTGTACACCCTGGAGCTTCCGCTCCAGCAGCTCGTTCGCGCTCGCCTCGATCCAGCTCGTGACCGCCGTATCCGCTCCGCCGCCGTTGGGCGGATTGTACTTGAACCCTCCGTCTGCGGGAGGATTGTGCGATGGCGTCATCACGATGCCGTCGGCCAGCCCGGTGGTGCGCCCGCGGTTGTAGCACACGATCGCGTGCGACACCGCCGGCGTGGGTGTGTACTCATCGTGCTCGGCGAGCATCACGTTCACGCCGTGCGCAGCCAGAACCTCGAGTGCCGTCGCGCATGCGGGCGCGGACAGCGCGTGCGTATCGATGCCGAGAAAGAGCGGGCCATCGATCGAATGTGTGCGGCGATAGCGGCAGATGGCCTCGCTGATCGCCAGCACGTGATGCTCGTTGAAGGTGCGGTCGAACGCCGAGCCGCGATGGCCGGAGGTTCCGAAGGACACGCGCTCCAGCCGCGCCGCTGGATCGGGGACTTCATCGTAGTAGGCGGCGATGAGCGCGGGCACGTCGAGCAGCATCCCGGCGGGTGCGGGGTGTCCTGCGAGCGGACTGATGTTCATGCTTTTCTGCTGAGCTCCGCCGCTGCCGCTCGATCCATCAGCCACTGTGTGCGGCCGCGCGTCGGTGCGATGAGCTGCGCCGGCAGCTCGCGTGAACGGCGAGGCCCTTCGAGGATGCGCTTCACCACGCGCGCTTTCGCGCCGCCCGACACCAGAAAGAGAACCTCTCCAGCGGCGTTCAGGACGGGAGCCGTCAGCGTGAGGCGCCACATCGCCACCGCCGGCACGTACTCGGCGGCCACCCATCGCACGACCTCGTCGGCTGCAGCGCTGCCGGGAAAGATCGATGCGGTGTGTCCGTTCTCGCCGACGCCGAGCAGCACGAGGTCGATGTCGCGTCCCGGCTCGGACGATGGCGGGCCGCTCGGCGTACCGAGCAGCTCGCGCAGCATCGCCTCGTACGCCGCGGCCGCGCGTGCGGGATCGTCCTCGCCGCGAATGCGATGAACGTTTTCGGCGGGCAGCGGCACGTGATCCAGCAGGGCCTCATGCGCCATTCGCGAGTTACTCTCCGGATCCGTGGGCGGTACGCATCGCTCGTCGCCCCACACCACCTGCACGCGCGACCAGTTCACCTGCGACGCGAGGGGCTCCTGCGCGAGCACCTCGTACATCTGTCGAGGCGTCGAGCCGCCGGAGAGTGCGACCACGAATCGTTCGCGATCGGCGATCGCCCGCGCTGCCGAGCTGACGAAACGCTCCGCTGCCGCACGAGCAAGTGTGGCGGCATCCGGCAGCACGTCGATCGATGGTGTCATTGGCGTCCGCGAATACCCGATCACGTTCCCGCACTCTTCTCCACGTGTCCCCCGAATTGTCCCCGCATGGCCGAGAGGAGCTTGTTCTGGAAGTCTGCCTCGCCGCGCGAAGTGAAGCGCGAGAACAGCGCGGCCGAGAGGACGTTCGCCGGTACGCCTTCGTCGATCGCGGCTTCGAGCGTCCAGCGCCCCTCTCCGGAGTCCGAGACGCGGCCCGCGAAGTGATCGAGCTCGGGATTCGCGGCGAGCGCCGCCGCGGTGAGATCGAGAAGCCACGAGGCGATCACGCTGCCGCGGCGCCACACCTCCGCGATGTCGGGAAGATCGAAATCGTACTGGTACGCAGAGGGATCGCGAAGCGGCGTGGTCTCGGCGTCCGCTTCGCGGGTGTTCTCGCCCACGTTCGCGTGTTTCAGAATGTTCATCCCTTCAGCGTACGCGGCCATGATCCCGTACTCGATGCCGTTGTGTACCATCTTCACGAAATGTCCAGCGCCGTGCGGACCGCAGTGGAGATAGCCGAGCTCCGCGGTGCTCTGGCGCCCGTCGCGCCCGGGCGTCCTGGGTGCCGAAGCCGATGGCGGCGCGAGCGTGCGGAAGATCGGGTCGAGGTGGCGCACGATCTCGGGCTCACCGCCGATCATGAGGCAGTATCCGCGCTCGAGGCCGCGTATGCCGCCGCTGGTGCCGCAATCCACGTAATGCACTCCGCGCTCGGAAAGGCGCTTTGCTCGAATGATGTCGTCGCGATAGTAGGAGTTGCCACCATCGATGACGATGTCGCCTTCATCGAGCCTGGGCACGAGCGCGTCGAGCGTGGCATCGACGACGGCAGCGGGCACCATCAGCCAGATGACTCGCGGCTTCGAGAGACCCGAGACGAGCCCATCGAGCTCGATCGCTCCTGTTGCGCCTTCCTTCGCGAGCGCCTGCACGGCAGCCGCGGCAGTGTCGTGAACGACGCAGCTGTGTCCGTCACGCATCAGACGCCGCACCATGTTGGCGCCCATGCGCCCGAGCCCGATCATCCCCAGCTGCATGTGATCCTCACGTAGTCCCCGAAGAGCGTAAGCTAATCGGCCGCCGTTACTCTCCGGCGCTCGACGGCCACGTTGATGCCGCACGTGAAAAACGGGCAGCGCCGGTTGATCGCTGCCCGTAGCGAATTGGACGTGTGCCCGCCGCGCTGCGCCGAACTATGGAGCCGCGCGCCGACCCACGATCAAGCGGTAGATCCAGAGCAGGATGATCGCTCCGATGAGCGACGCAATGAATCCGGCGCCCTGGCCCTGCCGATACCAGCCGGCCGCACGACCGATGAACGTCGCGATGATCGAGCCGATGATGCCGATGAGGATGGTGATGATGATCCCACCCGGATCCTTGCCCGGCATGATGAGCTTCGCAAGCGCACCAACGATCAGTCCGATGATGATTGCCCAGAGCACGAATGCCTCCGTCGTTAGCGGTGAACGACGCCGACGCCGGCGCCGATTGCGGCTGGCCTTGCACAGAGCGGACCGCTCGCGCGAGCCCCGGAGGAATGCTCGGACGAGTACGATGACGCGTGCTCAGCCATGCGTCATGACTTATCCTCGAACCAGTCGAAGCGATAGGCCAGCTCCGGCCCCTGCTCTCCTTCGTACGCGAGCTGTGCGATCAGCAGTGTGAATGGCTCGATGTACCGGGCGATCCGCAGTGGCCCTGCATCCACCGGCTCGAAGCCCGCGTCGCCGATCAGCCGTGCCACGATCTCCTTCGCGCGCGCATCGTCGCCGCAGTAGACCAGGCTCGGATGGCTTTCCTCTTTCCTCGCATCGAAGACCGCGAACAGCACCTCGCTGGGCACACTGCCGAACGCAGAGACGACCGCTGTGCCAGGCACCTTGCGAGCAAGCTCCTCAGCTCCCGAGGAGCTGTTGGCGACGACGAGACCCGTGTCATCCGCGCTCATCGGCAGCGAGCACGTCGCGACGATCTTTCCAGAGATGTCACCCGCCTGATCGAGCACGTCGTCCACGTTCGACCAGTGGACGGCGAGCAGGAGCACGTCCGCGTGCTGCGCAGCCTCGCGCGGTGTGCCCGCGCGCGCACGTGCTCCCGCATCGCGCGCGAGCCGCTCGAGCTTCTCCCGGCTGCGCGAGTAGCTGAAGACGACGTCGTGCCCGGCGCGCGCGAAGATGACCCCCAGCTTGCTCCCCATGAGTCCCGAACCCAGGATGCCGATCCGCATGTGACTGCTCCGTTGTCGATGGCAAACGACACCGCGAGATTGGAGCTGCGATTTGCGCGCCCGAGTCGAATGCAAAGTGCGAGGAACGCCACGATGAAGATCGAGCGAAGTGGCTCACAGCCATCTCCTGGATGAGGAAGGTGAGCGACGAGCAGTACGCGGCCGCTCGACCGTGACGGACGAGCGCATTCTCGTCACCGGAAGCGCGGGCCATCTGGGCGAGGCGATCATGCGCACGCTGCAGTCGCAGGGGCGCCGCGCGCGCGGCATCGACATCGAGGCGTCGGCGTACACGAGCGCAGTCGGGTCGATCACCGACGAGGCCTTCGTTCGAGATCAGCTTCGCGACGTCACCGCGGTCATCCATTGCGCCACACTCCACAAGCCACACGTGGAGACGCACGGCGCTCGCGAGTTCGTCGAGACGAACATCACCGGAACGCTGATTCTCCTCGAGCAGTCCGTGCGCGCCGGCGTGCGCTCGTTCATCTACACGAGCACGACCAGCGCGTTCGGGTCGGCACTGTCGCCCCCCGCCGGCGAGCCCGCAGCATGGGTGACCGAGAGCACGACGCCGATTCCACGAAACATCTACGGCGTGACGAAGGCGGCGGCCGAGAGCGTCTGCGAGATGGTGCACCGGCGCGACGGACTGCCGGTTCTCGTCCTGCGCACTGCGCGATTCTTTCCGGAGCCGGACGACGACCCCGCGATCCGATCTTCCTATTCACTCGCGAACGTGCAGGTGAACGAGCTGCTGTATCGTCGAGCGGACATTGCGGACGTCGTCGACGCGCACCTGCTCGCCGTCGAGCACGCGCCGGACATCGGCTTCGGCCGCTACATCATCTCGGCGACCACGCCCTTCTCGCCGGACGACCTGCTCGAGCTGCGGCACGCGATGCCCGAGGTCGTTCGCCGATACGTGCCAGACGCCGAGGCGCTTTTCGCCGAGCGGGGCTGGCGGCTGTTTGCGGGGATCGATCGCGTGTACGTGAACGAGCTGGCGCGACGCGAGCTGGGATGGCGGCCGACGTACGACTTCGCGTACGCGATCTCGCGCCTCCGCGCAGGATATGATCATCGAAGCGAGTTGGCGCGAACGATCGGCGCGAAAGGCTATCACACCGCGCAGCCCGCGAGCGGCGCGTATTCGTATCGGAAATAGAGAGCGCTCAGCTCGCGGCCCGACGCCTCGCCTCGGTCATGCTCCGCCGGTCGCGATCCATCCAGAGATGCAGCAGCGCGTAGGCGCGCCAGGGGCGCCACTTGTCGGCGCGTGCAACGATCGATGGCGGCGCCATCTCGCTGGCCGCAACCGGGAACGCGTCGGGCCACGAGAGTGCGCGCATGATGATCATCGTCGCCAACTGCTCACTCACGCCACTGATCGCGAGCAGCGCGCGCCGCGTGTCGATCGGGTCGCCGCCGGCGTGCAACTCGACGCTGCCGTCGACCATCGCCGAAGCGATCGCGACGAGCGCCTCGGCATGCGCCTGCGGGACGCCGAGCTCCTGGAGTCGGCACGCGCCTGCACTGGCCACGCGAGGTGCCGTCGGGAGCAGCCAGCCGAGCCGCGGATCCGCGCTCTCGCTCGCCTCGCCGAGCGCTTCGACCACGCGTTGCGCCATCGCATTCGCATCGACGTTCGTTCGTGGCCAGCCGCCCAGGAGCGTTCGGAACGCGACCTCGAAGCCGCTCAGCGCACCCGGTATTCGCATTCCGGGATGGCGCATCACGAGCTCGCCCAATCCCTCACCCGCGAGATGCGCGTCGATGACCGTGGGCTCGGCATCGAGGTCGAAGAGATGCCGCAGGCGCGCGAGGAGCGGCATCAATACGGGAACGAGCGAGAGCGAGATGTCGACGTCCAGATGCGCGCTGCCGGGTGCGCGCTCCTGTGGGCCGATGATGGCCGCGCCGTCGTCCGGCATCGTGGAGTCCTGAACGAAGATCACTCCGCGCCGTCCATCGAGCTCCAGCGTTCGTCCATACCGCCCGTCCTCCACGAAGTCGACGCCCGGCATCGCGTCGGCGGCGAGACAGTCGACGAGCGCGTCCCAGGCGAGAGGTGCGCGATAGGCGAGCGTGAGACGAAGCAGGTCGGCCGGCCCGGCGAGCACGTTCGCCGGGCGCACACGACGCGACCGTCGCAGCGCGCTCGGTGGCATCCTGTAGTGTTCCTGGAACACCGCGTTGAATCGGCGCAGACTCTGAAAGCCGCTCGCGTACGCGATCCTCGTCACCGGCAGCGACGTGTCGGCCAGCAGACGTTTGGCGAGCAGCAGCCTGTGCGTGAGCGCGAGCTGCACCGGTGAGACGCCGAGCTCTCGCTCGAATGCGCGCCTGAGGTGCCGCTCGCTCACGCCCATCTCGTCCGCGAGCTCCGCCACGCTGTGCCCGTTCAGCGCGCCGGCTGCCACTCGCCTGGCGGCGCGCTCCGCGAGGCGCGAGACGATCTCGATCTGCGCGCGGCCGGGAGCGAGCTCCGGACGACAGCGCAGACACGGACGATATCCTGCCTGCTCGGCCGCCGCCGCGGACGTGAAGAAGCGCCGTCGCTCGGGGTACGACACCCGCGCAGGGCAGACGGGCCGACAATAAATCTTCGTGGTGGTGATCGCGACGAAGAACAGTCCATCGAATCGCGAATCGCGCGCATCGCACGCGCGCGAGAGCACGGCCGCATCGAGCGCGCCATTCGACAACTGTGCATAGGAGATCGCGGACACGAGCTTAAGTTATCCCCGCGCTCGGGATCCGTACTCGCCGGATTCGGACCGCGAATCACCGTCCAGTACATCGATCGTCGGGACTGTTTCCTGCCTCATGGACTTGCCCCATGACTGAAATTCATCTCGAAGCGAAGGGAGTGTCGGTCTCGCTCACGGTGGACGATCTCGGTGCCAGCGTGACGTGGTACCGCGACGTGCTCGGCTTCGTGGCGGAGCGGGAGTTCGAGCGCTCGGGGATACCGTTCGCGGTGCGCATGCGCGCCGGATCCGTGGCGCTGCTGCTCACACAGGACAACGGCGCGCGAGGATCGCAGCGCACGAAGGGCGAGGGATTCTCACTCCAGCTCACCACGGCCCAGAACGTCGATGATCTGGCGGCGAGAGCGAAGGCGCACGGCGCCGCACTCGATACGGAGCCGGCCGATGCCTGGGGCGCGCGCGTGTTTCGCCTGCGCGATCCCGACGGCTTCCGGCTCGTGATCTCTTCCGAGCGATAGATCCACGAGAGCTCCGATTGCGAGTCCGAATGCGGCGCGCATGCGTCGGCAAACTCGCATAAGGTGGATTCGTTCGAACGAACCACGCTCACCCGAGCGCGGACTCGACGCCTCACCCTGTCGGAGAATCGCATGCGCAGAATCGTCTGTACGTTGGGAGTCATGGCCCTGGCTGGCTGTGGCGCGGAGCAGTCCGTTCAACCCGTCCTCGTAACGAAAGCCGCAACAGATCCGGCCATGTCGACGCGATACTCGATAGTCGCTCTTCCAACCCTCGGTGGTACCAGCCGCGGCAACGCCATCAATGCGCGCGGCTTCGTGGCCGGCTACTCGAATCTCCTCGATGGAACGCGGCACGCGGCACTGTGGGAAGATGAAAGCGTCACGGATCTCGGCACGCTCGGCGGCCCGAACAGCAGCGTCGCGTGGCCGGGGCTGAACAATCGCGGCACGGTCGCCGGAATATCGGAGACGGCGGATCTCGATCCACTCGCCGAGGACTGGAGCTGTTCCGTGTTCTTCCCGACGGTCACGCATCACGTATGTCGCGGGTTCGTGCGCACGGATGGAGTGATGCACGCACTTCCCACGCTCGGCGGCATCAACGGATTCGCCACCGGTGTCAACAATGAAGGACAGGTCGTCGGCTGGTCGGAGACGCCCGTGCACGATCCGACGTGTGTCGCGCCTCAGGTCCTGCAGTTCAGGGCCACGCTCTGGGACGCGAAGACGCTCGCGCCGACCGAGCTGCCGCCACTCCCCGGGGATTCGACGTCCGCTGCGACCGGTATCAACGAGCGCGGGCAGGTGATCGGCATTTCGGGAGACTGCGGTGTTGCCGTCGGCGCGTTCAGCGCGAGGCACGCAGTGCTCTGGGATCACGGCACGGTCACGGACCTCGGCAACTTTGGCGGCGCGGCTTGGAACACCCCGATGGACATCAACGCCGCCGGCGACATCGTGGGCTTCTCCGATCTGCCGGGAGATGCGGATGGCAACTCCAGAGAGCACGCATTCCTCTGGACGAGAAAGGACGGCATGCGCGACCTCGGCACCCTTCCCGGTGATCTGACGAGCGAGGCCGCCGGCATAAACTCACGGCGCCAGATCGTCGGCATCTCGTGCGGCGCCGTCGTGTGTCGCGCGGTGGTCTGGCTGAATGGCGCGATCTTCCCTCTCGACTCGCTCGCGAACCTTGCCCAGGGTGACAATCTGGGATCCGCCCAGGACATCAACGATGCCGGACAGATCACCGGCCGGATCAACCAGGCGAGCACCGGGAAGAGGCTCGCGTTCCTCGCGACACCCGTCGTCGATGAGAACGAGACTCCCTGATGTCGCTGCGATAGCCGATTGAAGAGCTCCGACTCGCTCGTCGTCCGTCGATCCTTCTTGCAGAGAGAGGGACGGCGGCGAGCGATGTTGGGGGCGCCGCGCGTAACGGCGCCATGTAACGGCAGAGGTCAGGGAGTTGCGCTACACGTCGGAGCTGTCGAACAGATACATCTGCACATCGTCGTCGTTCGGCGCCAGGCGCCTGCGGTCCAGAGCGCAGGCCCGACCCGCCTCCGTCGAGAACGCGTGCCGGATGGCGGACATGTCGTCGAAATACAACGTGCCGATGAGGTACGGCTCGGGGTCTCCGGCCAGAGTGGCGATCGGCCGGCGGCTCACTTCGTATCGGCGCAGCCCTGGCAGCGCCTTCGCCAACGGAATGTGCACGTTGAAGTAATGCTCATCGAACGCCGACGGATTCTCTGGTGTTTTATAAATCACGAGCATCTTCGCCATCATTGACCTCTGCAAATTTCCCGAGTAGAACGCGATCTGACGGTATTGCTCCAGAGTATGTCGCGTTGCTCCGTCTTCGTCACGAAGCTCGCTGGCAGCACTACAGCTCCTTCACATACCGAATCGTGTCCGCGCGGTACCCAGCGCGCTCGTA
>Ga0068853_100001760_pt1 | contig 15903 bp, 11 predicted proteins | sample KBSCornC32_FD_65655 | JGI IMG/M metagenome (GOLD analysis project Ga0068853, IMG submission 65655) | Corn rhizosphere microbial communities from Kellogg Biological Station, Michigan, USA - KBS Corn C3-2 | ecosystem: Host-associated > Plants > Roots > Rhizosphere > Soil ...
CACTGAGATCAATGGCCACACTGGTGTTCCCTTCGTGCGCTCGACGATGGATGACTCGCATAACTGGAACTGGACGATGATCGCCATGGGGTTTGTCGGAAAGGACCTCGACTGCGCGGATGCCTTATTGCAGGAGGGGGATCGCGACCCGAGCCCACGCGGAGCGCACATGCGTGCGCTCGGCCTGGCCATAATTCAAACAATGATCAAAGGCCTGCCTTCAGTGCCTCTTCCCGCAACCGGCATTGATCTCACCACTGGTCAGTCGTGGGATCACATTTGGCTCGCTCCCTGGTTGCGTAACGCGACTGAAGACATGCGCGTGTTGATGCTGGCCTATCGACGCGAGGCCAAACTTGGGCGCCCTCACCCTGAATGGTTAGCCTGGGTGCGCCAGTACTGTGATTGGCTCATCCTGCAGCAGCGCCCGGACGGCTCTTTCCCACGCCGCTGGAAGCCGTCGAGCAACGAAGTGGCTGAGCCCTCCGGCACCAGCAGCTACAACGCTGTTCCCGTGCTTGTGTTGATGTCGGAAGTGACCGGCGAGGGCAAGTACAGAGCATCTGCGATCCGGGCCGCCGATTACACCTGGACCGAGTACGGTAGCCGCGGGCTCTTCGTCGGGGGGGCCAGTGACAATCCAAATATCACCGATAAAGAAGCAGGCCTGCTGAGCCTTGAAGCTTTCCTCGCCCTGTACGAAGATTCGCACGACCCCAAATGGCTGGACCATGCCGAGGGTGCCGGCGACTTTGCAGAGAGTTGGATTTGGATCTGGAATCTCCCAATGCCGGCCGATGCTGACAATGCACAACTCCATTGGAAGCGGGGTGTTTCCACCGTTGGTCTCCAGGGCATTACGGCGCTGCACGCGGGCGGGGCGGATGAGTACCTGGACTGCGCCGTTGCCTTATACGCGCGGCTCTATAACTACGCCCACGACCCGCACTATCTCCAGGTGACGCGTTTGTTGCTGCATGACACCAAATCCATGGTGGCACTACCCGGTCGTCTGTATGACATGCGCGGGCCCGGCTGGCAACAGGAGAACTTTGGCCTTGGGCCTGGGCCGCACGGCAGGGGCGTAGGATCGCATCGCTTGTGGCTGCCCTGGGTTTCTGCCAATCACCTTCACGGGATCAACGCGCTCGAAGAGTACGACCAGGCGCTGTTCCAACAACTCACGGCGGCCGCTGACGAAGGCAGAGGAGGGGTGCAATGAAAGCTCTGAAGCGTCGCCGCGGGCTTGTGCCGAACCGCTCACTCTACATAAGCTTTGCGATTACCACGCTCGCGCTGTCTGTCTCGCTCACGCCACTCGGCGCGCGGCAGCCCTCAGCAGCGCGCCATGCAAACACATCCTCTTCGGACTCCGGGCAGGCTGGAACCACAATCGGCAACCAGGGCCCGGTGCTATCTTCCTCCGAGACCGCGCAAGGCGCCGTGTTGCTCCACTTTGCGCGTGCTGACGGAGGACTACGCCTCGAAAGGTCGGGGCGTGGAGCATTTGAGATAGCTGGGGTCGATCACATCTGGTCCCCGGCAGAAGCACATCTGGTCAACGGCGTCGTCGTGGTCTCCACCTCCCTTGTTCAGCAACCCATCGTCGTGCGATATCACTGGACGAGCAGAAAGACAGCAGCGCTGTTCAACGGCGCAAACATGCCTGCTGAACCTTTCCAAACCAATAAATAAATAGCGGAGTACGCCATTCACTGCTGAGGCCTCAAATTCGAAAACCGATGTCGGTTTCCGAATAGCGGTTAAGAGGAAACCTCACATCGTCTCATCTCTGTTCCCTGCGCTCTACTGTGCAGCGCCTTATATCCAGCAACCTAGGCACATTGAGCTCGACTGCGGTCATGGGTATATGGAATCTCCGCTTTTGCTTCCGTGAGTGGGCCGTTGGCAACCGGGAACCGGGTGCCGAAAACTTGACAGGGGAAGAGTTGCCGGTTATTCGACCGCAAGAAGTAGCTCCCCTCTGTTTTTGAGTGCGGCTCTATCAATTTGAATCGAAGGAAAACCTATGGCATGCTCAACAAAGGTTCGACAAGCAGTGGGATGTATACTTCGGCGCATCCGCATTCAAATGGAAATCCCCAGAGAGAGCAATTCGGAGAGGAATGCCTTATGAGACATCTTTCATTCACGATTGACCTTCCAATTGAGATGACTGCGCTGGCAGGACTTGCTTCGAGTGCTCTCTGCGGTCATGCACAGTCTGCCGCTATTCCGCACCGCCAAGTGATTGTCGCCGAAAATTCGACAATAAGTCAGAACCTGGCAAACGACGCAGCAACGGCTGGTTCCACCATTGTGACGCTTGGGTCTCGGCGAAGCTCTAATGCGGTTGATGCAAGTTCATTGGTCCCATTGAGATCAGTTGATGTGTCGAATCACTTAGTTATAGTGGCCCCGGCCCGGCCCGTCGGTATTTCATCACCGAACTCGGCACGCTCGGTGGTACGCAGAGTTTTGCTTATGCACTCAACGATAATGGCCAGGTCGTTGGAGAATCGTGGACCGTTGGTGATTCATCGAGCCATGCTTTCCTCTTCACCAACGGAAAAATGACTGATCTGTATCCCTTGAACAGCCAGGATATTCAGACTGTGGGCCGGCCATCAACAATGCAGGTCAGATTGCTAGTGGCGTCGTGGTCGATGGCGTTTACGTCCCAGCAATTCTTGATAGCGTGACCGGCAACCTCATTCTGATCGGCTCTCTTGGTGGCGTAAGCTCCCTCGGCTTCAAAGGAGTCGCGACGTCCGTTAACAATGAAGGGAATGCCACCGGTTATTCTTATCTCGACAACCTAAATCGTCACGGCTTTTTTTATGGCAACGGTGTAATGACAGACATCGGCTCTTTCGGTGGGTTCAGTGTAGGACTGGCGATCAATGATGAAAATGACATTGCAGGTTTCGCTTCGGACACTTATAACGGAGTGGCTCATGCGTTCGTCGATACCGACGGCGTTATGACAGACCTTGACCCAGCCACGGAAAGTTACGGGAACGATATCAATAACCAGAGCCAAATCGTAGGCCAATTCCTGACTGCAGATCAGACTGCGTTTCATGCTTTTCTTTACAGCCAGGGAAACTTCGCTGACCTTACCCCATCAGGCGGCCAATCAGCAATCGCAAATGGAATTAACAACGAGGGGCAGATTGTTGGAAGTCAATCCTTTGCTGACAAATTGCATGCGTTCCTCTATTACAACGGGCGGATTGTCGATCTCAACACCCTAATTCCGCGAGACTTCGGCTGGGAATTAATCAGGGCCTTTGATGTCAATAACCGGGGGCAGATCGTGGGTTATGGGCTGGTGCACAATAGATTTCGCGCTTACCTTTTGACACCGGCGATCAGTCCAGATCAGTGCAATTACGATGCCTGGAAGAGCTTCGGTTTCAGGAATCAAGGACAGTGCATTGGGTACGTCAACACCGGCAAATAGAAGAGGCAAGTGCGCCTTCCAGTCATTCCCGGCGTTGGAGCACAAGTCGCTCTGCGTTCTCAGCAATAATGACCCGTCACGCCACTCGCAATCGGGCATGCACACCGAGTTTGAAGGCGGTGGTTACCTAGAGTCGAAGAACGATCCCAGCGAGAGAGCGCTTGCCAACAACGGATCTGGCGTTTCCAGCTCTGGTGACATACCTTAAGAGCATCGAGTACTCATCACTCCTGATACTGCGTTAGAGCCGTGGTGACTTGTTAAATCAAGTGTGCCGAGCACCTTTCTTGTTAGACCTACTCCATCCCATCAACGTGCCGATCAACCCGAGAATGAGTGTCCCTTCAACAAAACCAACCGGCGCGACGTACATGGTGCCCAGGACGAGTGTCGCGGGAATGATCTTACCGAAGAGTGGCCACTTTACGAATACATGAACCCCAAGTGCGGCTGTGCAGAGAAACTGCCTCGAACGTGCCCGAATAGTACTCAATGATCTTTCCATCTGGTGGGCAAGAGGCGAATGCTCGGCGTTGGGACACTGACAAGAAATTGCTCTCAAAGCGAGTGTGGCGTCACCCCATTCACAACCGCTTTTGGACATCTCATCGTTTGCAGAAAGGCTTCTTTCACCTGTCCCACCCTAAGCGTCGATTCTCAAAGTCAAATGCCAGCACCCGCATACCTCGTGTCCCCAACGTGCCGTCGAAGTTGTCTCCTTCGTCTTTATGGTCATCCATGATGAACGCTATCTGCGGATCGAGTTTCTGCTCTCCGATATGGGAGATTGGAATTCTTATCTTTCGGCGGTGCAACTTGCCGCTCGCATCTTCCACGGTGTCGATCCCGTGCTGTTCAACGTCCGGCAATTGCACTCGGCTTTGGAAGAACATTAGATCCGATTGACCGGTATCCACAACTAGCCGCAGGTGTTGACCTTGCAGCTGCATTCCAATGCAAATGACCGGTTCCAGTGTTTCGAAAGGGGCAGACCAGCGCAAATTGTCGGGACGACCAAAGCGCAATTCCAAGGTTCGATAGTTGATACTGAAGCTGCTTTTGCGAAGCACGTCCATGCCAACGATGGCATCCAGGTGGCGCTGCAAAGCCTTCTCGAAAAAGGACAGGTCTTGGGACAGTACAGTTTGCGATTCGACCCGAATGGGCCCCAGTTCTAGAGAAGGTAATGAGACGACTTCCGTTGCCCTTGTTTTCTTAGAAAGATTCACTTTTCCAGGCCGTTTCTGCAGATTAAGCGCATTGGCAATTTTCCGGTCAACCACGCTTGGAGAAGCCCCCGTGTCCACCAGGAAGGTGAGGTTTTGCCGTCCCGCAATCGAGCCTTCGACGACAATTAGGTAACCCCAGTAAAGACGAAAGGGCAGCGTGGCCGAGTTTTCTGGCCTAGGTGCGGAAATAGAAGCGGGTGTCTGTGACCAACTGGCCGATAAGCACTCGAGAAGCATGAGCCCACCGAAAAGCAACCATTTCATTGGCGTTACCTCGTTCGGGGATAACGCCGAAGATGGAGCTAATAGGGATTACCGTTCAATCGACGGCACATAACTTGTTGAACGATTCCCTCTCAACTGTGATTCCGCTGTATACGGAATGTTAAAGGTGGAAGTAAAATCCACACTCATCCTGGTGCGCAGGGGCGTCTGTTGAAATGAAAGACGGCAGAGATGAAAGCATCATCCGATTCGGCCCTTTCGAGGTGGATCTGAAGATAGGAGAACTGCGCAAAGCTGGCGCAAAGCTTCCGCTGCAAATACAGCCATTTCAGGTCTTAGCCTTTTTCCTCGAACATCCGGGCGAATTAGTTACGCGCGAGCAACTACGGAGTCAAATATGGCCCAATGACACGTATGTCGATTTCGACCCCGCGCTCAATACTTCCATTGCGAAGATCCGTCTAGCGCTTGGCGACGATGCTGATCACCCGAAGTACATTGAGACACTGCCACGGCGTGGCTATCGTTTTATCGGCGCAATCGAAGCGGTGCGGGCAGAGGCGATGGATACGCGTGGCCGAAGAATTAGGGCACGGTGGGCTGTGTTTGGCACGGCTACAGTCGGTCTGCTGCTCACTCTGTTTGTATGGCGCCATACACTAACTCCGCTGCAATCCGAGTTGCCTCCGATCGAGGTAGTACCTCTGGTGGCTCTACATGGGTCGCAATCCTCTCCGGCCTTCTCGCCTGACGGCAATCAGGTCTCGTTTGGAGAGTACGACGGAGAGGATGGTGCAATCTACACCACTCTTATCGAAGGTCAAAAACCGTTGCGGTTGACTGTGAAATCAGGCGTTTGCTGTCCAACCTGGTCGCCGGATAATCGACAAATCGCATTTATGCGTTTCCAGAAAAAGGGATTCACCATCAACGTGGTTTCTGCACTTGGCGGTACCGAGAAGACCTTGTACACCGTGGAGGATGGATTACGCGGCATGTGCGCTCACATTGATTGGTCGCCTGACGGGAAATGGATGTCCTTTGCGCAGCCATGGATGAATGGATCTAGCTTTCGGATTGCGTTGATTTCTCTGGATGATCTGACGGTAAGGCTCCTGACCTCGCCAATCGCCCAGGAGTATGACTGTCAACCCGCTTTTTCTCCTGACAGTTCGAAGGTGGCTTTCGAGCGAGGCAGTATAGGTGGACTTGCGAAAGATACCTTTGTCGTTCCGGTTGCAGGCGGCGCTGTGCGCAGGCTCACCTTTGATAATGCGTGGGGTGGATCTCCTGCGTGGACCCAGGATGGCGCTGAGATTGTCTTCTCGTCCAATCGCGGCGGCCCAATGAATCTATGGCGGGTTTCGTCCACCGGCGGCTCGCCTCGGCCCGTTGCCGGTGTGAGCGCAATCGCATATAACCCGTCTATTTCGAGAAAAGGCAACTACCTGGCTTACGAACACGACACTGTAGGCAGCGGTATTTGGCGGATCAAACTAGCAGACAAAACACACTCGTCAGGAGATCCAGCCCAAATCATAACGGCGAGAGGGATGATCAATCTGCGACCCAATTTTTCTCCCGACGGAAACAAAGTTGTGTTTGAGTCCGATCGCCTGGGATTTTCAGATATCTGGTATTGCGACAGTGACGGATCCAATTGCGCACAGTTGACTTCGCTGCACGGGACTGCGGGCACAGCCCGGTGGTCACCGGACGGACAGCACATCGCGTTTGAATTTCAATCCCAACATTATTACGACATCTACGTGCTTGACATGCCGGACGGACGGCCTCGCCGGCTGCTCACTTTTCCTGATTCGGACAACGGCGCGCCGAATTGGTCGCGTGATGGAAAGTGGATTTATTTCTATTCCAGCCATGAGAAGGGATCTCTGCAATTATGGAAAGTGCCTTTTCAGGGGGGAGCGCCAGTACGGGTGACGAAGAACGGCGGTGTATATGCGGCAGAGTCCCAAGATGGTCGACTTCTTTATTACTCCAAGATGGAACAGCCAGGAATATGGAAAATGTCCTTGAATGGAGGAGAAGAAGTGCGCGTCTTGGATCAACCGGAAGGTTTTCGATGGTACAACTGGGCGCTTATGCCTGGCGGGATTTACTTACTCAACGATTCCGGTGCACAGAAGCCAAGGATCGAATTCTTCGACTTCGCCACTCACAGGAGCATTCTCATTCAGGTTATTGAAAGACCGGGAATCGGGGTGGCTCTCGCTCCTGATGGAAAGTCCCTGTTATATCACCGCTTCGAGTCGGAAGATTACGAGATTATGTTGGTCAAGAATTTCCACTGACATAATCCTACACACCTGATATCGCTTCGTAACGGTTTTACGAGACAGCGAACTTTCTCAAAGCGACCCCGATATGAATCCTCAAAAATCACTTGTATGCGGTAATGGGAGTATTGTGGACGACTGGGAGACTGGCAAGTTATTGACTTCAGTTTCCCAATCGCCGGTGATACGCTCACAATCGTTGTTTCAGCGAGGCAGTGCGTTCTCGGAGCGAAATGCAGTCCTCTAACAGTATTCTCATCCGGGTCCGATCGTAGGGAAGCAAGCGCCGATAACGCGCGCTACCTCTTTGCGGAGACACCCTGCCGCATCGCCGCCCGCTTAGCGATTGAAAACGGATTCCTGGGTCCAATGGAAGCCTCTGCTGACGAGCAGGAACTTGTCGCGGTCAGTCAATTGGAGCAGCATTTGAATTCTGCGGCCGTCCATCTCGCCATCCAAGATCAACTGGTCCTGGGCGGGGCGTTGGAAGGCGAAGGTCGCTTTCCAGCGTTTGTCGTCGCCTTTGGTGAGCTCGAGGGTTTTGTCGTTCATATTCACTGAGAGATTGTGAAAGGCGAACGAATCGTCCATCCGCTGAAAGGCCATCCAATCAGGGAAGTCGAAGACGACGCGACGCCAGCGGTTGCCGTCGGTGAGGAGCGGTTGACGGAGTTGTTGATCGATCGACATCTGGCTTACCTCCCAGATGCCGTAGAGTGGCGAGAGCGGTCTTCCGCCGCCCTGGATGTACCAAGCCTGTCGTGCGACGTTGGCGTTCATTCCGACGAGCCAGATTGCAAACACGACCTGCGCGGAAAGCGCGAGCCGGTTGGCGCGGCGCGTAGCAAAGAGTTGACCTTGACCGGAAGGCGCGACGGCGCGATTCAGGAAGAAGACATTGACGAGACGCGGAAGGTCCGGTGACAGCAGGAACAACGCCAGCAGAATAAGGTGGAACGAAAACAGTTTAACCGGCACATCGTAGGTCATATTCAGCATGAACACCTGGGTCATGTCGGCAAGGCAAATCAACGCCCCGAACGTGGCAGTACGAGGAATAATCAGCAGCAATCCTCCAAGCACTTCCGTACAGCCGGCGAAGATTTCATACACCTGGGAAGCACCCATGGAAGACCAGAGAATCCCCATCAGGGAGAAGTCGCCAAAACGCTCGATCAACCGGATGAGAGAGGGATAGGGCATCTGTGCCGGAATGACTTTCATCAAGCCGTAGTTAAGCATCTGTCCCGCGAGACAAATGCGAATGAAAAGCCGAAACCATTTGTGCAACGTGACGTAGCTTTCCCGTCGGCGGTCAAGAACAGACCAAATGCCTGCCGCGATGACGGCAATCACCAGCAGGCAAAAGGCTAATACCCAGCCGAACATATCGTCGCCGCTGCCGCTGTTGCCTTCGAAAGCCAGTGTCGCCCGGACATGCAAGATGTGGGCGGCGGTCCAAAGGACGATAGTACGCAGGGGCCAAAGCGTGGCTGGGTCTGGGATATCCGTGCCCTGGGTACCGGAAAAGAGGCCTGTAGTGATTTGCGTGGTGAGACAAAACAAACCGAGGTACACGGAGCAGAATCGAAAGGCAATCCGAGAGAATAGGTTCCACCGCGAAGTTTGCAGCTCAGGGCGGACAGGCGCGGTCAGGGTTTGCGGGTCCACTGGAGACCTCCCGTAGAAAGCCACTGAGATGCGCTCACGAATTGCGCTTGGCAGGAACTAAACAGGCTGCTGGAACATCTGTCAAGGAGAAATCTCGTGCACCGAAAGTGTCCCATTTCCAAGGAGAATCTGCACCAGTTTTCCGATCTCCGATTGTGTTGTCGCCCAATGGGGACACTGGCAACTTTCTGCCCTCAAATTGACAGTGGCCGGTGACTGGCCAATTGACGTGAGAATGATTGTCGCGCGAGTTTGTGACCATCGATCCCTGGTACTCGGCACGGAATATCTATCGCTTACTAAAAACCTTCATTCCCAACTTCTCACGCTGATCTGAGTTCAATTAGCGGCAGGCAAGCCGATTCGATGAATCAACGAACGATATCTCGGATCGGCGTGCAGGAAATCATAAGCCTTCTCGGTCTGAATCCAGAGAATCTGCGGTGAGTGCTGTTCGAATCCCTGCTCCAGCAGTGCGAGGGTTTGATTCCGCTCTCCAAGTTCCGCGTGCAGATGGGCCAGATCTACGGGAGAAAGGTAGTGGGCTTTCGCCTGCTTCTCAGCCGAGGCCAATCGCCACCGAACAAGTGCGCGATAGCCCCCCGCATGATAGGCGTGCATCACTGCATCCGCCGCTCCCGGGGCATTCACAGCTCGATAAAGACTCGCCCAGGCGTCAGCTGCTTCTTTGTACTTGCCTTCATCAGCCAGGCTAAGGGCTATGAAGTAGAGCAGCCGTACATCATTTGGAGCGTTCTCAAGCCGAAGACGGTCATCGGCAATCGCACCGTCATATTGGCGCAGGTTATAGTAAGTCTCCGCCATCCCCCATGGACGTGCAAAGGGATCCAGTTCCATTTGCTTTTTCTGCATTGCGATTGCATCTTGACCACGATCGATGGCAGTGAGAATACGGGCGCGGAGGTGATACGGCTCAGCAGCGCGAGGGTCGAGGTCAATTGCGCGCAGCACCTCCTGATCTGCGTGAATCCAATCCCAATGGCCCAAAAACAGCAATCCAGCCTTCGCGATATGAGCTTCCGGTAACGTGGGATCAAGCGCAAGTGCACGAGCTGCCGTCAAATCTCCCTTCGGATATGCAATGCGCGGATCATGGCTTCCATCCATCGTGCTGGCCCCATAACAGAGGGCTAACCCCGCCCATGCAGGCGCGTAATCCGTTTGAAGTTCCGCAGCCTTCTGGAAATCGACTTCGGCCTCTTCGAATCGGTTGGAGAAAAAAAGAAAACGACCGCGCAAGTAAGCGTCATGCGCATCTGGGTTCACGTAGGGTACCCCTCCGGCAACGGGAGAAGCGCTGCGCAAGTACCCTGTGATTTGCCGGGCCGCCTGATCGGGCAGCAGAGAGACTTCGCTGTTGCTGCGTTCATAGCTTTCGGCCCAGACATGCGTGTCGGTGTCAGCGCGGATGAGTTGCAGCGTCATGTGCACCTGGCCGGCGGATCGCGAGACCGAGCCCTCGAGGATTCCATTAACGCCGAGCTCATGCGCAACATCTTTAAGAGGCCGGTGCGTGCCTTTGAACCGCATCACGGATGTGCGCGACGTGATGCGCAAGTTTGAATCCTTGGCAAGCATGGCGATCAACTCGTCGGTCATACCATCGGCAAAGTACTCCTGATTGGGATCACCAGTCAGGTTTTCGAGTGGAATGACTGCCAGCGAGGTGATCGCCGGTCCGGCATTGCGATGGAGCAAGCGTGCGGCGAACGGATGCGAGCCAATGGTTAGTGAAAGGATTGCGGCGAGAACAGCAGTCGATGCGCCGAGCATGATCCAGAGCCTGAGAGACGCTGCATCCGGAGCAGGAGCTTCCGGCTCATCAGGCTCATTATCCGGACCGGGCACAGTCGCAGGAACTATCTCTGATGACGATGCGACCGCAGTGATCGGCGAGATGAAGCGATATCCCATGCCAGTCACGGTTTGAATGAATTGCGGATTCTCCGAGTCGTCGCGAAGGACCTGCCGTAGCTTGCGGATTGCGGTGTTGATGCCGTGTTCCGTGTCCACGAAAACATCGCTGGACCAGAGGCACTCGGCGATTTCGGTGCGAGTGACGAGCTGGGCCGTGCGGGACGCAAGCAAGATCAGCAACTCCATCGGTTTGCGTTCGACGCGCAAAGGCTCGCCCTTGCGGAGTAGCTCGAATGCGCCGCAGTCGAGTTGGAAATCGCCGAATAGATAGATGGGGCCTGGCACCTGAGAGCAGTGACCTCCTGCACTTGGAAACAAGGAATAGTCTGTCAGGAAATTCGGCGATTTGAAAGGTCTCCCGCTGCCACGCAGTCAGGCCGGCATCACGAGAGCAGCTCCAGCCGTGAATTCAACATCGCCGGGCAACGGTGCGAGGTTTCGTGCCTCGACAGCGACATACTCCGCCGACGTGCCGTCGCGGTACCAGTCCGTGAGGCCAAACACCCGCGGTGACAACCCCGGCCAGTTCGACTGAGAAGCCATCTTGATTCCGCCCGGAAAAGAGAACACAGTAAGGGGGGATTGGCAGCCAGGATCAACGCGGCAAGGGCCAGAATGAGGCAACATGAAGTCCGGCGACTACCCACTGTGCTCAAGTCAATCTCGGGCTGCAGCTCGCTGTGAGTTGAGCGCTCGAAAGAAAGATGAGTTCGAAGGCATTCTGGTGCGCTTTGTGTCCGCCGTGCCGTCTCTTGAGCTACACCAGAAATGTACGTGTCCGCATCCCCCCCTGGGACGATAGAATTTTGCACGTGCTTTCTTTGAAGCCCGGTGATTTCCCTCTGTCGTCGAATCGTTCCCGTGCCGCTGCTCGAGCATTGTTAGCGGAGAGGCAAAACGCCTATCAGCGCCGCGAAGTAATCATTAGCTATCGCGCAGAATCCCCTCACGTGACGGATTGGCGTTTCGACGTGAAGGAACACTCATCATGGCGCGATATCTCGATTCTCTCAGGAATGACCGTTGAGAGCGGTTTGCGGGCTCTCGTCGGCTTCTGGGTTCGGTGCAATTAGGAGTAGAGGCACCCCCTCCGTTGCGTTCGAATGAATTGGAGGGCGCGGCACTAAAGAACGGCACGGGAGCCAATCTGTGCGTTGGCTCGCGAAATTGGTGTATACTTTCCCCTCTCCCCCAGTCCTCGAAATGCCGGCCGAAGTTTATCTAACAGATTACTGCCCAGCGAGGAGGAACCATGATTCATTCCCGTTCGCTGCATCAACTCAGGTGCTGGATCTTTGCATGCCTGCTTGTTCTGGTGTTCCCGAACTGCGACAGGGAAGGAAAAGCACAAACAGCTCCCGCCGCGAGCGACATCAATACCGAAATACTGCGGCTCGGCCCTGCGCCACAGAACGGGGGCTTCGCGAGCATTCGTATGACCCGCGACTATCGCAACATCGCCATTGCAGGCAACAGTGGAAGTCGCATGGCGGCGTTTCTAAACGGCGTCGCCGGGCCGAACTACGATCGAATTCAGACGGTCCCGCCTGTGCTGAGCGCCGACGGCAAGCACATGGCCTACGCGGCAACCAAGAGCGGCAGCTGGTTTGTCGTGGTCGACGGCAAAGAGTACGGACCATACACGCTCCTGCCGATGTATGGCGGATTCCCGTATGGCGGCGCTCGCCCAATTCCCTGGCAGGATACGCCGCGCCGGCCGATCGTTTTTAGTCCGGATAGCAAGCATTTCGCATTTGTCGCGAATAAGGGACAGACGAATAGCCCGAACCCGCTTTGTGTGGTTGTTGCAGACGGGAAGGAGATGCCACAGCCAGCACAGATCGATATGACTCTCGGGCTTCAATTCAGCCCCCACGGCGATCACCTGCTGTGGGTTGTGCTCGGCAATGGTATGAACGGACGTTCTGTGGTTGTCGATGGGATTCCGGGACCGGGATATTCGGGTATTTACGAGCCGCAATTTAGCGATGATGGTCACCATCTGGCATACACGGCGCAGCGCCTGATGCCCCAGGGCGGCTCCCAGATAGTTGAGGTCTTCGACGGCAAGGAAGGACCGGCCATGGATTTGGTCGGGGAGAACTCGTACGGCAAGGGAGTGCTGGTGAGCCGGGACGGCGGGCACCTCGCGTATCCGGCCTATCGCAAAGGAACCGGAGGATTCCAATCCCAGACGCACGTAGCGGTAATCGACGGCAAAGTCATCCCGGACGCAAATCGAGTGTGGATGAGTCCCGACGGTAAGACGATCGCCTATGAATCGATTCCAACCGGAGGAAATCTAAACGGGACGCGGGCGATCCTGGTTGTCAATGGTAAGCCCGGCCTCGAGTACACCGCAATTGAGGATGTGCGGTTTGCGCCCGACGCCCACGTGATCTATACCGTCCTGGCGGCCAATGGAAAACATTTCCTAGTCGACGGGGAGAAAGAATTCGGGCCGTACGATTCAGTGGACAGCACCAGTGTGCGTTTCAGCTCCGACGGCAAGCACTGGGCGTTTGCATCGAGCGCGGATGGCCGCGGTTTTGCCACGTTTGACGGGCGCAAACTGACGGAGATCACCGGAGCGGTGCAGAATGCATCGCCTGCAACAATGCCATATCCGTTCGAGGCCAGTGATGCGCATGAGCAGATGTTCCAGTTCACAGCCGACGGGCATCTGCTGTATCACGCCAGCACCGGGCTCGGCAGTGGGTACATGAAGGACCACGAATCCCTTGGTTCCGACGGTCTGATGAGTCCCGATGGCCGACGCATCGCCATTGTGAAAGCGCTGAACCAGGGTTCATCAGGCGCCACCGCGCAGCTCACGCTCGATGGCAAAACCGGTCCGGTCTTTGGGCAGATCACCCGGATGGTTTTCAGTCCGGACAGCAAACATTTTGCTTATGTCGGCATCAGCAAGATCCCGGTTAACGGGAGTGGAAAAGAGGGCGGCTACATATTGGTCGTGGACGGAGTACAAAAGGGCGATTACCCCGAGATTTCCGACATTCAGTTCAGTCCCGACAGCGAACACTTGTTCCACTTTACGACAAGCCACCTTTTTGGTGGACCGGGTCGTGCCTACATGGATCAGAAGCTGTTCTTCACGTTTCACTGGTTGCCCGGTTACTTCGCAAAGTGGCTCGATGATCACCGCACGCTGCAGATCCTCGGTGGCAAATATGACGCGGCTACGTATCGCGCGGCAGATGACCAAATGTACCGTGTGCGCTATTATCTGCCGGGAGCAAACCGCAAGCAGGACACCGCGTCTATCGCCGGTCCGGCGACGGTGGATCTAGCGGAATCCAAAGTTATGGCCGGTGGAGGCGCCGCGCTAACATCGGCGGCAGGTTCACCGCCGGTTGCGGCCGCGCCCGTGACTTCGGCGGTAACACCTGCAGTTGGCAGCGCAGCAACTGCCGCCGTTCCGCCCGGGACTTCAGTGACAGTACGAATTGTTGACGTTGTTGATTCGGGGCAATACTCACCGGGCAAAACATATCGGGCCGTTGTCACGCAGGCCGTCAATGCGGGGACGATTCAAATCCTACAGAATACAGTTGCCCATCTCACCATCGTGCGCAACGGCAATGGGTGGGTCGCGCAGCTTGCCTCGCTCGACATCGCGGGCAGCCAGATAAACGTGAGCAGTTCGACCGCAAGCATCCAAAGCACGACGCAATCATCGATGCAGACCACGGCGAGAGCTTTGGGCAACGTCATCGGTGCGTTTGGCAGGCACCCTCAGGCAAACGGGGCGACCGCTGCCGTTGCCGCAGCGGCTTCTGGCGCACGCGTTTACCTTCCCCCTAGTACGGTGTTGACGTTTGTAATCGGTGGCTGATCTTCTTACTTCCCCACTGCCCCGGCTCCGACATGTGAGCCGCTGGACGAGGGACCTTCATAAAACGATTTCGATTCTCCCAACTTGCTGCCGGAAGCTGGTACGGAATCCACCCCACGAACTACCAAATACCGAGGGATAACCGATGCGTTCAGGCGACCACCTTGGACTGTACAGGCCGATCACTCGTCGCGATTTCCTAAGCGGCTCGGCCAAAGCACTCGCTGGAGCAGACGTGACGAGTTCGTGGCCAGGTCGATATTGGGCTCATGCTGCCACCGGCCAGCCGCGGGACAGCTATCCACCGACGCGCATGGGCCTCAGAGGGACCAGCGGCACGTCATGTAATGTGTTGAACGGATTGCGGCATGGGACCTCCTGGAGCACCGCCGGCGTTAATGACACCGCGGAAACCTACGATCTAGTTGTGGCCGGAGCAGGCATTAGTGGCTTGGCGGCAGCATACTTTTCAGAGAACTCGCCGGTCACTCCGCGCATTCTTGTCCTCGATAGTGAAGACGACTTCGGGAGCCACGCCAGGAGAAACGAGTTCCACATCGCTGGCCACCTACAATTAATGAATGCTGGAACCAAAGGATGGTGGTGTTCGCATCGGAATTAATGCGTGCTGCCTCGGCGTGCGAGCCCGCATGTTCGAGTAACTCCGAATAGGCGAGTTCACCTACGATATAACGAAAGCTGTTCGTTCCTTCCGTGATCTTCAAAATCGCCAGACCCTTTTGCATGCTGCGCTCGGCTTCGGGCACGTCGTGGTCCAGTCCCTGCGTCTTGCCCAGCAACAGATACGACCATCCAGTAATCGCGTTGCCCTCTCCCAATTTCCGGCGACACTTTTCCAGTGCAATAGAATAAGCAGCGACTCCTTCGGGGTATCTGCCGGGTGACGATGGCGAGCCAACCAGTGGTGGCGTCGATTTCAGACGCAGCGTAAGACTCGCGTTTGCCAGGAGAGCTTCTGCGCGAGCGCTCGCGAGTCGCTTTTCGGCCTGCTTGTACTTGTGGCGTTCAATCAGGATCTCCGCAGTGTGGGTGTGGATTTGCATCCTGATGCAACAAGCACCAAGTGTGGCCAGCCCTTCGGCGGGTAGGAGCCGGTCTTTCGCGGTATTCCCAGAAATTCGCTACCGATCCGACAGCGTGTAGTTTCGTCCATCGGTCGGAGGTCTTTCTGTTGAAGGACCAGTGACGAAGCGGTTG
>Ga0068853_100001761_pt1 | contig 15903 bp, 13 predicted proteins | sample KBSCornC32_FD_65655 | JGI IMG/M metagenome (GOLD analysis project Ga0068853, IMG submission 65655) | Corn rhizosphere microbial communities from Kellogg Biological Station, Michigan, USA - KBS Corn C3-2 | ecosystem: Host-associated > Plants > Roots > Rhizosphere > Soil ...
CACCGACCTCGAGGGCAAGCGCGTCACCCGCGACGCCAAGGACCGCCTCGCCATCTGCATCCAGCACGAGCTCGATCACCTCGATGGCGTGCTCTACATCGACTACCTCTCGCGCCTGAAGCGCGACCGCGTGCTGAAGAAGTTCGAAAAGGCCGAGCGGCTGTCGAAGCGCGCGAGCTGAGTTTCGGTTTCCCGCAGCCGGTCCCTTCTCCCGCTTGCGGGAGAAGGTGGCTTGACCGGAGGTCAAGCCGGATGAGGGTCATCCAAGCGATATCTGGTCCGACGTTCCCTCACCCGGCGCTGCGCGCCACCCTCTCCCGCATGCGGGAGAGGGGAACAAGGAGCCGCCAATGCGCATCATCTTCATGGGCACGCCCGAATTTTCCGTGCCCACCCTCCATGAGATCATCGCGGCCGGCCATGAGGTGGTCGCCGTCTATACCCGCGCGCCAAAACCGGCAGGCCGGGGGCAGGCGGAGCGCAAGTCGCCGGTGCACGAAACGGCCGAGTCGCTCGGCATCCCGGTCTTCACGCCGAAATCGCTCAAGGGCGAGGCCGAGCAGATGCTGTTCGCGAGCCACGATGCCGACCTCGGTGTCGTCGTCGCCTATGGGCTGCTGCTGCCCAAGCCGATCCTCGATGCACCGCGTCTCGGCTGCCTCAACCTCCATGGTTCGCTGCTGCCGCGGTGGCGGGGCGCCGCGCCCATCCAGCGCGCCGTGCTGGCCGGCGATGCGCGGACCGGCGTCATCGTGATGCAGATGGACGAGGGGCTCGATACAGGTCCGGTGGCGCTCGTCGACGAAATGCGGATCGGCCCCGACGAAACCACCGGCGAGCTCCATGATCGCATGATGCGCGTCGGCGCCGACCTCATGGGCCGTGCGCTCGCCGCGCTCGATCGCGGCAGCCTCACCTTCACGCCCCAGGCCCAAGAGGGCGTGACCTACGCCAAGAAAATCGAAAAGGCCGAGACCCGCATCGATTTCTCAAAGCCCGCCGCCGAAGTGCACAACCACATTCGCGGCCTTTCGCCGTTCCCCGGCGCCTGGTTCGAGATCGACGCCGGCGGCAAGCCCGTGCGCGTCAAGGCCTTGCGCTCAACGTTGGCCAAGGGCAGTGGTGCGTCCGGCACGGTGCTCGACGATCAGCTCACCATTGCCTGCGGCGAGGGCGCCGTCCGGCTGACCGCCGTGCAGCGCGAGGGCAAGGGCGCCATGGATGGCGCGGCATTCCTCCGTGGCGCGACAGTGACGCGGGTGCTTTGACCGGCGCTACCGGCCGAGGTTTTTCGCCACCGTCGCTGACGGCTCGCTGACGAGGAAGAGCGTATATTTTTCGAGCGGCCAGCGGCCGCCGTCGCGGACGACCTCGCCGACCTTCCGGCCCTGCGCGAAAAGCCCGTCCGGCAGCGCCGTAGCAGGCGTGACGAACAACGCCGGCATAGCGAGCGTCGTGGCGTCGAGCGGGGGCGCAAATTCCCAGCGCTCCGGCTCGTTGACCTCGCGCACGGGAAGCTTGCTGCCAGCAAACAGGAAATAGCTGGCCAGCTCCCCGGTCAGCCCGAAATTGCCGGAGGTTGCGATCCAGCGCGCCCCGTTTGCCGTCGCTACGCTGGCGATGTCGTACCGCAGCTTGCTCCAGCCGCGGGTCTCGGTTGCCGTCCGATCCGGACCGCCGAAGTCGAAGGGCTGCCACAGTGCCTGCGCGTAGATCGCGACTGTGATGACGAGGCCGATCAGCATCTGCAACCCGATGGTTGCCCCTCCGAGCCAAAAGATCCGCCGCCACAGGCCAAGGGCCATCCAGGCACCGGCCAGCGCAAGGCTCGGCCCGATCGGAATCAGCCAGTTGGCCTCGACATGCGCGTGGAAGGCGTGGAAGACGAAATAAGCGATGAGCGGCAGGCTGCTCCAGACCGGCAGCGCAAGCCCGCTGCGTCTGCTGTCGGCGGGCCGATAGAGGAACGCCAGGATGCCGAAGAGCGCACAAAGCAGCAGGATCGGCCCGAGATAGAGCGCCTGGCCGGCGAGCAGATCGATGAGGTTGCCGCCCCAGTTGGGATCGATCCCCGTCGTCACGGTGCGCTGGCCCTGGAAGCGGAACGATGCCCACTTGCGCTGGGCATTCCACCAGATCACCGGCGCGAACACGATGAGCGCCAAGGCTGCGGCTGCCCAGATCGGCCAGCGTACGAGCCAGCGCCACCGCGCGCCGTCGGCCAGAACGAACAGCAGCAGGCCCGGCGCCAGAAAGGCGTCGGTGTACTTGCTCCAGAGTCCAAGGCCCGCAAAGACGCCGGCAAGGAGCCACCAGGCGGCGCGTTCCGACACCATGAACTCGGCGACGGCCCAGAGCGTCGCCGTCCAGAATAGGGCCGAGGGCGGGTCAGGGGTCGTGATGAATCCGAGCCCCATCACCGGCGTAAGATTGTAGAGCAGGGCGGCGAGGCCGGCGACCGAGCGGTTGGCGAGCAGCACGCCCAGCCGGTAGAGCGCTGCGGTCGTTCCGAGTCCGCAGAGCACCGCAAACAGGCGCATGCCGAGCTCGTTGTTGCCCGCGAGCGCCCTGCCGGCGGCGATCAGCCAGGCGACGGCCGGCGGATGGTCGAGATAGCCGACCTGCAGCGACGTCGACCAGTCGGTGTAATAGCTCTCATCGAAGCTGAGGCCGAGATGCGCGCCGACCGCGAGACGCACCGCTGCGAGAACAAGCACGATCGCCGCAACCGCCGGCAGGCTGAGCCAGGGCGAAGGGGCAGCGGTTTCCGCAGGTGACGCCATGCCGCGAGAGGTATCGGCCGCCCCGCGCCCGGTCAACGCCGCCATGTGGACATCCGCTGCAGCGCCGCTATAACCCCGGCTTTCCCGAAAACCCGAGCCCATGCCCCGCTACCGCCTCACCCTCGAATATGACGGGACGCCGTTCGCCGGCTGGCAGCGCCAGGCCGACCGTCTTTCGGTGCAGCAGGTGCTCGAGGAAGCGATTGCCGGCTTTTCCGGCGAAACGGTCACCACCCAGGCGGCCGGCCGGACCGATGCGGGCGTGCATGCGCTGGGGCAGGTCGCGCACTTCGATCTCGCGCGCGAGCGGGACGCCAACCGCATCCGCGAGGCACTGAACTACCACCTGAAGCCGCATCCAGTGGCGGTGGTGGAGTCCGTTGCCGTTCCCGAGACCTTCGAGGCGCGGTTTTCCGCCGTGGCGCGCCACTACGAGTACCGCATCCTCGACCGCCGCGCCCGCCCGGCGCTCGAAGAGAACCGCGTCTGGCACGTGCCGACCCGGCTTGATGCGAGGGCCATGCACGAGGGCGCGCAGTACCTTATCGGCCAGCACGATTTTTCGACCTTTCGCGACAGCCAGTGCCAGGCGAAATCGCCGGTCAAGACGCTCGACCGGCTCGATGTGCGGCGCGAGGCCGACCACGTCGTCGTCACCGCCAGCGCCCGCAGCTTTCTCCACCACCAGGTCCGCTCGATCGTCGGCTCGCTGAAACTCGTCGGCGAAGGCCGCTGGGGCCCGGCCATGATGCGCGAAATCCTCGAAGCCGCCGACCGCGCCCGCTGCGGCATGCTGGCCCCGGCCGCGGGGCTGTATCTCACGAAGGTGGACTACCCCAGCGGCGAGGACCGCTCCCAATCCTCATCCTGAGGTGCGAGGCAAAGCCGAGCCTCGAAGGACCCTCGGCGATACACCGGACGTGGTTCGAGGCTCGCCTGCGGCTCGCACCTCACCATGAGGACGCTATTGGGTTAAGTCCCCGCGACCACGTCGGGCGGCAGCGGAAACACCGACCACACGAGTATGAGCCCGATCGCGACGCCGACGACCTGTGCCACGAGGAACATAGCGATCTGCCAGGGTCTGAGGGTCAGGATCAGCCGGGCGATGTTGATCTCGACGATCAGCGCCAGCGCGCCGCCGACCAGCACCACGAAGTCGCTCGGCACGCCCATCAGGGCGAGAATGGTTGAAACCGCCACGACGAAGAACGTCGTCCAGTTGTCGGCCACGAGATAGGGCACAAAGCCGTCGAGCCGGTTGAGCTGGCGCAGCACCAGCGCCGAAAACGCCACCTGCGCCGCAAACAGGAACGCGCCGATGGTGAGAAGGCGGGTCGCCGGCAGCGCGGCAGCGCTCGAATCCGCGTTGAGGTCGGGCATATAGGCGTTGACCACCATCGCGACCAGAAAGGCGATGAAGCTGCCCGCAAGGCCGCGTGGCGAAAAATCGAAACAGGCGGCGGCCCGGCGGTCGCCGGCAACGATCGCGGCGACGCCGCGTGCTGCCGAAATCAGCTCCTCGAAGAGGGTGGTGGGCCGGTTGGTCGACAACAAGATCGCTCTCCGCCGCGCCGGACGCGGGCGCTGCCAGCATGTAAAGACTGTCGCGCCGGGCGACAAGCCGCAGCCGCCCGGTTCGTGGATGAACCGTTTATGCCCGGAAAAACGCCGTCATGAAGGCGCGGTAGAGGTCGGTCAGCGCCGTGAGCTCGGCGAGGGGAATGTTCTCGTCGACCTTGTGGATTGTCGTGCCGACGAGCCCGATCTCGGCCACCGGGCAATAGGGTGCGATGAAGCGCGCGTCCGAGGTGCCGCCGCCGGTTGAAAACTTCGGCGCCCGGCCGGTTTGCGCCTCGATGACCTGGGCCAGGAGGGCAACCGTCCCGTCGGTCGGCGACACGAACACCAGCGAGGGGCGCTTGGGGAGCGAGAGCGCAATCGCTGTGCCGCGCGCATCGACCGTCGCGATCCGCTGACTGATCCAGTCTGCCAGGGTTTCCGGCGTCCAGGTGTCGTTGAAGCGGACGTTGAACTTGAGCCGAACTTCGCCAGGGATGACGTTGAACGCCTCGTTGCCGACGTCGATCGAGGTGACCTCGAGATTCGAGGGCGGAAAATGCGCGTTGCCGGTGTCGAGCGTGACGTTGTCCTTGAGCGCCATCACCACCGCGGCGGCGACCGGGATCGGGTTGTTGGCCCGCTCCGGGTAGGCGGCGTGCCCCTGGACGCCGGTCACCGTGATCACCCCGGAAAGCGAGCCGCGTCGGCCGATCTTGATCGAGTCGCCCACCCGCTCGACCGAGCTCGGTTCGCCCACGATGGCGAAGTCGAAATGGTGCCCTTGCGCCGCCGCCCACTGCAGCACTTTGTCGGTGCCGTTGACGCTGTCCGCTTCCTCGTCGTTGGTGATGAGGAGCGACATTTTGCCGCGGGCGAAATCGCCCCCCAGAATGTCGGCGGCAGCAGCGACAAAGGCCGCAATGCCGCTCTTCATATCGGCAGCGCCACGGCCGTAAAGCCGGCCGCCGGCCTCGGTCGGCTCGAACGGCGGATACGTCCAGGCCGCGGGATCGCCGGCCGGCACCACGTCGGTATGGCCTACGAAGAGGAGGTGCGGTCCTTCGCTGCCGATGGTCGCGAAGAGGTTATCGACCGGATACGAACCGTCGCCGTCGAACTTGAGGCGCTGCGTCTCAAAGCCGAGCGGTTTCAGCGCGCCTTCCATCACGTCGAGCACGCCGTCCATCTCGGGCGTCACCGATCGGCAGCGGATCAGCGCCTTGAGCAGGTCGAGGGCGATGTCGGGGGAGGGGGCGCGGTCGTGCATGGGGAGCCGTCATAAAGAACGAACGCCGGCATCACAATGCCGGCGTCCAGGTGCTGCGCTTGCGCTCTTTGGCGCGGCAGCAATCAGGCCGCGACGGCCGCGCCCACGGTCAAGGGATCTGGACCATACTGGTTGGGTCCGGTCGTCCCCTTGAGGAAACCCATCACCACCAAGAGGTAGATCGCGTAGATGCCGAGGATCACGCCGAGGATCATGTTGATCGGGCCGGGCGTCGGGATGGTCAGTGTGCCGACGGTGGTGTCGGTGTAGCCGATGCCGAGCGCCTGCGTCAGCAGGACGAGCACGGTGAGCCCGAGATAGATCAGGAGGTCCATCCCGTTGTTGTCACGGTCGTGCCGCCGCTTCATGCCGAGCGCCAGGATCGGGATCAGGAAGATCACGAAGAACACGAGGCTGATCCAGCCCGACTTGTGCATGCTGTCCGTAAGCTGCGCCGAGAGCGCCGCCGCATCCGCATTGGGATCGGCCAGCGCCGCCATGTTCGGCATCATGCTGACGCCGAGCACGCCCGCCACGATGAACTCGATGATGATGACGACGACGGCCATGGCGATACTGGCCAGCCACCATGTCTTTCGCCCGATGCGACCATCGCGCGACGTGTAAAGCGAAACGATGTTGTCCATAAACTCCCCCTTCAAGCCCAGGAGCAGCGCCCCTGCGCGCCCCACGCGCGAAGCACAGCTTAGTAGAGTCGGGGAGTCCTGACCAGCGACGACTAGGAAAGCCCTAGTCGCGCAAAAGTTCGTTGATCGATGTCTTGGAGCGCGTCTGCTGATCGACGCGCTTGACGATCACGGCGCAATAAAGATTGGGGCCCGGCTGCCCGTTCGGCAGCGGTTTGCCGGGAAGACTGCCCGAAACGACTACCGAATAGGGCGGCACCTTGCCCATGTGCACTTCGCCCGTCGCGCGGTCGACGATCTTGGTCGAGGCGCCGATGAAGACGCCCATCGAGATCACCGATCCCTCGCCGACGATCACGCCCTCGACGATTTCCGAGCGGGCGCCGACAAAACAGTTGTCCTCGATGATGACCGGACCAGCCTGCAGCGGCTCCAGCACGCCGCCGATGCCGACGCCCCCCGAAAGGTGGACGTTCTTGCCGATCTGCGCGCACGACCCGACGGTGACCCAGGTATCGACCATCGTCGCCTCGTCCACATAGGCCCCGAGGTTGACGAAGGACGGCATCAGAATGGCATTGCGGCCGATGAAGGCCGACTGACGGACGATCGCCCCGGGCACGGCGCGGAATCCCGCCTCGCGAAAGCGGTTCTCGCCCCAGCCGGCAAACTTCGATGGCACCTTGTCCCACCAGTGGGCGCCGCCCGGCCCGCCCTCGATCACCGACATGTCGTTGAGCCGGAACGAGAGCAGCACCGCCTTCTTGAGCCACTGGTTGACCTTCCAGTTGCCGTCGGCCTGCTTTTCGGCGACGCGCGCCTTGCCGTCGTCGAGCAGCTTTAGCGCCGCATCCACCGCCTCGCGCACCTCGCCTTGCGTCTGCGCGTTGATGGTGTCGCGAGCGTCGAACGCGGCTTCGATGGTCTTGGCGAGATCGGCGAGGGATGCGGGCATCAGGAGCTCGTGGGTGGCAGGGCGGGCGCGACACTACCTTGAGGCTTTGCCGAGTCAACCGCTTCGCCGGCCGCGTCGGGTAGCCTCGGCTTGTGGATCGCGGTGACCAGCACCACCGAAATGATCATCAGCAGGAACCACGAGCCGAGCTTTTGCCAGGAGACCAGTGTCCAGCCGGCCTTCTGCGCCGGGTACATCCAGGCGTGCGACCAGGTGCCGATGTTCTCGCCGAACCAGATGAAAAGCGCGACGAGGATGAACGCGATGAGGATCGGCATCCGCAAGCGGAACCGAAACACCCGATAGTACATGACCGTGCGCCAGTAGATGAGGCCCGTCAGCGCGAAGAGGCCGAGGCGCAGGTCCGGAATAAAGTGGTGGCTGAAGAAGTTCGCATAGATGAGCAGCGCCAGTCCTGCCGTCTGCCAGAACGCCGGATAGGCGGTGAAGCGGATGTCGAAGATGCGCTGGATGCGCGTCATGTAGGAGCCGACGGAGGCGTACATGAACCCCGAAAACAGCGGCACGCCGGCGATACGCAGCACGCTCGGCTCGGGATAGACCCACGACCCCATGTCGGTCTTGAAGATTTCCATCAGCGTGCCGGCGACATGGAAGATGAGGATGATCTTGGCTTCCTCGATCGTTTCGAGCTTGCTGAGCAGCATGGCCGCCTGCAGCGCCAGCGCCGCGACCACCAGAAAATCGTAGCGCGCGATGCCAATGCCGTCCGGCCAGACGACGCGCGTCAGCAGGATCAGTCCGAGGAGGGCACCGGCGAAGAGGCACGCCCACGCCTGCTTGAGGCCGAAGACCAGAAACTCGATCGCGGCGGCGGAAAGACCGGTCTGCGGCAGCCGACCCAGCACACGACGCGCCAGGGCGTCGATCGTCGCCTCGACGCTGGTGAAGCGCTCCATCCCTCAAAACTCCCCGGCGCCCGCCGCAAGTGCGATAAGGATTGACAGAACCGCTCCAAAATAAGGCGCTATGCCTCCTTAACCCGCCTCTGCCACACTATTCCCCCGACTGATCTGGATTTTCTCATGGCCAAGCGCCGCCACACGCCGCTCCGCTCCTCGGTGGAGGATCTCGATACCGCCAAGCGCATGCCGAGGACGCCGCAGACCGCGTCTGCCGCCTATCGGCTCGCCTTCACCGACGAAGAATTCATGACGTCCGAAGAGCTGCGGCCCGTCCGCCTGCAGCTCGAATACATGAAGACCGAGATGCGGCTTCGCGAGCGCGGCATCAATTCGACCGTCGTCCTTTTCGGCGGCGCCCGCATTCCCGAGCCCGGCAAGGCCGCCTGGGCCGCCCACAACCCGACGCAGAAGCGCAACCTCGAGGCCGCCTCGCGCTACTATGAGGAAGCGCGCCGCTTCGCCCAATATGCTTCGCTCACCTCGAAAGCCCTCGACTATCGCGATTTCGTCGTGGTCACCGGCGGCGGGCCGGGCGTCATGGAAGCCGGCAACCGCGGCGCGGCCGAGGTCGGCGCGCCCACCATCGGCCTCAACATTGTGCTGCCCCACGAGCAGGCGCCGAACCTCTTCGTCACCCCCGAGCTCAGCTTCAATTTCCACTATTTTGCGACCCGCAAGATCCACTTCCTGCTGCGCGCCCGCGTCGTCGCCATCTTCCCTGGCGGTTTCGGCACGCTCGACGAGTTCTTCGAAACGCTGACCCTCATCCAGACCGGCCGCATGGACCGCGTGCCGGTGCTGCTCTTCGGCATCGAGTTCTGGAACAAGGTCATCAACTTCGAGGCCCTGGCCGAAGCCGGCACCATCAGCCCCGAAGACCCCAACCTCTTCACCGTGGTCGACTCCGCCGAAGACGGCTGGAACGTCGTCCGCGACCACTACCACCTGCCCGAGATCGGCCTCGATCCGGTGACGGAGTAGGACCCGAAGTGGCAAAGCTCGTCGGCGCCAAGGCCAGTATCGCCAATCCTCAGCTGAGATTCTTCGAGCGGATCATCGGCGAGTGGCGGACGACCGGGACCCATCCCCTGTTGCCCGGCGCCACGGTGCACGGTCGCGTCTCGTTCGCGTGGCTCGAAGGCGGCGCCTTCGTCATCTGGCGATCCGAGGTCGATGACCCGCGGTTTCCGGATGGCGTCGCAATCATCGGCAGCGATGACGAGGCGGGGACCATCGTCGTCAGCTATTTCGACCAGCGTACCATCTCCCGCCGGTACGAGATCACGGTCGGCGATCAGGGCTTCACCATGGAGCGCATGGACCCGAAATTCCGGCAGCGGATGTCCTTCACGCTGGAGGCCGGCGATACGCGCATCGTCAGCAAGGGCGAGATGTCGCGGGCAGGCGGGCCTTGGGAGGATGACCTCTCCCAGACTTTCGAGCGGCTTCCTGACGATTCCTGACAGCGGCGCAACTCAGTCCAGCACCGTGATGGTCGCCCCCTCCATTGCGTAGCGGGCGAAGACAAAATCCCGGATGCCCACGACCTTGTCGCCGGCCCATTCGAGCAGCACGAAGTACTTGACCGGCCGGGCAGGGTCGTCGCCGTCATAGACCAGCATCGCCGGCCGGCCATCGACCAGCCCCGCGAGGAACCGCCAGTGCGGCCGCGAGGCGTAGTTGCCGAAATAGAGCGGCGTGCTCTTGCCGTCGCGGCGCAGCCGGTCGACGACGTCGAACTGTACGTCCTCGGCAAGCATCGCCCGGACGGCATCGAAATCGTGGGCGTTGAAGCGCTCGACGTAGGTCTGGAGCCGCTGCCGCTCCGCCGAGTCGAGCGCCGGAACCGGCGCGTCTTCGGCCTCGGCAGCCAGCGCCCGCAGCCGCTCGCGGCCGCGCTGCAACGCCGCTTTCACCGCCGGCGGGCTGGCGCCGACGATTTCCGAGGTTTCCTGCAGCGAATGACCCAGCACATCGCTCAGGATCACGCTCGAGCGCTGCGCCACCGGCAGGCGCATGAAGGTGCTGAGGCTCGCGGCGACGATCTGCCGGTCGTCGATCGGGTTGCGCGCGTCCGCGACCATGTCGGGATCCTCCTCCGCGCCTCGGGCTTCCTCGCGCGCCCGGCGGCGGAGGAAATCCAGCGCTGCGTGATGGGCGATGCGAAACAGCCAGCCTTCGGGATTGGCGATCGGCTGGGCGGCGGGCGCCGCCTGCATGGCCTTGAGCAGCGTCTCCTGCAGCACGTCCTCGCCATCGATCACCGACCCCGTCATGCGGGCGCAGTACCGGTGAAGGCGCGGCCGCAGCTCACCCATCACCTGCTCGATCGGTTTTTCGGGCGGACCCGCTGGCGGCTGGCCGGTGGTGCTCGACATGGTGGTTTCCCCTGGGGCGTCCATGACTATGCGCTCTCCCCCGAACCGGACAAGGCTGCAGCACCCGTCGCGAGCGTCGCCTTGCGCGGCCGGGCGCGCAGCAGCACGAGGCCGGACGCCGCTCCGGCAAGCGACAGCAGCGCGGCGACGCCCATCGCGGCCGCGAAGCCCCGGCTGAACGCCACCGGCGTTGCGTAGCCGCCGGCGCGGGCAAAGACCGCAACCGCGACGGCTACCCCGAACGCGCCGCCGAGCTGGCGGATCGTACCGAGCGTGCCGGAAGCTTTGCCGATGTCGGCCATCGCGACCGCCCCTACCACGACCTTCTGCGCATTGGTGACCGCAAGCGCGAAACCGAGGCCGGCCAGCACCATCGGCGCGATGAGCTCGGCGTAGGCCATGCTTGGGGTCGCGGTAAGGGCGATCCAGCCGAGCCCCACGGCTTGTGCCAGGAGCGCAACGCAGATCGTCGGAGCATCGCCGAGCCGCCGCGCCACGCCGACCGCACTTCGGCCGCCGACAACAACCGCCGCGCCCCATGGCAGGAGGCCGAGGCCGGTCACCAGCGGGCCGAAACCGAGCCCCGCCTGGAGGAACTGCGCCATGAAGAAGATGGCGCTCATCAGCGTGCCGGTGAGGAAGAACATCGCCGAATTGCCGGCCGAAAAGTCGCGGCTTTTGAAGAACCGCATCGGGATCATCGGATGGCGGGCGCGAAGCTCCCAGAGCACGAACAGCACGAGCAGCAGCGCGCCGCCGCCGAGCCCAGCCGTGACTTCGAGGCTTGCCCAGCCCGCCTCGTTGCCGCGCACCAGCCCCCAAACCAGCCCGAAGGCGCCGGCCGTCGAGAGCACGACGCCGGGGAGGTCGAGCGGCGCCTTGGCGCCGAACGTTTCGCGCAGCTTGGCCCGGGCGAGGACCGCGACCACGAGGCCGACCGGCACGTTCATCCAGAAGATCCACGGCCACGCCAATCCCTGCGTAACCACGCCGCCGATCGTCGGCCCGAGCACCGTCGAGAGCCCGGCCGTGCTGCTGTAGATGCCGAGCGCCCAGCCGCGGCGCTCGGGCGGGAAGGCGATGCTGATCTGGGCCAGCGCCAGCGGCATGACGATGGCGGCGCCAATGCCCTGAACGGCGCGCGCGGCGATCAGCCAGCCGATGCCGGGCGCTACGGCACAGGCCGCTGAGGCCGCCGCGAAGAGCACCAGCCCGGCAATGAACATGCGGCGCCGGCCGAACCGGTCGCCGAGCGCCGCCGCGAGGAGGAAGAACGCCGCAAAGCTCAGCGTATAGGCGTTGATCGTCCACTCCAGCATCTCGATCGAGGCGCCGAAATCCCGACCGATGCGAGTCAGCGCGGTGGTGACCACCATGGCATCGAGCGCGGACATGAGATTCGCAACCGATGCCAGGACCAGCACCCAGGTGGTGTTCGATTTGCCGTTCGGTTCAGCCATGATGTCTCGCCTTCACTTGTGCAGTGCAGGGCGCAAGCCATCACGGCGCGAGCCCTTCCGCTGTCCAAGACGAAGCGGCAGGGCCAAACGGACCGGTCGAGATGAAATAAACTTCGCGTCCGCCGCGAGGGCGGCACGAAGTGGACGCGGAACCCTTTTAGGGGGCGACCACCTCAAGGTCACCTGAGGACGTCACAGACCTAAAACAGCCGCGCGCCCTGCATCATGCCATAGGCGGTTTCCCGCAGCTCCCGGATGCCGGCCCAGTCCTGCACGACCCGGAGACCGAACAGCGGCCTGACGGCGCGCAGCAGAATCCGTCGGCGGGCGGACAATCTTGGCAGGACAAGATCCATCAGCTCGAGCGAGGCAAGCATCATCTCCTTATTGCCCGTTTCCGCCGCGAGCGAGTAGCTGCCGAGCGCCTGCCGGAAAAACCGCGGCGCAATGATGTCGCGGCAGAAGTAGCGGCGCAGCGCGACGTCGTTCGGGAACATCTCGAACAGCTTGTCGGCATAGACCATCGCCGAATTGGTCATCCGCACCGACCGGGATGCCGAATCCCCGTGCACCCGCCAGCCGCTCAGGCCCTCCGGCACGAAGACGTTGGTGTAGCCGGCGATGAACATCCGCAAGAAGAGATCGTCGTCCTCGTACCCCGAGAGCCGTTCGTCAAAACCCTCGACCGCATCGAACGCCTCGCGGGTGATCAGCGATGCCGAGGGCAGCACGTACATGTTCTGCCCGAGGCAGCTATAGATCGACCGCTTCGGGTGCTCCGTGCCCATCGTCTGCAGCAGCCGGCGAACATAGAGCCTGCCGGTCCGGTCGTATTCGTCGAGGTCGCTGTAGATCCAGCCGATCTTTCCGGGGCCCGAATAATAGCGTGCCGCGCGCTCGAGCGCCTGAAGGTGTTTTGGGTACCACCAGTCGTCCTGGTCGAGGAACGCGATGTGGGTGGCGCTCGACTGGCTGACCCCGTAGTTCCGCGCCGACGATTGTCCGCCATTTTGCTTGCTCAGCAGGCGGATTCGGGGATCGCGCTTCGCAAACCCGGCAACGATCTCGGGCCCGCCGTCGGTCGATCCGTCATCGACGACGACGATCTCCTCCGGCATTCGGGATTGGCCAAGGACGCTCTCGAGCGCCGCCCCGATGAACCGCGCGCCATTATAGAGCGGAATGCAAACCACTATCGAAATCGTCATTCAAAATCACTCCTCGATGAGGAAGCAGTCGAACGAACTATGCAAACACGTTGAGCCGGGCGGTAAGCTTGTCGATGTCACCTCTGAGATTGGCCGGAAGCGGCGGGTCGAGGACGGGCGCCAGCAACGGCCGGATCGCGTGGGCCGCCTGATCCAGGTCCCCGGCCCACGCATACGCCAGTGCTTCGTGGTAGACCGACCGCCAGACCAGATCCGCCTCGACGCTCGAGGTCTGGGGTGCCAGCGCAATCTTCTTCCGGCAGAGCGCGAAAGCGGCCTCGAAATGGCTGGCTGCGAGGCGATGGTTCTTCGCGCTCAGCAGCTGGAACATCCCGCTATAGTAGGTCGATGCGGCGATGCAGAACGGCCAGCGCGCGGCGAAGTCGTCGATGGAGTCGATATCGTCCAGGCGAGGCGCGAGCTGCGTCAGGTCGGATGTGTAGGCTGATGCCGCAATATCGTACTGCCCATAATCCATCGCGGCGCGGAACAGGCGGTAGCGAAGACCGATCTCGAGCGGCGAGCTCGGCGTGGCCCGGCGTAGCACCGCCCCATAATATTGCATGAGCACGTCCGGTCCGATGTCGCGCCGGGCGAAATCGAAGGGTGAGCGCGAAGCGTAGTAGAGCGTCGTCTCCCCGGACGTAACCCGCATGTGGGTGAGGCCGGCCGCCCGGAGCAGGCCCGCTATCGCCTTGTCGCTGAACAGGATGGTGTGGGCGCCGGGCGACAGCAGCGAGAGCAGGCGGCTCGTCGATTTCTCCCTGCGGATCGCGTCCGGGTTGGGGCTCGTGATGACGAGGATGCCGTCGTCCTTGAGGTAGGACGTGAGGATGCCGATGAACGCATCGGGATCGTAGATGTGCTCGATCACTTCCGAGCAATAGACGATGTCGTAGAGCGGTCCGCCCTCGTTCCTGGTGGCAAAGGCGGGGATGATGTCGAGCCCGAGTTGCTTGCGCCCGGCGGCGCCATACTGCGATGGCTCGAACCCCTTGACCTCCCAGCCGGCCAGCGTGCGCGCCAGGTCGAGGGCAAAGCCGAAGCCGCAGCCGACGTCGAGCATGCGGCCCTTGCGGCCCTCCGGGATGAGTCGGAGGACGTTGGCGGCCGGAAACTCGATCGAGGCGCCCATTTCCACATAGTCGCGCATCAGCAGATCGGGCGTGTGCTGCTCGTAATCGAGCTTGGGGAAGGGGTGGTAGAACGACGAGCCACACGCCGTGCACCCATAGAGCGAATGACGGCCGAGCGCGGTCAGCACCCGTTTCTTCTCGCCCGCGGCGCCGCAGGCCGGGCAGCGTATGGCGATCGTCGTGCCCCCGTCGTCGAAGGCCACCGGCTCGGCGGGATCTGCAACAGGGTCAGGGAAGGCCACCGGCTCCGCAGACTCAGCAACGGATGCGGGCGCCGGTTCGGCCGGCTGGTGGCTCGGATAGTCGCGCCCGCGCTCGAACGAAGAGGCCTTGGCGACCGGCCATTTGATCGCGTCGTCGCTAATGTCGGCGACTTTTCGCGCGAAAATCCATGAGGTCAGCATGCCGTCGAAGAGCGCCGTCTCGAGATGGCCGTGCTGGCGCTCCAGGGGATGGGCGATCATCTTGACGGGGCCGCACATGCCCGAGGCGAGAACCTCGAACCCGGTCTCCTTGGAAAACAGCAGCCGCATGCCGTGGTCGGACATCCGCCAGAAGTCGTTGGGCAATTCGTGGAGGGGATAGGCCTGCGGCGCCACATGGAGTGTCAGGCCGCCGACCTTGAGCACCTTGTTGATCTCGCCCGCGAAGAGCCACGGGAAGGCGAGGTGCTCCATCACCGCCTGCGCGTTGCCGATGACCTCGCTGAGGTCGACCGGCTCAGCCTTGAGGGTGCGGCGCCCCTCGCGCGACAGCTTGAGGATGGCGTTGATCAGCGCATCCATCTTGCGCGTCGACGAGCGGATGAAGCCGATCGCTTCCGGCAAATCCTCGGTGGCCGCGAGCCGGGCTTCGCGGGTGACCGCGTCTTCGTCATCCGGAACTTTATCGACCAGCGCCTGAAGGCTCTGCACGCTCGTTTCGAGCTCGCTGGTAAACCCCATGATGTTGACCAGCGGCGCGCGCAGGTCATGGGTGACGATATAGGCAAAGCGCTGGATCTCGTCGTTCGCCTGCGTCAGCGCAGCCGTACGGTCCTGCACCCGCTGTTCGAGGTCGACATTGAGTGCCGCCACCTCATCGCGCGCCTCCGCCAGTTCCCGCGTGTAGCGCAGCACGATGATCGCCGAGCCACCGACCACGCCGATGATGAGCAATCCGCCGACGATCGAGATCAACCTCAGCCAGTTGGCATTGGCGCGCTGATCGGCAACGCCCGCGGTCAGCCGCTGGTCGGCGTTGGTAACGATCTTCTGCAGGAAGTCGGTCGCGCGATCCATCGCCGCCTTACCGGCATTGGTGTTGACGATAGCGAGCGCGTCGGCATCCTTGCCGGCCGCCTTGAGCGAGATCGTTTCCGCTAGCTCCGTCAGCTTGGCATCGACCGTCGCCTTGAGGTCGCCACCGGATGAGTTGAGGTCGGGATAGGGCTGAAGAAGGCCAAGGAGCGCCGAAAGCCGCTGCGGGACGACATCCTTGGCCCGATTGTAGCGATCGAGATAATCCGGATTGCTGGTGAGGAGATAGCCGCGCTGGCCGGTCTCCATCGCCTGCAGGGAGGTGCGCAGATCGGAAGCCGC
>Ga0068853_100001762_pt1 | contig 15900 bp, 10 predicted proteins | sample KBSCornC32_FD_65655 | JGI IMG/M metagenome (GOLD analysis project Ga0068853, IMG submission 65655) | Corn rhizosphere microbial communities from Kellogg Biological Station, Michigan, USA - KBS Corn C3-2 | ecosystem: Host-associated > Plants > Roots > Rhizosphere > Soil ...
ATCCGCATGATTTCGTGGATCCCGCTGCTCGGCAAGAACGGCCTGATCAACTCGGCACTGCTGTCGGTCGGCGTCATTCATCAGCCGCTCGAATTCCTGCTGTTCTCGGATTTCGCGGTCGTAGTGGCCTACGTGCATCAGCTGACTATTTTCATGATCGTGCCGATCTTCAACGCGATGGCACGCATCGACAAGCGTACGGTCGAGGCCGCCCTCGACGCTGGAGCGAGCCCCCTCGAGATCATGCGCTACATCATCGTGCCGCTCAGCAAGAACGGCATCGCGCTCGGCTCGATCTTCGTGCTGTCGATCGTCATGGGCGACTTCTTCGTCGTGAAGGTCATGAGCGGCGGCGGCTCGGCATCGGTCGTCTCCGCATTGTTCGAAGACATCGCAGTGCTGCAGTATCCGCCCGCAGCAGCGGCTGCCGTCGTGTTGCTTCTGATCGTCGTGATCATGATCGCTTTGATCCTGCGCACGGTCGACGTTCGCAAGGAGATCGCTCGATGAGCGCGCCTTCCGCTGCGCTGCCGCGTTCGGTCGCACGCGCCCGCAACCGCGTTGCCGAGGGCGTCTCTCCGAAGCGGCCGTGGACCTTCTGGGTGCTGGCCGCGCTGTTCACGGCCTACGTGCTGGCGCTGTACGGCCCGATGCTCTGCATCTACGTGCTGTCTCTGCAGGACGTGCGCGGCGGGCTCGTGTTTCCCATGAAGGGCCTGTCGCTGCACTGGTTCATCGACCTGTTCACGCAGGTGCGCACCGGCGACGTGAAAGGCGGCTTCGAGCGCTCGATCGCGCTCGCGCTGATGGTCACGGTTCTGACGGTTGTCGGCTCGTTCCTTGCCGGCCTCGCGTTTCGCCAGCGCTTCAAAGGCGACGGCGTGGTGTTCTATCTGATGATCGGCAGCCTGGTCGCGCCCGGGCTGGTCCTCGGCATCGGCGTGGGCCTGCTGTTCCAGTATTTCGGCCTACAGGCCGCATGGTACACATCGGCGCTCGGGGCGCATCTGAGCTGGACGCTGCCGTTCGGCGTGCTGGTGATGTTCGCGGTCATGTCGCGCTTCGATCGCTCCTGGGAAGAGGCCGCACGCGATGTCGGCGCCACGCGCTGGCAGACGATCTGGCTGGTGGTCGTGCCGATTCTCGCGCCGGGCCTGCTCGCCGTCGCATTGTTCGGCTTCACGCTGTCCTACGACGAGTTCTCGCGCACTTTGCAGACGTCGGGACCACTCAATACTTTACCGCTCGAGATCTGGAGTATGACCTTGAACGTGACTTCGCCTTCTCTGTATGCGTTGGGCACCGTGACGACGATCGCCTCGTTCGTGATCATCGGCGCCTGCCTCGGCACGATTGCCTTGATCCAGAAGCGGCGCGCACAACGCGTCGCGGCCCACTGAAGGAGCGACGCGAGCCATGGCAACCGGCAAAGGCGATATCGAGCTCGCAGGTCTCTACAAGCGCTTCGGCGACACGGCCGCCGTCGACGGCGTAAACCTCAAGATCCCGGACGGCGCGTACTGCTGCTTCCTCGGCCCGTCGGGCTGCGGCAAGACCACGATCCTGCGCATGATCGCGGGCCACGAGGAGCCTACCGGCGGAGAAATTCTGATCGGCGGCGATGACGTCGTCGGCCTGCCGCCGGTCGAACGGCGCACCGCGATGATGTTCCAGTCGTATGCATTGTTCCCGCATCTGAACGTTCGCGACAACGTCGCGTTTCCGTTGCGCGTGCGCGGCCTCGACAAGGCTCAACGCTACAAGACGGCCGATGCGATGCTCGAGAAAGTGCGGCTTACCGAGCTGGCCGACCGCCTGCCCGGTCAGCTCTCGGGCGGTCAGCAGCAGCGGGTCGCGCTTGCGCGCGCAGCCATCACGGAGCCGCGCGTGCTGTTGCTCGACGAACCGCTCTCGGCGCTCGACGAGCAACTGCGCATCCAGATGCGCACCGAGCTGCGCCGCATGCAGCGCGAGCTCGGCATCACCTTCATCCACGTGACGCATACGCAGCTCGAAGCGATCGCGCTGGCCGATCTGGTCGTGGTTATGGAGAAGGGCAAGATCAAGCAGGCCGGCGCCGCGCGCGAGGTCTATGCCGAGCCGAAGGACCGCTACGTTGCCGAGTTTCTCGGCGGTCAGAATGTGCTGTCCGGGAAAGTCCGGCGCGTCAACGGCACCAGCCTGATCATCAGCGCGCCGGACGCGAACGACATCACCGTACCGCTGGACGGGGGTCAGCGCGCGATCAGCGACGGCGAACAGATCGACGTCGCGGTCCGCCGCGACGATATCGATCTGCGCCGCCCAGGGGCCGCCAGCGTCGGGGCGGACTGGAACACCGTCAACGCACGCATCCGTGCGATCGAGTACCAGGGATCGTTCGTGAAAGTCATGCTCGAACCTATCACTGGGGGAGAGTTCGTCGTGTACATGTCCGAGCGCCAGTTCTTCTCGGATCCGTTCGATACCGGCGACATCGTCGTGGCAACGTGGCCGGCAGAGCGCTCGCGGCTTCTCGCCTGACAAGAACCTTTGCCTGGAGACATCAATGCAGATCAATTTCAAATTGAACGGAAAGCCGGTTTCGCTCGCTGTCACGCCCGACGAGCTGCTATCGGACGTCGTGCGCGAGCGCCTGGACCTGACCGGCACGCACGTAGGCTGCGACACCAGCCAATGCGGCGCCTGTGTCGTGCATGTCGACGGCCTCTCGGTGAAGAGTTGCACGACGCTCGCGATCACGCTCGACGGCGCCAGCGTCACGACCATCGAAGGCCTCGCGAAGGGCGCCGCGCTGCATCCGATGCAGAAGGCGTTCACGGAGAACCACGGGCTGCAATGCGGCTTCTGTACGCCCGGCATGATCATGAGCGCGATCGAGTTCGCCGAGCGCAATCCGAAGCCGACGCCCGAGAGCGTGCGCCGCTGGCTCGAAGGCAACATTTGCCGCTGCACCGGCTATCAGAACATCGTCGCATCGGTCATGGCCGGAACGGCCGCGATGCATGCGAAAGGAGCCTGACCATGACGAATCCGACCGGCATCGGCGCGTCCATCAAGCGTAAGGAAGACCTGCGGTTTTTGACCGGCAACGGCAACTACGTCTCGGACATCAAGCGTCCGAACATGGCGATGGGCGTTTTCCTGCGCTCCCCGCATGCGCACGCAAAGATCAAAGGCATCGACGCCAAGTCAGCGCTCGCGATGCCGGGCGTCGCAGCGGTGCTGACCGGTGAGGACCTGAAGGCCGAGGGCATCGGCGGTCTGCCGTGCGCGTGGCCCGTCACCGGCAAGAATGGCGCGGCGACCAAAGAGCCCGCCCATCCCGCGCTCGCACAAGGCAAGGTGCGTTGCGTCGGCGATGCCGTCGCATTCGTCGTCGCGGATACGCTCGAGCAGGCACGCTCCGCGGCTGAGGCTGTCGAGGTCGACTACGACGTTCTTCCGGCCGTGGTCGGTGTGCTGGATGCGCTCAAGCCCGGCGCACCCGCCGTCTTCGACGACATTCCGGACAACGTGTGCGTCGACTGGGAGCTCGGCGACAAGCACGCGACCGAAGTCGCGTTCAAGAAGGCTGCGCACGTCGCCAAGATCAGCCTGGTCAACAATCGGCTGGTCGGCAACCCGATGGAGCCGCGCGCGGTCATCGGCGAGTACGACTTCTCGCGCGGGCACTACACGATGTGGAGCACTAGCCAGTTCCCGCACATCGTCAAGCTGCTGATGGGCAACTTCGTGCTGAACATTCCGCAGCACAAGCTGCGCGTGGTCTCGCCCGACGTGGGCGGCGGCTTCGGCGTCAAGCAATTCCACTACGCCGAGGAAGCGGTCGTGACCTGGTCGTCGAAGAAGGTCGGCCGGCCGGTGAAGTGGGTATGCGAGCGCAGCGAAGGATTCATCTCCGATGCGCACGGCCGGGATCACGTGACCGAAGCCGAGCTGGCGCTGGACGAGACCGGCAAGTTCCTCGGCCTCCGCGTCAACACGATCGCCAATATGGGCGGCTATCTGTCGACGTTCGGGCCGAACATTCCGACCAATCTCTACGGCCCTCTCTTGGCTGGCGTGTACAAGACACCGGCGATCTACGTCGAGGTGAAATGCGTGTTCACGAACACGCTGCCGGTCGATGCTTATCGCGGAGCGGGCCGCCCCGAGGCGACGTTCGTGCTCGAGCGCCTGGTCGACGTCGCGGCGATGGAGATGGGCATCGACAAAGCCGAGATCCGGCGCAAAAACATGATCACGCTGCCCGAGTATCCGTATCAGACGCCGGTCATGATGCAGTACGACAGCGGCGATCCGGTCGGTTGCCTCGACCGCGCGCTCGCGTCCGCGGACTGGGCCGGCTTCTCGAAGCGCAAAGAGGAATCGAAGAGCCGCGGCAAGTATCGCGGTATCGGGCTGTGCACGTACGTCGAAGCGTGCGGGCTGGCGCCATCGCGCATCGCGATCCGGCTCGGCGTGCGCGGCGGCCTGTTCGAGAGCGCCACCGTGCGCGTTCATCCGACCGGTCACGTGACCGTGCTGATGGGCACGCACAACCACGGCCAGGGTCACGAGACGACGTGCGCGCAGATCGTATCGAGCAAGCTCGGCATCCCGAGCGAGAACGTCGAGATCGTGTTCGGCGATACCGACAAGGTCCAGTTCGGGCTCGGCACGTACGGCTCGCGGTCGGCGGCGGTCGGTGGCTCGGCGCTCGCCAAAGCCGCTGACAAAGTGATCGTCAAAGGCAAGAAGATCGCGGCGCACATGCTGGAAGCGAGCGACAGCGACATCGAGTTCACGGATGGCGTGTTCGCGGTTGCCGGCACCGACCGCAAGAAGACGTTCGGCGAAGTCGCGCTGTCGGCGCACTTCCCGGTCGACTATCCGCTCGAGATTCTCGAGCCGGGTCTCGAGGAGCAGGCGTTCTACGACCCGGTCAACTTCACGTTCCCGTGCGGCGCACACATCGCCGAAGTCGAGATCGATCCGGAGACCGGTACCGTGCAGCTGCTCAACTACGTCGCGGTCGACGATGTCGGCACGGTCATCAATCCGATGATCGTCGAGGGCCAGATCCATGGCGGCGTGGCGCAAGGGGTCGGCCAGGCATTGTTCGAAGACTGCGTATACGACCAGGAGTCGGGACAGTTGCTGTCGGGCTCGTTCATGGATTATTGCATGCCGCGTGCCGACAACATGCCCGTCATGACCGTCGAGACGCACGTAACGGCGTGCACGCACAACGCGCTCGGCGTGAAGGGCTGCGGCGAAGTCGGCACGATTGCCTCGCCGGCAACGGTGATGAATGCAGTTGTCGATGCGCTTGCACATCTCGGCGTGACGCACGTGGATATGCCGGCGTCGCCGAACCGCATCTGGCATGTGCTGCAGAGTGCGGGGGCTGCGAGCAGGTGAGAGATCGTTCCTCCCACCCCATCCCTGCCCCGACCCTCCCCTTGAAGGGGGGAACACATACGGAATTTCTTAGCTTGAAAGGGATGTAAGAGGTTCGGCGAGCAAATCGGTAGAGCACACCCAAAGATTCGAGGACGTACGTTCCTCCCCCTTCAAGGGGGAGGCCAGGAGGGGGATGGGCAGAATTTCTATCACCCCCATCCCCACCCTAACCCTCCCCTTGAAAGGGAGGGAACAGTTCTGCCGGCGCTCTAAGCGCAAATTGATTTGATTGTCCTGAGGAGCAAGTATGAAAAGCTTCGACTACCATCGCCCGACCAGCTTGTCGGAACTGAATGCCGCGCTGGCCGGTGCGCCCGATGCGCGCCCGCTGGCCGGCGGCATGACGCTGATCCCGACGCTGAAGATGCGGCTCGCAACGCCGCCCGCGCTCGTCGACCTGCGTGCTCTGCCCGAGTTACGCGGCATCAGCGTCACCGCCAGTGCCGTTACGGTCGGCGCGATGACCACGCACGCCGAGATCGATCGCTCGACTGAGGTGCGCCGCGCGCTGCCCGCCCTTGCCGATCTCGCGGGCGGCATCGGCGATCCACAAGTGCGCAACCGCGGCACGATCGGAGGATCGCTCGCCAACAACGATCCTGCTGCCGACTATCCGGCCGCCGTGCTCGGTCTCGGCGCCACGGTGAAGACGAGCAAGCGCTCGATCACGGCCGAAGCCTTCTTCGTCGGCATGTTCGAGACCGCGCTCCACCCCGCTGAGATCATCACGTCAGTGAGTTTTCCGGTGCCCGCGGGCGCGGCGTACGAGAAGTTTCGCAGCCCAGCTTCGCGCTACGCACTGGTCGGCGTGTTTGTTGCAAAGACGTCGACTGGCGTTCGCGTCGCTGTAACCGGCGCCGCCCCGAGCGTATTTCGCGCGAAGACAATCGAGTCGGCATTGTCGGAGAAGTTCTCGACCGACGTGCTGGCCAATTTTCGCGTCCCCTCGGACGGTCTGAACTCGGACCTGCACGGCGACGCCGACTTCCGTGCTCACCTCATCAGCGTGCTCGCGAAGCGCGCGGTCGCCAGGATCGTTGCAGCAGGCGGAGCGCGTTGATGGCGGGCTCCACGGCGAGCCGGCAGCCTGCGCCGAAGATCGGAGAGCTCGCGCGCCTCCCGGCTAGCGATTTGATCGACGGCTATCGCAAGGCGCGCTTCACACCGTCGGAAGTCGTCGACGAAGTGATCGACGCGCTGGCCGAGACCGACGAGATCTGCAACGTCATGGTGACGCCGATGTTCGAGTCCGCGCGCGCCGCCGCCGCCGAAGCGACCAAAGCGTATCGGAACGGCAAGACGCCGGGCCGATTGGCCGGAGTGCCGGTAACGGTGAAGGATTTGATCTTCGTCGCGGGCGTTCCAGCGCGTGGCGGTGCACCAGCGCTCGAAGATTTCGTTCCCGAAGTCGACGCCGCCGTCGTGACCGCGCTGCGCAACGCAGGTGCGATCATCACGTGCAAGACCACCACGTGCGAGTCCGGCTACAAACTCACCGCGGACAGCCCGGTGTCGGGTGTGACGCGCAATCCGTGGCGCACCGATCGCACGAGCGGCGGCTCGAGCGGAGGTGCTGCCGCGGCGGTGGCGGCAGGCTGCGGTCCGCTCGCGCTCGGAACCGACGGCGTCGGATCGATTCGCGTGCCGGCTTCGTTCTGCGGCGTGTTCGGGATCAAGCCTACGTTCGGCCTCGTGCCGCGTGCGCCGGGATTCTTCCCACCGTCGTGGGCGTCGCTCGCACATACGGGTCCGATCGGGCGCACGGTGCGCGACGTCGCACTACTGCTCGAAGTGATCGCCGGACACGACGTGCGCGACGCAGCGAGCCTGCCTGTGAACGGCGTCCGTTTCGACGCGACACCCGGCTCGCTGCAAGGACTCAAGATTGCGTTTACGCCGGATCTCGGCTTTGCCGCAGTGTCGGCGGACGTGCGCAAGACGTTCGGCGAGGCAGTGGATGCGTTGACAGAGCTAGGCGCGTCCCTGGTATCCGACAATTCCGGCATCGATCCGGAAGTGCTCGAGCGCACGATCAAGCCGATCGCCTACACCGAGCAGGCGGCTGCGGTCCTCGGCCGCGAGGAGGCCATACTGAGGCGCTCCGATCGCGACTACAACAACGTGATCGCGCGCGGCCGAGCGTATCGCGGGATCGAGTACGTCGACGCGATGCATCGACGCACTCAGCTCAGGAATCGATTCGTGGAGCTGTTCCGGCACGTGGATGTGATGGTCACGCCGACGGTCGCGGTTACGGCCTTTGAGGCAGGTACGCTCGGCGTCGACCAGATCGACGGGCGCGCGGTCGATCCGCACCTCGGGTGGTCACCGTTCTCATGGCCGATCAATCTGGCGGGACTGCCGGCGGCCACGATTCCGTGTGGCTTCGACGGAAACGGTTTGCCGGTCGGTCTGCAAGTCATCGCCCCGTGGCTCGAGGAAGGGCGCATTTTTCGCGTCGCGGCGGCTTTCGAAGCGGCCCGTCCGTGGCTGCACCGCTGGCCGACTTTCAGCGCCGGCTGACACGACGAGCGCGGGCTGCGCCGGCGGCTGCGGTGCAATGACACGCGCGTCCTGCGAATCGGAGCCCGGCGCGTGCATGAGGTTGTGCGCGAGGTAGTCGTGCAACGCGGTGGCCGCCGGCGTCGGCGAGCCGGGCGCGCGGTAGAGCAACAAGTCGATCTTCGGCAACGGTGGAAAATATTCGTTGAGACCGATCTGCCGCATACCGGGCACGAGCGCGCTCTTGCACAGCACGGTGACCGCCATGCCCGCGAACACGGCCGCCTGCAGGCCGCCGACGCTTTCGCTGACGCAGGCGATACGCCACTTGCGGCCCGCGCGCTCCAGCCCCTCGATGGCGTGATCGCGATAGATGTTGCCGGGCGGTAGCAGCGCCAGCGGCACCGGGTTGGCGCGATGAATGTCGTAGCGCTCGCCCATCACCCAGATGAGCTGCTCCTGGCACACGACCTGACCGCCGCTGAAGTCGCGCATGCGCGTGACCAGCGCGATGTCGACCTCACCGCGCTGCACCAGTCCGACCAGCGGGGTCGACAGCGAGCAGCGCAGCTCCACCTGGATGCGCGGGAATGCCTGGCGGAACAGGGCAAGAATCGAAGGCAGAAGATACGCCGCGTAGAGGTCGGGCGTGCCGAGGATCACATGGCCCTCGATGTCGGGCGAGGACAGGCGGCCGAGCAGCTCGTCGTGGAGCTTGAGGATCGACTTGGCATACGACAGCACCATGTCGCCGTCGTCGGTGAGCACGGGGCGCCGGCTGTCCGGTCGGAACAGCACTTTGCCGATCGAATCCTCGAGTCGCTTCATCTGCAGCGTGATGGCTGGCTGCGTGCGTCCGAGACGTCGCGCGGTTTCGGTGATGCTCTGGGTTTCCACGACCGAGACGAACGATCGCAGCACGCGCACGTCGAGGCAGAAAGAGGTCATGGTCTCGCGCTTCCGTTCCGATGCACTGTCGGCAATGAAGGAACGCGCGAAAGTTCGTTCGTTCCGTCGTCAGCAGCCCGGCGAGGGGCGGCTTGCGTTTCTTGGGAAGGACGTGAGCGGGAATCGTACCACCTGATGCGCCGCGGTCAGCCGCCCGCCGCCAGCATACGCCGGCCGCGGACTTGGCGCGAGGCTATTTTGAGGCCCGCTCGGGGCCGCAAGGCGGTCGGTACGATTGCGATTTCTCGCCGAGCGCCGGATTGGAAGCCACCGTCGCTGAGCTGGCGCGCTCCATAGCGGTGCGATCGATGCGTTGCGCGGCTTGGCTTGGTGCACCCGTAAGGGAAAGATTTTCGGCGAGTGCCCGGCCTCGCAACGCTTCCAATGTGAGGGCGCTATCGATTCGCCATGATCCGCGTGCGCTCGGCACGAGGTGCGAGAGGCGCCGACCCGAGCAGCGGCTCCAGATCGGCGGCGGCGAGCGGCTCGCCGAAGTAGTAGCCCTGCGCTTCGTCGCACTGGAACTGCTGGAGGTAGGTGCAACGATCCAGACTTTCCACGCCCTCGGCGATAACGCGCAGTTGCAGGCTGTGGCCGAGCCCGATGATGGCCCGCGCGATCGCCGTGTCGCCCGCGTCGACGCCGATGTCGCGCACGAACGAGCGATCGATCTTCAGGCGATCGACCGGAAACCGCTTCAAGTAGTTGAGGCTCGAGTAGCCGATGCCGAAGTCGTCGACGGTCAGCTGCACGCCGAGACTTTTCAGCTCGCGCAGCGTGCCGATCACTTCGTCGACCGCGTGCATCATCATGCTCTCGGTCAGCTCGAGCTCGAGGTAGCGACCTTCGAGGCCGGTCGCACGCAGGGCGCCGGCGACGGTATCGACGATGCCTTTGCGTCGGAACTGCTGCGCCGATAGATTGACGGCGACCGTGATCGGCGGCCGGCCGGCATCCTGCCAGCGCTTGGCCTGCAGACAGGCTGCATGAATCGTCCAGGCTCCGATCGGGACGATCAGGCCGCTCTCTTCGGCCACCGGGATGAACGCTGCGGGTGACGTGTCGCTCCCGTCCGGCCGCTTCCAGCGGATCAACGCTTCGACGCCGAAGATCCGGCCGGTGCGCAGATCGACCTGCGGCTGGTAATGCATCACGAACTCTTCGCGGTCCAGGGCGCGGCGCAGAGAGGTGATCAGATCGAGGCGCTGCCGCGACGCCGAATTGAGCTCCTCGGTGTAGAAATGCACGCCGTTGCGCGTCTGGCTCTTGACGCGATACATCGCCGCATCGGCATTGCGCAACAGCGTTTCTTTGTCCCTGCCGTGCGTCGGATAAGTGCTCAACCCCATGCTGCACGTGAGGTTCAGCTCCTGATCGTCGAGCGCGAGCGGCTCGGCGAAGGCCTGCGCAATGCGCCCGGTAACGTGCACGATGTCGTCCGCGCGGACCTGATCGTTCAGCACGAGTACGAACTCATCGCCGCCGAGCCGCGCGACCGTGTCGCCCTCGCGCAGGCAACCGACCAGCCGTTCCGCCACGTGTTTGAGCGCGCGGTCGCCGGCGGCATGACCCAGGCTGTCGTTGATCAGCTTGAAGTGATCGACGTCGAGCAGCAGCACCGAGAACATCTGGCCGCTGCGCTTGGCGACCGAGATGGCCTGGTCGAGACGGTCGTTGAGCAGGTTGCGGTTGGGCAACCCGGTCAGAGCGTCGTGGTTGGCCTGATGCTCGAGCTCGTCCTGATAGCGCTTGGTCTGCGTGATGTCGTGTGCCACGCCGACGAAATGCGTCACCTGGCCGGACTGCGGATCGCGCACCGGCGTGATGTATAAGTCGTTCCAGAAGGCCCGGCCGTCCTTGCGATAGTTGCGCAGCAGCGCGTGCCCGTCGCGCTCCTCGCGGATCGCCGCACGAATCTCATCGAGCCCCGGCTGCTCGCGATCGTCGCCTTGCAGAAAGCGGCAGTCGCGCCCGACGACCTCGTCGCGCTGGTAGCCGGTAACGCGCTCGAACGCAGCGTTGACGTAGAGAATGCGGTTCTCGCGACCAAGGCTGCGCGTGACGAGCATCGGATCGAAGCTCGCTTCGACCGCGCGCTCGCTCAAGCGCAGCGCTTCCTCTGCCTCGATGCGCTCGGTCACATCGATCGCGACACCACCGACCATCACCTGCTCGTCGAGCGTCATCGGAAACTTGGTGGTCAGCCACTGGCGCAAGCCGCCCGGCGTCGGCATCGCATCCACGCATTGCACGGCATTGCCGCTCTCGACAGCGAGCCGATCCATCGCGCGAAACTGCCTGGCCATCTCGGACGGCACCAGCTCTTCGTCGGTCTTGCCGATCAGCTCCGCAGCGGGTCTGCCAAATGCCTGCTCGGCGGCCGCGTTGACCAGGGCATACCGGCCGTCCATGTCCTTCACGAACGCGACGCCCGGAAGATACTGCATGAACAGCCGTAAACGCGCTTCGCTGCTTCTCACTCTGGCCTCGGCCTGCTCGCGGGCAAGCCGGTCTTCCGCCTGCTGCAGCGCGCGCATGACCGCCGACGGCAGTCGCGCGAGATTATCTTTCAATATGTAATCGGCCGCGCCTTGCTGGAGCGACTCGATGGCGGTTTCCTGTCCAATCGTGCCCGAGACGAAAATGAACGGCGTGGCCGGACTCTTCTTCTGCGCCAGCTGCAACGCGAGCAAGCCGTTGAAGCGCGGCAGCGTGAAGTCCGAAATGATCAGATCGGGCCGGAAGCGCTCCAATCCGAGGACGAACGTCTCCTCGGTCTCGACGCGCTCGACCAGCGCTTCGATGCCAGCCCGGACCAGATGGTGCATGGTGAGCTGCGCGTCGAGCTCGGAGTCTTCCACAAAAAGTACACGAAGTGGCATCACCGCACCTACGGCAGGGGTGACGGCAACTTGAGACCAGCGCTCGCGGAACGGCGATTTATGCCGAGAAAGCTGCTTTGCGCGATCCAGCGGGCCCGATTCGGAGTGGAATGGTCATCAGTTTGAGGTCGAATCGGAAGACCGGTGGCACCCTGATATATTCGGGCAAATGCACTTTCGGCGCCGCCGACACGTGCGCCCGGCATTCAGCGTCGATCAGGTCGGCGCACCGCTCGCGCCCGTAATGAAGGCCATGTTCATCGTGTGCCGCTCGCGCAGCAGCCGGGTGCAGCCGTCCGCATCGGCCGGACGCGAGAAGTAATAGCCTTGCATCTCCTCGCACCCGCTCGCCGCCAGGAACGCCGCCTGGGCAGCCGTTTCCACACCTTCCGCGATCACTTTCAGGCGCAGATGATGCGCCATCGAAATGACCGCCTGGACGATCAACGCGGCATCCGTGTTGGTGGTCACGTCCGAGATGAACGAACGATCCACTTTCAGACTGTCGAGCGGGAAGCTCCGCAGGTAGGCAAGGCTCGAGTACCCAGTGCCGAAGTCGTCGACCGAGAGGCGGATCCCGATGCGCCGGAGACCGCGCAGAATACCGACGACCTGCTCGGCGTTGCGCATCAGAACGCTTTCCGTGATCTCGACCTCGATCAAGCTCGGATCCACGCCGTGCCCGGACAGCGTCCGCTCGATGCGCCGGTCGAGATCGATCTGATGCAGCTGCCGCGCCGAAAGGTTGACGGCGATCGGCAGCGGCGCGAGACCCTGCTTCTGCCACGTCTTGATCTGCTCGCACGCCGCCGAGAACACCCAGTCGCCGACATCCACGATGAGCCCGTTTTCTTCGAGGATCGGAATGAACTTCACCGGAGAAACCGCGCCGCGCTCCGGATGCTTCCAGCGCAACAGCGCCTCGAAGCCCGTAATGTGTCCGTCGCGCAGACTGACCTGGGGCTGAAACTGCAGGGTGAGCTCCTGGCGCTCCAACGCGCGCCGCAGCGCGGCGTCCAGCAGCAGCCGCTCTGTCACCGCCGAGTTCATCTCCTCGGCGTAGAACTGAAAGCCGTTGCGCCCGAGCTCCTTGGCGCGGTGCAAGGCCGCGTCCGCGTTGCGCAGAAGGATCGCCGGATCCGCTCCATCCTGTGGGAAGAGACTTGCGCCGATGCTGCACGTGACGTGAAACTCGCGTCCCTCGATGTGAATCGGCTCGGCCACGCTGCTCAGAACGCGCTGGATCACGCGCGAGGCGTCAGCGGCATTGCGCTGGTCGACCAGCACGATCGAAAACGCGTCGCTGCCGTAGCGAGCGACGATGTCATCGGATGAGACGCACGCGAGCAGGCGTTGAGCGACCGCCTTCAGCAGCGCGTCGCCGACATTGTGGCCCAGGCTGTCGTTGATGACCTTGAAGTTGTCGAGATCGACCGACAGCACGGTCAGGCCGAGCTCGTGCCGCAGGTCGTACGCCAATTGCCGCGCGAGCTGCACTTCGAGCAGGTGCCGGTTGCTCAATCCGGTCAGCACATCGTAGTAGGCCAGGTAGTGCAGCTTCTCCTCGTGCGTCTTGCGCTCGGTGATGTCGCGCGCCAGTCCGTCGAATCGCGCTGCGTTTCCCGCCGCGTCCCTGACCGGACGCGCGCGATCGTGGATCCAGCGAATGCCACCTTCCTTGCGGACGATCCGGTATTCGACATCGAACACCTCGCCCTGCAGCGCTCGCTTCCAATGCGCTGCGACCCGCTCGCGATCATCCGGATGAATGATCTCGAACCAGAGCTCGGGGTCGTGCTGAAACTCGGCAACCGAGCGATCGAAGATCGACTCAGCAGCCGGATTCAGATACAGCAGCCGGGTCGGGCGAATCGACCTCGACCACACGATGTCGACCAGCGAGGCAAGGATGCCGTCGAGCCGCTCTTTGGTGGTCGCCAGCTCGAGCTCGGCCTGGCGCCGCGCCTTGCGCTCGTCGGCTTCCTGCAGCGCGCGCTTCACTACCGGCCCCAGACGCTCGAGGCGGTCCTTCAGGACATAGTCGGTGGCACCGCGCCGCATCGCTTCGACCGCACGCTCTTCCCCGATCGTGCCGGACAAGAAGACGAAGGGAACATCGAGGGAGACGCTGCGAGTCAGCTGGAGCGCCGACAGGCCATCGAAGGCCGGCAAGCTGAAGTCGGACAGAATCAGACCCGGTGCAAACGACTTCAGCGCCTGCATGTACTCGTCTTCGGTGTCGACCCGAAGCGTCGAGACCGCCAGGCCGCTTCGGGACAGCTCGCGGACCGCCAGATCGGCGTCCGCGGTGTTGTCCTCGAGCAGCAGAACTCGCAATTCCGTCATCTACCTCTACCTCGTTGCCCGCGCGCAGCAGCGAGCTCACCCTGAGCCTGTTGGTCGCCGCTGGCGGCGGCGCGCGTGTAAGCCCTACAACGTGCCGTGCAGCGAGCGCATGTTACAAGACGGCGACGGGTGCACCAAGGGGCTGAATCCGCGCACTTATCCATCACGCCGCGTTTGGTACGCGGCTTGCGCGTGCACGGATTCCCGTAGCTCGCCCGCTCCGATGCTCAGAACGGGCGAAAGGCTGCGAACTTTAGGAGAAGACCATGAAGCCACGATCCCAACACACTTCAGCTCTGTTGCTGCTCGCTGCCTTGGCCTTGGGAGCTTATGGCTGCTCAGACAACAGCGGCGACAAGCTCGGACAGAAGATGAGCCGCGACACGCAGGTGGCGAAGGAGAAGATGGAGCAGACCGCCGACTCCGCGAGCACAGCGGCAGGCGATGCTGTGATCGCTGCGAAGGTCAAGGCCAAGATCGTCGACGACCCCGGCCTGAAGATCTCGACCATCAACGTCGACACCAAGGATGGCGTGGTGGTGCTGACGGGGACGGTCAACAAGCCGGAAGACGCAATGCGCGCCGAGCAACTGGCGCAGAGCGTGGACTCGGTGAAGTCCGTGCAGAACCACCTGACGGTGCGCTCGAACGGCTGACGCCCGTGGAGCGGCGAGAGGCCGCTCGCTCGAGCAGCCTTCACTACGCCGGCGCCAGCTCCGGCGTGGACGCGAAGCGCTGCTCGACTTCTCTGCGAATCTTGACGGCGCTGCTGGTCTCATCGACGACGACGTCGCTCCAGCGCACCGCCTGCCCTGCGGCCACCGAGTTGATCAACTTCACCTGATGCGCGAGTCCCAGCGGCAACGCGCCGACCGCCAGTGAATCCTGCGCCGGCGTGAGCTTGCCGACGACCGTGTAGCCGCCCTCGCCGTCGAGGATCTCACCGGCTTTCAAATCGCGCTTCGCGGTGGCGACGGCATCAGCGCGGAAGCCGGTCGGGCATCCGGTCGGCTCATTGCGCAGCCCGACCGAGGTCACCGAGATACCGACCTCGAGACCGATCAGATGCCAGCGCTTGTACAGGCACGCGTAGCGCCCCGACGGATCGGTGCGTACGCCGTACTCGGTGAAGCAGCGCCGAATGTATTCGGTATCGCCCTCGAACACGACCCAGACGCCGAAGCGGATGTCGTACGAGATCGGCTTGCCGTCGGCTTCGAGTGACGAGATCACTTCGACTTGTCCCTTGTGGTGCAGCTTGCCGCCCTCTTCGCGCGGGCGCATCACGGTAGGAATGTCGTCCACGCTCGCGGGTGGGTACGCGAGTCCCCAGGGGGCCGGCGTCAGGCCGGTCGCGTTGCACACCGCGCTCGTCTCGATCGCAGGCTTCGAACCGTCGAGAAACGAGTTGAACATTTTCGGATTGAGTCCGCCGACACGCGCCTGCTCGGGCGTCAACCCGTAGTAGCCCCAGACCGTCTCGGGCGTCGACTGCGCGAACTGCGGCAGCCATTTGTGCCCGCGGCCGGCGGCCACGACATTGAATCCGGACGCACGTGCCCAGTCGACGAGATCGCAGATCAACGCGGGCTGATCGCCGTACGCGAGGCTGTACACGACGCCGGCTTCGCGCGCGCGCAGCGCGAGAACCGGCCCGCAGAACGCGTCGGCCTCCACAGTCACCATGACGACGTGCTTGCGATTGCGGAAAGCGGCGAGCGCATGATCCACGGCGGCAATCGGGTTGCCGGTCGCTTCGACGACGATGTCGATG
>Ga0068853_100001763_pt1 | contig 15896 bp, 10 predicted proteins | sample KBSCornC32_FD_65655 | JGI IMG/M metagenome (GOLD analysis project Ga0068853, IMG submission 65655) | Corn rhizosphere microbial communities from Kellogg Biological Station, Michigan, USA - KBS Corn C3-2 | ecosystem: Host-associated > Plants > Roots > Rhizosphere > Soil ...
ACCGCCGACGTCGCGCCGGGCGACGTCGTCGAGGTCGAGCAGCACGACGGCAGCGTGCTGCGCCTGCGCAAGCTCGACGCCAGCCACGACCCGACCGACCGCGTCGCCGCGATGAACTACGTCAACGCGCACCAGGCGAAGGGCGAAGTCGTGACCGGCCTGCTCTACGTCGACAGCGCCGCGCACGACCTGCACGGGCATCTCAACACCGTCGCCGCGCCGTTCAACACGCTCGACGCGAAGGCGCTGTGCCCGGGCGCGGCGACGCTCGCGAAGATCAACGCGTCGCTGCGCTGATTGGGGCACACCCCGGGGTCGCGCAGCGCGACGCACCCGATGGTGGCCAACGGATCGGCCCGCAGATAGCATCCACCGCTGTGCCGTCTGGCGGCTCGCCGGACGTCGAGCGGCCCGCAGCGCATCCGGCGACTTTCCGCCAAGAGGATGCACCGATGCGTCTCCCGTTCACGACCCTGGCTGCGCTCGCGACCGGCATCGCAATGCACCCCGCGTGCGCCGCCGATTGGTTGCAGTCCGGCTACGATGCTGCGCACCGCGGAGTGAATCCCCTCGAGCATTCACTGGGTGCGGCCAACGTCGGCTCGCTCGTCGAGATCGCGAATGCCGAGTTCGACCAGAAAGATTCCGTACTTGGAACACCGGTCTATCTCAGCGCGGTGTCCACGCCATCGGGCCTGCGCGACCTGCTGTTCCTGACGACCCGCAACGGCTCCTTGCTGGCGCTGGACGCATCGACCCTTTTGCCGATCTGGAGAAAGGTGTTTCCGGACGCCGGTGGGCCGATACATTCATCGCCGATCGTCGATGAAAACCGTACCCACGTGTACAGCTACGGAGGGGACGGAAAGGTGCACAAGTACCGGACAGGAGACGGCGAAGAATCCTTCACGAACGGCTGGCCGCAAGTCGTGACGTTGAAACCGCAATGGGAGCACGTCGCTTCAGCGCTTGCCGCGAACGGCAACACGTCCGGCACACGCTATCTCTATGCCGTGACCAACGGCTACATCGGCGATTCGGGCGACTACCAGGGCCATTTGACGACTATCGATCTTGATTCGGGGGAGCAGACGGTCTTCAACGCACTGTGTAGCGATATCGCCACCCACTTCATCGACAGCGGCGAAGCCGGGATCAACGATTGCAGCAGTCGCCGCGCAGGCATCTGGGGTCGACCGGGCGCCACCTTCGACAGCGTCACGGGGCGCATATACGTCGTAACGGGCAATGGGCACTACGACGCCAACTTCGGCGGCTACGATTGGGGCGACAGCGTTGTCGCCTTGCCCGCGAATGGCCGCGCGATCGATGGCGTCCCGCTGGATTCGTATACGCCGACCAGCTACGACATGCTCGACCTCTACGACGAGGACCTCGGTGCCGGTTCACTCGCGATCATCGGCGCAGTCCCGGGAAGCACGGCAGGTCGGCTCGCGGTCGTCGAGGGCAAGGATACGATCCTGCGCCTCATCTCGCTCGACGACATGAGCGGCGCCGGCGGCCCACGCAATACCGGCGGCGAGTTGCAGGCAACGCCGTCGGCGTTTGTCTGCAAATGCAGCATGCCGCAACCTGCCGTATGGACTGCCGACGACGGTTCGGTGTGGGTTTTCGCCATCCGGGGCCACCTGGTCGCATACAAGATCGTCGTCGACGGCGAAGGCATCCCTCAATTGCAGGAACAATGGTCCGCGCAGGGCGTCGATCCCTACAATAGCGGCTCACCCGTCGTCGCCAACGGCGTCGTCTTCGTGACCTACGCCACCGCCATGGCGTTCGATGCGCGCAACGGCCAGCCATTGTGGCAAAGCGACTACATCGGTACGACGCGGCGCCAGGGACCTATTGTCGTCAACGGGAGGCTCTACGTTACGAGCGAAGCGAACCTGCGTGTATTCGCACCGGATCTCATCTTCGAGAATGGGTTGGAAGAATGAAGCCGATACCGCAGAACAGTCCAGCGCAAATGGATGCGCTTCCGGACCACCCCCCGCCCTCAGCTGTCGTCAATGCAGCTCACAGAAGCAATGCGCGAACGCACCGTAGCGCTTGCCGCGCAGCGACTCGAGTACGCCGGCGAGCTGGTTGAGCTCGTTGCCGGCGAACATGCCCGCGGGGACGCGCACGCCGGTCCAGCGCGCGAGGCGCACCATCGCCTCGCTGTCGCTGAAGCTCAGCGCGAAACGTTCCCAGGTGGTCATCTCGCGCTCGACGTAACGCACCTGGTAGTGGTCGCCGAGCTTCGCACGCGACGCCGCCGCGGCGATCGCGTCGTCGAGCCCGCCGAGCTTGTCGACGAGTCCGCGCTCCTTCGCCTGCGCGCCGCTCCACACGCGGCCCTGCGCGATCGCGTCGATCTCGGCCGGCGTCTTGCCGCGCGACTGCGCGACCTTGCCGATGAATTCGCCGTAGCCGCGCTTGATCACGCTCGTGATGATCGCCTCGAGCTGCGGCGACAGCGGCCGGCGGATGTCGAGCGTGCCGGCGAGCGGCGTCGTGCCGACGCCGTCGGTGTGGATGCCGAGCTTGGCGAGCGTGTCGGGCACGGTCATGATGAGGCCGAAGATGCCGATCGACCCGGTGATCGTGTTCGGCTCGGCCCAGATCTCGTCGCTCGCCATCGAGATCCAGTAGCCGCCGCTCGCGGCGACGTCGCCCATCGACACGACGACGGGCTTGCCCGCCTCGCGCGCCTGCGCGAGTTCGCGCCGGATCAGTTCCGACGAATAGGCGTCGCCGCCGGGCGAGTTCACGCGCAGCACGATCGCCTTGACCCCGTCGTCCTCGCGCGCGGCGCGCACGAGCTGCGCGGTCGACTTGCCGCCGACCATGCCCGGCGGGCGGTCGCCCGGCACGATCTCGCCCTGCGCGACGATGACCGCGACGTCGCTGCCGACGTGCGGCAGGTTGGCCGGCGCGAGCGTGGCGAGGTACTGGCGGAAGCCGACCTGGCGGAACCCTTCGTCGCCTTCGGCGGCGCCGAGCGAACGCAGCTGCTCGCGTGCTTCCGCGCGCGTCGCGAGCTGGTCGACGAGCTTCTGCTCGAGCGCGAGCCTGGCGAGGTCGCCCTCGTGCGCGGCGACGCGCTGGTCGTAGTGCGCGATGTCGTCGGCGATCGCGGCGGCGTCGATCTTGCGCAGCGCCGCGACTTCACCGAGGTATTCCTGCCAGATGCCACCCATCCAGTACGCGTCGGCCTCCTTCGAGGCGTCGGACGCCTGGCTCAGCACGTACGGTTCCGCGGCCGACTTGAAGGTACCGACCTTGATCAGGTGCACTTCGACGCCGAGCTTGTCGAGCGCGTCCTTGTAGTAGCTGCGGTAGTTGGCGAAACCCTCGAGCAGCACCGCGCCCTCGGGATCGAGCAGGATGCGGTTCGCGTGCGCGGCGAGCAGGTACTCGTTCTGCCCCATGCCGCCGGACACCGCGATGACTTCCTTGCCGCTCGCCTTGAAGCGGTCGAGCGCGGCGCCGAGTTCGCGCGCGGTGGCGAGCCCGAGGCCGGTGATCTCGTCCGGGATGAGCACGATGCGCTCGATGCGCGAATCCTTCGCCGCCGCGTCGATCGCGCGCAGCAGGTCGCGCAACTGCACCTCGGGCGACTCGTTGCCGGCGACGTTCGACAGCGCGCGCTGGGTCGGATCGGTCGAATACTGCTCGACGATCGCGCCGCTCGGATCGAGCACGAGCGCGGTGCGCGGCGCGAGCAGCGGACGCGATGCGAAGAACGCGCCGAAGAACGCGAGCAGCACGACCAGGAAGATCAGGTTGAAGACGAGACGGCGCGTGAAATTCAGCGCGTCCCAGAGTCCGCGGAAGAAACGGCGGATCACGCCGGGTTGCTGGCTGGACATCGGGAATCCTCGGTGCCGCGCGGGGGCGGCAGGCATGGCATCAGCCTACCGCATCCGCCCGCAGCGGGCATGGCGCATCCGTCATGCCCGCCGCATCATGCAGTCGCATCGGCGGCGCGCGGCCGCCGGCGTCAATGGAATGCCGGAGGCGGCGCGCCGCTGCCGGGCGCGATGCCGGACAACGGACCGCGCGCGAGCTTCCAGAAGCGCCACGACAGCAGCACCGCAGCCATGCTGAGCCCGGCGATCAGGCCCATCCACATGCCGCGCGCGCCGAGCCCGTGCGGGAACGCGAGCCACCAGCCGACCGGCATACCGACACCCCAGTACGCGAACGTCGTGATGAGCATCGGGATGCGCGTGTCCTTGAGGCCGCGCAGCGCGCCGTTCGCGGCGACCTGGATGCCGTCGGAGAACTGGAACAGGCCGGCCAGCACGAGCAACTGCGCGGCGAGCGCGACGACCGCCGCGTCTTCGGTGTAGAGCATCGCGATCGGCCGCGGCAACAGCAGCATCGCGCCGGCCGACACGGCCTGCGCGAGCAGGGTGAGGCCGATGCCGACGAGGCCGGCGTCGCGCACGCCCTGCGCGTCGCCGCGACCGACCGCGTGGCCGACGCGCACGGTCGTCGCCATCGCAAGGCCGAGCGGCACCATGAACGACACCGACGCGACGTTGAGCGCGACCTGGTGCCCGGCGACGACGTCGGTGCCGAGCGTGCCGATCACGAGTGCGACCGCGACGAACAGGCTCGCCTCCATGAACAGCGTCACGCCCATCGGCACGCCGATGCGCAGCAGCTCGGCGAGCGCGCGCGGATTCGGCGGCTCCCAGCGCGCGAGCAGGTCCAGGTCGCGGTAGTGGCGGCTGCGCGCGACGTAGATCGCGAACGCGATCATCTCGAGCCAGAGCACGAGCGCGGTCGCCATGCCGCTGCCCTGCGCGCCGAGCGACGGCAGGCCGAGGCGGCCGTACATGAAGACGTAGCCGATCGGGCCGAGCAGGACGAGGCCGAGGATGCTGAAGTACATCGTCGGCCGGGTCAGGCCGATGCCCTCGCCGAGGCCGCGCAGGGTGAAGAACAGCGCGAGCGCGGGCGCGCCCCACGCGACCGCGTGCAGGAAGCGGATCACGTCGGGCACGAGCGCGGCGTCGATGCCGATGCGCGCGACGAGCGTGGCCCCGCCCACGTGCACGGCGACGCCGAGCACGAGGCCGAGCACGAGCGCGAGCCAGACCGCCTGGCGGAACAGCGGCCCGATCGCCTCGCGCCGGCCGGCGCCGGCGAGCTGCGCGACCGACGGCGGCAGCGCCATCATCACGCCGATCGCGGCGACGATCGCCAGCGACCACACGCTCGCGCCGACCGCGACCGCGCCGAGCGTGTGCGCGTCGAGATGCCCGGCGAGCAGCGCGTCGATGAGGTTCATGCCGATCGCCGACAGCTGGCCGAGCACGAGCGGCACCGCGAGGCGCAGCGTCTCTTTCAGCTCGCGTGCGAGACGCGGCCGGTGGCGATGTAAAATGGTCGGCATCGGGGAACCTGTGCACGGCATCTTAGCCGAGCACGTGCGCCTCCGCCCGCCGCGCGACGCGGCGCCGCCACTTCGATCGACGGAGCCGCCCGACGCATGAACCATGAAGAAGCGACGGAAACGGCCGCCGCGCAAGCCGCGGTGAGCGCGCCCTCGGCGCCGGCCACGCCGCCCAAGCACTGCGGCAACTGCGGCGCGCCGATGTACGGGCCGTTCTGCTACGCATGCGGGCAGCCCGAGAAGGGCATGATCCGCCATCTCGCGAGCGTGATGGCGGACGTCGCCGACACGATCTTCAACGTCGATTCGCGCATCTTCCGCAGCATCCTGCCGCTGTACCTGCGACCCGGCTTCCTCACCAACGAATACTTCGCCGGCCGGCGCACGCGCTACGTGACGCCGTTCCGCCTGTTCTTCTTCCTCTGCGTGATCTCGTTCTTCGCGATCCAGTTCAGCCTCGACCTCGACGACGCGAACTTCAACCTCGTCGGCGAAGGCAACAACGGCGGCATCGAACGCGCGCAGACCGCGGCCGAGGTCGACACGCGCCTGCAGGCCGCGCTGCAGGGGCTCGCGACCGCGCGCGCGGCCACCGGCAATCGCGCCAAGGCCGTCGCCAAGGTCGACAAGGCGGAGTCGGAGGTGCGCCACAAGGCCGAGGAACGCATCGCCTGGCTCAAGCGCCGCGACGATGCGGTCGCCGGCGGCCACGCGGCGCCGCCCGACCCCGACGCCGACGACGAGGACGGCGGCACGCTGTCGATCGACGGCACGCCGTGGGATCCGGTCGCGCATCCGATCGCGATCGGCTGGCTGCCCGCGTTCGTCAACACGAAGCTCAATTCGATGGCGCACCACGCCAAGGACAACATCAACGCCGCGCGCAAGCACCCCGGCGAGGCGATCGCGCGTCTGTTCTCGGTGCTGCCGCAGACGCTGTTCGTGCTGATGCCGCTGTTCGCGCTGCTGCTGAAGATCGCCTACATCTTCAAGCGAAGGCTGTACATGGAGCACCTGATGGTCGCGCTGCACAGCCACGCGTTCATCTTCATGTCGCTGTTGCTCGTGGTGCTGCTGCACCTGCTGATCGGCTGGGCCGACACGAGCGCGCACTGGGCCCTGCCCGTGCTGAACCTGCTGCGCGCGGCGGTGTGGACGTGGCTGCCGATCTACCTGTTCCTGATGGCCAAGCGCGTCTACCGCCAGGGCTGGTTCATGACGACCTTCAAGTTCTGCCTGGTCGGCTTCTGCTACCTGTTCCTGCTCGGCTTCGGCCTCGCCGGCGCGGCGATCGCGAGCCTCACGATCGCGTAGGGCAGGCCCTGGCCCACCGGATGTCATCTCGCGAACGTCATTCGCTTACGCGAGTGGTGGGCCAGGGCCCACCCTACGGAGGCACGGACAACTTCGCGATGTACTCGTCACGCTGCGCCGGCGTCATCGCGAGCAAGCGCTTGCGCAGGTCCGCGCGCGCATCGACCGACAGCCCGCGCGCGTAGTGGCGCAGTGCATGGCGCTGGTCGAGCGTGAGCGACTGCCACATCGCGCGCAGCGCCGGCCGTTCCGCCGGCGGCACGTCGGCGAGCAGTCGCTGCCAGCCGCCGGATCGACGTTCGGCCTGCACGCCCGCGACGAACGCGCTGCGTTCTTCCGGCGACATCGCGTCGTAGCGTTCGCGCAGCGCGGCACGCTGCTCCGGCGGCAAGGCACGGAAACGCCGGAACGCCTCGCGCAGGTCCTGCTGCTGCTCCGGCGGCAAGCGGCTGAACGCCTCGTAGCGCGCGGCGAGATCGCCGCGCTGCGCCGGCGACAGCGCGGCCCAGCGCGCGATGCGCCGCTCGATCAGCGCACGCCGCAGTGGCGGCGCCGCCTGCCAGCGCGCGGCGACGTCGCGCAGGCGCTGCTGCTGCCGCGGCGCGAGCGTGCCCCACTGCGCCTGCATCGGCGCGAGCACGCCCTGCTCCGCCGGCGCGAGCCGCGACCATTCGATGCGCGCGGGTTCGGCAGGCGCCGCCGGCGGCTCGGCATGCGCGACACCGCAGGCGAGCGCGGCGGCGAGCAGCAGGCGCAGGGTGCGGCGCGGGTCAGCCGTCGACGTCGTGTTGCTGGGCATCGAGCCAGGCATAGAAGTCGAGGTCCTCGGTGAGTTCGAGACTGTCGTCGTCGGCGGCGAGCGCATCCAGCGTGCGGCCGTCGGCCGCGGCCGCATGGTCCGCCGGTTGCGGCTGCGTCGGTGCGAAACCGCGGTGGCCGACGCCGATCGCTAGCGCGACCGCGGTCGCCCCGGCGAGCACGAGGCCGATGCGCCAATGGCGCTGGCGCGGCTGCGCGAGGGCGGCCTGGCGCGCGCGGTTGAGGCGCGACAGGGTCGCCGCATCGAGCGATTCGGCCGACTGCTCGAGCAGCGCGAGCGAACGGTCGAGCCAGGGTTCACGCGGCGGCGTGGTCATCGGTGCGCCTCCAGGCGGTTGCGCAGGTTCGCGAGCGCGCGCGACAGATGCGTCTTGACGCTGCCTTCGCTGCAGCGCATCGCGGTCGCCGTGGCGGCGACGTCGAGCCCTTCCCACATGCGCAGCAGGAACGCCTGGCGCTGGCGCAACGGCAGCGCGCGCAGCGCCGCGTCGAGCGCGAGCGCGGCCTCGCCGTCGGCGAGCCGGGCGAGCGGGCCGGGTTCGCGCGCGTCCGGCACGGCCGCGAGCGGGTCGTCGCCGTCCTCGTCGCGGCGGTCGAGCCAGGCGAACCAGCGTCCGCGCACGCGCTGGCGCCGGTGCCAGTCGTGGATGCGGCTGTCGAGTACGCGCCAGAACAGCGGCGACCATTCCCCGGCGTCGCGCGCACCGTAGCTGCGCACGAAGCCGAACATCGCGTCCTGGACGAGGTCGATCGCATCCTCGCGCTGGCGCGTCGCGAGTTCGGCCATGCGCAGCGCCCGCCGCTCGACCGTGCGCAGGAAACGCTCGATCGCGCGCGAATCGTCGAGACGCCGGGCGTCGTCGGTCATGCGCTCGTCGGGAATCGCCATCAGGCAGGAAGCGGGAAGCATCGGGCGGTGGCCTTTCCGGGGGCTTTCGTGGTGGGTCCAACGCAGCCGCGATGAATCCGTTGACGCCCCATCCGCAGCCGTACTCACGGAACGACAGGCTCCGCCCGTGTCAAGCGGTTGTACACAGCCACTCGCGGCCGGGGCGAACATGCTGCGTGCGCACGCGCGAATCCCGCGAATACGCCGGCAACCGCACGTAAGTCATTGAATGGGAATGCGCATTACAGATTGATTAAACTTTCACCAACCTGTATCGCACGGCTTGGTTTCGCGCCTCGCGCAGGGCTCGCGACGCAGTGATCCACAGAGTTATCCACACATGTTGTGGATAAGCATGTTTTCCCCATAGTCATGGTGACTTAGGGGGTTTTTCTGATGGTTACGTGAGAAACCGACCGCAAGCGGTCCGGCGTGCTGCCGTCGCCCGGACTACACTGCATCCTGCGCGGGTTTTCCGCCATCCGCCGGCCATGACTTCGATCCTGCGCGTCGCCCTGCCCGTCCCGTTGCACACGTTGTTCGACTACCGCGAAGGCGCCGCCGAGGCGGCCGTCGGCTGCCGCGTGCGCGTGCCGTTCGGGCGCCGCGAGCTGGTCGGGATCGTCGCCGAGCGCGTCGACGGGTCCACCCTCGACGAGGCGCGCCTCAAGGTCGCGGGCGCGGTGCTCGACGAGGCACCGCTGCTCGGCGGCGAGCTGCTCGCGAGCCTGCGCTGGGCCGCGCGCTATTACCAGCATCCGCTCGGCGAAGTGCTGTTCGCGGCGTTGCCGACGAGCCTGCGCAACGCCCGTGCGCTGCCCGCCGCGGGCATCGCCGCGGTCGAACTCACCCCCGCCGGCGCCACGGCGCTCGCGGACGGCGCGCCGCGCCGGGGCACGCGCATCGCGACGTTGCTCGAATCGCTCGCCGACGGCCCGCTCGCGACGGCGCAGCTCGATGTGCTGGCCGGCGCCGCCGCGCGACGCAACGCGCTCGCGCGCGGCTGGATCGCCGCGTGCCGGCTCGCCGCCCCTGCGCGAGTGACAGCCGCCGTCGCCGGCCCGCCGCTGAACGACCCCCAGCGGGACGCCGCGACCGCGGTGATCGCCGCCGCGGGCGGCTTCGCGCCGTTCCTGCTCGACGGCGTCACCGGCAGCGGCAAGACCGAGGTCTACCTCGAGATCATCCGCGATTGCCTCGCACGCGGCCGCCAGGCGCTCGTGCTCGTGCCGGAGATCGCCTTGACGCCGCAGGCGCTGCGGCGCTTCCGCGCGCGCCTCGGCGTCGAGGTCGCCGCCTTGCACTCGGGCCTCGGCGACGTCGAGCGCGCGCGCGCCTGGCTCGCCGCGGCGCGCGGCGAAGCGCCGCTCGTGCTCGGCACGCGCTCGGCCGTGCTCGTGCCGCTCGCCCGGCCCGGCGTGATCGTCGTCGACGAGGAACACGATGCCTCGTACAAGCAGCAGGAAGGCTTCCGCTATCACGCGCGCGACCTCGCGGTCGTGCGCGCGAAGGCGCTCGGCATCCCGATCGTGCTCGGCTCGGCGACGCCGTCGCTCGAGAGCCTCGCCAACGTCGACGCGCAACGCTACCGCCCGCTCCGCCTCGACCATCGCGCCGGCCGCGCGCAACCGCCCGCGCTGCGCGTGGTCGACCTGCGTCGCCAGCGCCTGCAGCACGGCCTCGCCGCGCCCGCGATCGAGGCGATCGCGGCGTGCATCGGCCGTGGTGAACAGGTGCTCGTGTTCCGCAACCGACGCGGCTACGCGCCCGTGCTGCTCTGCCACGACTGCGGCTGGAGCGCGCGCTGTCCCGACTGCGAGCGCGCGCTCACCCTGCACAAGCGCGAGCATCGCCTGCGCTGCCATCACTGCGGCCACGAGGAAGGCGTGCCGAACGCGTGCCCGTCGTGCGCGGGACTCGCCCTGCACGCGCTCGGCGAAGGTACCGAGCGGCTCGAGGACGCGCTCGGCGCGCAGTTCCCCGGCGTGCCGGTCGTGCGCGTCGATCGCGACACCACGCGCGGGCGGCGCCTGCGCGACGCGCTGCTCGACAGCCTGCCCGAAGCCGGCGCGCGCATCCTCGTCGGCACGCAGATGCTCGCCAAGGGCCACGACCTGCCGCACCTCACGCTCGTCGTCGTGGTCGGCGTCGACGAAGGCCTCTACAGCGTCGACTTCCGCGCCGGCGAGCGGCTCGGCCAGCTCGTCGTGCAGGTCGCCGGTCGCGCCGGTCGCGCCGACAGGCCCGGCACGGTGATCCTGCAGACGCACGATCCCGCGCACCCGCTGCTCGGGGTGCTGCTCAACGGTGGCTATCGCGCGCTCGCCGCACGCCTGCTCGAGGAGCGCCGCAGCGCCGGCCTGCCGCCGTTCACGCAGTTCGCACTGCTGCGCGCGGATGCGCCGCAGCAGGACGTGCTCGACCGGTTCCTTCGATCGGCCGCGGCCGCCGCGACCGCGGCACCCGGCGTGACGCTGCACGGTCCGCTCGCCGCGCCGATGCCGCGGCGTGCCGGCGCGTGGCGCGCGCAGATCCTCGTCGAGGCCGACGAACGCTCCACGCTGCAGGCGTTCCTGCCCGGCTGGCTCGACGCGGTGCGCGCACTGACCGACGAGCGCCGCGTGCGCTGGTCGATCGACGTCGACCCGGTCGATCTCTATTGAGCGTTGCGCGCGTCAGCGCGCGCGCAACGGCCCGAATCCCTCGAAGCCGTCGGCGAAGATCCAGTCGTCCTGCGCCACCTGCACCACCGCGCGCCGGCGCAGGTAGTTCGCGTCGAGTCCGTTCAGCAGCAAGGTGTGGCCGTCCGGCGTGACGCCGTTGACGAGCAGGTCGACCCAGTCGGACGCGCCGAACTCGATGCCCCAGCCGGCGAGGAACGCGGTGATGTCCTGCGGGCCCGCGGCTGCGGTCCAGTAGAAGCCGTGGTTGGTCGGACCGAGGTTCGGGTCGAACACGACGTAGCTGCCGACGACGACGTCGCCGTCCTCGCTCGATTCGAACGCGTACGTCACCGCGCCCGCCTGCGCGCCCTCGGGCAGGTCGAGGTAGTCGAGGCCGATGCCTGCGCGCCAGCGCCACGCGCGCGGATCGCCGAGGCCGTTCTCGACGCCGGCGCCGACGATGACCGAGCAATCGCTGTTGCAGCCGATCGCCTGGCCGACGCGCTGGCCGTTGCCGTCGGTGATCCAGCTCGGCACGCCGTCGTCCCAGCGCAGGCCGTAGCGCGTGAAGTCGCCCGGCGCGGGCTCGCCGAAACCGGCGACGACGCGACCGTCGTTCGACGCGGCCCACGCCTGCGCACTGAAGCCGTCCACGGGCAGCGCGAGCGGCACCTGGCCGCCGGCCGCGGTCCACGACCACGGCAGCTGCGGCCACGGACCTTCGGGCGGCGGCACCGCGGGCTCGGCCGAACCGGTCAGCACGCTGCCGTCGTAGGAGACGCCGAACACGGATGCGTTGCCGAGCGTCGCACTCGCGCCGCTGATGCGCGCCCAGTCGGTGCCGCCGGTCCAGAGTTCCGGCGCGGCGACCGGCGCTTCGCCGCCGTCGTCGAAGTAGCCGGTCGTCGCGATCGCGCTGCCGTCCTTGGAGATCAGCGGCGTGATGTTGTCGAGCGTGAACGTCAGGCCGCCGCCGAGCACCTCCGGCGTGGCGCCGGGCTGCCAGCGCACGACGAAGCCGTCCGGGTAGACGACGCCGATCACCGTGCCGTCCGCGGTGATGTTGCTGACGCCGGCGACCGCGTAGCCCTCGGGCGCGGGCAGCTCGGTCAGCGTCACCGTGTCGGCGAGGGCGCCCGATGCGCCGCAGAGCAGCAACGCCGCGCACAGCGGACGCAGGGACGGGCGGGCGGGCGACGGTGACGCGATCATGGACGGCTCCGGCAGTCGGTGTGTGCCGCCAGCTTCGGTTCGTGCCGACGCAGCGTCACTCCAAGCGCGTTCCAAGCGCATGACGAGCGCGTCCGTGGTGCATGACGAATGCATTCAGGGCGTGGCCGGAGGCTCCGGAGGCGCGAGCAGCGCGGCCGGGATCTCGCGTTCGCCGGCGAGCGCCTGCGCCTGGCGCAACGCGTTGAACCACGCCTCGCGCGGGCCGAGTTTGCGGAACAGCCGCAACTGCAGCAGCGCGCTGTCGAAGTCGCGCGCGGCCCACGGCGCGACGCGGCCGATCCCCGCGACCGCGGCGTCGCGCGCGCCGGCGTCGAGCAGGAACGGCCCCTGCACCGCCGCGACTGCGACGATCTCGGCGGGCACGCCGCGCCGGTCCGCGCTGGCCGCCGCGTGCTGCAGCCAGGCGCCCGCGCAACCGCCGTCGTGCAGGTGGATGCACCACTCGGCCATCGCGAGGGCGTCGTCGACCACGCCGGGCTCGGTCGCCGCGGTGACGGATGCTTCGCGTGAGCGATCGAGCAGTACGCGCGCCGCGTCGTCGCGGCCGAGCGCGAGCAAGGCGCGTTGCTGCACGCGCACGACCGCGCTGCGATCGCCGTCGGCACCCGATGCCGGCCACTCCGCGAGCGCCTCCGCGGCCGCTCGCGCCGCGTCGTCCCAGCGCTGCTCGCGCGCGGCGAGATCGGCTTCGAGCGCGCGCAGGCGTGCCTGCAGCACGCGGTTGCCCGACATCGCGATCGCCGCCGCCTGCTGCAGGGCGGCGCGGCCTTCGCGATAGCGGCCCGCGCCGGCTTGCACCTGCGCGCGATTGAGCAGCAGGTCGACGCGCTGGTCGGGATCGGTGATGCGCTCGCGCAATGCCGACGCGCGCTCGACCGTCGCCCAGGCTTCGTCCCGCTGCAGCATCGCGAGCTGCGCCTCGACGATGCCGGTCAGGGTCAGCAGCAGTTCGTGCAGCGCGCCGTACGACTGGAAGCGGTCGGCCGCGCCGGGCAGGTAGTCGAGCGCGGTCGCGGGACGACCGCGGTACAGCTCGAGCATGCCGAGGTTCGCGTCGACGCGCGTGACGCCGAGCGTGTCGCCGCCGCCTTCGAGGTCGACGCGCGCGGCGCCGAAGTCGGCGAGCGCTTCGTCGTAGCGATGCGCGGCGACGCGGCTGTTCGCGCGACCGAGCAGCGCCTGGCCACGCGCGAGCGAGCCGTGCGTGCCGAGCAGCGCGAGCGCGGCGTCGAAGTCGCGGCCGCCGTCGTCGAACGCGCCGCGGCGCACGCGCGTCGCGCCGCGCGCGATCAGCACGTCGGCGCGCAGGCGCGTGTCGGCTTGCGTCGCCGGCTGCGCGAGCACGTCGTCGAGCGCGGCCTCGGCGCGGTCGAGGCGGCCCGCGCGCAGGTCGACCTGGGCGAGCCGCCAGGCGAGCTGCGCCGGCTGCGCCGCGAGCTGCGGCGACGCACCGAGGATCTCGCGCGCGGTGTCGAGCTCGTTGGCGAGCATCGCTGCGCGCGCGCGCTGCAGCGTTTCGTCGAGCGCCGCATCGGATTCGCGCGCATTCGGCGGCGCGCGCCGGCCGAGTGCGGCGAGCAACAGGTCGCCCGCGCCGCGTGCGGCGTCGATCGCGTCGTGCGCGGCGAACGTGACCGGGATCGCGATGCCGTGCTCGGGCTCCGCCGCGAGATCGACGCGCCAGCCGCCGGCGTCGTGGTGCGCGCGGCCGCGCACGAGGTAGCGCGCGCCGGTCGCGCCGCGCACGCCGGCTTCGGCAGGGTCCGTCGCCGGCGCGGCGAGCAGGCCGAGCACGTTCTCGCTCGGCGGCACCGCGAGGCCGGCCTGGCGCAGGCGCTCGGCGACGAGGTCCATCGCACCGAGGCGCACCCACGCGTCCTCGCGCAGGCCGTCGACCTGCAGCGGCAGCACGGCGAGCGTTTCGCCGCCCGCGATGCCGTGCGTCGCCACCGGCGGCGCGACACGCCGCGCGAGCAGCAGCGCGGCGACGAGCACGAGCACGGCGAGGACGAGCGCGATGGCGACGACGATGCGTCGCGACCGAGGCTTCGATGCGCCGCGCGCGGACGGCGCGGCGGCGTCGGTACCCGCGTCGCGCGCGTCGGCTTCGATCTCGCGCGCGTCGGCGACCCAGCGATAGCCGTAGCCGGCGATCGTGCGGATCGTGTGCTGCACGTTGCCGTCGTCGCCGACCGCGCGGCGCGCGCGCAGCACGATCTGGCCGAGCTGCGCGTCGGAGACGTTGGAACGGCCGAACACCGCCTCGACGAGCTCGTCGCGGCCGACCGCCCGATCGCGATGCGCGAGCAGGTGTTCGATGCATTCGAACGTGCGGCGCGGCAAGGTCACGCGGCGCGCGCCGCGCCACAGCTCGCGCGCGGACGGCAGGAAGCGGTACTCGCCGAATTCGAAACCGGTCGCGGTCATCTGCCGAGGGTAACGCGCGTCGCGCGAGCTGACGAGGCGCGCGAATGTCCGTGTCCACCGCCGGACGGCGTTCCCCGGGGCCTCGCTGTCACGAGAGGCGCGCCATGTCCCCCTGCACCCTCCGCCACGTCGCACGGCGGACCCTGCCGTCGATGCTGTTTCCCCTCGCCCTCGCGTCGATCGCGCCGGCCGGCGCCGCGACGCGGACCTGGCCCGGCGCGGCGCCGTGCGCGACGACGCTGCAGGCGTGCATTGCCGGCGCCGACGCCGGCGACGTCGTCGAGGTCGCGAGCGACGGGCCGATCAACGAATCGCTCGAGATCTTCGGCAAGAGCTTGACCTTGCGCGCCGCGGCGGGCTTCTCGCCGGTGCTGCAGGCGGGCCAGTCCACCGACGTCATCGACGCGTTCGGCGCGAACACGCAAGTTGCGATCGTGATCGAAGGCCTGACCGTCCGCGACGGCACGATCACGGCCTATCAGGGCGGCAGCGGCGCGTTCGGCGTGACGATCCGCAACAACGTCGTCGAAGCCGGCGGCCTCGACGCCAACTTCACCGCGATCCGCGTCACCACGTTCGGCGCCACGCCGACCGGGCCGGTGAACGTCGCCATCGTCGACAACGACATCCGCCTCGGCTTCCTCGGCGGTGACGACATCGGCGCGATCGGCATCGAGGACCTGCCCGGGCCGACGATCGCGACGATAGAACGCAACACGGTCGGCGACGGCGGGCCATCGAGCACGTACGGCGCGATCCGCGCGCGCAACGTCGCGGGCGTCGCCGACCTGCTGCTGCGGAACAATCGCATTGCCGCGGCGGGCTACAACGGCGGCATCGTGCTCGTGCAGGATGGCGCGGGCGGCACGCTCGATGCGCGCGTGCTCAACAATCTCGTGACCGGAGCGATCGACTTCACGGGCCCGCAGCCCGGCGGGGTCTCGCTGCTCGCGAGCGCGGGCACCCTGCACGCCGACGTGTTCGGCAACACGCTCGTCGGCAACGACACCGGTTTCATCGCGAGCAAGGGGGCAGGCGCGAGCCTGACCGGCACGCTCGCCAACACGCTCGTCGCGGACAACGCGTCACGCGGCGTCATCATCGGCGCCGCTGCGGGCGCGGATTTCGCCAACGAGCACGA
>Ga0068853_100001768_pt1 | contig 15880 bp, 10 predicted proteins | sample KBSCornC32_FD_65655 | JGI IMG/M metagenome (GOLD analysis project Ga0068853, IMG submission 65655) | Corn rhizosphere microbial communities from Kellogg Biological Station, Michigan, USA - KBS Corn C3-2 | ecosystem: Host-associated > Plants > Roots > Rhizosphere > Soil ...
TCTTTACACAACATCAATCCCAGCCCCGTCCCCGCCTCCCCCAGCGTCCCACGTGTCGAATAATAACTTTCCCCCATCAGTTTCTTAACCCCTTCCTGGCTGATCCCCATACCATTGTCCTGCACCAATACCTCGATATGCGAACGCTCCTCCCGCGCCTCCACGAAGATCAACCCCTCCTCGGGGGTGAACTTGATCGCATTCGACAACAGATTCCTCAACACCAGGTTGATCATATCCTTGTCGGCATAGACGTACACCGGCCGCTCGATCTTGCTCTGGATATAAATATGCTTGGCCTCCGCCTGCAGCCGCAACAACTGCAGCACCTCCTGCGTGACCCGGGATATATCCAGCAGCTGCGGCTTGACCGACTCCGCCTGCATCTGGCTCTTGGCCCACTGAAGCAGGTTCTCCATCAGCCCCGTAGTATAAGTCAGCTCACTCACGACCTCGGGTATCAGCAGTTTGATCTCATCCCCGGGCAGGTCATACAGCTGTACATTGCGGAATAGATTGCGCAGCGCATACAACGGCGCCTTCAGGTCGTGCGCGATAACGGAAAACAGCTTGTTCTTCAGCGTATTCAGCTCCGTCAGCTGGTGCGTCTGCTCCTCCAGCAGCGCCGCCTTCCCCGATATATCCGCCTTCTGCCGCAATATCTTCAGATTGCTGCGGCGCAGCTGCCAGTTCTTGTCCCTCGTCTGCTCCTGATACCGCGTATTCTCGTTCTTTATCAGCAGCAGACCGTAAAAAATAAAGAAGACCGCCACCAGATGGTTAAAAACGTAAAAGTAGATATTATTCTTCTCGAGACTGAAATCATAGTCCTTCCACACCGTACAGACCATAAAATAACAGGTCATCGACAACAGGAAAGACACGACTATATTGAGGATATTGTTCAGAAAGAACACCGACAACACCCCGTACAACAGGAAGAAGATCTCCACCCCCGCGTCTACCCGAAGGGCATAGATCGTGACGGTAACCACCGGGTATAGCGTGAAAAACACGATCCTCGCCAGCTCATACCGCTGCAAGGTATTGATCAGAAAGACAAGAAGACTGATGATTGCGGGAGAACAGGCGACCAGCCAGGCGATTGGAGGGAAAGAAAGATGGCTCAACAAGCCCGCGACCGGAACGATGATTCCCGTCAGCACCCCCAGAAAGTTCATCGAATTGAAGATCCCCAGCTTGCGTTTCTCATAGCTGCCCAATGAGGGTTTGTACCCGATATTCCAGATATAACTACGGAAACGGAAAACACCTTTCACAGCCTTATTCATGGTCCGAGCCTAGTTTAGTTTTTAAGGGGTTCAGCAGGTACGGCCGAAACAATGAAACGATTTAGCTACTAATTAAAAAATGATAAACGTACGTTATACACTTTTTGTTGGATTCAAATATATCTGGATTTTTTGTGAAATAAAAATTCATACACATGCTTTCTATTTACCATGTGTGCCGCCTCCAGGAGACGGAGGCCTTAGCCGGGCCCGTGACTTGTTAAATACTTTCACCCCATTCTCTACCCCCTTCCTCAATACCAGCTGCTCCTCCACAGGCAAATGGATCGTCTCCTGACAGGCCGGGCTGCAGCAACCCTCATATTTAGCCGCACAGGCATCACACTGGATGAACAAAAGATGACAACCCTCATTCCGGCAGTTGGTATGCGTATCCGCCGGCTTCCCGCACTGGTGACAATGCGCGATGATCTCCCCCCCGATCCGCTCCCCGAGACGATCGTCGAAAACGAAGTTCTTTCCAAGGAATTTATTCTCCAATCCCTTCTCCCTGACCACATTAGCATAGTTGATGATCCCCCCTTCCAGGTGGAACACGTTCGAAAAACCCTGGTGCAGCAGATAGGCGCTGGCCTTCTCACACCGGATCCCCCCCGTACAGTACATGATGATATTGGCGTCCTTCTTATCCTTCAACAGATCGGCAGACATCGGCAACTGCTCCCGGAAGGTATCCGAAGGCACTTCCATGGCATTTTCAAAATGACCCACCTCATACTCATAGTGGTTTCGCATATCCACCACGATGGTCGCCGGGTCCTCCGTCAGCCGGTTGAAAGCCTCCGCATCCACATATTTCCCCTTCCTGCCCATGTCGAAGGACGGGTCCCCGATGCCATCCGCCACTATCTTAGCCCGGATCTTGACCTTCAAAACAAAGAAGCTCTTCCCGTCATCCTCCACCGCAACATTCAGCCGAAGCCCCTCCATACCCGGGATCCCCCGCAGATACGCCGCGAGCGCCTCATAATTCGAAGCCGGTACGCTGACCTGCGCATTGATCCCCTCGCCGGCTATATAGACCCGCCCAAATACATTCAAGGCGGCAAGATCCACATACAGCTGGTCGCGGAACGCAGACACATCTGCGATCGGTAAATAACGGTAAAATGAAATGGTAGTCCGGGGCTCGGTCTCCTTTTGTAAACGTTCCTTCAACTCCTTCCTCGAAACTCGGTTGTGTAAGGCGGCCATAATCACGCAAAATTACAAAAAATCATCATCTTCCCCCACTCACCTGCTTCATGCTCAGCAATCCCCCCAACCCCACCCTCACACCGGTCTGATAATAATGTCCCCCCATCCACGAACTCACCACATCCACCCGCAACACCTTCAAAATATTCTCCAGCCCCCCAAACACTTCTACATAATTATTCGTGGAATTGACATAGAACGCATTGCTACCAACCACCAGAAAGATATTCAACTGCCTGAAAGGCGGGATCTTATTGGTCAGAAATCCGTTGAAATGATGCTCCACATGCCCCGTCGCGTAGAACGAAGCCGTCGTACTGTTCGCATAGTAAGGCGCCAGCTGATAGCTATTCAGGTATTCACTCGCAAGCAACAGCTGATTCCCGTTGAAATGCTGGTAGTCCTGTATCGGCACCGAATTGGAATTCAGGAAGCCCCCCATCCCCAGCCGGTAGCTAAGCCTGCCCGCCAGCCGGAAATTCATGTCGTCGCTCACCGAGAACCGCCACTTGTCAAAATTGACGTCGCTCCCCAGTACCCCGTCCCATCCCTTCTGATAGCTCAGCGAGAACACCGGATACTTCGACCCGATAGCCACTTTCCGGTGCGGGAATTCGATATACCGCTGCCCGGGCTGCCAGGTAAGACCAATATTGGTGATCACCGCCTGATGCCGGGGAAAATTACTACCGAGCTTCTCCACCGGATAATTCGGCGTAAACTTGGTATTGCTCGTCTTCGCCCAGGTATAATCGGTCGTATTGTCCAGCGGAAGCCTGTCCTCATAAAGCCCGTTGACCCTCACCCGCAGGCCGTTATCCAGACCCTTCGCCCACCCCAACTGCCCAAAATAGTTCTGGTAGATCTTCATATAATTCCTCCCCCACAGCAGCGTATAGATGCTGTTCCAGGCCTCCCGGATGGGATTCTCCGGATTGAACTGACTGATCCGCTTGCCACCCGAAGCCCACCAGTCCTTCCAGCTCAGCGTCCCCCAGACATTCAGCCGGGTATTATGAAACCCATACCGGACATGCGGCTCCAGCCTCAACACAGAACTTCCCACCTTTTTCCGGAAGGATCCCCAAAGGTTGACATCGATCCCCTCGACTGTATTATACCCCGCCATCTCCCACCACGGACCATGCGTAAACCGCCACTTCTGCTGAACCTTTCCCACCGAATCCTTCGTAGCCTCATATATGCTGTCCCGGATGATATAGTTCACCTTCTCCTCCGGCTCCAGCGGCACCGGACGGATAGAATCCCAGTACGCCTTCGTCTTCTTATTGACCGCCGTATCGTACTTCATCAGCACCCGGTCAAAAAATTTCCTCTTCCACCTCGGCGCCACGTCATAGTTATTATACACATCCACAAAATTCCCGACCGCGTCGATCCCAAAAAGATTGAACGTAAAATACACCACCTGGTTCTTCACCTGCCAGACACCCCCACCTCCCCGACCGGGGCTATTATCCCCATCCCCCACCGGTGCGTGGATCTGCTTTATCTCCAGCGTGTCCAGCAACTCCAGCTGCGACTCCCTCAACAACCGAAGATCCAACCCATGTATCCTCCAGTCCCCATCCGTGATCTCGATCGTCCCCGCAAACAAAGGCTCATAATTCCTGCGGGGCATCACCTGGATCCTATTCACCTCCTTCCCGTCCTCAAAGAACGAGCCCAGATACTTATACCGGTAATAGTTCAGCGCCCTGTCCGCGATGGGTGAAATAAACCCCCTTGGATTCAGCCGGTCGGACAGAACGGTTACATTATTCTTATAGAAATTGATAAAGATGGGAAACGAAAAACCGTACCCGTTGGAACCGCTCTCCCTCCCCGACAACACCTCCAGCTTCAGTTTATCAGGCCGCTTATACGCCACCTTCGTCAGGTTCTCCGACAAATAGATGATGCCCTTCCCGCTCGTGTCCACTCCCATCTCCCGCTTGTCCTTATCCTCGATCTTCTGCCCGAGCAACCTTTTGGGTAGCTTCCGCAGTTTTATCAGCGTCTTGATATAGGTCTCGCAGGTAAAGGAATCCAGCGGGTCCGCGTATTCCTTCCTGCGACGTATCGCCTGCCGGATGATCGCATAGGCCGGGTCCTCACCCCCTGGACGCACCACCACCTCGGCCATGGACAGCTGCTGCGGACTGAGTTCGAAGTCGACCGATAACGCCTCAGCCCCGACGACCACCTTCTTCTCCTGCCGCCCATACCCCACATACTGACAGACCAGCACATGACTACCCGGACTAAGATCGATGGAATAGTGCCCCGCAGAGTTGGCGGTGACACCATGCGTCCCGGGTTTCACCCAAACAGACGCATACGGCAACGGGTTCCCCTTGTCGTCTTTCACCACACCCGTTACCGGAGTCGCGCAGACACCAGCCCATCCAAAACAACCCATCACCAACAGGATCACAAACCTTGACATAGAAAAGAATTATTCCGGCAGCGCAGGCCTCAGAAAAGCTCCCGTGATCGCCGCTCCCCCACCCACCAGCGCACCCACCAGCGCCGTAACGAAGATCAGCAGATACGCCGACCCGCCCAGCGGAAGAATGGCCGCGACCTTCGCCGAAAGTATGCTCTGGTTCATCTGGTCCATCGCCACCGCCAGACCTCCCCACAACAATAAAATGGCAAAAAATCCGGAAAAGAACGCGAATAAAGGCCGCTGCGGGATCAGCACGCTGACCACAAACGCCGCCAGCGCAATGGTCCACCACGGAAGGAAAAGTCCGCAGACAAAGGACAGCAGGGCTGTCAGAAGGATCGAGACGATCAGTTTCGCCATAATATTTTTATTTATTCAAAATGCATGACCCATTTTACCCGCTGGTCCTTGATCTCCTCCGGCCCCATCACCCACAGGGGATAGTACCTTCCCGTCGCCCAGTAGTCGACAAAATTATCGTAGTAAGGACTGCCCGGATTGCCGCTCTGACCGCCCGGATATACGCCGTAAGCCTCCGTCTTGTTCGTCAGATGGACGATCATCCGCCAGCTCGGTCCGTGAAATTGCTTCGCGGCATTGATACACCGCGCCCCCCCGCCTATCGGCAGATGCTCACGGCTCAGCTGCGGGATACGCAGCAAATGCCGCACCCAGGTGTCCTTATTCTTAGCCCAGGTGATGCGGTCGTTCTGCTCGTCCTGCTGCAGCTGCGGTACGATCTTCAGAAAAGCATCTGTCACCTCCTGCGTCAGCGTTTCCTTCTCCGGCGTATTCACATTGTCGATAAAGGACCAGGCAGAATCTTTGATCAGCGCCTCCACCACCGTGCTCTCCTGCGGACGGGTCATCGGCACCGAAGCCTTCGAAAATTCGTCGTCTAAAATATTTTTGGAGAACTGGTTCCACCAGTAGTTGAAAATGACCGGCCCTTCTTCCAGCGGGTTGTTGTACAGATTCCACTGCCGCACCGTATTCAGATAACCCGTCGCCTTTTCGTTCAGCCGCCCCCGGTCGATGAACTTCAGCAACAACGGCCTCGCCATCTCCGCAAAGACATCGTAGGTATTGGTCTGCATCTTCATCATATCCGCCGGCGTAATGGAATTCATATTGTTCAGCAGCCGGTTGATGATAAGCCCCCTGTATATCGGAAAGTCACTGCCCAGATAATAGGGATACGTGGAATCCACCGGCTCCTGGTTGGCGCTGCTGACAAAACCCCGGTTGGCTGAGTCCGCGAACATATAGGGATTCTCCTCCCGGGGGATACTCCGCTGCCACAGGTACGAGCTATCCTCACCCGGCATCACATACAAGCCCTGCCCCTTCCACTTGGCCGGAAATTCCCCTTCCTGCCTCATCGCCACCACACCCGACTTGTCCGCAAACACAAAATTCTGACCGGGACACTTGAAGGTCAAAAGCGCCTGCTTATAGTCGTCATAACTGCGGATCGACTGGAACCTGCTGAACGTAGCCATCTCGTTGGACGGATCGGCCGCCTTCCACCTCACGGCATAACTGCGGTTGCTCGCGACATCCGAAAACCCGGTAAAACTTTCATCGAACATCACCGGACCGAATACCGTCGTCATTACCGTATCATAAAAAGGCTGCTGTCCCCTGATCAGGATCGTATCGACCCGCATCTCCGCCGTCTTCCATTCCTTGTTGAACCAATACTCCCTCCGGGTCTCGTCCTTGAACCGGATACTGTAATAGTCCCGCACGTCCCTTCCGGCATTGGTAATACCCCAGGCACAGTCGTCGTTGAAACCGATGATGACAAAAGGCGCCCCGGGAAAACTCACCCCATAGACATTGTAACCGGGCGTATGTATCTGCATCTGATACCAGATCGAAGGCATCGTCGTGTTGAGGTGCGGATCGTTACAGAGGATCGGCGCATGGCTGATCGTCTTCATCCCGCTGACAGCCCAGTTATTGCTGCCATTGCTCTTCTCCGACCCCATCTCCCTGTCGGTGACCGTCACCGGATTGTTGAAATATAAAGAGTCGGCGCCCGCAGGAGCCTTCGGCAAAAAAGAAGGGGCGAGGAATTTTGTCCCTTTTGGTATGATCGGATCCAGACTGTCCTGGATGGCCGGATACAGCTTGGCCATATCCTCCTTGCTGAAAAAGCTCTTGGCATTGGTCATCTCGAAATCGTTGTCGCCGCCCGCCAGCTCATAGGCCATATCCTTTATAAAAAGCGCGATCTTAAGATTGGTCCAGGGCTCGGGCTTATAGTTGAGCAGCTTGTACTCCAGCGGCAGATCACCCTCCTTCAACTGCCCGATCCACGCATTTACCCCAGCGGTATAGGCATCACAATCCCTTTTGGACACGCTGTCCTTCTCGATCTCCGCCAGCTCGGCCTTCGCCGCTTCCACCATCCCCAGCCTCCGCATCGACCGGTCGTACCTGATATACACTTCGTCCTTTCCCGCACCCAGCACGGCACTCAGCCTTCCCGCCGCGGCAAACGTCTGAAACTCCATCTGCCACAGCCTGAACTTCGCGTGCAGATATCCCTGTATATAACAGGCGTCCACTTCGCTTTTGGCATAAACATGCGGCACCAGGTATTCATCGAAATAGACTTCCCCTTTACCCTCAAGCCCCGGCAGACGCACCGTTCCGTTAAAATCGCTCCCCACGGGCTCCGCATTCTGCCAGAACCCATGCTGAGGACTCAGAAAGCTCCCCAGTACAGGAGTCTTCTTGAAATCACCCAGATCCCATTGGCGGTTGAGACAAAAGACAAGTCCGGTAGTCAGAAAGAGAGAGATAAGAAATGGAACTATTCTCATACCGGTCGTTTCGACCAAATGTAGCTCTTTTCATCAAAATTTACCACAAAATGGTATTGTTGGGGCGCCGCAGGCGCCGCACCTTTGCATGAGTAATTCGATCGTACTCTTTCACCTTTGTTAAATGTTAGTTCAGGTGGTTCAGGTAGATGATAGGCCGGTTTCAGCGATGAGCCGGCTTATTTTGTTGATCTCCTCCTCCGAATTATACGCATGCAGCACGATCCTCAACCGCTCACTCCCAGCCGGCACCGTAGGCGACAGTATCGGCCGCACATCCAGTCCGGCCTCCTGCAATACCCCCGCAACCCGCTTCACCGCATCATTCCCCGGAATGATCACCACCTGTATCGGCGTTATACTATCCACCCGCCCGTACGGTAGAGACGCCGCCCTGAACCGCTCCACCAGCCCCCGCAGCCGCTCCCGCTGCGCATCCATCTTCGGCAGCAGCCCATAAGCCACCGCAATAGCCCTCGCCGCAACAGGCGGCAACGCCGTAGTATAAATAAAGGACCGCGCAAAATTCACCAGAAAACTCCTCAACCGTTCACTCCCAAGCACCACCGCACCATGACAACCCACCGCCTTCCCGAACGTGTGAACCCGCGCAAAACAGTCCGCCTCCAGCCCCAGTTCCTGCACCAATCCCGCACCCCGGGGCCCCACAACCCCCGTCGCATGCGCTTCATCCACGATCAGGTGCGCGCCATACCGGCGGCAAAGCGCCACGATCTCCGCCAGCGGCGCCATATCCCCATCCATGGAAAACACGGACTCGGTCACGACAAAGGCCGTCCCGCCCCCGATCCCCCGAAGCCGCCGCTCCAGATCACCGCAATCGTTATGCGCAAAACCAAACGCCCTGGCGAAAGAAAGTCGCATCCCATCCCGTATCGACGCATGACTCAGCTCGTCATACAATATCGTATCCCCCCGCTGCGGCACACTGCTCAGCACCCCCAGATTGGCGTCATACCCCGAATTGAAAAGAAGCCCCGCCGGCGCCGCATGAAAATCCGCAAGCAGCCTCTCCACCTCCTCCGCCAGCGGATAATTCCCCGCCAGCAACCGCGACCCCATGCTCCCATGCCCATAGACAACATCCCCCCAATTCTTTTCGATCCATCCATCCGTGGCCATCCCCAGATAGTCATTCGAACAAAGATCGACCATGCCCTCCGGCAGCCGCAACCGCCGAAGCGAGTTACCCGCGCGACGCTCCTCCAGCTTCCGCTCCAAAAAATCCTCTGACGCCATAGTCAAATTTTCCGGCAAACCTACACAATTCCTACCTTTACCCCATGGATACTACAGAAGAACAGAAGAACATCCTCGGCCTCCAGCTCCCCACCGACCCGCGCTGGGTCGACCTCGCCTCCATATCCCTCGAAGCCATCCTCACCGACCACGCCTGGTGCGAACAAAAAGCCGCCACCAGCTGCATCTCCCTGATCCAGCGATACAGCGCAAAAGAAAGACTCGTCATGGAACTATCCCCCATCGTAACCGAAGAATGGGGTCACTTCCGCCTTGTACTGGCGGAACTCAACAAACGCGGCCTCCAACTAGGCCCGCAACGAAAAGACATCTACGTCAATCGCCTCATCGAATTTCAACAAAAAGGCGGCAGCTACGAAGAGCGCTTCCTCGACAAACTCCTCATCTTCGCCCTCATCGAAGCCCGCAGCTGCGAACGCTTCAAACGCCTCAGCGAAGGCCTCGAAGACCCCTACCTCCGCAACTTCTACCGCCGCTTCATGGAAAGCGAAGCCGGACACTACCACCTCTTCATCGAACTCGCCGAACACTATATCGACAAACCCCTCGTCCGCCAGCGCTGGAAAGAATGGCTCGACTTCGAGTCCCAACTCATGGCCTCCGCCGATGTCCGCGGCGACCGGATACACTAAACACGCGATAGCCTTTCAAGATAAAGATCCACAAACTCCCCCACCCTGGGCCGCCGGTACTGCATCACCCACCTCGGATGCGGCAGGGGTATGATCTCCTTAAAAAACCCATGCACGGCATTCACCTTCGAAAAGAACTTATAATTCGTCCCCTCTCCCAGACAAAAACAAACATCCAAAGTCGGCATCGTCTCCAGCTGCCTGCGAATGCACGAAAGCATAAAAGGCTCGAAATCCTTTATCAGCGCCTTATCATCGTAATAATTGAGATTCTTCCCATGCTTAGTAAACCCCAGCGGCGACATCGAAGTAAAAAAATAGCGCCCATAAAATTTCCGAACACCCCCATAAGCATGTATCATTTTATAGATAAACTCCCCCGACAACTCCCCCTTCTTCTTCATATCATTCGGTATCCCACACTCTTTCTCCAGTAACAACGGATCGGTGAACGGTACCCCCGTCACCCCCGCTCCATGCCTTCCCGGATTGATGCCGAAGATGAACACCCTCGGCTCACCGTCACCATAAAATTTCTCGTAGAACTGCGACGCCAGCTTCCACGTCGCCGGCGCCACAAAAGGATTCATGATTGCTATCCCCTCCCCGACCTCAAAATCCGGCCGGAGCCCCTTATAAAAACTCAGTATCGCAGCAGCCTGCGTATCAAATTTTCGCGATCCCATAGGCACTAATTGCCCGCAAAGCTAACGCATCTTATTTATCCCAGACCACCCCCAGCGGCACCGTTCTGCACGGATACATATCCCGGATATAAAATACCCCGTCGAATACCCTGTTCCATTCCCCCTTCGTTTCCCTGTGCTGAACCATCATCCCGCCCGCCATATAAAAAGACTCCCCCTGGCCCTGCAGCCCCCTGTTATACGCCCCAAAATCGACAAAACCATAGGCCATCCCCCCATCCATCCATCGCTCAAAAGCATTCCCCCCCGGCCTCGGCACCTTATACTGCGACAACGTGATCCGCCCCGCCTCGCCCTGCAGCGACGTAAAACCCAGCACATAGATCTGCTTCATCATTCGCTCATCGCCCGTATACACCGTTCCCATCGTCCTCGCCTCGTTGATCAGCCGCGGATCCGTATAATGCCCGCTATACTTCGAGATATGAAAATTCGCCGCCCACACGATGACCTTCTTCCCCGCGAACTTCTGCTCCGTCAGCCACCTCAGATTGGCCGCCATCTGCGTATCCCTCGCATACCACGGCCTTAAATAGCTCCCCGCTCCCCCGCCGGAGACAGGCTGTCCTTCCATGACACGCTCCCTGTCCGCCGCCTGCAGACTCTCCACCACCTGCACCCAGAAGCCACCGGCAAGCCCCTTCTCCACCAGTTGCCTCCTGATCTCCTCCAGATAACCCAAATACTTCCCGTTCTGAGCGCTGTCTTTGATCAACTTCCCCCAGTTATGCAAAGCCGGCAACACATCCTCCTCATACCCGGCCGCCGCAACTATCGGCAAACGCAGCGCCCTCATAAGACTGTCCAACCCCCTCGCAACCGTAGCCGACCACATCTGACAGTCAAACCCAGTCACCACCAGTGGATTCGCTCCGCGCGCCTGCGACGGGATATACCGCATCAGCGGCTGACAGGCGTCACAAAAGGTCCATACAGGAAATATATTATTCTTCAGCAGGCTGTCCAGACCACCCCTGACCTTCACCGCCGAATCCCAGCCATAATTGAGCCCAAAGAAATCGCTCTCGAAGGCCAGCACACCGAACCCTTTTTTCTCGTGGAGATATTTGATGATACGCGTCTTGGCCAGAAAACTCGGCGCATCCCCATGATCCTGCTCGCCCAGCATCACCACCCTCGCGTCGCCAATCGCGGCCCCCAGCGGCTCCAGATCACTGTAGTCCGACGAATCCGGCTGAATCGTACGGACCGGACGTATATTCTCCCGGACATAACTCCGGACATTATCCTGCGCAGCCACCCGCGCAGCGCAAACCAAAACGAAAAGGCCTGTATATAGGATTTTATTCATCATCCCCCTTACCCCCTCTGAAAAAACCCGCCCTCCTCGGCGCCGGCGCCTCACTCCCATCCCCCCTGACAAACTTCCACAACATCGCATTCATTACGCCATCCGGCTGGTCATCGACATGCGAAAAATCCAGCCCCCTGGCCATCACCGCCAGCTTCCCGCGCGAAGGATTCAACTCCCCCAGATCGACCCGCGGGGGCCGGCAGGCAAAACCCCTCCCATCCGCCACCGGAGCAAAGCACCTGAACATCGGCGTGGCCGCGGCATCGAACTGCGTCATCGGCGGCATCCCCAGTATCAGCTCCATCGTCCTCAACGCCGAAGACGTCGTATACATTGTGTGATCGGTATACCCCCTCTTCACCATACCCCCCGCCACATACGCCGTACTGCGGTGCGCATCCACATGATCCGGACCGTTCTGCGCGTCATCCTCCAGAATGAACACCACCGTCTCCTTCCACACCGGACTCTTCGAAAGATGCTCCAGCAGCATTCCCACCGCCAGATCATTATCCGCCACATGCGCAAAAGGCGTCGGCCTCCCCGCAGCCGTCCCCTCCGTATGATCGTTCGAAAGCCGCATCGTCATCAGCTGCGGCAAAGCACCCGCCGCCACCAGCGAATCAAAATCCCTTTCCCACTGTTTCTCCCTCAGCGTATCGAACACATGCATATCCATACTGTGAAAACCCGTCGCAAAATGATCCCTCAGCACCGGTATATTCGCGCGGCCATTATCCGCAAACTCGCCATAGGTCCGGTAACTCACCCCCGACCGCTTCGCCTGATCCCAGATATAACCGCCCTTGTTATCTCCCGTTTTTCGATAACCCGAGGATATTTCCGCCCCACCCCGACGGCCATACGAAGTCGGCCACCCCTTCTCCAGAAAATCCGTGGCATAGGCGCCCATGCTCCAGTTATGTCCGTCGGAACTCACTTCCCCATCGACATAAAAATTGTCCAGCAGCACAAATTCCCTCGCCAGCGCATGCTGGTTGGGCGTGATTCGCTCCCCGAACAGCACAAGACTGGTATCCCCGTTGCCCTGCGGCATATCTCCCAGCACCTGGTCATAGGTCCTGTTCTCCTTCAAAATATAAAGCACATGCTTTATCGGTGAGACATCCCCCACCTTCCCCGGCACCGGATTCCCCGCCTCCCCGTCCACCACAAGCTCGCCCGCCTTCGTATACGGCGTATTGCGGTAGACAGCCTTCGAGTATTCCGTCAGCTCCGCATCGGAAGGCTCAGGAAAAACGCTCATGGTCCCCATCATCAGACCTCCCCCGATATACTGAACCTTGTTGACCGGCTGACTGTCCCCCTGATGCAGCAACACCTTCTGCCCCGTCCCATAAGGGTTGGGACCATGGGGATTCGGATAGCTACTAAAACCCTTCCCGTTGGCCACATACAGCTTCCCGCCAACATACCGCACGCTCGTCGGATACCAGCCCACCGGAATAAAGCCGCGGGCGACGCTGGCGCCCACCTTCCGCACGTCAAAGACCGCCAGACAGTTATTGTCCGCATTGGCAATATACAGCGTCTTACCGTCCCCGCTCAACGCCAGCCCATTGGTCGTCGACCCGCTGGGCGCGTCCGGATACAATGCCGCATTCAAAACCTCGGTTACCTTCCTCCCACGAAGATCAATAACCGAAACACTGTTATCATTCGCATTGGCAACATACAAATACTTCCCGTTCTTTGCAAGACATAACTCATTCGGATTGTCCCCCACCGCAATACTGTCCGTAAACACCCCCGACCCGGCACTGTATACCATTACCCTATCCCCTCCCCATACACTGACATACAACTCTTCCCGTGAAGGCGAAAGCAGACAGGTATAGCCTTCCCCGCTCATCGGCAGCCGCCGAACCACCGCATGCTTCACCATATCCAGCACATAAAGACTATTGTCCTCCTTCGTCACGACATACAACAACCCCTTCCGGTCGTCAACCGCCAACCCCGCCGGCGATATCCTGACAGGCCAGGGCGCCCCCAGCCGGAAACTATCCGACAGCACAAGCCTGCCTCCATTCACACTATATTTCCAGACCACGTTATCATTCCCACCCGAAGCATACAGCGAACGCTCGTCGCTTCCAAACACCAGCCCATACCACGATTTCGGAATGACAACACTATCCAGCTGCAGGTCCTCCCTCGCGTCAAACAGCTGGATCGTCTGTGTACTCTGTCCATTATTCGTCACCGCCAGATACCTCCCACTGCCACTCACGGCAATATTCAGCGGCAGATCCCCCAGCGGCAAACTCTTCCCCACCGGCGTCAGCGACCACCCATTCGGCAGCCGCACCCTCCGCGCCTCCAAACTACCCCCCTCCTGACCCAAACCACTTCCCCCAGGCAATTCCCTTCTCCCCTGACGCAAATCACGGCCACCACTTCCTCCCTGACCCAAACCACTTCCCCCATTCCCCTCCTGACCCAAACAAAAAAAAGGCAACAGTAAGACTACTGTCGCCAATGTTAAAAACGAACCGCTATTTTTATACATAACTAACGTCTTTTCGTTATCAAAAACACGGAAGGCACCGGCCGCTCCCCCGTCTTGTCCGAAGGCCTGATCGTCTCCTTCCCATTCACCAGCATACAACTGCTCCCTCCCCCGTCCAGATTCAACGCCTCATAACAGCCCAGGTCCAGCAACACCTTCGCCTCTTCGGCCAGCGTCACCCCCGAAGCCACACCAGGCGTCCTCCCCTGAACGGCAAGCACGATGACCCGGCCGTCCTTCGTATACCCGATAGCCGAACGCGGATGAATATCCTTCTCCCCACGCAGGAACAACCCCTCCTCCTCATTCGTCACCCTGATCTTCCCGTCGTACACCAGCACCGGCCCCCCGCCGACAACCGTCTCCATCTTCCATTTCTTCCAGTGTTTATCCCCCAACTCAGCGAGCGTCGGCACCGAATCCCGGCCATGCGCCACCACCGGACCGTCCTCGAACGCATAGGGCAGCGGCTGGGTCGTATCGGTGAACACCCAGGCCACATCCGCCTTCCGCGACCTGTCGATCCCCATCGCACTCCGCGTCGTATAGGTAAACAACGAATCCCCTTTCGGATGCCTCGACGGCTGATTCCACCCCACAAGCTTCCCATCCCTCACCGCCACATTCAGATTCCCGTTGGTCTTAAAGGAAAAGAAAGAAGTATTGATCACCACCACCGGCTCCCCCTCCTGCTTATAATACTCCAAAGGCGTCAGCCGCTTCCCATACCCCACCTGCGTCGTAAACGCCAGACCCTCACTCTTCAGCGGCGCAGAAACATAATACGCCACCGAAACCCTTCCATTTACGGAATCCCCCGACCTGTAAACATGTACCCCCGCCGGTAATACCCCAAACGCCGTATCGACATTTTGCCATTTCCAAAAAAAATTATTCTCCTCATTACCCTTTGCTTTCTCCACTTTAACCAGATTATCCGGATCCTGTGCGCGGCTCAACCCTGCCACTCCGGAGAGACACGCCAATAAAATGACTCTTTTCATATTAGATATCCCCATATTTTACCATCCTGTATTTTGTTTTAAATTAGGATTCAACACAATTTCACTACTCGGTATCGGATCATAATACATCTTATCGTCCCATACCCTCGGTATATTCGCCAGCCAGATAATATTCCCATAAGTCCCCTGCGTCAGCTTCACGGTCTTGTTATCAATAACATAATAATATACCCCCTTGATCGTGGTGCCCGGCGTCGTCGTAACGAACGAAACATTCAGCACCCCGTCCCCATTCATGGCATATGGAGTATTCATAGCAGGCACATACACCCCATTATATGGCATATTCATCAGCAAACCCATCTTCCAGCGCCGGATATCATCCCAGCGAAAACCCTCCAGCATCAGCTCTACTCCCCTTTCCCGCCTGATCTCTAAAAGTACGGCATCGGAGATAGTATTCAAAAAATACTGCGCCATATAAGGATCGACGGTAGTCGGCATCGCTGTATTCGTGATCCCGGCACGACTGCGAAGAGCACCGATCGTATTGTTCCAGTCCGCCGTCGTCAGCGTCCCCAGTTCTTCCTTCGCCTCCGCCAGATCCAGCAGCACCTCGGCATAACGGAAGATAGGCACGGAATTGCTGTT
>Ga0068853_100001770_pt1 | contig 15876 bp, 20 predicted proteins | sample KBSCornC32_FD_65655 | JGI IMG/M metagenome (GOLD analysis project Ga0068853, IMG submission 65655) | Corn rhizosphere microbial communities from Kellogg Biological Station, Michigan, USA - KBS Corn C3-2 | ecosystem: Host-associated > Plants > Roots > Rhizosphere > Soil ...
GAATTTGAAAATATTTGTTTGGCATACTTCTGATAAAATGTGTCCGCAGGAATGACTCTATGCTCTTCCGGCGGTATGCAATCATCACATATAACACTGTCGAATGACATTGATGTGAGTTTGTTGAAATCGGATTTAGGGATGGCTTGTTTGAAGGATTCCCAGGTTGCGATAAGTTTTTGGTCTGTTGACGATGCTGCATACTTCCTCGACGCCGTATCAAAAACCGCGAGCGATTCGTTGGGCGATTCCTGACCATTGTCTTTCGATTGGTTGCTTGTGCATCCAACAACACTTAGAACTAATATAAATGAAATTGATTGAAGTCTCATAGTAGTAGTTGTCACACCCAAATTACTGCGCTTGTTCTAGCCCAGCAAGTTTTTCAAATCATTTTTAGGTTTACAGGGCTTTCAAGAATGGATATATTAGGCGGTCTTGAAGTTTACCGGAATTAATTTGATCAGATCTTTTGTCTTTTCGAGAGGATAATATGTATTAACTAATTGAGTAAACATGTTGATGTTTCCTATATCTGACAGGTCATAGAAATCAGAAACGTCCTTTCTGGAATCGATGAGTATTCTCATCGTAAACTTCTTTACGATCCCTTGGCTAGCGTTTAAAATGCGAGTTTCAAGGCAACGGACTTCATGGTAGGGAACATAATCAGGAGCTTGTTTGAGATCCCAGTTTGATGCATGCCAACATTTGAGGCCATCCCAATCATAAATCCAAGGCGCAAGATCTTGTGCGCTTTTTGTGATGTTAGGTTCTTCTATTATAAAATTATCTGACTTGAATAAATATTTCCAGGAGCCAATTCCCCTGGTGTTTGGATACTTGTATAACCGGATCGGTCCTAATGCAATTCCAGAAGACCTAATGTCTTCGACTGCATATTTTGTATGGATCTCCTTATCAAGACGATTAAAAACAAAAACTATGGTTCCATCGAACGACTGAATGTCCGTGAAATCATAGACCTCGGCGAATCCATAACCTAGCTTGAAGTCCAGCTTAAATCGAAAGAATTTACCGGAGTTCTCCTTGATCATATTGAATGGCGATTTAAGCGTCGAATGCCGTCGATATGCCCTCAGCGTAAGACCGCTACCTACAAATATATTGTCATCCGCGAATTACGCCAAGATGTTTCAAACGAAACAAATAGATCACTGTGAAGAGGTGAGTGTTGATTTCCCCAAACCCTTTATTACTGAGTTCGACTTGTAGCCATATGCCTCCATCTTAATTGAGAGACAGCGGTCAGGTGCTATGTAGGATTTTTTAACGAAGGCTTTTATTTCCATGCGGTTTTCTTATTTACTTTTTTTCTTGATAAAAAAAGTAACAAAAAAATCAAGGCAAATCCAAATGCTCCGCTGGATTTGCTATTGCCTACGCACAAGTTCCATTACTACTCGTTATGGTGTATCTCTGTTGAGCTATTTTCTCTTTCGATGTTATTTCACTTCACCCAATCGGCTTTCTCGAACAGAAACGGCTCTGCGCTGACCATACTGCGGGCGCTGTCCCGACGCCTTGCTTTTCTTCTAGCGAGTGGGCTTTCATACGGGCGTCGGGAAGGCGCTGGAGAATTCGATTAATGCGCATAAATGGTCTACCGAAAACACTCGCTTAACTCGTTTTGGTCACCCACTCGGCATAGCGGGTCCAACATAAACAATTCATACCGTCTTGCTCGATATTCAACTGAAAGTGTTCGGGGAAGTTCCGCTTCTAATCGCCGATTTCGGTCGGGCGAATGTCCAAGCTGCGACAGCTACCGCATCGAAATCGGCTGTGCTTTCTTTGTTCCTTTCTTTGCACAAGCAAAGAAAGGAAATGCATATGCCAGCGAGACGTAAACCGCGGTCCAGCGCGGTCAGCGTGTATGTTTATCAAATTTTAACGGCATTGTAGTAATGATTCTCACCTTCGTCTTCAAACTCGTTAATCAGGGAAAGTCCCGATGCAGAGATCAGTTCTTTATATTTCTCTGCGCCTAGGGACCTTGAACCCTGCTCCGTCAATGCATCGTTCCAAGTGATTGCTTGCGGGGGAGAAGTAAACAATAGTTTTCCGCCGGATCTCAATGCAGTTGCGGTTTTTTTAATTAACATTATTTGCGATTCTTCGGGTAAGAGGAATATCAGTCCCCAGGCGATAATGGCATCGAATGTTCGATTGAAGAATAAAGAATCCTCCACAGCTTCACACGCTATGGACATGTCCGGGAAATTCTGGTGAAACATTTTAACCATGGTGGGAGACGCATCAATTCCATAAACTGTCATGCCTTCATCGATGAATATTTTGGAAATGGGAAGACCGGTTCCGCAACCAAGATCGAGTACAACGGAATTAGGTGGTATCGTCTTAACCCAACTGCTAACAGTTGAGGAACCTATTCCATGTTGAGCTCGTCCACGACCATTAATGTAGAGTTGCGCGATGCCTTCATAACCGTTTGACCTATCCATTGATCCTGTGTGTATCGTTCATGATTTGATAAATGTCGAAATTGCCCGGGTAAATTCGGCAGGGGCCTCCTGGGGAAGATTGTGTCCTATTCCCTTAGCAATTCTTCTCTCATAACCGCCTTTGAAATAATGTGCATCCTTACCTGTCCCGGAAAATGGTTCGACACCATCGGCGTCGGCATCTAAGATTATGGCAGGAACTTTTATAACGGGCTGTTTTTGCAACGACTCTTCTATAGATTCCAAATTGGGATCGCCCTTTGCTAATCCATACCGATGGCGGTATGAATGCACTACTACATCTACGAAATCAGGATTGTTAAATGAAACGGCTGTTGCTTCGAAAGTATTGTCATCAAATTTCCAGGTTGGCGACCAGTTGCTCCATAGTAGCCTGCACAATTCCTTGCGGTATTTTGTTAATCCCAGGCGGCCTCGTTCGCTATGGAAGTAAAATTGATACCAATTTAGCATTTCAATTTCTGGTGCAGCAGGCTCTGAATAGTTTGGAATGTTTTGAATGTTATATCCCGCCATCGATACAAGACCGATGATACGTTCTGGAAAAAGTGCAGACACGATGCAACAGGCACGTCCGCCCCAGTCATACCCTCCAACGATCGCTCTTTGTATAGAAAGCGCATCCATTAATGCAATCAAGTCATTGCCTAATGCGGCTTGTTGACCGGAACGGATTGTTTCAGAAGATAGAAATTTAGTCGGTCCAAACCCGCGCAAGTATGGAGTGATAATGCGACAGTTTTCATGTAATAGAAGTTGGGTTACTTCATCATAAGCTCTTATGTCGTATGGAAACCCGTGCATAAGTATGACGGCCGTTCCGTCAGCACTACCACTTTCTTCATAAGCAATGCAAAGGTCTCCTGCATTAATTTGTTTTTGTATACCCATATCAATTCGTTTATTCGAGAATGCCCGGTCTAAATGGTCTCTCAACCTTAGCCCTGAAGTATCCCTTTTTGAAATGTTCAATTGGGTTCATGTTTTGGTTAGTCTCAATTACCTTAAAATCAATTTGTCCATATAAGCTATCTCCAACCCTATAAGCGGCCTTATTTAATGTCAGATTTTGATATACGATCCTATAGATTGGTTTAGGCGCATAGGGATCCATTGCATCTGTCCAGTGGTAGGGTTCTGTGTAAAAATTCCTGTTATAATAACTAATGCAAAACCATCGGCAATTCCAATACTAATTAGTAGCGTGTCCCGAACCAAACTGGCGCGACAGTTATTGTACTTCGAAGAGCTGCTATCTGCAAGATTAATTTTTTCGCCCTTCAGGTAGGCGGCATCACTGGTTCTTTTTGCCAGGCTGTCCTGTTTTTCGCCGAATGAAAAGATTTCAGGTTGTCGGTCCAATTGCAAATAGATCATATTTTCTGAGAGTTTAGCATCAATCGGTGCCTCATTCCACCTATCCTGTTGCGTTCTATTATTGCAACTAGTGTCATAAAGGATGACTGAAGCGAAAGCAACAACGTATCCGAACATGAAAGTAAGGCTTTGCTAGAATAGGTATACCGCATGATTTTTTATTAATGGGCTACTACAAATGTATTTTATTTATCAGCCCACGAGGTCCCGGGCCAGAAATCGGGGAACAACATGCAGAATATTCTTTTCTTTGTCTTGAAACAAAGAAAAGAACCAAAACCTGCCTGCCGGTAGGCAGGGAAAATTCAAGGAAAAAAGTAATGCTCCGCACTTTTTTCCATTGCTCACGCACAAGTTCCAGAACTACTGATTACGGCCTTTTCAGATATAGCTATTTTCTTTTTAGATGTAATCTCACCTCACCTAATTAACTTTCTCCGACTGACGCTGCTTCGAATTGTATGGACTTCAGGCGCTGTCCCGACGCCTTGCTTTTCCTCTAGGGAACAGGTTTTTAATTAGGGCGTCGGGAAGGCGCTGGAAAACTCTAATCTTCCGTCCAGTAGTCTGGCTAATCATTTTGGTCACCCACTCGGCATAGAGTGTCCAACATGAACAATTCATACCGTCTTGGATGATAATTCCACTGAAAGTGTTCGGCCAAGGAAATATTCAGCCAAGGGCAGCTACCGCATCGAAATCGGCTGTGCTTTCTTTGTTTCTTTCTTTGCACAAAGCAAAGAAAGAAGAGGCGCTATCGGTTATTTTCTGTCCGTGTGAAAGTTGCCCGGTAAGTATAAGCAGGGATACTAAGACTGATTTCATATTTCTTAATAAAATGCAAAGGTTGCGCATCTTACACACAAAAATCGCTACCACTGCTGCAGGTTGCGACGAGTTGCATTAGCCGCAAACAATGGATAACTAGTTTGTCCTTCGACAGATTTTTTTAATCAATCGGTATTGCGTCCGGGTTGTAGGCAATTTCCCAGAGATGACCATCAGGGTCTTTAAAATACCCTCCATACCCTCCCCAAAAAGTTTTCTGAGCAGGCTTAGCGATCGTAGCGCCAGCCGTTTTAGCCAGTGACAATATGCTGTCTACCTCCGCTTCATTTTTTGTATTATAGCCGATTGAAAATTCTGTAGATGAGGGATCACCCTTTTTCAATTTTGAATCCCATGCTAAATTATCTCTTGAATATAATGCCAATGTCATTCCGTTCTTGAGATCAAAGAAAGCAACCTCACCATGTTCAAACTCTTTACCGACGATGCCTTTCGACGGAAAGCCCAGTCCTTCGTGATAAAACTTGAATGATTTCTCCAGGTTGTCTACTCCTAGTGTTAAGGTTGTGAATCTTGATTTCATTTTTATTTGTCTTTTTGATCGGTCGAAGGCAGTAAGAAATGTAAGTGCAATTACTGCCACCATTATTAGGTGCTTCATTTTTTTACTGTAAAAATATTTGAGAGTAGAGCAATGGGCTTTGGAAAAATGCGACAAAATCAGGTAAGTGTTGGGGTAACTCCGTTGTATCGCTTGAACTCATTAGTAAGATGAGCATGGTCATAATATCCATGATCAAGAGCAATAGACAATATTGACTCCCCTGGTTGTCGATTTTGAAAAGCCGTCATGGTGTTTTGGTAACGAGTAAGATTGATCAATTGTTTGGGTGAAATTCCGATGTGCTGTTTAAAGCTTCGTTCTAATTGGCGGACAGTAGTAAAGTTTTTTGATGCCAATGCTTCAACATTTATTTGCCCTTTGTGTAACCGGATCGTTTCGATTACCTGTAACAAAAAGTAATTTGGCTTTTTAAGTTTATCAGAGAAGAACTGGTTAAAGTAAGCGACGTGATCAACCGATATTTTTTTAAGGTCAAATAAAGATCTGTTTTCACACTCAATAGTTTTGTCTGTTATTTCGTGAAGAGATGCGAACTTATGAAATGCAGAAAAACCACCAGGCTTGAAGCGAACTCCTACCAGGTTAGTTTCATTGTGCATGAGTGTTTCTTTAAACCGGGTCATGGTTCCTACTAAATAAGCGTTCTCACTCTGCATATTTGATGCTCCGTTGTCTGTTATGCAGTCGCTTCCAAGATTAAAAATGAAATCAATACAACCATCGGGCAATATTTTTTCTGTAACAGTATTTACCCGGTCGCCCTTCGCGGTCCAATAAGCATCAATATAACTTGCTAGTGATTTGTCGGGATCTACCTGCGAATATTTCATACCTGGCTCCTTTGAATTATTACTACCAATGGCCAATATGCGTTATCTACATGTGTGCGACTAATTAAAGGTAAAGCTTCATTGTTTAAGTCTATAGATGATTTGATTTCTCATCTGATAGTTGTCGGATTTATTCTCCAACAGTACCTATTTTGACTTTTCCTGCCCGCTTATAACAGGCAATAATAACTCCTTTCGATGTAAGTATACTTTCGGTTAAAGTAAAGGCTGCCGGAATGGTTCCATTATCAAAGATCTTTTTTCCCTTGCCTAAGGTCAATGGGTAAATTTTGAGTCTTAGTTCGTCTACAAGATCATTCTTAAGCAGCAACTGGACGAGCTTACTGCTACCCCAAACTTGAATGTCAGGGCCTTTCGATCCCGAACGTTTTCGGGATTTAATCTTCTTGATATCCGCCACAGTTTTTATTACGACTGAGTTTTTCCAACCGGTAATCAGCGGATCCGACTTTTTCATGTTCTTAGAAAAAACATATTTCATGCCTTCATTAATACCCGGCCAAAAGTCTCCATGTTCAGGCCAATAGTGGGACCAGATCTCAAATGTTTTTCTGCCCAGAAGATAATCTGCGGGTTTCAACTCTTGTTGCACAACCTTGCCAGACACTTCATCACCATACGGAGCCGTCCAACCGCCATATTTAAAACCGCCTGATGTGTCTTCCTTAGGTCCACCCGGTGCTTGCATTACTCCATCCAATGAGATCATTGATAAAACGATTATTTTTCTCATACTACTTCCCTCCATTGAAAATTTATTTTTGAAAGCCTTGCCCGTAAGCAGGCTGGTTTCTTCAGTTCTTATACACTTTAACTTGTCAGGATCGTTGTCATAAAGTTGCCAACAGATCTTCCAGGTAATTCAATGTCATCGTAAATCCTTCGCGGAAGCCCATTTCAATCATCTTTTCGAGATCGGCAAGGGCCTTATGTTTAATACTAATGCTGACTTTTGTTGTGCCATTTTGCTCACTGAAGGTCAAATCCCAATCTGAAGTTGGTAATTCGGTATTGATGTTTTCATCCTTGTCGGCAAATGAAGACAAGATTTTGAAATTGGTTGTTGGACTAATAGACGTGAATTCCTGAATTGACCAAAACTCTTGCCCTTCGGGACTTACCATAGCATAAAATCTTCGCCCACCCACTTTGAAATTCATAAATTTTGTTTTAGATGTCCAGGGTTTAGGTGCCCACCATTGGTCAAGGATTTCCTGTTTGGTGAACGCATCCCATACGAGCGAAAGATCAGCATCAAATTCTCTGTCGACGAATACTGCCTTTGCGGTTTTGTCAACCGTGAAATCAAATAGCAAAGTGCTTTTCATCTTTTCTGTTTTTTAATTGTTGATAATACTTTGTCGAGTTGATCGAACCGGGCTTCCCAAATTTTTCTGAATTGGTTAAGCCACTTGTCGATCTCTTTCATTTTCTCAATTTCGAGTGAGTAGAAAATTTCACGGCCTTGTTGTTCCTGTTTTACCAGTTTGCACTCCGTGAGTATCCGAAGGTGTTTAGAAACAGATTGCCGGGTAGTGTTGAAGTTTTCCGCAATGGCGTTCGGTGTCATTGCCTGCAATGCGATCAAGGTAATGATTGCCCGCCTCGTCGGGTCAGCTATTGCCTGGAAGATGTCTCGTCTCATAGTGCTAACATGATTATGAAACTATTCGGTTGCAAATATATGTGCAACTATTTGGTTTCGCAAATTTTTTTTTCAGGTTGAAAGATTCGTACGATTCGCCCACCTGTAAAGTCGGGTGAGGATGATCTTATCAACCCAATTCATTTAAACATTAATTTTCCAGCCCCGTAATTTTTCGAACTCGATTTTCGCTGAATTCTGAAATGTAGAGACTGCCGTCAGGTGAGATTGCGATACTATTAGGGTCTTTAAACTGTGCATCCTTTAATGGTCCATCCTTGTCGCCTGCAACTCCATTTCCAGCCAGGACTTTTTCGCTACCGCGGCTATCGATTGCATAGATGTTATGACAAGTAAAACACGTTGCATATAATGTTCCTGTTCTTTTACTGAATGCCAGGTAACTGAGTGTGCCCTTAATCCTTGCAAAAACATTAACACTGCATTTTGCATCTATTTGGTATATCACCCCTGCATTGTTACTTGCTACATACAAATTGCCTTTATTATCGAAGGCGAGTCCGAAAGGTAATTTGAGGCCGCTGGTTATTTGGGTGATCTTGCCTTCTTTGCTTATTTTTTTAATGTTTCCTGCTTCATACTCAGAAACAAATAGATTTCCTTTGTCATCGCATTTGATATCACTTGGTTTATTCAATGCCCGGGCGATCGTATCGACAGAACCAGCGCTCATTTTCAAAATTATTCCGGAATAAAAGTTGCTGACGTATAAATTACCTGCATCATCAAATGTAAGGCCGTCCGGCGAATCGCTTGTAAGTACTACTTCTGTTGTACTATCGTTTATGATTTTTACGACCTGTTTACCACTTTCATTAGCGATGAATAACTGGCCATCTTTGTTTATCGCAAACCCGTTGGGTCCATTGAGTCCTTTAATCGCTAAAGTCTTAACTGTTTGGGAAATAACGGGCAGAAACGAAAATATTGTGATCACTGTCAACAGACTTTTCATAAGTCAAAAGTAATTTGTCTATACAGTAATTAAATGAAATCATAACAGTGAAAGAAACTACCTGGTATTTGCGCAAGCCATGCCGCGTGGCCGTTATTGATCTTTTGAACGTCCGAAATTTAATATTTCTTTCATTCCATCTCCTGTGCGCCAAACAACATGATTTTTTAATTCATCAATACGCCAATGATCATAAACTTTCTTTGCCCGGGCTGAGAGTATTCCGTCCGCAAGAAAGTGTTTATTATTTAGAGACGGATTATTTTCGTCGTCAGCCCACATATGGTTGGCAATTATATTGCTTCGCAAAGTCGCTGTATCATTTTTTATGTCAACAATGAAGTTTGTTATTACGTGATGAGTTGCCCTAAACCTGGCGAAACTTCTTAAATGCGTGTCAAGTATATTCTCTTGTCCAACTATTCCTGTACCGTCCGGTTTTATAAGTCGTGCACTGTCTGTGAAAGTTGCTTTAACGATCTCCATATCGATACGCTTGTCATCTACGGCTGCAAAGTATCGAATTAACAAGTCGCTTATTTGCATTCTTTCAATAATTTCTTTTAGTTGATCGTCCATTGTCATCGGTTTGTTTCACCTAAGATTTTCAGGGCCCAACAAAATATTTAACCCCAAGGCCAATGCGTCACGTTTAGTGCCGTGTCTGCTCAACCCCATCTTGTATTGCCGCTTCCAGTGTATCAATGTTTACATCGTTCAGTGTTTTGAACTTAATGCAATAACCGGTCACGCTAGCTTTGCCCATTTTTTTTCCATAAGTATTCGCCAGGTATTTTTTATCTATTATACCGAGGATATAAACAGAGATACCAGTTGTGTTTGCACTGAGACCAATTTGATAGAACTCCCTGGTTTCTCCATTAGCATATTTTATTGTGTAAGATCCATAGCCAATATTAGGATTAGAAACAGTTTTATTTTCGCTGTTTTTACCATCCAGGAACCATAGTTTACATGCCGGCATCACTTGAAGTATTCTCCGATGTAGTTCTTGCATGTCGCTGCGTTTTGGTTCGGGTTGACTGGCAATATAGGTTTTGATTTGTTCTTGTATGTCCATATAAATTATAGGTTGCTTGACGGTGCTATAAACTTGTCACCAACATCCGGGGTTTACCGGAACTGATGCAAAATAGCGAACGGGGCAATGAGGATCTACTTGTCCAGGCCATATCGTCAAACGTGGTGTTGAGACAGCTTATTTTTCTGATACGACGTTTTTAAATCGCCTGATCATTCAATACCCATCTGTATTCTCTATTTCATGTCAGGATTTACCAGCTGTTTAATTTCGCTTATCTGAACAACAGGCTGAATGTTGGTATAATTTTTAAAGTCACTGATAATTGTATCTATGTTTTGTGCGATTGCATTATTATATTCAGCAACATCACTTACGTAAAAATAACCTATGGCCACGAAAGGTGCTTTGGCATTTGGTGCTCTGCCGGCTATGCCTTTGTCAATTTCATAAAATCTTAAATTTTTACCTAAAAATCCAGCTACCATTGGCATATGCTTTTTTTCATAATAGTCCATGTCAAAGGTTTTATCGTCACCATTCGGATAAAGTATTGCTACCTTAAACATTCCGACTTCTGGTTTGGACGTGTGTTGAAGGTGACTGGTTTTGCAACTTATCAAACCTGTGAAGGCCAAAATTAGCGAGAAGAGGGTAATTTTAGTTGTCATATAAATTGATGCTATTTTTTTTAATTAAGACGTTTAATTGGCACCAACGTCCGCGACTCATTAACGGTCAAGTTGGTTACGATTTTTCATAATGAAGTGCAATTACGCCACATGCAAAAGTTTTCGACTCTACAAGTTTCAATTTAGTCGTCCCGATTATATCTTTAAACAGCGGCATACCTTGTCCTAATATAATTGGATTAACAAAGAGCCAAAACTCGTCAATCAGTCCTTGGTTTAATAGCGATTGTGAAGCACCAGGGCTTCCAAATATTAAAATATTTTTTCCGTTCTGTTGCTTTAATTTATTAATGCTGTCCGAAAGGTGGTCGCTAATAACTTTGGTATTGTGAAGTCCGGTTTCTCGAATAGTTTTAGATAATACAACTTTTGAAACTTTGTTATACCAATTTGAATGCTCTTTGTCGTGTTTAGTTGCATTTGGGTGTTCCCCCGCTTTTGGCCAATAGCTTTGCATCATTTCATAAGTTACTCGTCCGTAGAGTGCGGTGTCAGCCTGGTCTGTCATTGTCGCAACAAAGTCAAACATTGCGTCATCCAAATTTATCCAATCCATTTCTCCGTTACGTCCTGCTACAAAACCATCAAGTGAAGTGTGCATAAAGGATATTAAATTTCTCATATGGTGCATTTATAATTAGTAATTTTTTTACAGGGGTAGATCTAGTAAATCTTTTCCCACAATGATATTTCCTGAAAACGTAGTTCTTACGGCCTTCAGCCATACTTGTTGTGTTAATGATATATCGTCAGAAGGCACAAAATGGTTGAGAATAAGAGTTTTCACTTTTGCCGCAGTCGCAATTCTTCCGACATCGGCCGTTGAGGTATGATGTGACAGGATGCTTGCTCTTAATTTAGTTGCGTTAGGACGTCGCTTAACCATTTCTTCGACTGCTGGCACATACATCACTTCATGAACAAGATAATCCGCATTTGATGAGAAGGGAATGAGGGCGGGACAATAGGCAGTATCACCCGAGAAAACGATTACCCTATTACCCAGTATAAATTTTAGAGCAAAGCTCTCCTCGATTGGAGGATGAATATTTCTTAATGCAGTTACTTCAAACTCCGCGTTTGAAATAATGCTGCCCTCAGAATATTCATGGTTTACAATAAGAGTTCTTATATCATTTCTCCCTTCGTCCTTGATCCGTGTTTCGATGTCATACCGGTTAGATTCCCAATAAGAAGAGAGCATGGAATTCAGCCCCAAAGGAGCGTACACATGTATTGGTTGCTTCAATCCGGCAAGCCATGCATTGTATAAGAGCGGTCCAAGTTCAAGATTATGGTCAGAGTGATGGTGCGTAATGAAAACATAATTTATAGATGTTAAGCTAACTCCCGCATCTAATAATTTAAATGTGACACCAAAACCGGTGTCAATTACAATTTGGAAGGATTTATATAGAAGCAGGTTAGCAGAAGGCGTTTGTTTATAAGAGCGAATAAAAGGTCCGCCCTGAGTACCCAGCAAAATGAGCTTGTTGCCTTCGTGCCGGTCAACAAAATCGTCAGTGGATGAAACACTGCGAAGCTGTAAACCGATTGAACCGGTCGCAAGACTTGAAGTTCTAATAAATTGTCTGCGGCTTAACTTCATAAATATACTTATGCCGATGTAACGCTTGGCTGGAACGGCAAGGACTTTCTGCTGTACGGGTATTCTGTAATCTTTCAGCCAACAGAAGCCGATTGAAAAACTAACGTTGAAGTTATATTCTTTTGTTGAGATTTATTCGTTTACCCTAAACAGTGGGTGCTAGCGATATATTGATGAGTATATATTCGTCAGCCAACGTAGCAGAGATTTCATGTTATGCATTCGCGCCTTTTACAGCCATCGTCTAACTTTTTGTCTATAATTGGCAAATTCATCTTTAAAAGCTCGTTCGAGATAACTTTCTTCCTTTTTTATGATTAATACCTCGACTAAAAAAATTAAAAGAGGGAACAATATTATATTCCACCAGTTGCCGATTAAACATGTTAAGCCAAGATAGACAATAGCAAGGCCAACGTACATTGGGTTTCTGGAAACACTATAAATGCCATTTGTTTGAAGTGAAGATGCCGGCTTAAATGGGATCAGTGTATTTTTTGTTCGAAAAAATTTGGTCAGGCTGGTTACAAGAAAAAACAACGAACAAACCAGCAAGACAATTCCAAGAATTTTTGACAATGGGTGATGGAAAGGAGCGTCATTAATATAAAATTGGCTTTGCAAGAAGATGGCTGCTAAAAATGCCACTACATAAATCAGAGGTGGGGGAACATAGACTCCTGGACTGTCCTGTTTCATTAGTTTGATTTTATCAGTTAACGATTGGCTTTAAAAGCATGATGCATAACGCTAACGCATTGCCGAAGCGCCTTAACTTTTGTTTTTTTACGGCGCAGTGCTAAAGTTAAATGGAATTGCAAAAGCTGAGATAATTTGTTGTATCGCCGGCATTTTGGTAATGCATATGTTATACGCAATTGTTATTTTAGAAAGTCAAGCAATCCTGAATAGAAAGATTCTGGTTGCTCTACCCACGGAAAGTGACCACTCTTTTCAATCCAAAATATTTTAGCCTTCTTATTCAATTCTTTAATTTCAAAAGTTGAAAACAACCCGACGGGGTCCTCTCTTCCACAAATAACGAGAACAGGCATCTGCATTTTAGAAATGGCCGGTTTCAGATCATAGTTGATTCGATTTAAGTCTTGAAGCATTAACTGTTGCATCGCATTATTTGAATTGGCGCCTATTAGTGGTCCAAGGCTATCAACTTTCAAAGCATCAAAAAAAAGAAGTCGTGAAAATGTTCTGTTCAATGTCCGCATCGATTCCATTGAAGCAGTGCGATTAACAATTGAGTCTTGAATCTGTTGCATCAGTATCTTTTCTGCCTTTGATGCTCTTGACAAAATATTGTCCTGGAGCAGTTCATAACCCGACCATTCCAATGGCCCCGGCCCAATTAAAACAAGCTTCGCTATTTGATCCGGATATTTGGCCCCGTAACTCATTGCTAACATTGCTCCCCAGGAATGCCCAATGATCGTAATCCTCTTAGCATTTTGCTTTTCTAATAATACATTTATGTCATTTATTGCTTGATTTAGATTTATGGTACTGCTGTCCATTGGATTGGTGTGAGACTTTCCCGTACCTCTCTGATCGAATAGAATTGATTTATAGTTTTTGCTTAAATGTTCGCTTAATCGAGATAGCTGGCTGGAAGCAATTCCAGGTCCTCCACTTAGCAGTAATATTGGTTGACCTTCACCTTGGACAGAATAATATAGCACAGCTTTAGAAACAACGATCGAATCATTTTTCTGCGCGATCAACAAAGAGTGATAAAATAGATTGAGTGCTAAGAAGAATGTCTTTTTCATACAATTGCGTATAACTTCCGGGGCTTGCCGCAGGTCGTCGAATCGAATGACTTTTCCAGCCTCCTGAAGTATCGGGCCCGAAGCCTCGGGCACTACAAATATATTTTATTTAACGGTGAGCCATATTGGCTGCAGGTATATTAGCTGATTTATTAGTTTGAGTATTATTTCTGATTTGTGGCTGTGTTAGAACCTTGTATAATAGTATTATGGTCTTGGGCTAGAAGCCACTTTCCTTTTTTCTTTACAATGACATAAGTTTTGATATGCCGTTCGTTTTCATGCTTAATCCCATCAGGAGTAGTGTAATTATCAACTTTATGGATAACATCAGCTATTGCCACATCATGTGTGAGGAAGCGAATGTCCATACGTTCTATTCGCATTGTCACTCCTTTCAAAAATGTTTGATGAACAGCCCGGACTGTCTTGAGAACGCTGTCACGTCCCTTGTCAATGCCTCCTCCGGGATTGATATGTTCCCAATCGGTTGTTGAATAGGCGCTGGCATTTTTGAATCCGCCGTCGTTAAAGTCTTCTTGAAAAGCAATGACTATTTTCTCTATTGCCTTCTTATCTTGTAAAGCTTGTCCTTTGGCGATTACAGATAGACCTGTTAGCATAGTTATACATAGAAAAAATTTCATCGCAAATGTATTTAGGGTTTGGTAAAGAGAAAAACTGCTTAAGGCTTGCATGCATGGGACACGGCTTGGCCATGTGGCTTTATTCGTCGGCTGAAACAGAAGCCGATTAGCGAACAAAAATCTGAGAAAATATTCATTGCCTGCCATATGCCAAACCGCCTGTGTGCGTTCGTTTTTACATTTAATGGCCTTACTTTAGTTTAAGAAATTGTTCAGCATTACGGGAAAGTATATCTCTCTTCTGATCCTCCGTTAAAAATTTAGCACTTAATACATTATTTATTGCTATCGAAATCGCTTCTGGCCATACCATTTGATCTGAGCCAAACATAATGCGTTTGCCAAAACCAGCTTCTATCAGCCTTCTTAAATAGTCATGGAAGTTTTCAGTTGGCCTTGTCCAGTCGATAACGGCTATGTCTACATACACCTGGGGGTGGGCATACATCAGTGCAATCATTTCATCAGCTAATGGCCAACCGGCATGCATTACGTAAATGCGCATTTTGGGATGTCTTACCAATACATCTTCCAATTCCAAAGCATTGCTTAGTTTCATTCGGTAGTTTGGTGTGCCGCGATAAGGAGCACCTTGTGGGCCAGGGCCAATATGAATGGCTACTGGGACATCGTATCTTTCAGCCAGAGAATAGTAAGGTTCTAAGATTGAACTATCAGGTGCAACGCCGTCCAACTGAACATAAATTTCTCCAAGTACTTTTATTTTACCTCGTTCAAATGCACTTCTTAACCAATTGGTGTCCGGCAAATTATTAGCACGAAATGCTAACCCTGTAATAAAAAGGTCTGGGTTTTTATTTTTCCACAAGAACTCTGCGGCTGTATCGTCCCCACTGATCACCGCCTTTTTATAATTCCACTTTTTCATCTCAACCATTGTTGCATCATAATGTTTTTGTGGATTGTCGGCTATCATTGCTTGTCCTGTTCTTGGATTGGGAATATGTGCATTCCAGCGTCCATCCTCTGAATACACGTGAAGATGCATGTCAATGACTGCATAAGTCATTGTTTGACCCATTGCATAAAATGACAAAAAAATCAATAGCGCCAAAAGTAAAGTTCTCATCTGTCGCCTCTTTTACATGAAATGACGCACAACGTCCGCGACTTGCCGCAGGCCGCCAAATCGCCTTGAGCTTCCTCCCTCCCGAAGCATAGGGATCCGAAGCCTCGGGGGCCACAACAAAAGTAATTTATAAAAAGCGGCGATCCCGAAACTTCGGGACAACACGATGTAGGCTTGCGGCCAGTCATATGTTATAAGCCGGCCTTGTTTTCTTCATTATTATGAACAACCCAGGTTAGTCT